>Ga0129306_1000628_pt1 | contig 52221 bp, 62 predicted proteins | sample P827metagenome_FD_94438 | JGI IMG/M metagenome (GOLD analysis project Ga0129306, IMG submission 94438) | Capybara group fecal microbial communities from Wisconsin, USA - P827 metagenome | ecosystem: Host-associated > Mammals > Digestive system > Large intestine > Fecal | place: USA: Wisconsin... | reverse complement strand
TATAATACAAATAATACTGATAATAATATGTACTAAATGCCCATAAAATAAGGCTAAAAGCCATAATACTATATGTACCAAATATAGTGATAATATGCTCAAAAAGGGAGCATGTGGCAGTGGCAAGAAGTATAAGCAATGTTGTGGTAAATAACTCGTAAAGTCCCATAAATAAAGGGAAAACACGAGTTTTTCTTTTTCTGAAAATTACTTAAAAAAAGGCTTTAGATCAGTTTTAGATCACCATATTTTTAAAAGGTAAAATAAGGAAATATATAATTCGTAAAATAGGAATATTCCGTTCCTTATAGGTATAAATTTTTATACCTATTTTTTATGGTTTGTTGACTAAACTAATTAAATTAGTTATAATAATAATGTAATTAGTTAGGAGGACGTTATGGCAAGAAATAGTATTAGTGATGAGCTAATTATTGAAACATCTGCTAGACTTTCAAATAAAGTTGGATTAGATAATTTATCTTTAAAAATGATTGCTGAAGAATTGGATATAAAATCTCCATCTTTATATAACCATATTTCAAGTCTTGATGACATTAAAGAAAAACTAATGATTTATGGTTGGAAAGAATTGGGAGAAAAGGCAATTGATTCAGCAGTTGGTGTATCTGGTTATGATGCACTAAGAAAAATGTGTTATGCATTTTATGACTATACTACAAATAATAAAGGTGTATTTCAAGCAATGCTTTGGTATAACAAATTTAAAAATGATGAAATGGCAAACGCTACAACAAAGTTATTTAGTATTTTACATAAGATACTGGAACCATTAAATATTAGTAGTGATAATGTAGAACATATTATAAGAACTTTAAGAAGTTTTTTAGAAGGCTTTTCTTTATTGGTTAATAATAATTCATTTGGTAATCCAATATCTATTAAAGAAAGTTTTGATTTATCCTTAGATATTATTATTAATGGAATAAAATCTTTGGAAGGAGTTAAATAAAATGAATGAATACATTAATTTAGATGAAAATAATATTGAAGAAGAACATATTTGTTGTGCGATTGGTGATCCTAAACATCAAGATGGTGTTGATAAAAAGAAAGAATGGATAAAAAGTAAATTAAAAGATGGTCATGTATTTAGAAAGTTAAATGCAAGAGGTAAAATCTTTATTGAGTATGAACCAATAGAAACTGCTTGGGTTCCTATCAACGGTAAAAACTATATGCATATTTATTGCTTATGGGTAGCAGGTAGTTTTAAAGGAAAAGGTATTGGTAAAGAATTATTGGAATATGCTATTGAAGATGCAAAAAATAAAAAAATGAGTGGTGTTTGTACATTGGTATCACAAAAGAAAAAACCATTTATTGGAGATAAAAAATTCTTTGAACACTATGGATTTAAAGTAGTAGATACAATTAATGATTATGAATTAATGGCATTACAATTCGATGATAAAGAAGCACCTAAATTTAGTGATACAGCTCGTAAGATGGAAATTGATAGTCAAGATTTTACTATTTATTATTCTAATGAATGTCCTTATGTAGAATATGAAGTAAAAGAATTATCTGATTATGCCAAAGATAAAGGAATAAAATTAGATTTTATAAAAATAGACTCATTAGAGAAAGCAAAGAATGCTCCATGTGTATTTAATAACTGGGCAAACTTTTATAAAGGAAAATTTGTTTCAAATACAATATTAAATGCAAATGCCTTTGAGAAGTTAATTAAGTAATATGGAATTTGTAAAAGCAAAAACTATACTATCAAAAGTTAAATATGGTTCTGATTGGTATGGTATAGATTATAATATGAACCTATATAGAGGTTGTTCTCATGGTTGTATTTATTGTGATAGTAGAAGTAATTGCTATCATATAGATAATTTTGATATTCCTGCATGTAAAGAAAATGCACTTGCAATATTAGAAAGTGAATTATCTAAAAAGAAAGAAAAAGGTGTTGTGGGTATTGGATCAATGTCTGATACTTATAATCCGAATGAATTACAATATGAGCAAACAAGAGGAGCATTAAAACTTATATCAAAATATAACTTTGGAGTTTCTATTGATACAAAGAGTGATTTGATTTTAAGAGATTTAGATTTACTTAAAGAAATTAATTTAAAGAATAATGTAATAATTAAATTTACAATAACAACTCCTAATGATGAATTATCTAAAATAATTGAGCCCCACGTATGTACATCTTCTAAAAGATTTGCAGCAATAAAGACATTGTCTGATAATGGTATATTTGCAGGAATAATGATGAATCCAGTTTTACCATTTATTACTGATGATGAAGAAGATATTAAGAAATTAGTTAAAAAGGCTTATGAAAGTGGAGCAAAGTTTATTCATACATATATGGGAATGACTTTAAGAGAAAATCAAAGAGATTATTATTTTGAAAAATTAGATAAACATTTTAAAGGTTTAAAAGAAAAATATATCAAATATTATGGAGAAAGATATAATTGCGCTGTTCCTAACTATAAATCATTATATAAAGTGTTTACTAATGAATGTGATAAGTATGGAATACTTTATAATATGAAAGATATTATCAAAGCATATAAAAAGGAAATAAAGGATAATGAACAACTATCATTATTCTAGAATAATCGTAATATTTAGATATTAAGAGAATATAAAAATTCTCTTTTTCTGTGGTAAAATATTATATAGATATATTGATTGCTACGATAAGTAGCATAAATGTAAAGTAATGTTGCTGTTATTAAATGAAACATCAGTGTAGAATTAAAGCCAGAAAGAAGGAGATATTATGACATTAGGTCAAAAATTAAAAGAGATAAGAAAAAGATTTGGATTATCTCAAGAAAGTCTTGCTGAAATAATGAATGTTTCAAGACAAGCAATAACTAAATGGGAAAGTGATGAAGGACTTCCAGATGTAAGTAATTTACAAGAATTATCAAAAGTATTTAATCTTACAGTTGATTATTTATTAGATAATGATAATTCATTACCAGCCTTATCTATGAAGAAAGAATTAGATAAAGATAAATATGAAATGAATGGGAAAGGGTATAAACAAATATTAAAAGACTATTATACTGAACCATGGGAAGTTTATGAATTATTAAGAAGTGAAAATAAAGGGAAACTTGCTAGTTTTGTGAGTGATTGGATAATTGGTGCTGGTGCAATGGAAACTGTAGATGCGCTAAATGATACAACACCATATTATTTAATTAAAAAAGATGGTTTAAAATTATTGGTTAATATTCATGATTATATTCTTGAAGTAATTGAATTGCCTGAAAACACAAACGATAAGAAATTTGTATATGGTAAGAATAAATTTAAACAATTTAAAAAATTAGAATTAACAAAATAATTGGAAGATTAAGATATTCCCACATTTTAAGATGAGAAAATAATCTCATCTTTTTTAGTAATATTGCGATGTAAATAAAAATTGAAAAAATGTGGTCATACTGTTGCACCTTTAAAAGAAGTTGACATTTGCAAAGAAAAACGTCAATGATACATCGAGTATAAAAAAACTTTAAGAAGAATATATTGTATAACTTTATTAGTTATAATATAATGAAACAAAGAGGAGGATTATACTGTGGAAAATGATTTAAAAAAATTAGTAAATGAAAATGAAAAAATATTATATGAAGGAAAACCGAATAAAAAATGTTTTGTATTTGAAAGTATTTTTAATCCAATGATGCCATTTGCGTTATTGTGGGGAATAATTGACTTTGCTGTATTAGGTGGTGCATTATTTTTTAGTGAAGAATCAAATATATTATATTTTATAATTCCGTTTATGTTATTACATTTGATGCCTGTATGGATTTATTTGGGAGGAGTTTTATTTACTATTAGAAAATATAAAAATACATATTATATTGTAACTGATAGTGGTATTTATGTTTCAGGTGGCGTTTTTTCTAAAACATATAATCACAAGCCATTTGCAGAATTATCTCATGTTGATTTACATAGAGGAATATTTGATCAGATGTTCAATGTTGGGGATATTATAACAACTTCAAGTCAATTTTCAAGCAATAATAACAACTCATCAATTTCTATATGCAGTATATCAAATTATATAGATGTTTATAATTTAGTAAAGAAATTGCAAAAAGATATATATACTGATGTAATGTATCCAAATGATAAAAGACCATCAGAAAATCATGGATACAATACTGAATATAAAGGATAGATATATCATTTTATAAAATAAGCTCGCAAAGTTCATAAAATAATGGAAAACGCGAGTTTTTCTGATTTAATAAAATTATATTTAAATTATACAAAAAGCTCATAGTATGTGCTTTTTATTTTTATGATATAATTAACTTAACAAAAAGACTATGGTGGTGATTAAATGATATTAAATATAAGTGGTAGAACAGATATTCCCGCATTTTATTCAGATTGGTTGATGAATCGTTTTAAAGAAGGATTCATTGATGTTAGAAATCCTTTTAATCCCAAATTGGTTAGTAGAATCATGATGGAAGATGTTGAGTTAATATTTTTCTGTACTAAAAACCCTATACCGATAGTTGATAAATTAAAAGATATAGATAAAAAAATATATTTTCATGTTACCCTAACATCATATAAAAAAAGATATTGAACCTAATTTACCACCTAAAAAAGATATCATAGAAGCTATTAAAAAAATATCTAATTTGATAGGTAAGGATAATATAGTAGTTAGATATGATCCAATATTATTGAATGATAATTATACTTTGGAATATCATATTAAATCATTTGAAAAAATATGCGAACTTTTAGATGGATATATATCAAAAGTATTGATATCTTTTATAGACGATTATAAAAATGTTAGAAATAATTATAAAGTACTTAGATATAAAAAATTTACTGAATCAGATTATGAGAAAATAGGAATGTCGTTTAGCAAGATAGCAGATAAACATAATATGGTTATTCATACTTGTAGTGAAGAAAAAAACTTAGTCGAATACGGCTTTATAAAAGATGACTGTATGTCTAAAGAATTGGCTTTAAAGCTAACTGGTAAAAAATATCGAAAATGGCAAGGTAGAAATAATAAATATTGTAACTGTGTTGAAATGGCAGATATAGGCGTTTATAATTCCTGCAAGCATTTTTGTAAATATTGTTATGCTAATTTTGATGAAAAAAGTGTGCTAGAAAATTATAGTAAACATAATCCCAAATCATCACTTTTAATAGGCGAATTAGAAAAAGATGATATCATAAAAGTCAGAAAAAATAATTAAAATATTATTATTTGTTATGCTATAATGAGTATAAGGTAGTGATCGTATTAATGAAAAACGAAAAGATTAAAAATTTAATAGGAATATTTATGATATTACCTATTTATATAATAATAACCGTAATGTTAAGCATTACTTCAGCTCCAACAATTATATTAATGCCTATACTTATGTATTTACCAATTTTAATAGGTATTATTCTATCGCTTGCTTGCTTAGATAAAAAGCCATCTAAGATACTTATTTCAATTGTAATATTTTTACTTCTTACATCATCATGTTTCTATTGTAGTACTTATTTTGGCGAGTATTCCGGGTTTGATGGAATAGGTATATTTCTTATGTGGATTTTAAGCAGCATAGTTTTAAGAATTTTTTCAATTATTTTTTGTGGCAAAACAATTGGAATTAAAAAAACATTAATATATGCAGTTATTTATATAATTATGATTGTATCTGCATTGTTATTAGGGTTTTGGGAATAAAAGCAATTTGCTTTTATTTTTTTGTGTCAACCAAAAATACTTGACAACATCTATTTTTGATGATACCATTAAATTGAATTTGAAGAGGAAGGAGTGAGAATATGAAAAAATTTATTTATGCAAATTCAAAACAATTTATTTTTATAAGATGTGTACAAGTGGCTTGTGGGGATATTCTCACTTCATTTTAACTTTTAGTATTTAAAAAGAAAAAAAGAGTCATTTGCCGACTCTTTTTATTGTGGAAAGAGAAGGTGGTTGTATGAAAAAGTTAAATAATTTTAAACTATTATGGAAATATTTAAAGCACGATAAAATCAAAATAATATTATATATTTTATTAGTTTTATTAAGTTATTTACCTATATTATTCGCTGCCTATTTTTGGGGTAAAGGTTTAGAAAAACTTGTCCTAAAAGATTATGCCGGATTTAGTTTTTACTTATTAATATGGGTAGGTATATATATAACATGTTTTTCACTAGTACAGATTTTTAGAGATAAATTATACAATTATTTGGAAATTAAATTTACCAAAAATGTTTCATTAGATTTATATAATAAAATTGATAGCTTACCAGCTATTGCATTTGAAGATATTGGGGTTGGAGAATTTATCAATCGTTTGCATAACGATACTGATAGAATTATGTCACTATTAAGTCAATTAATAAAATTAATTAGTAAAGGTATAGTTGTCATAGTAATTCTAGTAATTACATTTAGAATTTCTTGGATTTTAGGTGGTGAAATACTATTATTCGCCATTGCAATGGGATTTATTTCCTCATATTTCTTTCCTAAAATTAAGAAAACACAAGAAAAAATTAAAACTGAATCTGATAATTATGTTAAAAAAGCAACTGAAAATATTACAGGTATAAGAGAAATAAAAGCTTTAGGAATTAAAAATATTATAGAAAATGATATACGTTTTACATTAGATAATTTATTTACGCATGAAAAGAAAATAAGAGATTATGAAGCTATTTATTATTCTTTAAATAATTTAATGTATTTTATATTGAATTTAATAATATATTTGACTGCTGCAAAATTCTTTGTTGATGGAAAACTTGTATATGCATTATTTATAATGATTGATTCTTATTTATGGCGTATAGATGAAGTTGTAGAATCAATTTCAGATTTCGGTGTTAGTTTTAATAAAATTTCAGTCTCATTAAAACGTATTGATGAAATAGTAAACAATAGATTATATCAAGATGAAAAATATGGTGATATTAACATCAAAAAGTCTAAAGGTATTGTAGAATTCAAAAACGTTAAATTCAGATATAGAGAAGATGAGTGTTATACATTAAAGGGATTAAATTTAAAAATAGAACCAAATAAAAAGACAGCTATAGTTGGTAGAAGTGGTAATGGTAAATCAACAATATTTAATTTATTACTTAGATATTTCGATACTACTGAAGGGTCTATATTAATAGATGGTATAAATATTAAGGATTTAGATGAAAGATCATTAAGAGATAATATTTCTATAATAAGACAAACTCCATTTTTGTTTAATGTATCAATTTTAGATAACTTTAAATTTGTTAAAGAAAATGTAACATTAAAAGAAGTAAGACGCGTTTGTAAAAAAGCATATATAGATGATTATATAATGTCGTTACCAAACGGATATGATACAATTATCGGTGAAGGTGGAGTTAATTTATCAGGTGGTCAAAAACAAAGAATAGCTATTGCAAGAACATTGCTTTTAAATACGAAGATCATATTATTCGATGAAGCAACTTCTGCTTTAGATAATGAATCACAAGAATATATAAAAAAGACTATTGATTCATTAGTAAAAGATCACACTATTATTATAGTAGCACACCGTTTATCAACTATAGTAGATGCAGACGTTATAAATATAATTGATAAGGGTAAGTTGGCTGCATCAGGAACGCATGAAAAATTAATAAAAGAATCAGATGTATATAATAAATTATATACTCACGAGGCTTCAAATTCATAAGAAGAGTCAAACTCTTCTTTTTATATTTAGTAAAAAATGATATAATTATATATATAATAATACTTTATACTAGTCTGGGGTGATTTTATGTTTACAGCATTCAAAAGATTTTTTGCTGTATTTATAGCGTTCTTACTTCAAGTTGCATTCGCAATATGCATAAGAATATTTTTCCGAAACTATGCTTTCTTAATTGACGTTGTTTTTAAAGTTTTAAGTGTGTTTATTGTTTTGGCAATACTTAAAGATAGTACTAAATTATCTAATGATGTACCATGGATAATAATTATTCTATTATTCCCAATATTCGCTACAATACTTTTAGTTACTTTAGGTAAAAATTATTCTAGAAATAAACTTATGAAAAGCATTGTAGAAGAAGAGGAAAAATCACTTAAATATTTGAAACAAGATACAAAAATAATGGATTCAGTAGAAAAAAATTATCTTACCAATTTAAAATATATAAATGCGGTTACGAATTATCCAGTTTCTACTAATAATAAGTTAGAATATTATGCAACTGGTGCTGATTTTTATGAGTCATTATTAAAAGAATTAAAGAAAGCAAAGAAATACATTTTTATGGAATATTTTATTATTAATAAACAAAGTGAAATGTGGGATGGAGTTTTAGATATATTAAAAGAAAAAGCGAGTGAAGGAGTTATTGTAAGAGTTTTATATGATGATATAGGAAGCATCAGAGTATTATCACCAAAGTTCCCTAACGAATTAAAAAAATACGGTATTGATTGTATAACTTTTAATACATTAAGCCCTTTAAAGGGAATATTTATGAATAATAGAGATCATAGAAAGATAACTATTATAGATGGAAAAGTTGCTTTTTCAGGTGGAGTTAATATAAGTGATGAATATATAAATAAAAAAGAAAGATATGGTATTTGGAAAGATAATGGCATAAAAATTGTTGGTGATGCTATTTGGAATTTAACAGTTATGTTCTTAAATATGTGGAATGCCAATAGAAGTGAAGATAAAGATATTTCAAAATATAAATATGACTTCACGGATGATTTAAATAATGGATATGTAATACCTTATCCAGATGGACCACTAGATGAAGAATTGGTTGGTGAAAACGTATATATAAATATGATTAATGAATCTAAAAAATACTTATATATAATGACACCATATTTAATAATTGATACAGATATGATAAATTCTTTGATTCGCGCGTCTAAAAGAGGAGTGGATGTAAGAATAATAGTACCAGGTATACCGGATAAAAAAATAGCATATACTCAAACTACATCATTTTTTAAAGTTTTACATGATAATGGCATAAAAATATACAAATATAAGAATGGATTTATACATTCAAAGGTATTCCTTTCAGATGATAACAAGTCTGTTGTAGGTACAATAAATCTTGATTATAGAAGTCTATATCTTCATTTTGAAAATGGAATATATATGGAAAACGTTGATATAATAAAAGATATTTTAAAAGATTTTGAAACTACGTTTAAAGAATGTAATATAATAACATCTAAAGATTTAAAAGCTAATTTTATAAAAAGAGCATGGCAATCTATTTTGAGATTATTTGCCCCACTTTTTTAACTTAGTATATACTAAGTTTTTTATAGAATTTATAATTTAAGTATGCTATAATACTATATAGGAGTGATAATATGAAAAAGATAAATGAAGAATCTAAACGTGGATATATTCTACTTGTTATGACAGTAGTTGCAATATTATCTATAGTATTAAGTACTGTAATAACTAATGTAAGATCACATAAAATAATTGAAGAAGTTGAAAAACTTAAAAATAGTAGTGAAGCAAAAGCAGTATATATAATGAGAGATGGCTGTGGATATTGTGAATTAAATAAAAACAATATAGCTTCATTAAAAGAAGAATATAATTTTGAATATTACAATGTTAATACAACTAAATTAGTTAAGAAAGATATCGACAAATTAATTTCTATATTAGAAATTACAGAAGATAAATTTGGTACACCACATATGGCAGTATTCAAAGATGGAAAAGTTGTAGCTTCATTAAGTGGCTTAAAAACATATGATATAACATTTAATTTCTTAAAGGAAAATGGTTTAATTGCGACAGACTCAAAATTGTATTTAAATTATCTTGATCTTAAAGGATATAAAAAGGCTATAAGCTCAAGTGAAAATCAAGTTATAATACTTGCATCATCAACATGTGGTCACTGTGCTAATGAGCATCCTGAATTAATTAAGATAGCTAAAGAAACTGGCGCTAAAATTAATTATGCATATTTAGATTATATGTTTAATAGTCAGGAAGAATATGATGAATTCTTATCATCATTAAAATGGTTTAGTGAAAATTCTAACTTTGGTACACCAACAACATTAATAGTTAAAAACAAAGAAGTTAAAAGTTATTTAGTTGGTTATCGTGCACAAGCTGAAATGACTGAATTCTTAAGAGAAAATGGAATAGTTAAGTAGGTGTTTTATGAAAAGTGTATATGATTATTTAAAAGAATTTAAGAGTAAATATCCTGCCACTATTGAGTGGAGACTTAAATCTCATGCTAAAGTAATCGAAAAGCATTTAAATCCAGGTGAAGAAGTTTTATATGCATTTGCAGGTCAAAAAAACGAGGCATCATCTGATGTGTTTCATACTTACGCAATTGCAGTTACATCAGAAAGAATTATCGTAGCGCAAAAAAGATTGTTATTTGGATATTTCTGTGTTTCAATTACTCCAGATTTATTTAACGACATTACTGTTGATTCTGGTGTTATATGGGGCAAAGTAATTATAGATACATTACATGAAAGAGTAACTGTTTCAAATATTGATAAGAAGGCATTGCCAGAGATTGAAACTGCTATTTCTTCATATATAATGGAAGAAAAGAAAAAATATCCTAATTTAGGAAAAAACGAAAACGCTTAGGCGTTTTTTATTTGATAAAATTATAAAAACAATATATAATATATAATAGGAGTAAGATATATGAAAAAGATGTTTAATTTATTAGTAATATTATTTGTGCTATATTTTGGTTTTCAACAATTATTCACATTTTTAAATAAGGAACATACTGTTACTTATAATGTTGGAGATGCTAGAATCAGTGAACATTTTGTCAATAAAGGTAGTGAAACAGATGGGTATTTTTTCAGTATAGGTTATGGTGATTATACTTATCCTTTTAAATTAGTAAATAAACTTAATAGACAAAAACGTGTGATTGATGATGTAAAAATCTTTGAAGGTGACATATATACATGTGCAAATATATCTGTAAGGAAAAATTATAATGTTTCAGATATAAAATGTTATAAAGATAATGTATTATATTTTTATAGTAATATAAAAGGTGAAGATACCAAACTTGATTTAGCTATCGCACAAAGTAGCTATGATATAAATAATTTTATTTCAAATAACGAAAGTGATATAAAAGATGATATAGTATATTTCCCTAATAATTTTATAAAAAAACAAACAATTTTACTTAGTGTATATAAAGGTGCTTATTTATTTGGTACAAAAGTAAGTAATAGCGCTAGATTAATTAAACTATTTGAAAAAGATCAATATAATAAACCATTAGAAACTATCGTAGGAAAATACTATTTAGTAGCAAATTATAATGATTCTCATGAATATTTGTCACTAAAAAGAATTAACATGGTTACAGGGGTATTTGATGATATTAGTTTGATTGATCCTATTTCATTTGATTCGTTCTTCCAAGGAAGCGATGGAAATAATTTATATATAATTGATAGAGCTAATAAGGTTCAATATGAAATAGAAGTAAAAGATAAAGAAGAAAATATAAGTGGAAATATTACCAGTGGCGCGTTAGTATATACAAATGAAGGATGGAAAAAATATAATATTAATGATGTAATTTCTTCAAATATGATGTTTGAAAGAAAAAACAAAGAATTACCTGGATTTGAATATGATGATATTCTATATTTCGGAGATGGTAATGGTATTTATCTATTATTTGAAAAAAATGGTTCTTATTATGATACATATATGGTATTAGAAGAAGATGCGTATCGTACTAAAACATACTTATTTAGTTGCTCTAATCCATCTAAGGTAAAATATATTGATGGATATATCTATTATACTTTAGATGATGAATTAAGATTATTTAAGGAAAATATAGGTAATAAGATTATACTTAGATATTCTGAATTGAAATATAATGAAAATTTAAATTATTATGTATATTAGTAAAAAATATTGTTGTCATTCATAAAATATTCTGAGGTGAATTATGTGAATGATAATAGTATATATAGGAATAAGATAGCAAAGGAAATAAATAATAACGAATTTATTTATTATAGTAAAAATAAATCTGATATTGAGGCGAATATAAATATTTATAAGAAAATAAGTAAGATTTTCAATTCAAAAGATTATGTTTATAAGGCTGATGTTTTTATTAAAACTATAGAAGGAATTCAAGAAAAAACCATAATAGGTAGAAATAAAAATTATTTAATAACTGCTTCAAATGAACTTATTCCAATAAAAGATATATTAGATATAAATAAAAAACAGTCTTAGACTGTTTTTATATGCCTTCAACATATGTATCGTTTAAACATCTTAACGCACAGCAGCAATTTAAATTCATTGTGAAAAATGAATTAGTTGTTATATATGGAATGTTTGGTACTGTAGTGTCTGGATTTTCTTCTAATACTCTAAATGTTGCACAGCATCCATCAATTTTTTCAATTCTAAATACGTTTGAGCATGTTGCACCAGTCTCATTACAATCTATTGCTTCTTTTGTTATAGGCATACTCCATGGTGTTCCATTACCGGCACAAGTATAAAGCATTATAGGCCTAGTATTGCATAATAATGAAGTAGTAGAGCAGCCTAAAAATCCTCTATCACAAGTATCTAGACAACTATCACCGCATTCAGCGTTGTTTTGTAGAATATTAATTGTATTTAAAATATCCGCGATGCATTTGCAATCGTTATTATTGTTACACATTTAATCCACCCCTTCGCTAATATAACATATTCAAATTAATTAAAAGTGTGTGAATAAAAAACCTAGAATAATTCACATAAATAGTTAAAAAAGGGGTTACAAAATGACAAATATTTGATATAATGATAATGAGAATAAAGGGGATGGGCGTATGGACACTATCGTTTTATATAATCAAAATGGTCAAAAATTTGATGTCGAAATAGTTAGATACTTTAGTAAAGGCAATAATAAATATTTAATTTTCAGTTTGGATGAAAAAGATAATAATGGTTATGTTCAATTATATCTAACAAAAGTTGAAGATGTTAACGGAACTTATGTTATGTCTAATGTAACAGACGAAAAAGAGTGGCGTGAGTTTAGAGATAGCATTCAACAAATTGTTAATAATAATAAAGCTGGCATTCCAAATAATGACTATCTTGATGTAAAAAAACTAAATGGTTCTACAGTAGCAGAATTTAGAATCTTTAAATTAAAAGATGAAGTTGCTAAAGTGTTATCTTTAAAAGATAAAGTTGAGAAAACTGAACTATTTGAAAAAGAAATGGATTTACAATCTGCATCTGCTGCAGATACTGGATTAAGTATTGAAGAAATCTTAAAAGAAGTATCTGAAGGAGCTAAAAATGCCAGAGAAGTAACTAAGATTGATTTAAATAAGAAAAAATTAACTATAGAAGATCTTCTTAAAAATAATAAACCTGTTGAAGAGCCTAAGGAAGAACATGATGAACCAGTTCCTGCTACATTTGAATTTGATAAAATAGAAACTGCTAAAACATTTGAACCAGCTGATACTACTGAAGAAGTAGAAGAAGTTGAAGTAGAAGATGTTGATTATGAAACAAAATATGAAGAGGCTATGGCGTCATTAAAGAAATTAGAAGAAGAAAATGTTAGATTAATCAATGAATTAGTTGAAGCAAACGCAAGACTTGAAACAATTAAAGATTTATTAAAATAAAGCTTTTGGGCTTTATTTTTTTTATTTCATAAGAATTAATATGTCTCGTATAATTATATAGGAGGTACTATGAAAAACGTAATTAAGTATTATTACAATTTAGATGTATCACATATAAGAAAAAATGACGATGAATATTACATGGAAATAGAAGGTTATGATTATTTATTTACTAAATGTGATATCGAAAAATTAAATGAGAATATCAAGTATTTAAGCCCTGATATGTATAATATTGTAAGTAGCAACGGAATGCCATATATCTATTATAATGACTCTTATTACGTTTTAATGCGACTAAAAGGTATCAAAAAAGAACTTACAAAGGATGATCTTATCTATAGTTTTTATTCCATTAAAAAGAAAGGAAATATTAAAGAAAAATGGATAAAATTATGGTCTAGTCATATCGACTATATAGAGTATCAAATGGAAGAGTTAAAAGAAAAATATCCATATTTATCTTCTATAATTTCTTATTATATTGGTCTTACAGAGACCGCGATTGAGTTTTTGAATAACATGAGAGACGAAGATGTTGACCTATACTTGACACATGTAAGAATTACTGCTAAAACCACTGTATTAGAGTTAAATAACCCTATTAAAGCAGTTATTGATAGTCGCTCTAGGGATATAGCTGAATTTATAAAAGGTAACTTTTTTGCAAAAAACGGTTTTTCAATACAAACGTGTTATGACTTGATAGATTTGCTTAATGATAATGAAAAATGTCTACTCTTTACACGACTAATTTACCCATCTTATTTTTTTGATACTTATGATAATATCGTATCTGGTAAGGATTTAGAGAATAGTGCAAAAAGAATTATTGATAAAGCTTTTGAATATGAGGGATTTTTAAAAAACATATATTTTTATATAAAAAAAACAACCTATATTGATAATATAGATTGGTTAATTAGTTAAGTTTACTACACCTTTAACTTCTGGAACTTCTTCCATTATTGTGCTTTCAATGCCTTCTTTTAATGTGACATCGATTATACTACAATCTGCACACGCACCAGTTAATTTGATGTAAACGATATTGTCTTCGTATTTAACAAATTCACAGTCGCCGCCATCACTTGCAAGATAAGGTCTAATTGTATCGATGATTTCTTTTATCTTTTTTTCTTGCTTTTTTATATCCATTTTCCATCACCTACTAATATTATATATAAAAAAAATAAAAAAACAATAACAATTGATTAAAAAAAATATATATGTTATAATCGAAGTGCTGATGTAGAGGTGTAGTATGAAATATAGTAAAGGAAATATTATTGTTGGTGTTGTAACTGGAATAGCTAATTATGGTATTTTTATGTCATTTGATGGTGGATATGACGGAATGGTACATATTTCTGAAATTTCATACGATTATATTAAGGATATTAAAGAATACATTAGCGTTGGTGACGAAATAGAAGTCCGCATTTTATCTGTTGATAACAAGATCCGTAGATTACAATTAAGTATGAAAGATGTATCTGACATTAAGGTTAGTAAAAAAAGAAAAATTAGGGAAACTGCGACTGGATTTTCAACTTTGAAAAAGAATTTGCCAGTTTGGGTTGACACTAAATTAAAAAACATAAAAAACATTTAAACATTCTATTGACAAAACAAAATATTAATGTTATAGTTAAATACGTCTAGTGACATGGGAGATTAGCTCAGTTGGTTAGAGCACCTGCCTTACAAGCAGGGGGTCATAGGTTCGAGTCCTATATCTCCCACCATGCCGGAATAGCTCAACTGGTAGAGCAACTGACTTGTAATCAGTAGGTTGTGGGTTCAAGTCCTATTTCCGGCACCATTTTTTTTCGGAAGGGTAGCGAAGAGGCTAAACGCGGCAGACTGTAAATCTGTTCCTTCGGGTTCAGTGGTTCGAATCCACTCCCTTCCACCATTTTTTCTTTACTTGGTATATTGCCTCGTAGCCAAGCGGTAAGGCACCACACTTTGACTGTGGCATGCGCTAGTTCGAATCTAGCCGAGGCAGCCATTTTATTATATATGTTCCGTTAGCTCAGTTGGTAGAGCATTTGACTTTTAATCAAAGGGTCACGCGTTCAAGTCGCGTACGGGACACCACTTTGAATTTTTAAAGCAAGTAATTGCTTTTTTTATTTATTTTTATAAAAAAATAGCAAAAACTCTTGCAAAATGAATAAATATATAATATAATTAAGAAGTCTTATGACTTATAAGACATAAACTTAGTGATGCCTGAGTGGCGAAATTGGTAGACGCACAGGACTTAAAATCCTGCGGGAGTCAAATCCCGTGCCGGTTCAAGTCCGGCCTTAGGCACCATCTTATTTTGGAGAAATACCCAAGCCTGGTTGAAGGGACCGGTCTTGAAAACCGGGAGGTCGGCGACGACGCGGGGGTTCGAATCCCTCTTTCTCCGCCACTTTATTTTAATATCGCGGGATAGAGCAGCCTGGTAGCTCGTTGGGCTCATAACCCAAAGGTCGTTGGTTCAAATCCAGCTCCCGCAACCATGGTTCGTTAGTCTAGAGGCCTATGACGTCTGCCTGTCACGCAGAAGACCACGGGTTCGAATCCCGTACGAACCGCCATTTTATTTTGGCTCTGTAGCTCAGTTGGTAGAGCAAGGGACTGAAAATCCCTGTGTCGGTGGTTCGATTCCACTCGGAGCCACCATTTTATTTGAAAGTTAGGACGCACCCTTAGCTCAATTGGATAGAGCGTTAGACTACGGATCTAAAGGCTAGGGGTTCGACTCCCTTAGGGTGCACCATTATTTCGGAGAATGGCTCAACTTGGTAGAGCACTACGCTTGGGACGTAGGGGTTGCAGGTTCAAATCCTGTTTCTCCGACCATTTTGAAATTAACTAGATTTTATCTAGTTTTTTTTGTTATCTAATTAAATAATTTTCATATCATTTAATATAGTGGATAAAAATGATATATAAATTATTAAATAATTGATTAACTTTTAATAAGATGCTATTATTATATTAGTTTTGAGGTGTTATTATGGATTTTGAAGTTAAGCGTGATTTTCATAAAAATTATAATGGAATATATTTGAATGATAATGAAGCTAATATATTAAAACAAAATGGTTTTGATATTAATAAGTATACTTCTATTAAAGATTTAATGTTTGATTTAGAAGAGGCTTTAGAAGATGAAGAAAATACTGAATTAGAAATGATTTTAGATAGTATAGCTGAGTTTAATTATTATCATAATACCAATAAATAGTTTAATTTTTAATAATGTAAAGTGTAAAAAATAAGAGTATGAACTATTCGCAATTCTTGATATAATAAAAATATATAGGAGGTATTATGTACGATATTATAATTGTTGGTGCAGGTCCGGCTGGTATGACAGCAGCCATATATGCATTAAGAGCTAATAAAAAAGTGTTGATATTCGAAGCTAAAAATTATGGTGGACAATTACTTGCGGCTAGTAAAATTGAAAATTATCCCGGTATAGACGAAATTACTGGAGTTGATCTGGCTCAAAATATGTATGAACAAGCTAAAAAACTAGGCGCGGAATTTAAATTTGAAACTGTAATTAAAATAGGCGATGATAATACTGTCATCACAAATAAAGGTGAATATAAAACAAAAACGGTAATACTTGCAATTGGTTCAAAAAATAGAAAGTTAAATATTGAAGGCGAAGATAAATTTTTAGGAAAAGGACTTTCTTACTGTGCTACTTGTGATGGCAATTTCTTTAAAGGAAAAGTAGTTGCTGTAGTAGGTGGAGGTAATACTGCTTTGGAAGATGCTATATATCTATCTGATATTGCTTCTAAAGTATATCTAATTCACCGTAAAGATGAATTTAGGGCAGAAAATAAATATGTTGATGAGGTATCTACTAAAGATAATATTGAATGTATTATGAATTCCAATGTTATTTCAATAGAAGGTGAAACTAGTATCAGCAGTATAACTTTAGATAATGGTACTAAATTAGATGTATCAGGGTTATTTATCGCAGTAGGCCAAGAACCAAATAGTTCGATTTTTAAAGATTTCATAGAGTTAGATGATAAAGGATACATCATAAGTAGTGATGGTGTACATACTAATAGGGATAAAGTATATGTTGCAGGTGATGCAAGAGTAAAAACTTTAAGACAAATTGTCACAGCTACTTCAGATGGAGCAATGGCAGCGATAACTGCAATTAAGGAAATGGGGAATTAAAATGGTAGAACAAATAAATAGTAAAGATTTTAAGGAAAAAATTTCTAAAGGAAAAGTATTAGTTGATATGTATGCTGATTGGTGTGGACCATGTCGTATGTTAGGGCCTATCATTGAATCTATAGCAGAATCTAATACTATATATAAGTTTTATAAATTAAATGTTGATGATAATGAAGATATTGCGATGGAATATGGTGTTATGTCCATTCCTACTTTACTTCTTTTTGAAGATGGTAAATTAGTTGATACTTTGGTTGGATTAAGAAGTAAGGATGAACTTGAAAATATACTTAGTAAATAGAAAAGCTTTTTAGCTTTTCTTTTTTTGTGTTATAATTTAGATAGTAGGTAGGTGTTATATGAATATCTTTGAAAGGATACTTATATTTTTACAAGGCGAGATGGAAGAACCACAAGCATTTGGTTGGTTTCATTTGATGTGGATTGCATTTATTATTCTATTTATTGTTCTCTCAAGAAAAAAGAATAGTGAAAAGAATTTAAAAGTTATATTAGGCATTTATGGGTTCACTGCTTTAACACTAGAAATATTGAAGCAATTAATTTGGAGTGTTAATTTAGAAAATGGTATTATCTCTTGGGATTATCAATGGTATGCTTTTCCTTTTCAGTTATGTACAACACCAATTATAATATCTTCAGTATGTTTCTTTTTGAAAGATGGTAAACTTCGTGATACATTGCTTTCTTATATGGCTTATATAACTATCCTAGGTGGGCTTGCTACTGTATTTATGCCAGATAGTTGCTTCGTTAATGATATATTAGTAAATATTCATACTATGTGGTTACATTGTGGTAGTGTAGCAGTATCTATATATTTATTTGTAAGTGGAAGAGTTAAATTAGATTTAAAACATTTATTATATGGTGTTTTAGTATTTATAGGTTTTGTAATATTCGCGGATATTTTAAATATTATTATATATAACTCTGGTATTTTAAATGGTGAGACATTTAATATGTTTTATATAAGCCCATATTTTATAAGTGAATTACCAGTATTTGATAGTATTCAAAGAAGTGTACCATACTCAATTTATTTAGTTATATATGTAGTTTTATTAAGTTTAGGTGGAGTTATAACTTACCTAATAGGTAAATTAATTAATTTGATAGTAAAAAGAAAGAAATAGTTCTTTCTTTTTTTATGTCAAAAGAATTTATAATTCATATACTATTTTAGGTGATAACATGAATTATAAGATAGTTTTAGATGCCGGTCATGGAGGAGCTGATCCAGGTGCAGTAGCAAATGGTATTATAGAAAAAGATTTAACTTTGAAAATAACTGAGTATCTATATAATAAATTTAAGAATACTAATATACCTGTTTATGTAACTAGACTTACCGATGAGACTATAACTCCAACTGATAGGGTAAATAGGGTTTTGAATGCTTTTGGTAATTCTAGTGATGTAATAGTAATTTCTAATCACATTAATGCAGGTGGTTCCGACAGATGTAATGATAAATGAATTAATTTAATTTTTTCCATTCCTACCGAATGGATTATGAATTCTATTATCCTCATATTTAAATGTGTATGTATCGAGGATATCATATCTAAATGTTATTGTTATATTTCTATCTTTATCTGCTTCAATTCTTTCAATTAAAGCAAGTAATAAATCTTTATTAGGGTTACTTATATTAAGTAACTTTTTAATTTTGTTTATATAGTTTGGTATTTTATCAGCATTATGTTTTCTTTTTATTATTTCCATATTTATATCTTCTAATTGTTTCTTTAAATCGTTTAATTTGTTTTCATAAGGTGTTGATAGTAACTTGTATTGTTCTGGAGTAATATTTCCATCTAATCTATCTTGATAAATAGTTTTTATAGATTCATAAACTTTTAATTGTTCTTTTTCAATACTTTCTTTTCTTTTAACATAATCACTAGAAGTTGTTTTAGTCCTTTTAATAATTTCATCATTTAATTCTTTATAATCTAAATCTTTAAATAAACCATCAAGACATTTTTTAATTTCTTTAAGAACTACTTCTTCAAAATAATTATAAGCAAAGAAATGAGGCTCACACATTCTTCTAATTGGATCTCTAGCATATCTATTACAATTAATACTCCAATAGTCTTGTTTCTTTCTATAAAGAACTCCTAATCTATTACCACATTCATGACAAAATAATAATCCCTCTAATAATCTTTCAGGTCTTTTTCTTTTTTGATAAGTTCTATTCTTATTTTTCTTTATTTTATTTATTAACATAAAAGTTTCTTTATCTACTAATGGTTCGTGAGTGTTTTCTACTATCATCCATAAGTTTTCATCTAAAGTTATTTTCTTTTTAGATTTATAACTAATATTAGTTTGAGTATGTTGAACCATATCACCTGTGTACATTCTATTTCTAAGGATTTTATTTACTGCATGAATAGACCATTCATCTTTTTCTCTTACTCTAGATGATATTGGTAAATTTTTATACTTGGCTGGAGTAGGTGCTCCTATTTTAGTTAATCTAGTAGCAATTTCACTTATACCTACATCATTACTTTTCCATTCAAATATCTTTTTAACATATTCACATACATTAGGATCAGGTATTAAGTGACCTTTATCATCTGGGTCTCTCATATATCCATAACAAGGCATACTACCTATAAATTTACCATCTTTTCTTTTTGAATCTAATACATTTCTAATTTTTAAGGAGTTTTGCTTACTATAATAATCATTACATGCAATTATGAAAGTAGAAGAGTCATTACTAGCTTGATTTTTCATACTATCATAATTTTCAACAATAGATATAAATCTTACTTTATTTTCAGGAAAATATGTTTCAATATAATAACCTGTCATGACATGATCACGACCTAATCTTGATAAATCTTTAACAATTACTAGATTTATTTTTTTAGCTTTAATATCATCTATCATTTTAATAAATCCAGGTCTATCAAAATTAGTTCCAGAATATCCATCATCTACATATTCTCCAACTAGATTATATCCGTTGTTTTTACAATAAGTTCTTAATATGTCTTTTTGATTAGAAACACTTTCACTATCTGATTCATATTTTTTGTCTTTATCTTCTTGTGAAAGTCTGATATAAATACCAGCATTATAATCTAGGCTTGATAAGTAACTATAGTCCATTTTTAACCTCCTTTTAATGCTACTTATCTTCCATAAGACAATAGCATTATACTAGATTCAAAAAAATTAAGCAAATGTGCGAAACTAATTATTTTCAGTAATTTGCTTAATTAAATATTTAATTATTATTTCTTTAAAAATTTCCTTTTTATCTTTATTCATATTTAAATCTATGACTTGTATAGGTGTGTTATTCATGAATATCACCCGTAATTTCATCTATCATTCTTTGCATTTCAGCTTGTTCTTCAGGACTTGCTAAATTAATTTCGCATCTTTTGCCATTATATATTTCAACTCCATCTTCATCATATCCATATTTAATAGCAACATCTTTATTAATATGAACATCATTTATTTCAGTAACTTGAATATAGTTTTGTCTATATCCTTTTTTATCAATGTAACCTTTAGGAATACCTTTAACACACACTTGCATATTTATAGATAATCCTATCTTCTTCATATAAAATTTATACATTCTTGCACTAAAAAAGGATGGATTAGTTTTCATCTTTCCATCCTTATCTACATAAGTTTCATATTTACCTATATCAAAATATACAAATTCATCATCGTAATTATCTCTAATGCTGGTTACAACACCATTAAAGACAATATAATCATTATTATTCATTCTAAACCTCCTGTACCTTATTAAGGCCTTAATTCTTATCTATTCTATTTATTTTTTTAATTTATTTATTTATTATGTAAGATTATTATTTCTATAATCTTCGAATTATTTTTCTATTTAGTTAGAAATCCTTTTCTATATAAATTTTCCTTCTAAAACTTCTAGGATATTCTACTGATATATATCCTTTATCAACTAATTTTCTAATGAGATTAGAAATTGTTCTAGTAGTACACTTTAACTTTTTAGCATAATACTTATTTAATCCATAAGCATATCCTTTTTGTTTAGCATTAGATAAAAGTAAAGTAAAAAATACTATTTCAGATTTACTTAAATCATCATCTAATAAATCATAATACATTTCTCCATGACTTTTACTCATTTCTTAATCGTTTCCTTTCTTCTTTCTTAGCTTTATTTTTAATTGTTTCATCATCAGATTCAACAGCATCACTTATCAATTTACATAATGCGACTTCAATGCAATATGACATAAAAAAATTGATACTGACACCTCTGTTATTTGCTTCCATTTTTACATAATTAAATAATTCATCTCTCATTCTTATTAAATAGCTATGCATGTTTTATACCTCCTTAATCATCTATCGAATATTTACTATGTTTATTTCTAAATTTTTGTAATGCTGGGTTATTATTTGGATTTGATAGTTTTTCTATTTCCATATCAGAGTAAAATTGTTCTAACAAAGAAGAGTTATAGCATAATTTAGAATACATTCTATCCATAACACCAACATACGAATTTATAGATCTACTAATTTCAAGATTAGATAATCCATATTCAACCAATTTAGTTACTGCTTGTGAATATTTAATTCCTGATTTATCAGCATATTCTTGAATCTTTAAACTAATGTTTTCAGGAATATAAATATGTTTTCTTTCACTCATAAAAAATCTCCTTTCTAAAATCCCCTTTATGGGATTTAATATCACACGAAACATATATATTTTTTTACTAAAAATATAAGAGCATAAGAGATTGATATCATCACATTAAAAAAAGCCTTATTTTATAAGACTTTAGTGTGATATCAAACTTATTTTGCACTTGCAAAATTATCCCACTTAAATGGGATATTATTTTTACATATCCTTATATTACAAGTAATAATCGTGGGATTTCATATGGGATATAATGTTTTCATGCTTTTAATCATCTCCTTTAGTGTGGGACATTAAAAAAAGAAGATATTTTCTATCTTCTTAAAAAATTTTTTCCTACAATAGCATATTATCAAATAAGTTATATACCTTTCAATATGCTTTTTCATGTCTTTTTGAGTACCTTTTAGGTATCTTTATTTAAAATAATCCTATTTTACTATATTTTATCATACTCATATAGGAAAACAAGTGGGGAATTATATAGGAAATTAGGGGTGGAATTTCTTCATTTTTACCTTATAATTCAACCATTTTACATTATTTTATCATACCTAAATATATTTACAAGAGGCTTTCGATAGGTACGCTAAGGGGTACAATTTCAATTTTATCCCTTTATTTTATAATATATTAATGCTTTTTTATTTAATTTTTTTATTATTAGTTCTACCTATTAAATAGTCCATAGAAATATTATATGTTTTACAAATAGAATATAAGTTTAAAGTTGTTATTAATTTATAACCTATTTCATAATGACTATAAGTAGATTGAGGAATATGACATTTTTCTGAAAATTTTTGTTGAGTTAAGTTTAAACCTTTTCTTAATTCTTTTAAATTACTGCCAATAGATTTTTTATTTATTTTATCAATTTTAGGTAACTCTATATTAGATCTAGAAAAGCCACATAAATAATCAAGTGTATATCCAGAATAATTACTAAACTTAATTAATTTTTTAAGAGGAATTATACTATAACCATTTTCCCAATTTGCAACAGTGCCCTTTGATACTCCAAAAATATAACCTAACTCTTCTTGTGTCATTTCAAGTTCTTCTCTAACATATTTTAAGTTATTATCAATCATTACTATCACCTAGTAATAATTTTCCCATTAATAAAATTAAAATTACCGAAAGTATGCCTATATGATTAAATTATGCTATAATATTTTATGGTAAGTTTAGGATTTAATAAAAAGGAGCTAAAATATGAAAAACGAAAAGATTGATTTTGTAAATAAAATCATAATTAAAATGACATCTAATTTGAGTAAGGTAATTGAAGTTCAAGAATATACTTTAGATGACCTAACTATAATTATTAATGATTTAAAAAAAGAACAAAAAGAAGAAATAATTGAAGAAGTAATTAATAATCAATTAAATGAATTAAAAGATAAAGATGATAAAAATATAAGAAAAGTATTTAAGCAAGTTGATGACATAACAGATTATTTTATTAAATACTATGATGATGATTCTGATATTGTTTCAGAATGTGATCAGATTGCCGATGATTTATTATTTAAAGCAATAGGAAGAAATAAAAGAACTTTAGAACTTCCTTTAAAAGTATCTTATATAAAAAATTATTGTCTTTCTTCTAATATTAGTAATAATCAAATATTTGATTCATTAGTTTGGATTGCTTTGAGATTAGTAGCAATATCTTATTGTATTAAATATAATGATAGTTTAGAAAATAATACAGAAGAATAGTAGTAAAGTAGTAAAATTAGCAGTACCCCTAAACTTTCCAAAAATTATTTAAGGGTTTTCGGATTTTAGTAATATTGCGATTAATAATTATAATAATTATTATTATAAAATAAGCATTAAATACAAACTCTACGATTCGTTTGTTGATTACATACTATTAAAGTCTTATACTAAAATAGAAAGGAGAAAAATAAATGGATCAAGAAAAAATCGGTAAATTTATTGCTAAAATTCGCAAAGAAAAAAAGATGACACAACAAGAACTTGCTGAAAAAATTGGAGTAACAGATAGAGCAGTTTCTAAATGGGAAAGAGGTAAAGGAACTCCAGATATTTCTTTTTTGATACCTTTATCCAAAGAACTAAACATTAGTGTTTTAGATTTGTTGAATGGAAATAAAGCAACTGATGAAAATAACGCAGTAATAAATATAATTAAACAGGACAATAAAAAGATTAGATTTTGGAAATGCTTATTTTTTGGAACAATTAATGTTATTTTAATAATAGTATCTTTATTTTTAATCAATAGTTACTTTATTCCAAACAAATACAATAATAGCGAAACTCAAGGAATTGTTAAAGTTGTAAGCAATAGTATGTTGCCAACATTAAAAGTTGGGGATACTATTATATATGATAAAGTATCTATAAATAATGTTAAAGAAAAAGATTTAATTGTTTACTATTTTGGACCAAATAATTATAAAATAATACATCGTGTCAGTAACATCGATGTTGACAGTAATGGGAAAATACTTTTAAAAACAAAAGGAGATAATAATTTAGAAGAAGATCTAAATAGTGTTGATGAAGATACATTTCTTGGAATTTATAATCATAAAGTATCAGGCTTAACTAATTTATTTTTAAAAGAAAAATCAACATTATCTATTTCAACAGTTATTATTATACTTATTTTAATTATAATTATAATAAATTTAGATAGTTTAGAAGTAGTTAAATTAATAAATAGGAATAGATGCAAAAGAAAGATTTAATGATATAATAGAATTATAGGAGGACTTATGAAAAAAGCATTGTCAATTATTTTATTTGTAGTTGGATTTATAGCAACATATCTAATTTTGTGTTATTGTATACCAGGATTAAGAATTAAACTTGCTGCTGAACCAAAGGAATATTTTATAGAAAGTATAAAATATGCTGCTATATTTAAAACTATAACTTCTTGTGTTATTGGTGGAATTTTTGCTGTATTACCATTTGTAATTAAAAAGAAATAACACAAATTAAAATTTATCAGACTAATCGTAATATTAAGATATTCCGTTCGTAATATGGATATAGTCCGAAAAGATTAGTAGGAGCAAAATCCTACTTTTTTCATTAAAAAGACTATATAGTTATTTGATGAAAAAAACTCATAAAATCATGATATAATAATATCTAGGTGGTTTATTATGCTTAATAAAAATAATTTGAAATACATTTTGGTTTTAGCTATTGGATTTTTTTGGTGTAGTTCTGTTTATTTAACCCAAGAGCAATATTTAACGAATTATGCTAGTGTTGAATTTGTAAATATAGTTGAATTACTATTTGGAAGTATTTCAATGGCACTTGGTATTTTGTTTTTTGGATTACTATATCGCAAAAATAAAAATGTTAGAAATGTATATATAATATTTATGATATTATCTATTGTTTCAATGATATCTTTTTTTGGAACAAAAAATATATATGTAATGAGTGTATGCTTATGTTTAACTTGTTTATTTGGAACAGCAGGATTTGGGGCAGGATATCACTTTTCGTTACTTGGATTAAATGTAGAAAAAGAATATCGAGGAAGAGTATTTGCATTAGGATATGGACTGGGATCAATTGGAACATATTTATTAATATTATTTCCAGAGAGTTTTTATTCTAGTATTAACTCATTATTGATTTATATACCAATATTACTGTTAAATTTATATTTGGTTTTGAAAAAGACTAATTTAATACAAATAAAAGAAGAAAAACAAACATCAAGTTTTAAAAATTACTTTATAAGAATATCTATAATTGTTCTTGCTATGGCACTTCTATCAGCTTTATCAACTGATGTAATTGCAATCAAAACTATAGATATTGCAGGAGGATATGGTTCGACAAGATTATATTATTGTTTAGGCTTGCTAGTAGCAGGATTTTTAACTGACAAAAAAAATAATTTATTTGAAATTCTTACAATCGTTAGTTTTGTTGTTTCATTGCTTGCAATAATTTTATTAAACGAAGGTTATTCAATAAATTTAATAGCAGGTTTATCATATACATTTGTTGCTTTCTTTGTATTGTTTAGAACTATGACATTTGTTAATTTAATAGATAATAAAAAGAATATGATATGGGCATCTGCTTTTGGACTTATGTATTCAAGAATTATGGAAGGACTAATGGTGTTATTTGAGGATAAATTAATAAATCATTACACAATATTGATAATAGTTATTACTTCATCTTTATCACTTGTAATAGTTTTATATTTCTTATTATATTTTCAAAATAATAAAATGACTGAAAACGATGCTGTAAAAAACATTTCTGTAAAATATAAATTAGGAACTCAAGAAGAAAAAGTATTAAATTTATTAATACAGGGATTAAGCAATCAAGAAATAGCTGATGAATTATTTGTTTCCATAAATACAATTAGAAATCATGTTGCAAATATATATAAAAAGACTGGTATGAAAAAGAAAGAATTAAAAGAAAAATGCTTCTATAAGACTAACTAGTCTTTTTTTAGTGCTTTTTTATTTAAAAGTATTATGTTATTTTTAGATAGAAAGGTAGAGGAATTTATGACAAAAAAATTTAAAAAAGAACTTAAAAAATTGCCAAAGAAATTTATGGCATTTACGATGATTTTTGCAATGCTATTTAGTTATTTTGCACCAATAACAAATGTACTTGCATTATCATCAACAACACAATTATCAGTTTCTTTTAGAAATGGTAATGAAGAATATGGTAAAGTTCAATATAGTTTGAACGGCGGTGCGAGTTGGAATGATGTCACTGAAAATGTGCAAAATTTAAATGTTGCAGTTACTGGTGATAATTTAAGATTAAAAATTGTTCCAAACAATAATTATTCTGTAGATTATGCAGGAATTGAAATGCGTCAAGACGAGAATGAAGTTGGTGGGTTATCTACAATTGGACTTGAGAGTGAAAATGGATATGCTGTCCCTAGCAATGTTCAATCAGTTTCTTTAAATCAAGTTGAATTTAGACAAAATCAAAACAATGATCCAGAACCAAATAATCCTGTTGGTAAAATTACAGTTAGTATATCTGGAGAAGAATTAGAATATGATGGTGAAGATGCAACAGGTATAGCATTTGGAATTAATGATTCTCAAATGAGAAGATTATCAGCAAATGAAGTTAATTATATAAGAGAAAATAATCAAATAATTGGATTAGAAACAAAAGAGCAAATTAATTATGAATATAATTATGGTGATGAGGGAACTGTAATATTTAATATTAAAACACAATGGAATGATGTTATTACATCACTAAAGATTAATAATATTGAATACAATACACCTCAAACTAAAGCAGAATTAACTCAAGCATACACTACTGAGTTTGGTGGAATTAAATTTAGTGTACAAAATGTTCCTTATTCAGAAGAATATGATATAGAAATAAATGGAAGAAAACAAACTGATGAAGAAATAATATTAGGTAATTTTGGTTGGACTTATGATGAAAATTCTAATGAGTATTCAGATGACGATAAAATTCCTAATGGTGTTTTAGAGTTCGTTGAAGCAAAATATAATAATGTAACTTATGATTCTATAGAAGATGTAAATGAAGCAGGTGGAGTATTTAAATGGGAAGATGGAGTTAAAGGAACAAATCATCCAGAAGGAACTGCAACTTTCCCTGTTGGAACTGAATTAACTATAAGATTAATTCCAGATACTGGTTATCAATTAACATCATTTGATTTAAATGGATTCCCATTTGAAACAGGAAATGATGTAGGATTATATACATTTACTATTGGTGGAGGTAACTGGCATTTAGGAGCTCATTTTACAGAAGTGAATGATGAAGTAAAAGCTAATTCACAAAATGTTAAATCTGGAGAAATTGAAATTAATAAAAACAATGATAATAATTTCGAAAGTGGTACTGCTAAACTTGAAGTAAATGATGTAGTTAGTATGTCACCTAATAGAATGGAAGAGTTTGAAAATCTTGCTGATGAAGAAGGATATGATTTAGAAAATTATTTAGATATTTCTTTATATAATACAATTTATAAAGGTGGTAATAAAGATGCTAATGGAAATTATGAATCTTGGGATACACCAGTAGAAAATATTGAAGATAATGCTACAATTACTTTAGAGCTTGAAGATGATATGAGTGGAAAAGAATTAGCAATAATTCATGAAAAACATAATGGAAATACTATAACAGGTTATGAATTAATTGATGCTGTATATAATGAAGAAAATAATACAATAACATTTGAAACAGATAGTTTTTCTAATTATGCAATTGTATCAAAAGAATCAATAAACAATACAAAATATACAGTACATTTTGATAGTAAAGGTGGAAGTAATGTTGCCGATAAAGAAATATCATCAGGAAATTCTGTTGCTGAACCAACTGCTCCAACTAAAGAAGGATTTACATTCGGTGGATGGTACGAAGATGAAACATTATCTATAAAATTTGATTTTAATACTCGTATAACAGGTAATGTAACATTATACGCTAAATGGGTAGCTAATGATGAAATCGAAGAATATATTAAAACAGATGAAAGTGGTAATGTAATAATATTTAAAGATGAAGAAGAATTAGAATTAACTTTTACTTCAATGGAAATCCTACATTTGACAGATACTGAAGTAGAAGCTTTAGGTATCACAGTAGAACAATTTAATCAAATTAAAAATTTAATTACAGAAAATACAAAAAATAATGGTACCTTAATTGGTTTATATCAATTTGCTGTAACTGATCAAAATGGAGATGAACATGCTGACACTAGTAACTATGGTTCAGTGGAAATTAGAATCCTTTGGACAGATGCTATGGAAGGATACAATACATTTAAATTAATTAATATTAATGATAATGACTTTAGTACTGGTGATGTTATTCCATTAGAAGTTAAGACAATTAATAATAAAAAATATTTGGTTGGAACTTTACCACACTTAAGTATTTGGTCATTAAATGCATCTAATACATCAAATAATACAAATAACAATACAAACAATAATACAACAAATACAACTGCTAATCCACAAACTGGAGATAATATCTATATGTGGTTTGGAATGTTATTAATATCAGTTTTAGGTTTATCTATTGGAACAATTACTGCTACAAAGTTTAAAAAATCTAAAGTAAAATAAATATAAAAAATCATAGAGATAGTATTTAGGCGATAGTAGTAATATTATCGCCTTTAAAATTAGGAAGTGATTATTTTGAAGAAAAAAAGAAAACTGAAACTTAAAAACATAGCAATATTTTTATGTTTCTTTGTTATAATTATATTAGTAATAAAAGTTGTTTTTTCAGACAAATCAAAATTAGTTGGAAATTGGACTAGCGATAACATAACGATTTATGAATTTTATAAAAATAATACTGGTAAATTAATAGTTTCGCTTAATGAATATGAATTTAATTATAAATTAAAAGATAATTATCTATATATTGATTTTAAAAATGAAAAGTATGAAGATTCAAAATATTCATATTCATTTAAAAAGAAGAAATTAATTTTAATGAATGAAAACGGTACTTTTACTTTTACTAAAAAATAGGTGTAATTATGAAGAAAAAGAGAAAATTAAATAAGAAAAAATTATTATTATTTATAATCATGCTAGTATTTTTCTTTATGTTTCTTTTATCTATAATTAAAATCATTTCTTATCTAAAAGATAATAGTGATAATAGAAAAATACAAGAAACGATTATTAAAGATTCGATTACTATTATTGAACCTATAGAAGAGAAACAGGAAGTAAAATACAATATAGATTTTAAAACTTTGAGAGAAACAAATAATGATACTGTTGCTTATATAAAAGTAAATAATACTAATATTGATTATGTTGTAGTTAAAGGAAACGACAACAGCTATTATCTAAAACATAATTTTGAAAAGAAATGGAATGTTTCTGGATGGATATTTGCAGATTATCACAATAAGTTTGATGAATCTGACAAAAATATAATTATCTTTGGTCATAACACAAGAGATGGATCAATGTTTGGAACATTAAAAAACACTCTTAATGAAAATTGGTATAAAAATGAAGAAAATCAAAAGATTGTGTTGGTAACAGAAAACGGTACTTATTATTATCAAGTATTTTCTACTTATTCTATAAAACCAGAAGATTATTATATTAATACTGAATTTAAAAATAATGCTGAATTTGATAATTTTATTAAAAAATTAAAATCTAGATCGTTATATGATTATGGAATAGAAGTGTCTGGAGAAGATAAAATATTAACATTATCAAGTTGTATTGGTGATGGTACAAAACGAGTTGTACTTCATGCAAAACTAATTGAAATGGAGGAGAATCTATGAAAAAGAAAATTATTATTCCCATTATAGTTTGTTTAATTTTAGTTATAGGAATTGTTGGATTTATTTTTTGGAATAATAGAACAGTATCAACTATTACATTAGATATAAATCCTAGCATTGAAATTAACTTAGATAGAAATGAAAAAGTAAAAAGTATTGTTGCATTAAATGATGATGCTAAGGAAGTAATAAATAACAATATAAAAGGTAAATCTTTAGAAAAAACAATTGGTTCTCTTATTGATAATTTAATTGATAAAGGTTATGTTAAAGAAAATGATACAATAGAAATAATTCTTTATTCAGAAGGTAAAATATCTAATAATGATATAAAAGAAAAATTAAATAACAATTTACAAGATAAAAAAATCTCATCTGATATTATTGTTGTAGATAAGGTAACAAAAGAAGATGAAGAACTTGCTAAAAAATATGATGTAAGTCCAGCGAAGATTTCTTATATTAAAACAATTATAGAAGAAAATAAAAATATCAATATTAAAGATTTAGCAAACAAATCTGTAAGTGAAATAAATGAAACAAAAACTACTGGTAAATATTGTGAAAATGGTTATACTCTTGAAGGTGATTGGTGCTTAAAAGAAATTAATAGAACACAAGCATTACAAGGAAATGTATGTCCAGATGGTTATACAGAATATGAAGGTAAATGTTATGAGGAAATTAAATCTATTGAAACCAATAATTATAAATGTAGCGATGGATTTAAATTAATTAATAACAATTGTATAAGCGAAGAAATTAGTGATGCACTTGGAAAATGTGATTCTGGTGATTATGATAATGGGTATTGTATAAAAAAAGAATTAATAGGAGATGCAGAGGAATTTTGCAGATTGACACCTGCTACTGATATATTAATGAACCATAGATGTTATGGACCTAAGCCAATTTTAAATGGTGGATGTGCAAAAAATGATAAAATTATAAATGGTAAATGTGTAGATCTAGATGTGTATTATGAATCTAATTATAGATGCAAAACTGGAGATCTTGAAAGTGACAATAAATGTTATAGAAAAGTAAAAACAGAACCAACATCATATTATTGTGATGGAAATGGTGAATTAAATGGAACGAAATGTGTAATTAAGCATACTGAAAAACCACAAAAAGAAAGAACTTGTCCTAGTGGATATACACCTGTAGATGATGGAAGTAGATGTTTGAATTTTAATAAAACTGCTAGTAAAGAAAATGGATACTATTGTGAACAAGAAAATTCAAGACTAGATAATAAAACATGTATTATGTATGAAATGATTGAAGCAAAATCTAATTAATTAAAGTATTCGCAATAGGTTGCTATTGCGAAAACCTTAATAAATTATAAATTGTTAAAAATGTCACCACTGGTGTCAAAATTGATAAAAAACCAGAGTCTATAAAACTCTGGTTATACTTTTCTAACTTCTAGTCCAATGGGCTGGAAGTTTTATTGTTAGTTCCCTAAGGGAACAAAGTTATATTTGTCTTATGGAAGAATACCTTTATCATATCAGCCATCGGAAGGTGGCGATGGCGCGGAGGTAATATATCCTTTAAGAAGCGATGATATACTTCCGAATATGATATTGGATGAGATGAAAAAGAAAGGACAAAATATAAGGAAATCATATCAAAGGAGATTACCATCTGATCCATCTAAAGATTATTATTTTATGCAGAGAAATACAGGTGATACACAAAGTTTAACTGTTGAGTATGGATTTTTAGATAGCACCAAAGATGATGTATCGCAACTTAAAAATAATTATAAAAACTTAGCAGATGCAGTCTATGATGCAGTATTAAAATATATTGGTTATGAAGATAATTCCGTTTTAGATACTTATATAGTTAAAAAAGGAGATACTTTATATAGCATAGCTTTGAAAAATGGTATTTCAGTGGATACTTTGAAAAGTTTAAATAATCTTACTAATGATACGTTGTCTATAGGTCAAATCTTAACATTAAAACCAACAATGTCAAATGAACTTGAATATATAGTTAAGAAGGGAGATACTCTATATAGTATCGCTAAGAACAATGGTACTGATGTCAATACCTTAAAAGCGCTTAATAATTTGGATAATAATATAGTTTTTATAGGTCAAACTATAAAACTTCCATCAAGTTATAAAGAGCCTGAAATTAATGTTCCAAGCAATGGTTACATAGTTAAAAATGGAGATACTCTATATAGTATTGCATTGAAAAATGGAGTAACAGTAAAAGAATTACTTGACGCAAATGATTTAGACAATAATATATTATCGATAGGTCAGACTATAATTATTCCAAATAAAATAAATTATGTTGTGGAAAAAGGCGATACGTTATATGGCATATCTAAAAAATTTAATACTACTGTTGATAAGTTGAAGAAGGATAATAATTTAAATAGTAATACTTTAAGTGTTGGTCAAATTCTAATAGTATAAAAGTTATTTCAAAATGAAATAACTTTTTTAATAGAAATTTTTGCAATTTTCATAAGTTGGTTTATAAAAACAATGATTCTTATATTTACCAGCTAATGTTTGATCCCACCATGTATTTTTGCAAGGATCATCTTTGGCAGAATAAAACCATAGTGCATATGATGCGGGATTAAATTTTTCCCCAGCAATAATTCTATCGGCTAATTCTCTTTCTTTTTTTGTAGGCACACTATTAAATAATGAAGAATTGACTCCACTAAATCCTCCTGGGTTTTGGTATATTGCATCATATATTGTACGTATATTCTTAAATGTTAGACAGTCTGCTAGTGCACGGTTAACGACTACATTTCCAACCATAAGCATTCCGAGGCTACCTTCACCTAATGCTTCAGCTCTCATAATACGTGCTAGTAAATCTCTTTCTTTACTGGTATATTTAATAATTGACATTTAATCACCTATTAATTCTATGAAATATTTTATAAAAATATTGAAGAATTATATTAATTATGTTATAATTTAAACGTCCGTGAGAATAGGGGCGTAGTTAAATGGTATAATAATGGTCTCCAAAACCACTGTTGGGAGTTCGATTCTCTCCGCCCCTGCCATTTAAAATATTAAAACACTAACTATTTAGTTAGTGTTTTTTCATTTCTAATTATCATATGTTCAAAAAATTGCTCTTGAAATTCTGTTAAAGCATTTATTGCATCATCAGAATAATTTTTTCCTATAGGGGCAACAACAAGTTTGTCATCGTTATCATTTGTTCTATGTATTATAGCAATACATTCTCCTTCATATTCTTCTACTGGTTCAAATACTCCTAGTAAGTAAGCATCTAGTTCTTCACCATCACCACTTATAGTATTAGGAACATACCCATAATTAACTGGATATATGAATCCATGTTTAGGATGCTTTGTCCCAAATGGACGATCCATTTTTATTTTAATAATTTTACCTAAATAATCTCTGCTTTCCATATAACCACCTTATATTAATTATATCATGTATTTAATCCATTTTATCTTCTTTTCATATGATATAATTATATATAGGTGATATTTTATGAAAATGTCTAATTCCACTGAAGTAATTCAAACTTTAAATTCAAAATTATTATTTGGTGTTGAAGTTCCAGAAAAAGTTTTAAATACATTAATATCTAATGATACTTTTCCGTGTTTGCATTATATTTATAATATTAATAGATTAATAATGAAACCTCATTTGGATAAAAAAGATATATTAAATCATAAAAAAATTTTTTATGATAATAGAGATTCATTTAGTCTATTAACAGGACTTCCAGAATTCCAAATAAATGAAAAAGAGTTGTTTAATGAAGAAAACTGTCTATTATCAAGGTTTAGTTGTGTCAATCTAATAGAAAGAATTTTTAAATATGGTAAATTTAAAAATAATGTGATTTATGATTTAAGTGATGAATGGTTAACAAAAATTCTATTGCTAAATGTTTTTGAAACAGGTATTGATGAAGAAAATGAGATTGAAGAAGAAAAAAATGATATGCTTAATTTGTATTTAAGTATTATTGCATATAATCAATTTCCTAATGATATTAATAATGCAAATTATTATAGGTTATCATATATTTATGATAATTATATAACGAACCATTTAGAAATAATGAATACATTCAAAACAAATAATGGATATTCAATTAAAAGTTATTTGTTATTTATACAAATGTTCTTTCTGTTGGGTGCATACCAATGCCCATTTATGGAGTCTAATATATTTAATGATTCTCCTAAAGCAGCTGAAATAAAAAAATGTATTGAAGAACACATATTTAATTATGAGTCTGAATCTGAGAAAAATAAAATAAAAATCAATTCATATATTCCTAGTAACATTTTAATAGAAAAACCTATTGCTGTTTTTGATAACAAATATCTTGTTATTAATCCTGGTTTTCTTATGAGTAGAATTTATGGGATTTTCTTTAATAAGATAAAATCAACTATTAATAGTAAAACAGATTTTAATAGAAAATTTTATGGACCTTTATTTGAAAACTATTGTCGAGATATAGCAAGAATTTATACAAAAAAATCTAAATTTGAACATTATTGTTTCATAGAACCATTTAAATATAAAGTTGGAAAAGATGATAAAGAATCTTCAGACTTTTATATTCAATATAAAGATACAACTATTATATTTGAAATAAAATCGACAGGCAGATTTACTGAAACAACAACTGATATAAATATTGAAGGGAAAGAAATATTTATTGAAGAAGAAGTAAATCAAAAAATTGTTAAGCCTTTAAATCAACTAGAAAATCGTCTAACAGAAATAATGAATTTAAATGCTTCTTTATATCCAAATACTAATATTGATAAAATTCAAAAGTCTAAAACATTTTATTATGTAATTGTTTCAGACGAGTCAATAATTAATAATTATAAATTATATAATGATTATTTAACTAAACTTAAAACAAAATATTCAAAGCATATTCCGTTATATTTAAATATATCTGAGTTTGAATACTTAATTATGTCATTATTTAATAGAAAGAAAACTATCGATAAAGTTCTAGAGCATTATTATAATTTTTACTATGCATCTAACTTTACTGATATGGTAGTAAAAGAAATGAAGACTTTTAAATTTGACAGATTAGACATATTTGATCATTATCCATATAGTGAAGAATTCAAAGAAATTTTGAAAAGATAAAAGATTCTGCAAAATCCCACAAATGTGATAAAGTGACCCATAAATTGTGAAAAATTTTGAATAATTTAGTAAGAGCATATGTAATTGATATCAACACTTTAAATAAAGGCATATTGCATAAGACTTTTGTGTGATATCAAACTTATTTTGCACATGCAAAATTGTCCCACGATTGTGGGATTGTGTTTGTAGTTTTTCTTTATTTTATAAGTAAAAAAATGGGCCGAAGAGTGGGACAATTCTATTATAAATTGATATTAAATAAAAAATGATGGCCCACTAGATATTTTTTTGATTGTTTATCTTCTTTATCTTTATTACTATCAGTATTTAATATATCTTACCATTTCTAACGTGTACAAAAAGGCTATATTCACTTTTAAGTGTTTTATCTATTTTATCTTTTTATTTATTATTCTTTTGTTGTATCGGATTCTCCGTATATGGTAAAGCCACCTCTGGTGAATTTCCATTTTAAAGTATCTTACATCAACAAATTACAAAACTAGTATATTTTCGATTTATATATTTAACTGCTTATAAGTGCCTTTTAAATAGTTTTAAATCATATATCAATATATTTACTTAAATCTCAATTCATAGTATAATGTTTTTAGTGATCAAAAGGCATGATTTTAGTTGTACAACCGATATCTACTCGTGCCATTTAGAATATTAAAACACTAACTAAATAGTTAGTGTTTTTTATTGTTTGAAGTAATAAAATAAAAATATTTATCTGAATTTTTTTAGGTATTCTTTATGCTCATCAGAAACTCTATAACTTTCTACTGCTTTTTGTATAGTTTTTAAGTGTACCCATGGGTCAAGACATATATTTTCTATATATTTTATTGTTGCATCATACTGCTTTGCCAAAGCTGTAGCAAAGAACCAAGCAATCATCATTTTTAGATAATAGTCATCTCCATTTTTAGAAGAAATAAGTTCTAGGTATTCTTCTTTAAAATCATCATTTAAAAACTCGTTCATTAGCATACGTATACCAAATCTAGCAGTATAGATATGATCTGAGCCTATCCACTTTTTTATTAAAGGAAGAAGTTTACTATGATTTTTCCTAAAGACTAAAGGTGTAGCTTGATCGCATACTGGCCAGCAATTAATATATGGAAGAAATCTTTCTACTTTTTTTATGCATTCATCAAAATCTTTAATCTTTGAAATTAAGAAAAAGTGAATAAGATTTTCTTCATAATATTTATGTGGTAGAGTTTCTAAAAATATATTTGCTTCTTCTGTACCAAATATTTCTTTAGCAATCTTTCTCATTTCTGGTGTTCTAACACCAATGATTGTTTCTTTATCAATGTTTGGAACAAGTTTACTTTGAAATTCTCGATATTTTTCATCTTTATAAGATATTAGTCTTTCATATACACTCATTTATATCACAACCTATATTAATTATATCATAATGTTATATTAAATATTTTGTAAATTAAAACACTAACGATTAGTTAGTGTTTTCTTTTTATTATTTTCTTCTACAAGGTATTCTTTTAACGCATTTAACATATATTCAAATTCATATCTTGTAAATACTGAATTTTCTTTTTTCTCATCACCTATAATATGTACAATTGTTTTAGTACAGTTCATTAATGCATTTCTATATAATTTATTTTGTATAGCTGCAATATATACTTTTTTAACTAATTCATCGTATTCTTTAGAAAATCTATCTATTGGTTTTCCTTGCCAATAAATTATTCCTTCATCTTTCCAATTATAATCTGATGCACCTTTAGCTGCTAAAGCATCTAAGCCGTGATATTTAAATACTTCTTTTTGTAATTTTTTATCTTTAAATTTTATTCCTTGAAAGAATCCTTCTAATGAACCAAATTTATTATGTGCGAAGGTAAATTTATAATGATATAGATTTGATAACATTCTTGAAAGTGGATTTTGAAGTCCTGAAGTTACATTTACCCAAGAATCACTTTCCGCGATATATTTACCATTCTTCATGATTAATTTACCATCACAATATAAATCATCATCTTGTTTTGTTACTTCTGGCATTACAAATTTATATTTTTTTAGGAAAAAATTAAAGTTATGCAAGTCTTTTATGTATCCCATAAGAATCACCAAGGATATTATAACATAAAAAAATATGATTATTAATCAAGTTTTAATATAAAAAAACACACTAACTATTTATTAGCGTGTTTTCTTTGAAAGTATATATGTATATATACATAAACTTAAACCTTCGATGATGAAGAAGAATCCTGTTAATCTCATGAATACACTTCTTGTAAATTCATCTTCAAAGCGATACCATCCTGTAATATATGCGACTATGAAAGTTAAAATTATTGATATAACTACACTTAAAATTATATTTAAAGCTTTCTTCATAACCTTACACCTCTATAATAATTATAACATAGAATTATTTAAAATTCACGTTTGCTATAGACCTTTTTTGATATCAAATATGATATTGCTGTAACAACTATAGCGCTTGCTGGGAAAATGATGCTGCCGTTTTTATCTAAAAATAATATTAAACCGCTTAGATTATTTGGACTAATTAATTGCTTACATATAAATACTATACCTGCAATCGCTATTGCTGCTATCACCATAACCATTCTTCCTTTTTCTGCATTGTATTTGAAGAAAAATGGAAATATAATGGATACAATGGCTAACATTCCAACTACTGTACCTAATGTTGATTCTATGTTGCTATCAATTACGAATTTAGGATTCACTTTAGAAAAGATGAATGTAATACCTATTGTTAGTATAGTAGATACAAGCATTAATAATATTGTCACAATATATTTTGCCTTGACAAAATTCTTTTTACCATTTGGTATTGTTGCTAAATATGCATGCCAATTATTGAAGTCATCATATGAAAAACTTGATATACATATCATGACGATCATTAAAGGTAAGAAACCTATTATATTTAGATCAAATGCAAATAAAAAGTACAATAGTATTGCTACAATGATTGACTTTAGATTATTTTTGAACATGCAAAGTTCTTTTTTTATCATTCCTAACATTATTTATCCCCCTTAATCATTAGTAACATTAAATCTTCTATAGTAATATTATCTAGTATTAAATCTTTATATTTTTTATTACATTTATCCATATTATCTATTAATATTTCATAATCATATTTGTTCTTTTTGTAAGCTACAATATCATTTTTATCAATTTTAGCAAAAGAGTCAATGTCACATTTTAAAATCCCATAATTATCCATAATCTCATCTCTTGATTTATTTAAAACAATTTTTCCAGAATCAATAAAAGTAATGTTATCAGCAACATGTTCTAAATCGCTTGTTATGTGCGTTGAAAGAATAATAGTGTGATCGTCATCTTTCATGAAATCTAGAAAAATATCCAAAACTTCATTTCTAACAATAGGGTCTAATCCTGATGTTGGTTCATCTAAAATTAGTATCTTTGGTTGGTGGGCTAAAGCAGTGGCAATTTCTACTTTTTTAACCATACCTTTGGACATTGTCTTTAATTGTTGTTTGTCATTAATTTTAAAATTTTCTAGATATTTATAAAATAGACTTTCATCCCAAGTTTTATATATATCTTTCATAATACTATTGATATCTTTAGGATTCAGTAAATTTGGAAAAAATGAATTATCTAAAACTACACCGATATCTTCTTTGATGTCAAAGTCATTACTATCTTTACCAAGAATTTTAATATCACCAGAATCGATATTTATAATGTTTAAAATGGATTTTATGAGTGTTGTTTTACCTGCACCATTTTCACCAATAAGTCCCATTATAATACCGCTTGGAATTGTAATATCGTCAATATCAAGTTTAAAATTCGGATAATTTTTTTGTAAATTTTTGATTTCAATCGCGTTCATTATTTATCACTCCCATAAAATAATTCAAATATATCTATAACATCTTTTTTAGATATATCAAATTTAGAAGAAATATCTACTATTTTTGATATATAATCTTCAATATCTTTTTGAGCTTTATCTTTAGCTAGTTCACTATTTTTTGGTGATACAAATGTACCTTTACCTTGTATCGATTTTATATAGCCTTCTTCTTCTAATTCATCATATGCTTTTTTTATAGTCATTACACTTATTTTAATATCTTTAGCTAGATTTCTAATTGATGGAATCATATCGTTTTCGTTTAATTCATCATTCATTATTTGTGATATGATTGAATTCTTTATTTGCTCATATATTGGTGTTGGACTACTATTGCTAATAATCATTTTCATAGAAATTCCTCCCTACATATAACACTATATAACACTATATAACATTTGTCAACACAATATTACGAAATTGATGTTAAATTTTTGAAATGGATTGACATTTTTCTGACAAAACAGCAAAAAAGCTAAAAAATATAGCAAGTATATTAGACAAAAAAGGTAACATTTATGCAAAACATACATAAAAACACTAATTTTAAATACAATGTAAATATGAAGGGTTTGTATTGTCTGTTTTAAATATTTACAAAAATAATATCCGGTGTTAAAATTAATATTAGGAGGATAATATGAAGAAGTTTTTAAGTTTTTTATTAGTATCTATGTTATTTGTTTTACCGGTTAAGGCAGATGACGTTTTAGTAACTGAGAATAAGGATGAGAATCTAGTTGAAGTACAAACTATTGAGGCGGATGAATCAGTAAGATATGATAAACATGTAGATGGAAGTACCGTACTTTTAGGAAATGATGTTAAGTATTCCGGTGAGAGTAATGGCATTTTATTTGGTGCAGGTAATGATGTATTATCTAGTGGTGAAGGAGAATATCAAATTCTTGCAGGATATAATGTTACATTAGAAGGAACTGCTTTAAAAGATGCATTTTTATTCGGTAATATTGTAAATGTTAATTCAACTGTTAAAAGAGATATTTTAATATGTGGATCTACTGTTAAATTATCAGGTAACTTTGATCGCAATGTTACTATTTATGCTTCTAAAGTTACTTTAGAAAATGTTAATGTAGCTGGTAATGTAAAAATAAAAGCAAGTGATATATTTATAGAAAAGAATGTAAAAATAGATGGTGAGTTAAATTACGAATATACTAATACAGTAAGTAAGGATGACACTGCTTTATACAAAAATGAAGTTGCTACGAAAATGACTGTTGCGTCTAATGTAACTAATCATATTAAATCACGTGCGATAAGTTATGGAGCTATGCTTTTAGTATTTGTTATTTTAGCATTAGCAGTACCTGGAAGTTTTAAAAACGTAGCAGATAAGAAAATAGAATTTTTTGATATCATCTCATACATTGGATATGCATTAGTATTTATTATATTGGTTCCTGTACTTGCGTTAATGTTAATTATGTTAAGTATAGGTGTTCCACTTGCTCTTATAGTATTTGGATTGTATATATTAGTAATATATTTATCTTATGCTTATTTTGGATACTATATAGGTAAACAAATATATAAGTCAAGTGGTAAGGAAGATAATGTCTTATTAGAAGGATTAATTGGTATTACAATACTATATTTATTATCATTAATACCTCAAGTAGGACCATTTATTACAGTATTATCTTATCTATGTGGTATAGGTGTAATTATATTTAAATTTAAGAAGTAGCAATACTTCTTTTTTTTCATACCATATATTGAGGTGATATAGTGTATAGTGTTTATGAGGTAAGAAATAATGATTCAATATCTTCTATTGCAGATATTTTTGGTATAAGTGAAGAAGAATTAATAGCGCTTAACAAAGCAAATTTTTATCCAGGAAATTTTATAGTTGTACCTAATACTTTGACTTATGAAATCAAAAAAGGTGATAATTTATATATGATAGCTAAAAAATATGGCATATCATTAGATGAACTTATTAGCTTAAACGGGTTGGATAAAGAAGATTATATATATCCAGGAGAAATTTTAAAGATTCCTAAAAATAATAATTATATAACTAAAGAAGGGGATACTATAAAAGATATTTTAAAATTTTCAAATATTGAAGATTTGCTTAACAAAAATAGTGAAATATACTTAGTTCCTAATCAAATAATCTTTTACACAAAAGAGTATTAACTCTTTTTTTTTACTCTAAAATATTATATAATTATTTATGAGAGTGATTATATGAAGAAGTTTTTGTACATTATAGGAATATTGTTATTAATTGTTTTAGTATGCATACCATTTATAATAAATAAAAAGTATTCAGGATATAAAGAAATAAGTTATAGTGAGTTTAAAGAAAAAGTAGAAAAAAATGAGACTTTTGTGCTTATAGTTGGTAAAACAGGATGTTCTGGATGTAATAGTTTAAAAGAAATTTTAAATAAAGACTATTCTTTAAAATATGCGAAAGAACTAACTTTATATTATATAGATACTCATAAAGATCATATGTCTGAGGATGATTATATTGAATTTAATTCAATAATTCATTATGACTATACTCCGACAGCAATAATTATGGAAAATGGCAAATTTGATAATAATAATATTATTTTGCAAGGTTCTGATGAATACGATAGTATGATAAGAACATTAAAGAAAAAAGGATTATTAAAAGGGTGATAATATGGATTTTGATATAATTGATGTTAATGAGCCAACTGCGTTTGGTGGTAATATAGATACTACTCCTAAGGCTAATATAGAACCTCCTAAGGAAACTGTTTTTGATGCTTTAGGATTATACGGTGAAGACTTAACTGCCAAAACTTATGTATCTAATCCGGCTATTGCTAGAGATGACGAAATTAAAAAGTTAATCGTGGTATTATTAACTCCTGATAAATCTGGTCTATTAATAGGTAAAGCAGGTATTGGTAAAACTGCTATTGTAGAAGGACTTGCATATCAAATTCAAACAGGTAATGTTCCTAATGCGATTAAAGGATATAGAGTTATTAAGATTAATTCAACTTCCTTACTTGGTAAAGTAGAAATAGCTGGAAGAGAAGAAATGATTATATCTTTATTAGTAGATCAATTAAAAAAATCAGAAAAAACCATTTTATTTATAGATGAAATACATACACTTATTGGTGGAACTAATGATGGGCCTATGGATTTAGCGAATATTTTAAAACCAGCATTAGATCGTGGTGATATTAAAGTAATTGGTGCCACTACAACTGAGGAATATTCTGCCTATGTAATTAAAGATAGAGCATTCTTGAGAAGATTCGATCGTATAGACGTTTCTGAGCCGGATGAAAAAACTACTGTAGATATTTTATATGGTTCACTACCACGTTTTGAAAAATCAACAGGAATTAAATTTAAGTATAATGAATATGTTACTAGATTGTTACTTGAATCAATAGTTTCAGCTACTTCTGAATTTAAACGTGTATATGGACTTGCTGCAATGTACCCTGATGTTGCATTTTCTGTACTTAGTCAAGCGTTTTCATTAGCGTTATATGACAACAAAACAGAAGTTGATATAACAGATGTTTATAACGCTATTAGAAATAGTAAAAGAATATATCCAGATAGTATTTATAAAGAATTAATCGCTTTTAAAGCAAAATTTAAAGATTTCTTAATAGAACAAAATGTTACATTACCAGATGTTTCAAGAGAAGAAATAGAAAGCCAAGATGAGTTATACTAATGATTAATATTGTATTATATGAACCTGAAATTCCACAAAATACTGGAAATATTATGCGTACTTGTGCAGGAACAGGTGCGCATCTGCATTTAATTGAACCAATGGGATTTAAAATAAATGATAAAACCGTAAAACGTTCAGGTGTAAATTATATAGAACATTGTGATTATACTATTTATGATAATTGGGAAGATTTCAAAGAAAAGAATAAAGGAACTTATTATTATTTAACAAGATATGGTAGAAAACCTCATACATCTTTTGATTACAGTGATACTTCTGAAAATATATATTTAATTTTTGGTAAAGAAAGTACAGGTATTCCAAAAGAAATATTAAAAGATGATATAGAACATTGTATGAGAATTCCTATGAATTCAAATATCAGAGCTTTAAATGTATCTAATTCAGTAGCCATTATGCTTTATGAGGTATTGCGTCAACAAGATTATCCTGATTTGCTTAAAGAAGAACCGTTTAAGGGCGCAGATTATTTAGAAAAATAACTTGCTAAATATCTAATTTAATGATAATATAATACTAGAGAATAAGGAGGGGCAAGCATGGACATGGTACTTTTTGTTGCTGAGTACAAATGGTTTATTTTGGCGTTTGTCTTAGTTGTTATGTTAGTTGTAGGTTATATTGCTGATGCTACTGATTTTGGCCATAGAAGACCAAGCAAAAAGACAAAAGCTGCGCCTATTAAAAATCCGAATAAAGTAGAAGAAGTAGAAGAAAATATCGTTGATAACAAAGAAGATTTAAATGTTCCTTTTGGAGATACTATTAAATTACCTAAAATTGAAGCAGAACCTCCTATGGAAGATTTAAATGTTCCTTTAGAAGATGTTAAATCAATGGAATTTCAAACTCCTACATTAGATATGAACGTGGATTTAAATGTTCCTTTGGAAAGTGTTAAACCTTTAGAAGAACCTGTTACTGAGAAATTAACTGAAGTAAAAGATATCGATGGTACACCTGTAAGTGATTTAAATTTTGAAAATCCTACAGATGAATTTGTAAAAGAAAAAGAAGTTAAGGCAATAGAAGAAACTAAAAAGAGTAAAAAATCAAAAGAAAAATTAGTTCCTGAATATATTGCAGAAGAATATAAACCTGAAGGCGATGTTACGTCTGAAGATGATATTTGGAATTTTTAAGATAGTTGTAAACTATCTTTTTTATTCCCAAATACAATTTTAATTTATCGAATTGTATGATATAATTAATTATGTGTTAGGAGGATATTATGACAGTTGATGGAATAATTGAACTTATAAGAAAATTAGTTGATGTTTTGATAGTTTGGTTAGTATTTTATTATATACTAAAGAACTTGAGAAAGAATGTAAAAATGGTATTACTATTTAAAGGTATACTTATCATTGTGGCTTTAAAAATATTGAGTGATTTATTCAATTTACCTACAATAGGTTATTTACTTGATTATATTATACAATGGGGACCAGTTGCACTTATAATAGTATTCCAACCGGAAATAAGAAATGTATTAGAACAACTTGGTAGAAGCCAATTACTTGGTAGACATAAAACATTAACCGTAGATGAAAGAGAATCAGTAGTTTATGAAATTGTTAATGCGTTAGAGTATTTAAGAAAATATAAAATTGGGGCTTTAATTGTAATTGAAAGAGAAAATAGTTTAGCAGATTATATTAATCGTGCGAAAAAGATATATGCAAAAATTTCTAGCGATTTATTAATAGCAATTTTTTACGAAGGAAATCCTTTGCATGATGGTGGCGTAATTATCGAAGGCGATCAAATCGTTTGTGCAGGAGCTGTTTTCCCTACAAGTGATAGTTTAAAAATAAGTAAACGTTTAGGTACTAGACATAGAGCAGCTTTAGGTATTTCTGAAGAGATGGATTCTATTTCAGTAATTGTATCTGAAGAAACTGGTAGGGTTTCATTAGCAATTGGCGGTGAGTTATATTACAATATGACTATTGATGAAGTTAAGATGCGTCTATTAGATGAATTAAAACCTAAATCAGTTTTAACTTATGATGAAGGAGAAGATATAAATGAAGAAGAAAAATAAGCATTTATCTTCGCTTGGCAAATTATTTGATAAATATGTTATAATGCCAATTACTAAATTAATAGTAAATGTTAATGAAAAATTTGGAACTAAAAGTAAATATTTAGAAAGTTGGTTATCAAAAAGTAATACATTATTATTTATATCACTTGCTTTAGCGATTATTATGTTCATTGTAATTGATCAAAAAATATTAGTATATTCAGATAACTCTGCTGAGATTTTAAGGAATCAACCAGTAAATACTATATTTAATAGTGAAGCATATGTTGTTGAAGGATTACCAAGTAATGTTGATATAACACTAATTGGTAGCAAAGCAGATTTATATATCGCAAAACAAGCTCCAGCTGGGGAAGTTACTGTAGATTTATCAAGCTTAAAACCAGGGCAACATAAAGTTGAATTAAAATATTCACAAGCTTCAACTTCTATTGAATATAAGGTTAATCCAAATATAGCTACTGTATATATATATCCTAAAGTATCAGATACTAGAACAGTTACAGTAGATTTATTAAATCAAGATTTATTAAGTCCAAAATTAATTGTTGATAGTGTTAATATTGATACAGATAAAGTTGTTATTAAAGGAGCAGATTATCAAGTTAAGAAAGCTGCTACCGTAAAAGCTTTAATTGATGTTACTAATATAGCAAAACAAGAAGTAGGCACATATACTTTGAAAGATGTAGAGTTAAAAGCATATGATACAGATGGAAACGCTGTGGATGTAGAAGTTGTTCCTCAAACAGTAGAAGCAACAGTTAAGATTACATCACCAAGTAAAACTGTACCATTAAAAATCATACCTACAGGTTCAGTAGCCTTTGGACAAGCAATTTCATCAATTACTCAATCTGTAAATGAAGTTACAATTTATGGACCTGAAGATGTATTATCATCATTACAATTCATACCAATTGAAATAAGTGTTGATGGTATAAAAGATAAGACAGATTATAACGTTGAAATTGAAAGACCATCAGGTGTTAGATACATGAGTGTTAATATGATAAAGGCATCTGTATTCTTAGATACTGTATCAGAAAAAACTATCGATGGTGTTAAAATTGATGTTAGAGGACTTGGACCTAATATGAGTGCTCAAGGACGTACTGCTGCTGATACTACTGTATCTGTTACAGTTAAAGGTGTTAGTTCAGTAATAGATAAGATAACTTCTGATGATATTACTGCTTATGTTGATTTAAAAGGATTAGAATCAGGAGAACATAAGGGTGTTAATGTTCAAGTATCAGGAACAGATGTTAGAGTAGAATATACTGCTAAGACTAAGACAGTAGATATAGTTATATATAAATAAAAGCTCAATAATTGAGCTTTTTATTTTTAAGGTTCTATATGATTAAATAATATTCCAATATTGATAAGACCTGCAATACCAACAAGGATGTAAGTTAATGAAGTCATAAAACCATTAACTCCAAAAATAGTAGTTACTAGATTAAAATTAAAAAATCCAATAAGCCCCCAGTTGATCGCACCAATAATAGTTAATACTAAGCATACTTTTTGTATTTTTTCCATGGGATCCTCCTTTATTAATTATTGTTGTCTATTTTTTTCATATTATGCAATATATTTAATATACTTTAATGAAAGGGAAGTGTATTATGAAAAAAGTATTATTAATTATTATAGTGTCTTCAATATTTTTAATAGGCTGTGGAAAAAAGGAAAATGTTATTTTGAAATTAAAAGATGAAATTAATTCGTTATCATCATATAAATTATCTGCCACATTAGAAATTATAAATAATGAAGATATATATAAATACGAAGTTGATTCTGCATATAAAAAAGATAACTTATTTCGTGTTAGTCTAAAAAATATTAATAATGGGCATGAGCAAGTGTTGCTTAAAAATAGTGACGGTGTATATGTATTAACGCCATCATTAAATAAAAGTTTTAAATTTCAAAGTGAATGGCCTTATAATAATTCACAGATATATTTACTTCAAACTATTGTTAAAGATATAGAAGAAGATAATAATGCAACTGTAGAAGAAAAAGAAAATGCATACATCATAGAAAGTAGTGTAGATTATACAAATAATGATTCTTTTGTTAAGCAAAAAGTTTATCTAGATAAAAACTTAAATATAACTAAAGTAGAAGTTTTAGATGATTTAGATATGGCTAGAATGACTATATATATAAATAATATAGACAAAAATCCTAATTTATCAGATGAATATTTTTCGGTTACTAATGTTTCTAATGTAGAAGAAAGTATAGAAGCAACAACTAAGATAGATTCAATTATATATCCTATGTATATACCAGAAAAGACATACTTAGAATCACAAAATAAAATATCAGTACCGAATGGCGAGAGAGTTATCTTAACATTTAATGGTGATAGTCCATTTATGCTTATTCAAGAAACATCATCGAAAGAAATAGAGAATTCTATAATTCCAACTTATGGAAGTTTTAATATGGTAGGTGACACAATAGGAGTTATTAATGATAATTCAATATCTTGGTCAAGTAATGGTATAGATTATTATGTAACTTCAAATAATTTAAGTGAAAAGGAACTACTTACTGTAGCTAACTCAGTTACTGTATTACCTGTTGGCAAATAAAAATAGTTTAACACTTCAAAAAAATGTGTTATAATCTATTTGGGTGGTAATATGAAGAAGAAAGTAGTTGAAGAAGAATTAAAGGTGGAAAATTTTATCAAAATAATAATTGGAGTTATTGCTGTTTTTGCTTTATTCTATGCAATTACATATTTTGTAACTAATAAGAATAAGAGTAATGCTGATACAAACGAGAATATTCAGTATAAAAAGATAATTGTGGGTAGTATATTAAACCGTAGTGAAGATGATTATTATGTATTAGTTAGTTCATCATCTGATACTTCTGTCTCAGTATACGAATCATTAATTACAAAATACACTAGTAAAGAATCACATTTAAGATTTTATACAGTAGACTTATCTGATCCATTTAATAGTAATTATGTGGCAGAAGAAAGCAATTTAAATGTAGAAAATATATCTGATATAAGATTTAGTGAAACTACATTATTACATGTTAAAAATAATAAAATTGCGTCATATAGAGTTGGCAACGATATAGAAACATATTTAAAAAATTTAAGTGCCTAGGCACTTTTTATTTTTACTTTATTATGATATACTAACTTAGGAGATGATAGTTAATGAATAAAAACGATAAGAAGATTGCATTAACTAATATAGAATTTATATTAATTATAATAGTAGGGTTTGTTATGGGTATGGGTATTATGCTTATAACATATCCACAAAATAATAAAGAATATAAAAAAGTTGATAGTAATATTCAAACAATTATAGATACATATAATAATATATTAAAAAACTATTATACCGATGTTACACCTAGTATAATAACTAATGGTGCGATTAAAGGTATGTTATCAGCTGTAGAAGATCCTTATACCACATTTATGGATGAGGCTACTACTGATAGATTTAATATTATAATAAATGGCGCATATAGAGGAATCGGTGTTGAGATAACTAATATCGGTGATGAATTAGTCATATTAGGTGTATTAGGGGACTCTCCTGCTAAAGAAGCCGGTCTTAAAGCTGGCGATATAATTAAGTCTGTAAACGGGAAAGATTTTTCATCATCTTCAGCAGATGAATTTTCAAACTATGTTAAAGAAGGTACTGAAGATAAGTTTAATATAACTGTTATAAGAGATGGCGAAGAAAAAACATTCGAAATAAAAAAATCTTCTATTATATTAAAATCTGTTGCATCTGATGTCATAGAATACTCAAACAAAAAAATAGGTTATCTATATATATCAGTATTCGCGATGAATACATATGAACAATTTTCAAAGGAACTTGCTAGTTTAGAAAAACAGGGAATAGACTCTTTAATAATAGATTTAAGAGAAAATTCAGGTGGAGAATTAGGCATAGCTACTAAGATGATAAGTTTATTTGTAAAAAATGATAAAGTAATTTATCAAATAGAAGATAGAGATGGATCAGTTACTAAAACTTATTCTAAAGGTAAGCAAGATAAAAAATATCCTATAGTCATATTAGTTAACGAAAGCACGGCTTCTGCATCAGAAATAATGGCTGCAGCATTGAAAGATGATTTAGGAGCTACTATAATTGGAAAAAATACATATGGTAAAGGAACTGTTCAAACTGTTATTACAGCTTCTAATGGAGAAAAATATAAAATGACCATTTCAAAATGGTTGACACCAAATGGAACTTGGATAAATGGTGCAGGTATTAAGCCTGATATTGAAGTTGAATTAGATTCTAAAAAAGACACACAATTAGAGCGTGCTAAAGAATATATTGTAAACCATTAAAGAAAGTTTTGCATAAGACTTTCTTTTTAAGTTAAAAAGTCTTATAATAAATGCAAGAGGTGTTTATGGATAATATAAGTATTGGCGATAAGTTGCAAATACAATGCTATAAACATAATGGTAAGATTCACCGTTCATGGGATGAAGCTTTAGTATTAGATGTAAAAGAAGATTATATTGTATGTGGTAATAATAAAACTTTAGTTACAGAATCAGATGGTACGACATGGAAAACTAAAGAACCAGCAATAATGTATTTTTTTAAAGACAGTTGGTATAATATTATAGTTCAATTAAAAAAAGATGGTATATTTTACTATTGTAATATAGCTACGCCGTTTATTATTGAAGAAAAGACAATAAAATATATTGACTATGACCTAGATTTAAGAGTATTTCCTAGTGGAGAATATAAAATACTAGATCGTATGGAATATAAATATCATAAAAAGATAATGCATTATAGTGAAAATTTGGATATAGTTATAAGAAGTTCTTTAACAGAACTTATTGAAACTTATAAAAAACATCATTTTGCATTCGATAGGGAACATAATCTTAAATATTATAGTGAATATAAAATATTGAATTCTAAATCAAAAAGACAATATAATTAGTGTCTTTTTTTCTTATATTATATATATAAGTGTAAAAAAGTGAAAAAGTTTAAAAAACTTTAAAAAAAGTATTGACTAGGTGTATTTTATTTGATATATTATTAGTGCTTTCGAGGGAAGAAAAGCAGTACAAATGTAAAAAAATAAAAAAGTTTAAAAAACTTTAAAAAAAGTATTGACTAAATCGAAAGTATTTGATATATTATTAATGCACTTGCGAAAAGTGTATTAATATTGCACTTTATTACATATAATAAAGTACATGAATGATCTTTGAAAACTGAGCAAAATGTCAATTCAAATTTAGCTAGGAAAACAATTCTAATTTAAAATATTATTTTTTTTATGAGAGTTTGATCCTGGCTCAGGATGAACGCTGGCGGCATGCCTAAGACATGCAAGTCGAACGGAGTGACCCATTGAAGTTGGAGTGCTTGCACAAAGACGGATTTGGATTTTCACTCAGTGGCAGACGGGTGAGTAACGCGTGGGTAATCTACCTCAAAGACTGGGATAACTTCTGGAAACGGATGCTAATACCGGATGATTCATATTTAGATAACTAGATATGCTAAAAGGAGCTTTTGCTTCACTTTGAGATGAGCTTGCGTTGTATTAGCTAGTTGGTGGGGTAATGGCCTACCAAGGCAACGATGCATATCCGAGCTGAGAGGCTGATCGGACACATTGGGACTGAGACACGGCCCAGACTCCTACGGGAGACAGCAGTTAGGAATATTCGTCAATGGGGGAAACCCTGAACGAGCAATGCCGCGTGAATGATGACAATCCTCTGGATTGTAAAGTTCTGTTGTAAAGGAAGAAACCTTACTATAGGTAATGATAGTAAGCTGACGGTACTTTACCAGAAAGCCCCGGCTAACTACGTGCCAGCAGCCGCGGTAATACGTAGGGGGCGAGCGTTATCCGGATTTATTGGGCGTAAAGCGTGTGTAGGCGGTTTATTAAGTCTAGAATTAAAGCCTGGGGCTCAACCTCAGTTCGTTCTAGAAACTGGTAGACTTGAATGTGGTAGAGGCAAATGGAATTTCTAGTGTAGCGGTTAAATGCGTAGATATTAGAAGGAACACCAGTGGCGAAGGCGGTTTGCTGGGCCATTATTGACGCTGAGACACGAAAGCGTGGGGAGCAAATAGGATTAGATACCCTAGTAGTCCACGCCGTAAACGATGAGTACTAAGTGTCGGGAAACCGGTGCTGAAGCTAACGTATTAAGTACTCCGCCTGAGTAGTACGGTCGCAAGGCTGAAACTCAAAGGAATTGACGGGCACCCGCACAAGCGGTGGAGCATGCTGTTTAATTCGAAGATACGCGAAGAACCTTACCTAGACTTGACATCCC
>Ga0129306_1000626_pt1 | contig 52334 bp, 70 predicted proteins | sample P827metagenome_FD_94438 | JGI IMG/M metagenome (GOLD analysis project Ga0129306, IMG submission 94438) | Capybara group fecal microbial communities from Wisconsin, USA - P827 metagenome | ecosystem: Host-associated > Mammals > Digestive system > Large intestine > Fecal | place: USA: Wisconsin... | reverse complement strand
CCGTTGGCAAATCCCACTTCCGTCTCCACTACGCCCTCTATCTGTTTGAAGTAATGCTCTGTTCCCCAGAAACACCCTCCAGCAAGAAAGATGTCTTTACCATCCTTTATCTCCAAAATACCGTCAACCTCATGTTCAATGAATGGTCCGGCCTTGCACTCCAGAAGTACAGCGGGTGTAAGACACTCCAAACCATGCCACACGTTCTTTGGAATATCCACACCATAGGTTCCGCTCTCCTGACTGATGACGCAGGATGCCAGTATCTTACCTTCATCCTTATAGGTCGTCACTCTGACCTTACCCTTTAGGATTACAAAGGTCTCGTCCTTGTCAGGATGGTGATGCACGGGGATGAATGTACCCGGTTCCAGAGCATTGAGGAAACGGTGACACTTGTCCTGAAGGCTCTCGTGGAAGTTGTAGTTCATTCGCAGTCGAGGCGACTGCTTCGCCTGCTCCACCACACCACTAATCAGTTGTTCGTCTATTATCTTCATTATTACTTATTTTATCGGATCTGCACAATATTCACGTCGACCACAGTCCTTGCCATCAATTACCTCAATATAGAAACTGAACGGACGGAAGCCATCGTTACAGCTGATCATCGCACTCATGGGGTTCTTCATCCAGCCATCATAGTAATCGTAAGACCCGTCAGGGGAAACGCTTCGCTTTGCGAAGAAGTTCCCCTCACCTTTGGCCAGTGATTCCACAAACTCCCGCATGGAGTACCATGCAGCAGGACACATCCCTTCAGGACATTCACCATTCTCAGAGATCCATTGCTGACCATCCTTGACATCGCAAGTATGCTCGATGTGATTCTCATACTTTGCCATCAGGTCAGGATAGACCGTCTGACGTATAGCTGTAATTCGTACTTTGTTCATCTCTTCAGGTAATCGAACAAATCAATAGTGCCTACCTCTTCTCTGACATTAAGCGAAGGAACATATTCCTCCATCTTCGTAGTGCCGCTTTCTTTGTTCACATAAAAGTTCACCAGCGCACCCGTATAACTGCGAAATACCACCTGATAGGCAGAATCAGTCTCTTCGCCCATCTGTACATACATGATGTCGGGATTGTCCTTGGCTATGCTCCAGTCATACGCGATGTGGCAATAGTTGCTGACTCCTTCATAAGCCATTTCTGCCGTTATCTTGCTCGGTGATTCTTTGGTATCTTTGGAACCGCATGAGCATAGAAGCAAAGCTGTTACTACTAATACTATGATTATTTGTTTCATAAAACTCTCAATGTTTAGAAATATTGCTGCAAGGACGGTGCAAGCCGAGAGCAATCAAACTTGTTTGAATTGCCGAGGCGAAGCCCGTTCTCGCACGCTTTTGCGTGCAAAGTTACGAATTTATTTGGATTTCTCCTTATTTTTTCGTATCTTTGCAACAAATAAACGCAAAGATACATGCCACGTAAGACTGACGGAATAGAGGTTGAGATTCATCCGCGCCCAACGAAAGGTGAGGACGGCAAGCCGCTTCTCTATGTGCGTCCAGCAAAGGGACGTAAGAAGAGCTTCAAGCAACTGGAAGATTTCTGCAACAAGTATCGCAACCTGCGTACAGGAGAGTTGCAGATGGTGTTCGACGTGGTGATAGACGTTGTTGGCCTCTGGCTGTCAGACGGCTATCGTGTGGAGACACCCATCGGCTCGTTTGCCCCCAAGTTGAAACTGCTGGGCGAGCATACCGACCCCAAGACCATTCATGGCAGAGACATTGAATATGCGGGCATTGAGTTCATCCCTTCCAAGGAGTTCATCAAGGAAGGTGGCAAGAACCGCGAGGGCTATCGCAAAAGTGAAGCTCAGGTGGGAAATAGCCAGATGTACGACGAGAAAGCAATGGACGAGGCTTTGCGCCGCTGTCTGAAACTTGGCTACGCGACGATTCCAGAGTTTATGATATTCAGCGGACTGAAGCGCGACTCTGCCAAAGCCTATCTCGACAGCCTCTGCAAGGGCGAACATCCGCGCCTGTGGAAGGTGCGCGAAAGCCGCCGTTGGCTCTACTTTCCTAAACAAGAAACTTCTAAGGAATAAAACTCGGTTTCGACCGACCGCTCCAGCATATAAGGGCGGGCGCGCCAACATATAAGGGCGCCCGCCCTAATTCGTGCGGGCGGGCGTTCGAATTGAGAGACATGCCGTCTCGCTCCCTGTTACATGCCGTTTCGCTCCCTGTTTGCCCGTACCTTTCTCCCTGTTCCTACGTATATCTTCGATAAAGGAATCCCTTTTCTTGCATTTTTTTCACCTTTTTCATCCAAGTTTGGAATATATTTCGTATATTTGCACCGTGTTTCGCAAGAGGCACAACTTTATTTGCTCAAATTCCCACTCGAATCACCACCTCGGAAAGGAACAACGAGCAATGAATCAAATCTGGTTTGGAGTACGCACTAGGAGTGCGTCTTCTCCATACAGATTTGAGGTTTGTGGTGAACCCGAGTGGGATATGGCAGGAGCGCACTCTTTTCGTATCCGGAAGTTCCTACTAAGTGAGTGACAAAGTCGAGCGAGTGCTAACTGTTAAATGGAAGTGTTAGTACTAATTATTAAAATAAGACTTTATGAAACAATTATTAATTCTATGCTTGTTCTTGTGCTCGACCAGTATGTTTGCACAGGATGTGATTGTAAAGAAAGACGGCTCGACTATTGTCTGTCGTGTCGTTGAACTAACCTCTTCAGAGATTGTCTATAAGAAATGGAGTGACCTGAACGGTTCCAACTATGTTATGAACCGTGGAGATGCTTCAGCCATCAACTATCAAAATGGCAAAAAGGTTAATCTGTCGGAGGCTACTAATCTTTATCAGCCGCATAATCAAAATGATGGGGTACAGCAGTACAATGATAGAGCGTTGTTAGGAATGGATTATGCTAATCAGAAAACTGATAAGAAAGTTAAGCAACTCAGGACTTGGGGATGGATAAGCGGAATAGCAGGCCTTGGTATTGGGGCGTTAATGATTAATCTTGGTAAAAATGCAGACGATGAAGGTTTGCAATATTACATTCCTGGTGGAGTATTTGTTCTTGGAGGAATTGCTACTTCTGCATACTGCTTCGTGAATGCTCACAAGAAACAGAAACAAGCAGAATTGTATCTGCAAAGTTCTACGCTGTATCATTATAATTTTGAATTCAGCAACGGTTCCAATCTTTCAGCAGGTATAGATATGCTTCGTGACCGAAATATCGGTAATAACACACTTGGTGTTGGACTACGTTACAACTTCTAACGGACAATCGATTATGAAACAGAAATTCTTCTCAATGGTTTTCGTAGCCACAATAATATTGACCGTCTGTTCTTGCAGCAGCACACGCTCTGGTGCAGGCGGTTACTCGACAAATATGGGTGTAGATGCCAGAGGTACAAGCTACAACAGTTACGACTTGGTACCCGTTGGTGACCGCATCACCTACACCATAGACATCTCTACGCCGGAGGGTAAGCAGAAACTCTACAAACTATCTCTTTCCGAGGCTCAACGACTTGCTGAAACTGAAGCTTCGCGAAAATACAACTGCGACCGTCTTATCGATCCTCGCTTCGATTATCTTAAAAAAGGCAAGCGCATTCTGCGCATTACTGTTGATGGTCGTCCTGGCAACTACAAGACTCGCGACAATCAGTATGACTCTCGTACCAGACAGGAAATAGACATTAATGTAAGGCATTAGTAGAGACTTCAAATTGAGCAGTGCCAAGTTTCATAAAGAGATTTGGCACTGCTTTATTCTTTCCTCTTTATCTCTGCATCCACTACAAAGATATCACCATCTTGGTCGCGTAGGACATTACGGGGAATTAAGTCCCAAACAGTAAAGTCGGAATTTGAGTAGCGACCAATGGTTTCCTCTCTATTAAAACCAAGGGCGGCCATATAGGTGTCGATTGCTATTTGGGGAGTTGGTTCTGAATGGGCTATTCGCCTCTGTCGAAGCACAGGCATGACAGTACGCCCATCAAATCCTGTGAATGCATGAAGTCGATAATATGTCTCAGGGAAAAGGATGTTGTGCATCCTCACTTTGTCCAACAACTTAAAGATACTCCCACAGTTCAAGAGATTGTTGACTTTGTAAATAGAATCATCTGCAACGTAGGTGTCGTTCTCGTTTCCACTTGGACCAGGAACGCCCAAGTCGAAAACACGCTCCATAGGTAACCATAGCCCATGCTCTTTGGCAAAGACCTCTGTTGCCCTTTGCTCAGCCTCGAAGCGACTTACATCTTGCTGGCTATCTCCACGTTGCGCTTCATATAGTTCGCAAAGTCTGTAGAGCTCATCGGCGATTGCTCCCACTCTGCAATTTTCCGCATCTTGCGCTCCGATGCTTCCTTGTGGAACTGATTGAGGTATGTCATGACTCATTGCGGTTTTATTGTTTAACAGGTGCAAATTTACGGAATTATTCTCAAACAGCCAAACTTATAGGAATAAATGTATGCAATAATCAGGTCTATCATAAGCCTATTCTCTTAAACTAGAAAGTTGGTACTCACCACTTTCTTGTATTAACAGTGCAAATTTTGCTTGCAAAGTTAGTTATTTTTCAGCAGATTTTGTAAATTTGCACCTTAGAATTAGGATTGTTTATGAAGTTGATATGATTCAGCAAATAGAAATAACACTAAAATCCAAGTCTCGTGGATTCCATTTGGTGACCAGTGAGATTCTGAGCCAGTTGCCCAAGTTGCCTAAGACAGGCATCATCAATATATTCTGCAAGCATACGAGCTGCGGACTGAGCATTAATGAGAATGCTGACCCTGATGTGCGTGTAGATATGGAGACGATTTTCAACCGTCTCGTTCCTGAAATGACGAACGAGCGAGAGGAGAGCGATGCTTGCATCGGCTCTTCCGAGCGAGGAGGAATTCGACGAAGTCAAAATCGTCCAGAATACGAGCATACGCTGGAAGGAGCAGATGATATGCCAGCTCATGCCAAGTCAACGTTGAGTGGCGTGAGCCTGACCATACCTATTACAGACGGACATTTGAACATGGGAACCTGGCAGGGCATCTATTTTTGCGAGTATAGGAATTTCGGTGGATCAAGAAGGTTGGTAGTAACAATTATAGGAGAATAAAACAATGAAAGTGATTAGTACAAAGAAGGCACCTGCTGCCATCGGCCCGTATAGTCAGGCCATCCAAGTAGGAAATCTCGTCTATACATCAGGGCAGATTCCCATTGACCCTGCTACAGGAGTATTTGTTGAAGGAGGCATCAAAGAACAGACTCGTCAGTCGCTCACCAATGTTAAAGCTATATTAGAAGAGGTAGGGCTGACAATGAGCAATGTGGTGAAGACAACCGTGTTCATGGCAGACATGAACGACTTCGCTGATATGAACAGTATCTATGCAGAGTTCTTTGACCAAGGTCAAAGCGGCAAGGCCGATGACTTCACCGAGCCATATCCTGCCCGTTCAGCAGTTGCCGTCAAGACGCTACCTAAAGGAGCATTAGTAGAAATCGAAGTCATAGCAGAAAAAGGATAAACAATGCGAGTAAAAATTCAGACCATGCTGGGCGACATCGTGGTTCGCCTTTATGACGAGACTCCCATCCACCGCGATAACTTCGTAAAGCTGGTGAAGGATGGCTATTATGATGGTACGCTGTTCCATCGCGTGATTAAGGATTTCATGATTCAGGGCGGTGACCCTGACTCCAAGGGTGCTCCAGCGGGTAAGATGCTGGGTATCGGTGGCCCTGACTATACACTGGAAGCAGAGATTAAGGATGGATTGTACCATAAGCGTGGTGCCTTGGCTGCAGCCCGTCAGGGTGATGAGGTGAATCCAGAGCGCCGTAGTAGCGGTTCACAGTTCTATATTGTCTGGGGACAAGTGTACAACGAAGGTCAGCTCCGTCAGTTCTCCAAGCAGCTGAAGATGCAGAAGATCCAGTCGGCTTTCAATCAGTTGGCAGCACAGCATCGTGATGAGATTATGCAGATGCGCCGTGAAAGAAATCGTGTCGGACTGCAGGAACTGCAGGACAAACTCGCTGCTGAAGCAGAGAAGCAGGTTCAGGGTACTGGCCTTACTGATGAACAGTTGAAGATTTACTCTACTATTGGAGGCACGCCACACCTTGACGGACAATATACCGTTTTCGGTGAAGTTGAAGAGGGGCTCGATGTGGTAGAGATGATTCAGGGCACAGCTACTGCACGTGGCGACAGACCTGTGGATGACATTGAAATGCGGATTTCAGTTATTGAGTGATATGAGAAAAGCAAGCAGAGAAATGGATGCCGCTTTCGCCTTGGAGGTGTTAGATAAGGCTCCTTATATCACCGTTAGCTTTACACGACACAATGGTACGCCTTATGGGGTTCCTCTGTCGCTGGCTCGTACTGATGACAAGACGTTTTACTTCCATTGTGCCATGGAAGGCGAGAAACTGGATTGTATAGCGGCAAACCCGACTGTTGCATTGTCGGCGGTCACTAAATGTGCACCTACCGTTGGCCCAAAGGATGGTAGTTTTACCCTACAGTACAAATCGGCAATGGCTGTTGGTAAGGCAGAGATAGTGACGGACAAAGACGAGAAGATTGAGGCTCTGAGAGCCATTTGCCTACGTTTCCTTCCCCACCACATGGATGCTTTCGATGATGCTATCGCACGCAGTTTGGAACGAACAGCTGTTGTCAAAATAACGCTCACTGAACCTCCCACCGGCAAACGTAAGCAATACGATAAGCAGGGTGAAGAGATGAAGAATGGTCGAATGGAATAGAAGCTTAGTATCCTATACCAATTGACTGACATCTGAGATGAGATTGCTTGCAGTCTTAGTCTCACCTGGCATTGTATAGTCATCACGATGTGTCTCAAACTGCTGTTTGTAGGTGTCAGCCTTCTCTGTATCGCACTTGTGGAGCAATTCGTAGGCATAGAGGACGGCACACTTGATGGGTGAATACTTACTATTCGCTTCCGTATAACGAGCTAATTGATTATCCCATAGTTCATCAACAATATCGTGTCGTTGAGTAGTTAGCAGTTCCAGCATCACTTGCTCACCACTCACCTCCAATTTATATAGTTGAGGCAGTTTCTTGCCGAGTGCCATCAGTTCCTCAGCTACCTGTCGGGCCTCGTCATATCGTTGCTTGTCTTCGAGCAAAGCCATATAGAGGATGCGGTTCGATATTTCAAGATAGTGGCTCTGCTCGTTAACGGGGATGTCCTCAAACCATGTTGCCGGCATCTCGCTCATCCTGCGCCCACGACTCAATTGTCCTGCCGCCTGTAATGAGCGTACAAAGAAGCGTCGCTCTTCTGGGTGCCGCCACAGTGTCCACAGATTATGCCCATCATTGCTGACGCCGCCAACTATCATCGGCACACCATTCATGAATGCCACAAGGATGCCGACAAAAGCCATCATAACGAAGAACGAGAAAGCGGCCAAGTTCTGTTCGAACGAGCGTAATACCAAAATGGAAAGGCCTGCCAGCAGCAGGTTCATCAGTACGCCACCGGCATTGTACCAGAACCAGGGAGCCTTCTCTGCGTCTTGGTCTTCAGGCAATTCCAAAATGCATTGTCCTCCTGTTCCCTGTATGTGAAAACGTTTCCAACGCAACCCCTCGTCAGTTTTGACAAGGGTAAACTTAAACACACGGAATGATAGAAACCTGTAGCCTGTCAATAGCCCAGTGACAAGATGGCCTGCCTCGTGCAGTACCAAATGAATGAAAGCTGTTACGAATAGCCATAGTAGTACGAACCCAATCGACATTGCCATCAGCCCATAATCAACACCCTCAGAATGGCTCTTTGCAGAAGGAATACCTCCATCTACAAGCCACATAACCAACATTACACCTCCATATCCTGCTACTGCTCCAACGAGCATGCCCGAAAGCATTTTCAGTATCTTCTGTATAGTTTCCATTTGTTATAACCTGTTTAATTCAAAATTGCTGCAAAATTACTGATATTTCAGCTTTTTCAATCTTTTTGCCTGTTACATTGTGATTACGATACCTGCGTTTGTGCGCACCTTCGGCTTCCGACTGTTCATGGTGTTCTTCATCTTCGGCATGTTTGGCACGCAGCTGACACTGATTGTTCTTTGGAGCGAGGGTGGCTTGGCTTGTCCTACAAAGATTGTGTCATTAAAGAAATAGGGGGCCGAGTAATCTTGTATTAGCTGCCAAAAGTTTTCAGCAAACAGTCTGTTTTTAATCAACAAACAGAATGGACTACTTTACATGGATTACCGACTGCTACCGTATTGGAAGGAATGTCGTGGGTAACGACTGAACCGGCTCCAATGGTCACGTTGTCGCCGATGATGACACCAGGTAGAATGGTGACACTGCCACCAATCCATACGTTATTACCAATGGTTACAGGCTTTGCCCATTCCTGACGGGTATTCCGTTCTACAGGGTCTGTACTGTGGCAGGCCGTATAGATGCTGACGTTGGGACCGATAAAACAGTCATCGCCAATGCTGACAGGTGCTTCATCGAGAACGGTGAAGTTGAAGTTGGCAAAGAATCGTTTGCCTATGCTAATTTGCTTTCCATAGTCACATCGGAACGGCTGGTTGATGATAAAATCTTCATCGCCAACCTTTCCGAACAAGCCTTTCAGAATCTCTTTCATCCGCTGAGTCTCAGACGGATGCAACGAGTTAAACTCATATAACACCACTCTCGTGGCCTGTAACTCTGCTATCAATTCTGGCGCAGTGGCATCATACACCATTCCTGCTAGCATTTTCTCTTTTTCAGAATAGTCTTCGTTTATATCATTTTTTGTACTCATCTCATAAACAATCCTAGATGTCGGTGCAAAAATAGCGAAAATCCATCATTTATGAGTAATTTTGCACTCATATTTAAGTGTATTTAAAAAATGGCTGTTCAATTTGAAGACATATTGAGAAAGGACCTACATCAGTTTCTGCTGAGCGTGAAGGAGGTGGACGAGCGTTTACCAGAGTGTCCAGATGTCGAAGAGAAATGGGAAAAGATAGCCTGAGTGGCATTGCCCAGCCTCTTGGTGCCATACTCGTCATCTTGCTGGCAGCCCTGTTCGTACCCATGCTCCCATATATGTTGGCCTTTGCCGCCGGAGCCATGCTCTATGTGGCGGTAGAAGAACTGATTCCAGAAGCCAGCAGCGGCCAGCACACCAATCTCAGCACCATCTTCTTCGCTGTTGGCTTCGCATTGATGATGCTGTTAGATGTGGTCTTGGAATAATCACTTTTTTATGAAATGCGGATTTGCCTGGTTCATCAGACGCTCATCCTTCAGGCATTCCAGCAGAACGCCCTCACCAACAAATCCTGTGGCTCCAGTCAATATTGTCTTTATTATTCCAACTGTTTACCGTCAGAGAAGGCCTTACCCTCAGTCTCTCCTAATCTAATATAGGTGTGATGTACAGGGTCGTAGGTGATGATATCCATCTGCTCTACATCAGGATTGCCGTCTTCTCCCAGATAATGCTCGTCGCAGAGGATGTTCACGATTTCGGCTACCAGATAATAGCCTGTCTCTGATTCATCTATCTTCTGTTTCACGCGGCATTCCAACGTCATAGGAAACTCCTTGAACAACGGCGCATTTACATTTGGAGCCTTCTCGATAGTCCAGCCTGTCTTTTCCATCTTGTCAGGTGTATTTCTGCCGCTCACGATACCTACATAGTCAGAGGCAACCAAGGTGTCAACAGTAGCAAAGGTTACTGTGAAATCGTCATTGTCCTTGAGGTTGTCTGTGGTCTGATGGGAACCAAGTGAGATGATAATCTCATGCATATCCCACTGGCCTCCCCATGCTGCATTCATGGCGTTTGCCTTACCTTCTTTGTCATAAGTACCGATAATCAGTACAGGTTGTGGAAGCATCCACGGTTTCGATCCAAAATTCTTCATAATCCTTAAACTTTGTTGTATTTATGGTGCAAATTTACAATTTTTGCGGCATTTTTGCTATCTTTGTGCCTTAGATTTATGATAGTTTAGAAGTTTATGGATAAAATCGTATTGATAATCAGCGAACTCCCTGATTCTTGCTACTCATCAGGCCAGTGGCAGTGTCATTGTTAGAAAATAGTTTCAATCAAAGTATAAATGAAGAAGATTACCTTAACCCTATTGTCGGCTGTTGCTATGCTGACGGCATACGGTCAGAGCGCCGACACAACCATCGTACTTAATTATGGCGAAATGGTACCTGTTGATACCATTACTATCAGTAAATCGTCTGCCACGTTCAAACCTGCTGTAAAGAAGCACGAACTGCCATGGAAACTGGTTTTGGATACCGATGGCGAGAATAGCGTGGCTTCAAGATATGGCATCGTTGCTGCTCCCACATACGTACTGATTGATCCAGAAGGGAAGGTGGTGAACTGGAATTTGGGAGAACATCAAACTATAGAGGAATATTTTGAATAATAAAAGGGAAAAGACATGAACTTTTCGATGCTGTAATGTGTAAGGAGCTGATTGCCTTGCCCGAAAACGAGGAACCAGCAGTGATTATTCCTTTGGGGTATGCTGCTGACGAAGCGAAGCCAAAGAATCGCAAGGCCATCGATGAAATAACGGAGCAGCGAGAGCAGAGTCAAGTTCACTTGAACTCTGCCGAGTCGTGACGTTATTCGAAGAATTCAAATCGTGAAGTGATAGTATGAAACCATTATCGACACGAACAGCAGGCTTCACGGATTCCGTCATACGACGGATGACCCGCATATCAAATAAGTACGGAGCCATCAATCTCTCGCAAGGATTCCCAGACTTCGACCCGCCTAAAGAGATATCAAACCGATTGGCAGAGATTGCCAATGTCGGCCCGCATCAGTATGCGTAATGAAAACGTCCGTGCCATTCTCATTCCCGACGTGCCGTCGCCTACCCGTAGCCTTTTGTGACACGGACGTTACCATTCTTAGACAGTCTTTCCTCTGAAGTCGTAGGCCTCCATGAAGGTGTTCTTGCGTCCCTTTGGTAGCAAGCGAGCAAGCTCGAGCGGATGATGGTCGGAGCGGTGTACCACCTTTGAGCATCCCTGTTAATCGGGGAAGCGGCGGACTCCGAGCTATGCTCGCCTGAGCACCAACGGAGCGCAAGAAGCCAAAGGGGCATTGTTTGTTTTTAAAGTCCGTCTGCAAAGTTAGTAAATGTGCCGATCTCTTGTTCCGGCTTTCCAATCTGCTCTTTGCCGAGCGCGATGCTCTTGATGAGGAATGCCATGTTGCGACCCAGGTTGCGCATGGTCTGGAGGCCTTCAAGGTCTTTCTCCACATCCTCCTGCGAGTAGCCGTGAACCTCGTTCCAATAGGTGCTCGACACGATGGGCATACCTGTCATCGTGAAATATTTGTTGATGTCGTCGAAAGCCGATGTGCTACCAGCGCGACGCGACGATACCACAGCAGCCCCCACCTTCATGTGCTTGTCGGCATGACAGCTGAAGAAAAGACGGTCAAGGAATGCCAGCACCCCGCCATTGGCATGGGCATAATAAACGGGCGTTCCCACCACGATACCATCGGATTCTGCGAATATAGGAGCCGTCTCGTTCACCAAGTCGTTGAACACGCATTTGCCCTGTTCCATGCACTTGAAGCACGATATGCAACCACGCACGTCCTTGTTGCCTACATTTACCCATACGGTCTCGATGCCCTGCTCCTGCAGGGTCTTTTCTACTTCCTTCAAAGCTCGTGCCGTACATCCCTGCGGATGGGCACTGCCGTTAATCAATATAACTTTTGCCATTGTAATTTCAGTATTTGTTTTTATTTAGTTTGATACTCGGAATTGGGTTGGTGTCTGACCCGTTTGCTGGCGGAACAGACGCACGAAGTATTGCGGATATTCGTAGCCCAGCGAGTAGGCAATCTCCTTGACGCTGAGCGATGTTGACTGTAGTTTGTCCTTAGCCATCCCTATCAGCCGTTCTTGTATTATCTGTTGTGGAGAAGAGCCCGTTGCCGACTTGATGCTGTCGCCGAAGTAGTTGGCAGTCATACCCATTCTTTCGGCAAAGAACTTCACGCTGGGGATGCCATCGCTTGTCAGACGTCCTGCATTGACATAAGCCGACAATTCACGTTCGAACTGCTGAGCTATATTGGTGTTCAGCGGTTCGCGCATGATAAACTGTCGGTCGTAGAAGCGCACGCAGTAGTCAAGCAGCAACGAGATATTGCCCACAATGAGCTGTCGGCTGTGCTTATCGACACCACGTTCCAGTTCTGCCGTGATGTCCTTCATCCGCTCGTAGAAGAATTCCTTCTCTCGCTCAGAGATGTGCAGGGCTTCATCGGCATCGTAGCCGAAGAATCTGTACTTCGGCATCTCCCGTTCAACGGCTGTACCCCTTATAAGTTCTGGCTGGAACATCAGCACCACGCCCTCTGGGTCGCTCACCAGGTAAACCTGCATGGGCTGATTGGGAGCGAAGAATACCAGTGTGCCGCTGTCGTAGTCATACTGACTGCGACCGTATTGTATCTCGGCACAGAACTTTGTCTTCAGGATAACGCAGTAGAATCCATAGCTGACCCACTGTCCGTTGTAGCCGGTCAGTGCAGGCAGGCGGTTTAGTTCAACCACCTCCACCAGCGGGTGACGGATATCATCGATGCCCAGATTGTGCATCGTTTCCTGAATTGTGCCGATATGCATGATGTTTTCTGCCATATTCTTCGTTACTTTTGGATTTCGGGTGCAATGATGCGATTAAGCGAGCGCAAAGAGAGCGTGCTCTCATTTGCCGAGCGTGAGCATCTTCGCGGTTCTGGCCGCAAAGGTACGGCGATTATCTGAGATATGCGCTAAACAAATTACTTTTCGAGGTATACAAATTACTGAAATCTTTATTCCCTGTTATAAAGTCATGTTTTCACTTAATGCTCCGACAATCTCATGTGCCTTATACGGAGCCTCGATGAAGGCAGCATCCTCCTCGCTCAGCGTGAGGTCAACGGACTTGACGGCATCATCAAAATGTTTGGCATTGGTTGCACCTACGATAGGAGCCGTTACACCACGCTTGAATTGCCAGGCAAGCGATACCTGCGACATAGATACACCAAGTCGCTGTGCCAGCTGGTCAACGCGATCGATAATCTCCAAGTCGTTCTCCTTGGCATGGTCGTACTTGCTCTGGATGGTCTTGTCAGTATTGCTACGCTTCGTCCCGCTTTCCCAACCACGATGCGAGAGATGACCACCTGCCAAGGGAGAGTATGGGATGCGTGACACACCGTACTGCTCAGCCACGGGAATCAATTCGCGTTCGTCCTCACGATAAATCAGGTTATAGTGGTTCTGCAACGTTGAGAAAAGCGTCCAGCCATTCTGCTCTGCACAAATCTGCATATTATGGAACTGGTAGCCGTACATGGCCGATGCTCCGATGGCACGTACCTTACCTGACTTGACCAGCGAATCAAGTGTCTCCATCGTTTCCTCGATGGGCGTGGAATAGTCGAAGCGGTGAATCTGGTAGAGGTCAAGATAGTCGGTGCCTAGACGCTGGAGCGTACCGTCAATCTCACGAAGGATGGCCTCACGGGAGAGGAAGCCCGGGTTGAAATAGACCTTTGAGGCCAGCACCACGTCCTCGCGTTTCACACCGATATTCTTCAGAGCCTTACCCAGATATTCCTCACTCGTTCCGTGCGAATAGCAGTTGGCAGTATCGAAGAAGTTCACGCCCAGGTCAAGCGCATGTTTCACAATCTCGCGAGTGTCATCCTCGCCAAGCGTCCACAGATGGAAGTCCTCAGAGGGCTTTCCATAGGACATGCAGCCCACGCAGATGCGTGAAACCTTGATGTCCGTCTTACCTAAAGTTGTATATTTCATATCGCAGTTTGTTTTGAATTATCTTTGCAAGTGCAAAGGTACGAAGAATACTTTGTATTCTAATTACACATATTACCGTTCTTTTTACCATTTTTGCGGATAATCACAGCATCTCAGAATCCTGGACATTTTACTGCTTAATCATTTCACAGAGTTTATCCTCTCTGATAATCTTTGGGGCAGATTTGCCAGCCAGCACTAACACTTTCTTACCATTGCGGTAGATGTGAAGCTGACGCAATCGAACTACCGCTGTCAGCTCAGGGTCATCCTGCATGGCAAGCCAAAGATGATGATAGATGCCATCCTCATCAAACAGCTTCCGCTGCAGGTGCGAGCACATGTTGATAGTGTCTATGAGCATCATATCCTTATTCCTCTATTTTATTGGGTCAGCACAATACTCACGTCGGCCACAGTCCTTACAGAAGTTTCCGATCCACACGTTATCGAACTGTTCGATGGCGGCTTCAAGCATTTCTGGGTCATCAGTCAGGATTCCTGCATCGAAATTCCGTTTCTTAGGTGATTTCATGCCCATACCGGCACCAGTTAGGTTAGCGGAGCCGACGTAGGCAATAGAACTGTCAATGATTATGAGCTTGAAATGAACCCTCGGACATAGTACACGCTCCATGCCATCATAGAGGATAGGATGCTTCTCGTGATCCTCCCGCCATGCCGTTCCTGGTTCCTTGGCATGAATCAGCCTGACCTCCACGCCTTTCTTCAGCAAAGAGGCAATGAGAGCAAGGAATGGCTTGTCATCGACATACAAATCCTTGATGTCTGCCGTTCCAATCCACACCGTCTGTTTGGCTTTGCCCACCAATGACAGGACTTCCTTGTAGTGGTTCTCGTCTGCTATGTACTTAATGAAACTCATGTCATCTTTGTCATGTGATAACCCATACGCTTCAACTGCATGGCTACCCCAAACAAATAGAGCTGGTGCAAACAGGCGACATAGCCGTTGAAGGCCTCCTTAGTTCCTGGCTCCAGATGCTGGTGCATCAAGGCATTATAGACTCGTGAGGCACATTCGCCAGTGACTTTCTCCAAGATGGTATAGTCAACACCTTGTAGCAACAGGACATCTTCGCGGATATATTCATCCAACTGGTCGTAGCCCCGCTTGTCACGCATATAGGCATAGAGGTCTTCTATCTTGGAATATATCTCCCATTCCGTGTCCCACATCTTGGCAACAGCCATGCCGATATACATCATCCAGCCGAGTGATGCCGATGGGAAGTCCTGAAACTCACGGATGCCATCGGGGATGTAAGCTTTAGCTATCTCTTCCCATTTCTCTTCCACATCAGGACATTCTGGCAAACGTTCATCCACCTCCTTCATCGAAAGAAGGAACTGGTGTAAATCTTTTCTCAATATCTCTTCAAAATTCTCCATAATTCGTTATAGCATTTGACTATCGTCGAATTCCTCCTTGCAAGGCATAGTGCAAGCACGCTTGCCCTCTGCACTTGCTTCGATCGTCATTTCTTCTAATTTCTCGACAGCCAGGGTGATGTCTTCTCCAAACCGCTTGTGATCTCGTAGAAAATCAGCCCTGCCATCGGATATGACTTCGTACAACTCAGGACTCATATCATCCACATACGTACCGATGGCATACTCGATATCATCCTTCTGCCAGTCGAGGGTGGAATGAATATAGACGTTCCGCTTCTGATGCAGAAAGCTATATGCGGTCTCTATGCTGTCCTTCGTTATCATTGATCGTAGCCGATGGGCCTGAACTGTTTCTGATGCTCACTCCATACGAAGCCGTACTTCATGAGATAGTCTTTAATCTCTTTGGGTTCTCTGCTGAAGGCATAGCACAATGATTCCAGCGTGTCAAACTCCTCATCACGCAGGAGCATGTTCACGCTCGAAACCAGAATGGCAGGGTCTTTGGGCAGATAATCCATACTATTTCTCTTAAACAATGTTGTAATAACAGGGCAAAGACAGTGCAAACCGAGTGCAGAAGGTTTAGCTCGACGGCCCGAAGGGGAAAGTCAAAGCTTACTTTTTTCCGAGGTGTAGCCTGTTTTCGCAAATTTTATTTGCAAAGTTACTGATTTTGCTGCATATTTTGTAAATTTGCACCATAAAATTAACAATAGTTGATTCTTGTCACGACTCGGCAGACTAAATGCAAGCATTTTTCTGCCCTCGCTGCTCCAAGAATTAGGATAGTTTATAAGTTATGGAATACAAGAAGATAGGTGAAACGTTCTATGTCAGGATGGATCGAGGTGATGAAATCATCGGCAATATCCTCGAAATCTGCCGTAAAGAGTCCATCCCGTCTGCCATTTTCTCTGGCATCGGCGGTTGTAGTAGCGCAGAATTACAGGTTTTCATTCCTGAAAGGCTACGGGTAGGCGACGGAACGTCGGGAATGACTGGCAGCTTTGAAACGGAGCAGTTAGAAGGAATGCTGGAATTGGTATCTCTTAACGGAAATGTTGTTTCAAGTGATGACGGCCAGCTCTATCACCATACCCATGCTCTGTTCTCCTTCAAGAAGGATGGCCAACACGGTATGGCAGGAGGTCATCTTAAATCGACGACAGTACTCTATACTGCCGAGATAGAGCTGCGTCCTACTATTGGTGGAGCAATCGGAAGAAAGTTTGACCCTGAAACTGGTACGGGATTCTGGGACTTTTTCGTTAAGCCAGAAGAGCAATGATAAGCTTACTTAATCATTGCCTTGGCGAGAAAAGGTCGGATGAAATCCTACTTTGAATAAAGTAGCTATGGCATACACAGGACGTTTTGGACAGTCTGATGACTATAGACGCGAAGAACTGATTCGAATAATTGAGCACTCTGTAGAGCGCTCGGCTATGCCGCTTTGCCTGCAAAGAACCTGACTCTACAGGAATTGGAGGCTCTGTATTATGACATGAGTACAAAGAACTATATAAACGATTAGGAATATGAGAAAGAACATTATCAACATGGCTGCCATTGGTATTTTCACTTTTGCACTGACAGCTTGCGGAAACGCAGCAAGTAACCAACCAGAAGCAAAAGCAGAAAAGGCCGTTACGGAGATTCCTGCTGATAGCATCATCAAACTGTTGGAGCCTGATAAGACACTTGATGTCTCGCTGATGAAGGCACTCTCAGACCGTGCTTCCCAGCGCGAGTTTTCCAACAAGCAACTCTCACTCGAAGACCTTTCTTCATTGCTGTGGGCTGCCAATGGCGTGAATCGTGAAGATGGCAAGCGAACAGCTCCTTCAGCCGTTAATGCGCAGGATATCGACATCTATGTTTGTATGGCTAGTGGAGCCTATCTCTATGACGCAAAACAGAGCCAGCTTATCCGTATTACCACAGAAGACCTTCGTACTGCCGTTTGCGGCAAGCAGCCGATGGAAGCTCCTGTATTCCTTGTGATGATAGCCGATATCTCACGCTATCCAGAAGGCCTTGCCTCGCAGCGTCAGCTTGTGGAGTCGTTTGCCTGCATGGATGCAGGATATGTGTCAGGCAATATCGGGCTTTATTGTGCAGCTGCCAAATTAGCTACAGTTCCCCGTGCTTCGATGGATAAGGAAACACTGGCCAAGGCCCTCAACTTGAAAGATACTCAAATTCTGATTCTCAACAACCCTGTAGGGTACATGAAGTAACTATGGAATTCAGGGCAATGAGGCGCAAACGCCAGCAACTTACAGAAGAAAAGAGCATCGGGATCTTGCAGAAGTCTACTGCTGGCACATTGGCACTATTGGGTGACAACGGCTATCCATACACTGTTCCCATCAGCTATGTCTATGCCGATGGCAAGTTATATTTCCACAGTGCGTTGAGTGGTCATAAGATCGATGCCATCAGAAACTGCGACAAGGCTTCATTCTGTGTCATTGATCAGGACGAAGTGCATCCTGAGAAGTACACCACTTATTTCCGCAGCGTGATAGCCTTTGGGCGCATCCACATCATCGAGGATGAACAGGAGAAGTTAGAAACAGCCCGACTGCTTGGAGACAGATACAATCCTAATCAAGAGGAAGCCTTGCAAAAGGAGATTGAGAAGGGATTGTCTCGCATGGTGATGATACGTTTCGACATTGAGCATCTGACAGGGAAAGAGGCCATTGAACTTGTAAATCAACCTGGTATATGACACTACCAAAGTTCATAATAACAATGGATGGGGTGTTCCGTCTGGGAATGGTCAACCAGCACAAGCACTTGCTGAAACCAGGTGAACAGTGCATTGGTGGCGGCTACTACCATTTCGATTTCGTTTCGAACGTTATTATCCTCGATAGGGAGTCATACGACTTTGGCCGTCCCAAGTGGCATCTGCTGGAGGTACTGAAGGTTCCATCTACCTATCGCGGCATGCGGATTGTTTATAAGTATGATGACGGATTCCACGATGATTTCAATGTCAGCGAAGAACTCCCAATAGAATACTATGAATAGAAAAGAATACACTCTCTCCGATAGGACATGTTTTCTGTATCAGGATGCAGCAGCCACACATATGCTGATTCAGCCGATTGATGAGCATGACTTGGAAGCATTGGATCAAGAAGTCGAAGCAATCAAGGAGCTATCCGATAAGCCTTTTTCGCTTGTAGCTTTTATGATAAAGGACTGGAATCAGGAACTGACTCCTTGGGTTGCGCCTCCTGTAATTGGTAAGACTCCATTTGGCGATGGAGCAGAAAAGACGCTGGAGTTCATCACAAGCCAATTGTTGCCAGAGGTTCAAGAAAACATTCCTCACCTCATACTTGGCGGTTATTCTCTTGCAGGCTTGTTTGCCTTATGGGCTGGGTATCAGACTGACCGGTTTGAAGGCATTGCTGCTGCCTCTCCGTCTGTGTGGTATCCTAAATGGATTGATTATGCATCAGAAAACAAACCGCTTGCGAAGTCCGTCTATCTCAGCCTTGGCGACAAGGAAGAAAAGGCCAAGAATCCTGTTATGGCGCAGGTTGGTAATGCCATCCGCAAGCAGCATGAACTATTGACGGAACAAGAGATTAATACCCTACTTGAATGGAACGCAGGCAATCACTTCGTCGATTCCGACAAACGGATGGCAAAGGGATTCGCCTGGGCAATTAATAATTTATGATATAAGAAAAGCAAGCAGAGAAATGGATGCCGCCTTCGCCTTGGAGGTGTTCAGAGATAGTGACGGACAAAGACGAGAAGATTGAAGCTCTCCGTGCCATTTGCCTACGATTCCTTCCCCATCACATGGATGCATTCGATGATGCCATCTCGCGCAGTTTGGAACGAACAGCTGTGGTAAAGATAACCCTTACTGCTCCTCCCACCGGCAAGCGTAAGCAGTATGACAAGCAGGGTGAAGAGATGAAAGGACAGAGCAGCGAGAGCAGAGCCTAGCTTGCTTGAGCTATGCCGAGTCGTGATGGACTTCGAACGAAGTTCAAATATGGAAGAATGGAATAGAAGGTGTTTTACAACCTGATTCCGTATTTTGCTATCCGCTCCTCCATCATCCCTTCGGGCATGAATCGGAGGAGTGTATCTGTGATGGTGTTGAGCATACGCTGACGGATATAGTCCTCGCGGATATAGAGCGACACACGACGCTGGGAGAGATAGTCGCCCTCGATGCGACGCACGTTTTCTCGCTGACTGTCAGAGAGGAACGGCAGGTGCATTTCTGGGATAATGGTGAATCCGCCATTCTCATCAACGATACGGATAAGTGTTTCAATGCTACCGGCTTCGTAAACACGATTGCCTTTGGTACGAGCCTTACAGAAACTGAAGGCACTCTCACGCAAGCATTGTGCTTCTTTCATAATCCACATCTTTTCGTGTTCCAGATTCTCTGGCTTGAACACAGGCAACTTGCGCCAACAACTCTCGGCAAGATAAACCATAAATCGTTCTGTGTAGAGCGGCACTTCGAGGATGCCCTGACGCGAATTCTTGCCTTGCAAGCGTCCTTCGGCCGAGCGACCACTGATGGCAATACCGGCATCAAGATGCCCAAGCAGTAGTTCGCTGAGCATCACGTCGGCCTTCATCTCTTGGACGGAGAGTTTCACCGTAGGGTAGTTCTCCACATAATGGCGGATAAACTTGGGCAGGATGTAAGGTGCAATGGTGGGACCTACGGAGAGAATCAGTTCTCCATTGACAGCTCCCTTGTCCTCTGCTACGAGCTCCGTGATACGTTCTGCTTCAGCCAAAGCCTTCTCAGCCTGACGGATAATCTTTTCACCAGCAGCAGTTGGCGTAACTGACTTATTACTCCGCTCGAAGATGCGCACATCGAGTTCTTCTTCCAGTTTTACCAGCATGGCACTTAATGTAGGTTGTGAGATGCCACATTGTTCGGCAGCCTTGGCGAAGTTGCGCTGGCGGTCGATGGCTACGATATATTTCAGTTGTTGTAGGGTCATACGCTTACTTAATGATAGATAAAGACGATGCAAAGATAGACAAAATAATTCGTTTATCTATCACTTTCTTCGTACCTTTGCAAAAAATTTGCGAAAACAGGCTGCGCCTCAGCATAAAAAAAACATTTTTTTGCATTCGGCTTGCACTGTTTTTGTCACCAGTTTTAAGAATAAATAAGGATTATGGATCAGAACAATAAGAAAAAGAAGAACTTCCACCGTCACTTTGCGACTCCAGGACTGAACCTATATTGGATCATCATCGCATACATCATCATCGGATGGTTTTATCCGGTTATCGGACTCATCGCACTCATCTGTATGATTGGACCAGTACTGACCTCCATCTGGCGAGGCCGTTTCTGGTGTGGCAATGTGTGTCCACGAGGGAATCTGTATGACCGGCTGCTGTCGAAATACTCACCCCACAAGCCGATACCTCAATTTGTACGTACTTTTGGTTTCCGACTTTTCATGGTGTTTTTCATCTTCGGCATGTTCGGTACCCAACTGACATTGACTGTTCCATGGAGCGAAGGAGGCTTGGCTATGTGGAGCGGTATTGGTCGCGTGTTCTGGACAATAATCGTGATGACCACCATCGTCGGCATCACCCTGTCGTTTATCTATGCGCCTCGCACATGGTGTAGTTTCTGCCCAATGGGAACCATCTCGTCGTGGGTAGCTCCAAAGAATCAGCCGCTACCCAAACCCTATAGTGCCGTGCATGTAGCAGCATCGTGCCAGATGAAGTGCAAGAGTTGTGCTCGCGTTTGTCCCATGCAGCTTACGCCCTACGACAGCCGTGGCCAGGAGTCGGGCTATCTGCATCCAGACTGCCTGAAATGCGGCAAATGCACCTTGGCTTGTCCTACAAAGATTATGTCATTAAAAAAGTAGATGGAAAGAGACGCATTGGATTTCGGGCGGATGAACATCCCCAGGCTGTTTATTAAACTGTTTGTACCTGCTGCCTACCATTATCGGTAATCTCGGTCTGTGGCTCGCTGTTCCTCTGTCAGAACTGCTGACGCTTGCAGTCATCGTCGGCTATTCGTGGCACAAGCAAACTATCCTGTCTGCAAATTAAGCAGTTTATTTCTCCATCCTATACCGCTTGGGATTCACACCCTTCATGCGCAGGAAGAACTTGCTGAACGAGGGCGCATCGGCAAAGTGCAGACGCTCGGCTATCTGCATGATGCTCATAGACGATGTGCGCAGCAGGAAGGAGGCCTCCATCAGCAGCATCTGGTTGATGTAGTCGATGATGGTGCGGCCTGTGGCTTGACGGACGACACGCGAGAGATAGACCGGGGTGATGTGAAGTCGTGAGGCGTAGAAGGCGATGTCGTGGTGCTCGGCAAAGTGCTGGGGGAGCAGACGGATGAAGCCGATGAATATCTCCTCGATGCGCAGTGGAATTTGGTGGCGGGTGATGCTGTGCTGCTGTGCATTCTGCATGTCGAGCAGGAAGACGGAATAGAGCATGCGCAGGATTTCCTGTTTGTAGATATGGTCGGAATCCTGGTAACTGATGATGTCGCGCATGCGTTGTTCCATGTGGCGGGCCTCGTCGGGTGGCAGCGACAGTTTTGGCTCGTGCAACTGCGCAAGAGGTGCGTAAGCGATATTCACCAAATCGCGGACGCTGGGGAGCTCGATGGTGGCGTGCTCGTCAGCCATCAGACAGATGCCGCGATAATCGCTGGAGGCGGAAGCGATGAGTACGGGCATGCCGGGCGAGTAGATATAGATGTCGCCGGGGCGTAGCATCAGCTGTTTGTTGTTATAGACAATTGAGAGCCAGCCCTCAATGACCAGCGTGAACGTGTAGGCCGCCAGGAATCCCTGTATGATGTTGGCGCGGAAAGTCATTTCTGCATCGGTCTCACCGCAGAATATCTTGCCGTCCAAGCCCTCAGTAACCTCGGGGCCGTGCATGGCTGTCAAGCCCTCTTTTAGTGTGTACATAAGCAAGCGAATTTTGGTGCAAAGGTATATAATAATTTTGAATTTGTATCGTTTCAGACAATTTTTGTATCGTTTCATATTGCAATAGTATCAGTTTTTTACCGTAACTTTGCACCCAGAATCTATTATTCATTCATTAATAACTAAAAAGAAGAAAGAATTATGACTAAGGAAGAAGCATTGAAGAAGTTCGCCTTTTATGGCGCAGCTTGGTTTGGAAACAGTAAGCAACATTTCGCATTCTCGGCTTATTGCCGTATGCAGGGCTGGAGCAAGTTGGCCGACAAGTGGAAGGAAGAGGCTGAGGAAGAGTGGGAAGAGGCCGAAGAAGTATTGAACCGTTTGGTGGAATTAGGCTGCAAGCCTGCCGACCTACAGGAGGCTATGAAAACGATGGAGTTCCCGTTCTATGACGATCCGAAGCAGCAGATTGAGAGCGACTACGCACCCGATGCCATCAAGGACCTCTGCGAGATGGCCGCTGCCTTCAGCGACGACTACATCACCCAGAAGCTCATCTACAAGTGGATTGAGGATGAGAAGGACCACATGGCTTGGGAGTGCCAGTACCTCAACTACATCGACAAGCTGGGCTACGAGAATTTCCTGACTGCAATGATGTAAGATAGTTTTAAATTTCCCGTTTCAAGATTCAGAACGATATGAAAGAACAAGTATTACAGGCTATGCGCGAGGCAGGCAAGCCCGTCTCGGCAGGCGACGTGACAAAGGCACTGGGTGCCGACCGAAAGGAAGTCGATAAGGCTTTTGCCGAGTTGAAGAAGGAGGGAGCGATTGTATCGCCCGTCCGCTGCAAGTGGGAACCAGCCAAGTAACAGCCCTATGGAAATCAAAGCAGTAAAATTCAGAAGGGATGGGTTCTACACCAAGCCCTTCGCCTTCGGTGGCGAAGAAGGCATAGAGAAGTTTGACAAGAACATCCGCTATCGCGGCAGCCTTCAGAACTATCTGATAGACACAGGCAAGGAAGTAATCTTAGTGGATACAGGTATCCCCGCTGGTACGCCCGAAGAGGTGCCTGATGAGCAGGCTATGGCCTATACGGGCAAGGACATCTGCACTTATATGGAGGCCTTCGCAGCCCTTGGCTACAAGCCCGAGCAGGTGACGAAGATTCTGCTGACCCACCGCCACGCCGACCACTCGGGCGAGTTGCGCTCGTTCCCCAACGCGAAGGTGTATGTGAACAAGGACGAGATGGACGCTGCCGAATTGCAGGGGCTCTCGAACCTTGTGCCTGTGAGCTATACTGATGGAGCGTACTACAATTTTCCCGAGTGTCAGAAGATAGAGGATGGCATCTATCTGATCAAGGCAAAAGGCCACACCAAGGGCAACAGCATCATCGTGGTGGAGATGGACGGACTGTTCTATATGCTGCATGGCGACATCACCTACGTGGACGAGGCACTGTACGAGGACAAACTCTCCGTGGTCTTCGACGACCTTCCTGCAGCCCGCGAGACGCAGGACCGCATCCGCGAGTTTGTGCGCAACCACCCCACGGTATATTGCGGCACCCATACCCCGCAGGGTTATGAAAACCTGGAGGCCAAGCGCGTGATGGATCTTGACAACCCCGTGCCAACGGTCCTCGCGGAAGTTGACTTCTCGCAGCAAGAGGCTTCAGGTAAGTACGTCTGCTCCGTTTGCGGCTACGTGTATGATCCGGCAGAGCACGACGGCCTAGCCTTCGAAGATCTGCCTGACGATTGGCGCTGTCCTCGCTGCAAACAACCCAAGACGAAATTCAACGTTGCGTAAACCATTTTTATTCCTGACGGTACAAACCTCATTTTTAGGTATTGCACCGTCAGGTTTTTTGTTGTACCTTTGCAACTGAAATATGGAAACGATCCTCATAGGACTCCTTGTGCCGATGCTGGGCATCGTGTTCGGTTCAGCAGTGGTGTTCCTGACACAGAAGGAAATGTCAGGACTGCTGCAAAAGTCGCTGCTTGGCTTTGCGGCTGGTGTGATGGTGTCGGCATCGTTCTGGTCGCTGTTGCTGCCAGCCGTAGAGATGGGTGAAGGGCGGTGGGCCGTCGTTCCACCACTCATCGGTTTCCTCGTAGGCATGGGATTCCTGTTGCTTATCGACGTGCTTACACCTCACCTGCATATCGGTACCACACAGCCAGAAGGCCCGCGTTCCAGTCTTTCCCGTACCACGATGCTGATGCTGGCCGTCACCATCCACCACTTGCCTGAAGGCATGGCCATCGGTGTTGTATTGGCAGGAGCCGAACAGGGTGATGTCAGCATCAGTGCCGCCAGTGCCCTCGTCGTGTCTCTCGGCATCGCTATCCAGAACGTACCAGAGGGTGCTGTGGTGTCTATTCCGATGCGGGCTTCAGGCAAGTCACGCACCAAGTCGTTCCTTCTGGGCTGTCTCAGTGGTGTTGCCCAGCCCCTTGGAGCCATCCTCGTGCTGTTGCTCGCAGCCCTCTTCGTACCGATGCTCCCTTATCTGCTGGCCTTCGCCGCAGGTGCCATGCTCTATGTGGTCGTGGAGGAGCTGATACCCGAAGCAACCAGCGGACAGCACACAAACTTAAGCACCATCCTCTTTGCGGTTGGTTTCGCTCTGATGATGGTGCTCGATGTCTTGCTGGAGTAATAATCTCCTATTTTATCTCCTTTCCGTTCACGAATAGTCGATGACCATTCGTTTTGATGCGAGATACATCACCTTTCAGCGATGTGATGTAGGTATCGGCTGTGAGGCTCCATGTGCAGTCATCGCCAAGGGTCACATTTACGGTTCCTGTCTCAGTAGAGATGGTGTTGCCTGCAGCGTTGGTGATATTGCCGCTGACAGAACCATTGAAAGTAGAACCATCCGCCAAATTCAGTGTCAGCTCAGAGTCGCTGCCCACAAGGATGGTGCCGTCCAATTGCTGATGACTCGCATTAAGCGTTGCTTTGTTGCTGGCACCCTGCCAACCGTCAGCACATACAGACAGCAGCACCTTGGCAGGGTCGTCATTCACCAGTTTGACATCGTTGAGAGATATAATTGCATTTGTGTTGGTTACATGGAACAAATGGCCTTGGCGATTAGTCAGCGAACCACCGTTCATCGTGAAGTGTGAATTGCCGCTGTCGGCATCGCCAGAGAACGACTGATAGATCATGATGGCATCCAGAAACTGGGCATGTCCGTTGCGCTGTGTGTTGCTCACCGTCATCTGACAGTTGTGCAGCGTAATGCTGTTCTTGCCCTCAATGCACACACCTTCAGACTTGTTCGATGTAAGCGTGGCATCAGATACCGTCACATCGGCTGTGGAGTAGATAACAGGTGAACCAAGGCCATTGCTCGTATAGCTGCCACCCTCTACAGTCACAATGCCACCGCCACGATCGGTACGTATCGAAGCTGACGAACGACCACTTGTATTGATGGTCAGATTCTTGGCCTTCATCACGCCACCACCGGTAGTCATGATACCGCCAGAGCCATCGCCTGTAGTGGTAATCTTGGTATCCTCGATGATGACTGTTGTACCATCGCCTTCACCGCCATTTCTTCCACCATTTCCTCCGTAAGAGAAAACACCATTGGCTCCTGTAGCATCACTCGTGATTACGCCACCTTTGATTGTTGTAGTGCTGCCACCCTTTACCAGCAAAGCTGCATTCACACCATAGAAACTACAATTGTCACCACCATCAGAATTTCCTGTCTTGCTGACGATTGGCTGAGCGATAGTCACAGCTTCCTTAGTGGATATCAGCAATGCGCTTTCATCCGTCTTACTGCTCTGATACGTTTTATCAACTTCGTTTGTCTGAGCCGTCAGCTCTGTTGCTCCAGCATATTTGATATCCTTACTACGAGAGCCAGGACCACCCGGCATTCCAGGAGGCATTCCAGGAGGACGATGACCCTTTGGTGGACGTGGCCCCTGTGGACGCTCTTTTCTTTCATTGTTACTCTGAGGTATTTCTCCCTGTGCCATCAGTGAGCCTGACAGCATAAACATTCCGATTGCTATTATAAAAAACCTTCTCATCTTTCAATAATTCTTTGAAACCGGTGCAAAGGTAGATATAAACGGAAATATGGCAAAAAATATTCAGCGAAGCCAAGAATTCTTTCAGCAAAAAGAAGGGAACCCCATTCTTGCGTCCCTTCGGTAGCAAGCGAGCGGAGCTCGAGCGGCTGAGATTCCCCTGTGTCCTCTTGCGAGGCATATGATAAAGTAATGGAAACAACCTTACCTGTGAGAGAGATGTTAAATAATGCTAAAAATCGGGGTTGTATGAGTTACAACTTTGCGAAAAAAGTCGTACCTTTGCAAACGATTTGCGAGAACGGGCTGCACCTCAGCAATTCGAGCGAGCTCGATTGCATTCGGTTTGCACCGTCCTTGCACCCGCGAAACGAAAAATCGCACGTCAATAGGCAATGACCAAGTAGTGACGCACATCGTTTTTCCCCGTGTTGCTGCCGATAAAAAACAGCCCTCATTTTTTAATTGATTTTTATGAGTTTTAGGAGCGTTATGCTTCTGATGGCCGTAGTGGCAGTGATGCCAATGTGGGGTCAGAAGCGCGCGATGACAGTCAAGGAACTGTTTGAATTAGTTGAAACGGGCAGCAAGACTCTTCAGGAAACGAAGACAAGCGTAGATTTTGCTCAGAAAGGTGTAGAGGCGGCTCGCGCTCAGCGACTGCCCGATGTGAATGCCTCGTTGTCGGCATCGTATAACGGCAACGTGGTGGTGATGGATCGTGACTTTACGAATGCCAAGGGCTTCTCGTCGCCCCACTTCGGCAACTCGTTTGCGCTGGAGGCGCAACAGGTGGTTTATGCCGGTGGAGCCGTGAATGCAGGCATACGTGTGGCAGAGTTGCAGCGCGATATGGCGGCGAACATTGAACATTCAACATTGAACATTGAACGTTTCAAAGCTTTGGGACAGTATCTCGACCTCTTCAAAATCCAGAACCGCATGAAGGTGTACGAGCAGAACATTGCCCTGACCCGCAGACTCATTGACGATATACATGCCAAACAGGAGCAGGGTATGGCGCTGAAAAACGACGTGACGCGCTATGAACTGCAGATGGAGACGCTGCTGTTGGGACTTAGAAGATTGCAAGATCAACAGGCCATCTTGAACCACCAGCTGTGCAACACATTGGGTGTGGAACAAGACGTTGTCATTGTTCCAAGTGAAGAATTAAGAATGAAGAATGAAGAATTTGCTACCGCCCTTCCTTCACAAACTGATTCTTCATTCTTCATTCTTCATTCTTCACTTAATGATTGGCAGCAGGCTGCCCTCACATCGTCGCCACAGATGGAGCAATCGGAACTCTCTACCAAGATGGCAGAGCAACAGCTGAAGCTGGCTAAGAGCGAACTGCTGCCAAAGGTGGCTGTAGTAGCTGCCGACAACTTCAGCGGACCGTTTACTTACGACATTCCCCCCATCGACAAGAACATTAATTATTGGTATGTTGGCGTAGGCGTGCGCTATAACCTTAGTTCGCTGTTCAAGCAGAACAAGAAGGTGCGCCAGGCCAAGACAGGCGTGCTGCGTAGTCAGCAACAGCAGAAGGTGACAGCCGAGAGTCTGGACAACCAGGTGCAGCAGGCTTGGACTATGTGGCAGCAGACTTACGCAGATCTGGACACCCAGAAGAAGAGCGTGCAGCTGGCCCGTCAGAACTACGAGGTAGTGAACGAACGCTACCTGAATAAGTTGGCGCTGATTACCGACATGCTGGATGCCTCGAACATCCGACTGAATGCCGAATTGCAGGAAGTAGACGCCCGCATCAATATCGTCTACGCATATTACAAACTTAAATTTATCGCAGGAACATTATGAGCAATCAAAAGCATATCAAGAGAACATATAACGTAGTTATTATCGCAATAGTTTTGCTGGCATTAGGCTATGTGTGCAGCCGTTTTCTGCACCTTGGCAGCAAGGAGTGGACCGACGATGCACAGGTGCAGCGCCACATCACACCGCTGAATGCCCGAGTGGGTGGATTTATCAAGGAGATTCGTTTTGAGGACTTCCAGCACGTGAAGAAAGGCGACACGCTGGTGATTATCGAGGATGCTGAGTACCAGTTGCAGTTGGCTCAGGCCGAGGCTAATCTGAAGGGCTCGCGCTCGGGTGCCTCTGCCGTATCAGCAGGTATTAATACCACCGCCAGCAACGTGCGTGTGGCTTCAGCAGGTATCGAGGAGGCCCGTGTAAACATGAATAACGCCAAGGCCGATTACGAGCGTTTTGCAGCCCTGCTGGAGAAGGATGCCGTAACCCGTCAGCAGTATGATAACGCTCGTGCCCGCTACGAGGCAGCCAAGGCCCGTTATGATCAGGCCGCACAGCAGAAGCAGAGCACAGCCCTCGTTCAGAACGAGCAGGCTCAGCGCCTATCGCAGACGCATGCTGGTGCATCAGTAGCCGAGGCTGCTGTGAATTTAGCTCGTCTGAACCTGAGCTATACAGTTATCGTGGCTACCTGCGACGGTGTGATGTCGAAGAAGGATATCCACGAAGGGCAGCTGGTTCAGCCAGGACAGTTGCTGGCTCGTATCGTAGACGACAATCAGGTGTGGGTAGTGGCCAACTATCGCGAGACTCAGATGAAGCACATTGCCGTAGGCAACAAGGTGGAGTTCGAGGCCGATGCCATTCCTGGTGTTGTGTTCCAGGGTGAGGTAGAATCGATTGCTGCCGGAACTGGAAGCGCCTTCTCGCATATCCCTGTTGATAATGCTACTGGCAACTTCGTGAAGGTAGAGCAGCGTGTGCCTGTTCGCATCCGTCTGACTGATAATAATGCCGATGACGTAAAGAAACTCCTTGCAGGCTTGAACGTCGAGTGTGAGGTCCGCTATTAATTATCAATTGTCAATTATCAATTTTCAATTATAATCTATGGCTGGTCCAATCCCAATGGGGCCGTTCTCGATGCCGATGTATCGTGAATGGGTACCCAAGCAGATCCGTCCGTGGCTCTATGTGCTGATGGCGCTGATGTTTCAGCTGTCTGGTTGCATCTATCTGGGTGCTGCCTCACAGATTACTGGCACCACAGGCCTGATGCACGACGACGTGATGTTCATCGGAATATGCAGCGTAGTAGGCGTAAATATGCCGTTCCCGTTCCTTTTCCGCTATAAGTTCCGCTTTACCAACCGCCAACTGCTGCTGACATCGGCATTGGTCATCGCAGCATGCAATCTGCTGGCTTTGGCTTTGACTAATGTTCAATGGTCAATGTTCAATGGTCAATGGAAAATAATCCCGCTTTGTGTGCTATCTTTCCTTGCAGGATTTTTTAAGCTCTGCGGCACCTTTGAGTGCATGTCGAACATCCAGTTGTGGATGGCGCCAGGGCGCGACTTCAAGATATTCTTCCCTCTGCTTTATATCATCGTGGTGGGCGATATCTTCATGCAGTCGTGGCTGGCCGGTGTGGTGACTTATCACTATAGCTGGCAGATGATGAACTGGCTCGTCATCGGACTGATGCTCGTGGTGGTGCTCATCGTCTTTGCACTTACCAAGAATTTTCGTTTCATGAAGCCTATGCCGCTCATCAGCATCGACTGGTTAGGTTGTTTGCTCTGGAGCCTGTGCATTTTGGAGCTGGTGTGGCTCTTCAACTATGGCGAATACTACAACTGGATTGATGGTGTGCAGTGGCGTCACGGCGTGGTGATGTTCATCGTAACACTGGTGCTTACCATCGAGCGCGCCCGCCATATCCGCCATCCTTACATAGACATGGCCGCCTTCCGTTATAAGACACTACTGCCCCTGCTGGGACTGTTTGTGATTACCGAGTGGCTCGACTCTACACCTAAGGTGCTTCAGAACACGCTGACGGGTGGCGTGCTGCATTGGGGCTGGATGACCACCAACGTGCTGCAGCTGGTAGGATGGATTGGCAATGCCCTGGGCTGTCTGTTCACCATGTTCTGGATGAAGCGCCTGAAGCTGAAGTACACCTCGCTGCTTACCATTGGTGGCCTATGCATGGTGGCCTATCAGGTGATGATGTACTTCTATGTGTCGCCCACGCTCAACTTAGAACGACTCTACCTGCCTACGCTGTTACGTGCCTTCGGCTTCGCTATCTATTTCACGGCCCTCACCATATACCTCGAAGAGCTTATGCCCTTCCAGCATTTCTTCATGGGACTCACCATTGCCGGCATCATCCGCAACGGTCCTGTAAGTGCGCTGATGGGTGGCGTCTATGGCTACAGCATGCGCCATCAGGTGGCCGAGAACCTGTCGCGAGGTATCGGTCTCGACCCCACTCAGGCTCTTTTGGTCAGCATCAAGCAGCTTTATGGTATCACCTGTCTGCTTGGCATCGCCTTCCTGCTGATTCTATTACTGTGGAATGTGCAGCCCGTCAGGAGCACCATGAAGAAGATTCCATCATGGCACAAAGTGGCCCGTAGCGTCCGTCTTATTTTAAATTCGCCTTGAAGAACTCCTCCAACTTGTCCCAAGGAATCAGATTCTTGGGCTCGCCCTTACCGACGAGTTCCGTATATCCGCCATCGTAGAGGTCGCAATGCGAAGCTCCAGGGATGATGAGCAACTGCTTGTTCTCAGGCACGGGATTGGGCTTACCGACTACATTATAACCCTCAGCCTTGCCTTCCATCATATACTTGTAAGCAGCCTCGCCAAAGTAGCGAGAGTGAGCCTTCTCGCCATGCATTACCATCACGGCAGAGCGAATCTCGTTGATGTAATAGAGAAAGCGGCTGTTGGCGTAGGCCTGGGTGCCGATAACGCGCCAGCCATCATTTGAGTTGCCAGAGCGAGCATGATAGCCACGTGGGGTGATATAGTAATCGTAGTAGTCCTTCACAAACTGTGGTGCATCGTCGGGTAAGGGATTGACTACTCCACCAGCCATTGCCTTCGCATCAGTCAAGCGCTGCTTCGAGAGTGCTTCACGGGCTGCATGGCGCGACTCCTCTTTGTCCTCGCTGTCGTAGTAGCCGTTGCCGCTTACGCGAGTCATGTCGTACATCGTGCTGGCAACGGTAGCCTTGATACGGGTGTCGGCAGCGGCAGCATTCAGGGCGATGCCTCCCCATCCGCAGATGCCGATGATGCCTATTTTCTCTGCATCTACATTCTCCAACTGCAACAGGTAATCGACGGCAGCCATGAAGTCCTCGGTGTTGATGTCGGGCGATGCCGTGCGACGGGGCTCACCACTGCTCTCGCCGGTGTACGAGGGATCGAAGGCCAGCGTCATGAAGCCACGCTCTGCCATACGCATGGCATAGAGTCCGCTCGACTGCTCCTTGGTAGCTCCGAATGGGCCGCTGACAGCAATGGCAGCCAGTTTGCCTTGAGCATCTTTCGGTGTATACAAATCTGCCGCCAACGTCAGACCATACTGTGTTTCAAACGTCACTTTTTTATGATTCACCTTCTCGCTCAGCGGGAACACTTTGTCCCACTCTTGCGTCAATTCAAGTTTACTCATATTTTCTTCTGTTTTAGTTTGTTTGCTGTTTGTGCAAGCCGTCAACATACCGCCAACGAGCATTGCGAATAATACCTTTTTCATTTTATGTATTTGAACTTTGTTCGAGCTCGCTCACGTTCGGAAATGAAATCGAGCTTTCATTTCTCTCACTTAATCGCGACCTTTTTACCGTTCTTAATGATGATTCCTTTATGTCCAGCTTGTGCGAGAGTGCCATGAAGCGTATAAGCTCTTGAACCATTCGCTCGGCTCTGCCGCTTGGCTTGTCCAAGAACCTTTAACCCTGAATCATGAACCGCTTGGATGCCCGTAGTATTGCTCAGCGACAACGTCACGCTGATGTTGCTTTCGCCTGCTTTGAGGAATGTGCGCAACTCACTTTCCGACAATCCGTCAATTTTTCCCAAACGTGTGTAGCTCCATGAGTTCGTGCCGTAGAACATGCAGATGTTGCTACTATTGTAAAGAACAATATCGCCTGGCTGTGCATTGATTTGTTCGTTGCTTGTTGGCAGTGAGAACCCCAGTGCTCCCCAGATCTCGAAGCCGCCACTGGAGTTGAGCATCACCTTGACGGGGGCTTCTTGCAATTTCGCAACCAGCGCCTGCGTGGCGCTATTGTTGACCAGCGTGACGGCCTCTGTCCTGCCGTCGATAGTAATGTACATTTTTTGTGCCATAATTGTCATCGTTGTGAACAGCATTACTGTCAAAATCATCAAAAGCCTTTTCATATTTCCTATTAATTAATCACGCTGCAAAGGTACGACGAAAAATCCGCAACCCGTATAGACAGATTGCGGATAAAACTACCCAAATTGCGGAATGTTACTTTTTGCGTTTTTCTTCGTAGCGCTCGGCTTTCTTGCGTCCCTATGGTTGCAAGCGACCAGAGGTCGAGCGGCCGCTTAGCTCTGCTAAGAATTGTTTGGGCGTCTGACCCGTCGTATTCTTGAACATACGGGTGAAGTGCTGGGAATATTCAAAGCCCAGTTCGTCGGCCACCTGCGCGATGCTCCGGCCACTGAGAATCAGATTCTTGGCGCGATGAATAACAAAGCCTCGGATATAATCCTTCGGACTCTCGCCCAGAGCACCACGCACGATGTCACCGAAATAGCCGGGCGACAGACACAGTTCGCTGGCACAGTATTTCACGCTGGGAAGCCCATCTGTACGCTGACGGCCTTTATCGTAGTAGTCGATGAGCACTTGCTGGAAACGGGCCAGGATGTCGCTGCTGTCAGCCGTCATCTCCTTGAACTGGCGTGCATAGAAGCGGTTGCAGTAGTCCAGAATCAGCCTTATGTAGTCTCGCACAATGTCATCTTGCACATTATCGCCGTTCTCTGCACTCATCAACTCTGCCCGTATATTCGACATCAGCCCCGAAAGCGTATCCTTTTCTTCGGTATTCAGGAAGAGTGCCTCGTTGCTGTTGTACGAGAAGAAATGATAGTCCTTCATCCGTCGCTCAATCTCCGTGCCGTGGATGAACACGGGGTCGAACAGCAGCACCCAACCATGATATTGCCGCCGCGTGCCGTCATCGCGCTTCCCCCCAATCTGACCTGGGGCGAAAGCAATCAGCGACCCGTCACCCTCGTGGTAGGTGCCGATGCCGTAGGTCAGGTTCTCGGGAAACTCGCGCTGCAGGAAGATGCCGTAGCAGTCGATGCGGTTCAGCGTATGGCGTATCTCGCCCGCCTCGTCATAATGGATAATAGCGACGTGGGGATGCAGAACCGGCACACGGATGTCGCGTGCGTAGTCGTTAGCCTCATTGATGTACAGATCCAGCGTCATAATTGATTACAAATCTCTGTCTTTGCTCTGTTCAAACAGCCAGTCGCGGACGGCGGCAATCTTGTAGCCATAGTCGAAAGAGGCCATGTGCTCCATGCCTTGACCTGAAGCAGGAAGCACACTACCAGCTTCCCATTTGATGAAGTTGATGTTGCCGCCTTTGGCTATGAGTTCCTTGGCAAGTCGCTCCAGTTCTGCTTGTGGCAGTTTGGCACTCCACGAGGCAGAATCGACTCTTGCGTTCTGCTGCTTCAGAACTTCTGCCAGATCTTTCATGCCTCCAGAGGCTTTCTGGTCACCACCGGCAACAATGTAAAAGAAGTGTTTCTTGCCGAAGTCTTTCATCTTCGTGGTGTCCCACTGGCTGCTGACGAACAGCGAGGCAGCGAAGAGGTCGGAATGTGTGATGTTGAAGTAGAACGACATCATGCCACCCATCGACTGGCCTGTAGTATAGAGTCGGTTTGTGTCAACCTTGTATTCCTTGCAGACGGCCTTTAGCAGTCGGATGGTCATCTCCACCTCGGCTGTAGTGCTCCAGTCATCCTGCACGGCCCACTCCGTATATTGCGGAACCAGTACGAACGAAGGATGTTTCTGCTGGTCTCTATCCGAGGCAAACACCAATGCACCGTAGCCCTGAGTCAGGGGCCTTGTGGCATCCGTACCCACCGTGCTGGCATCGGCCATAAAGAGTACTAATGGATAGGTCTTCGTACCGTCGTAGTCTTTAGGAACAAGCAGATTGTATGCCATTGTCTTACCCGACTCAGCATCCTCGAAGGTCAGTTGCTTGAACTTTCCAAGCGTCTCGTTCTTCAAGGCCACAAACGTGCTGTCGCTGTCCTTGTTTGCCATCATCATACCGCCACCCTGGCGTGGTCCTCTCTGATTGCCCATCTTCTTCTGTCCCTGGGCGCAGGCAGCGAAGCTCAAAACTACGACTGCCATCAATAAAAATACTTTCTTCATAATGTCGATGGAGTGTTTCGAGTCTCAGCTCTGGTCTCTACCAAGACCTATTTAGATAATTACATTGGGCAAAGATACGAAAAAAATGCCATATTCGGGTAAATATGGCAGAAGTTTTGGGATTCTTTATGAAAATCGTATTTCTTCAGTGAAGGGAATGAAGCGCTTTACGCCCTCTGTAGTCAGCTGCGGATAGTCGCGGTTGAAACGGACAAGGGTGGTCTGTGGGAATTGTGCCGCCATGCGCTCGAAGGGGAAACGGATGATGACAGGGGTGTTGAAGCCTACGCCCAATTCCAGAAGCAGCAGTCGACGGGTGCTGGTCTGCTGGACGAATTCCTGATAGCGGTGTGCCTGCTGGTGCCAATGGGCATCCTCTACAAAGGTGTCATCGCAGCGGAGGTTCATCGATACTGGTCTGCCATCGGGAGTATGGGGAATCAGCTCTGTAGGGATGCGACAATCCTTGATGAGTGGCAACACCTGGTTCACCCAATCCTGGTTATGATACAGTTCTTTAGGGGAACCCGATTGTGGCTGGAAGTAAGCATAATCGCCCTGTGTGGCGAAGATGTAGTCTTGGTCGAAGCCTGCTTTTTCGAACTGGCCATCTACGTTTGTTGTGATGACAAAGTAATTCTTCTCCTTGGCTATGCCTCCGTCCGTCACGACTCGGCCATCTTCGAGCAAGCTCGGATGGCTCTCGCTGTTCCGTCCGGTGACCACATCGAAAAGCTGACGATAGAGCGGCAGAGCCTCTGTACGATAGCGGGCAAACCAGATGTGCTTGGCCCAGCATGCCCACAATTCTTCCTCGGTCTTGAAGGGATAGAACGATGCAGAATAAAGGTCGGTGATACCGTAGCGGTTAATCCACTCGCGGAACTCTTGACGGAAATCCTCACCGGCATAGTCGAGTCCGGCGGCAGCAGAAAGTCCTGCGCCTGCACCAATCAGCACGTAGTCGGCATCAGCAATCAGTTGATGTAATTGTTGAATTTTGTCCATAGCTCTAAACTCTCAACTCTAAACTCTCAACTTTGAAAAGTAGATGTCATAATCCTTGTCTAAGAATACGTTGAACACGACAGTCTTGATCGATTGCCTCGGATAGCGTTTCACCGTCTCGATAGCAATCTCTGCAGCACGTTCGTTGGGGAAATGGAACACGCCAGTGGATATGCAGCAGAAGGCGATGCTCTCAAGGCCTGCCTGCTCTGCGAGGTCAAGACACGAACGATAACACTGAGCCAATTGTTCTTCTTGTTCCTTTGTTGGCACACCTGTTTCGATAATAGGCCCGACTGTATGGATGACGTGCCCCGCTGGCAGATTATAGCTTTTGGTTATCATAGCTTCGCTCGTTTTCAGGAGTCTGCCCTGCAGCTGGTCATTGCACTCCTTTCTGAGCTGGATACCTGCTGCTGAGTGGATGCAGTTGTCGATGCAGTTGTGTAAGGGTGCCCAACAACCTAAACCTTGTGCATTGGCAGCATTGACGATGGCATCGACTTTCAAACGAGTAATATCGCCTTGCCATAAAAGAATTGAAAAATTAGAAAATTGAAAAGTTAAAGATTTCAATCCTTCAATTCTTCCATTCTTCAATTCTACAATACCCTTATCCTGTGCTTGCTGCTGCAACTCGGCATCTTGTATCGTCAGAAAGCCTGTCGAAATATCTTTCGGCACCCACACATTCATCAATGCTCGCATCATCCGCTGGCACTCCTCTATGGTTGCAGGAATCCGATGACTGACATGCGCGTCAGCCATCAGATACCGGATGATGTTTTTCAGATTCTCAAGCCTTTCCATTACCCCTTATTTCTTGTAAAGAGCCTGTGCCAATGCGTCGGCGTCACCAGGGAGTTCTGGATAAGCAGCCTTCAATGCTTCGGCAAATGTGGCAGCGTCCTTGTTCTGAGCCAACAACTCCTTTACTTTCTTTAGATAGGTAATCTTGAACTCTACCTGAGCCTTCTCAGCCAGACCGCCATGACCTCCGATGAAGTACTTAGCACCAGATGCAAGTGACTTCTGAGCTTCAGCCAGTTCAGCATCAACAGCTGCGGCATTGCCAATCTGAAGTGGGCTGATGTGTGCCTCGGTGGGAGTCCAGTGGGTGTAATAAACCTGCTTACCAATGATGATAGAAGCAGCGGGGAAGTCAGAGGTAGCACCATGTTGGAAGTCGAAATCAACGCCAGCCCAGTTCTGAGTCTGTCCGAAAGGAACCTCAGCAGCCTTTTGAGTGGGCAGTTCTACCATCGTGTCACCAAACTGATCGGCAAAACTCTTCATCATACCACCATAAACGGGCCCTTCGATGAATGCGGGCATACCCTCAGGCATAGTCAGAGGCAACTTGTCAGAACCGCCAAGGTGATAGTCGGTGATGTCGGTCACGATGGGTTTATCAAGCTCTGCGATGTAGTCAGCAAACTCCTTGGCATTCACCTTGAAGAGCGGATACTCCATTACCACGAGACCGCTGTCACCCTCTACGATGTAGCTGGCATCACCCATTACATCGTTTGAGTTATACACATGCAGTTTGAAACCATCAAGGTCGTAACTCTGGAATGTGCCTACGAGAGAGTCCTTCTGTTCTTCCTGCTCAGCGACAGCCTGCTGATTCTTGTTACCATTGCAGCTCATCATTGCGACTGCTGCGAGTGCGATTGCAAAATACTTTTTCATTGTTCTTACCTTTTTATTTATTATACATGTTTTGTTCGGTGCAATGATGCGATTAAGCGAGAGCAGAACGAAGCTTGCTTCAGTTATGCCGAGCGTGAGCATCTTCGCAGTGTGATTTCTAAATCACGCTGCAAAGGTACGGCAAAAAAATTATCTGTGCAAGAAGGCTCTTTTTTGTATCATAGTTACCAAATGGTAGGAATTGTGATGTTATCGGGGTTTGCAGAAAACGACTTTAACTTTGATTAACTTAGTATAATTTGGTAATTCGGTTTCTTTTGGTTACTTTTGCCGAAAATTCAATAATTATGGCAGATATTAAAGCAGAGTATTTGGCTTGTCCAATCAGGAATGTAATCAGTCGTTTTGGCGACAAGTGGTCGATGTTAGTGCTCTATTCGCTTCATACAAGCGAAAGGCAACGGGTAGGCGACCAAGGGTCGGGAATGACGGGCATATTGCGTTTCAATGAGTTGCGTCGCCACATGACTGACTGTTCTCAGAAGATGCTATCTGCGACCCTGAAGAATCTGGAGCAGAGTCATCTGGTGCATCGTGAGGTCTATCCAGAAGTGCCACCCCGTGTAGAGTATTCACTGACCGACACAGGCAAGTCGCTCATGCCAGCCATCATGGCACTTATCGCTTGGGGCAAGGAGCATTTCAATGAAGTGGTAACGGATTAACAATCATGATTCCTTGATGATGGCAGTTGGAGGAAGGTCGTACATAACCTTGGCGTGGTTAGTACGGATGAGTTGGCTATCAAATCGCTGGCCTGACACACGGTCTATGATGTCACGATAGACCTGCCCGGCTCGGTAGATGATACCACTCTCCCGAGACAAAGACTCGTCTTCGGCATGACTACGCAATGTGTACGGCTGAGATTCCTTAGCACGGAGTTCGCCACACAGATATTCATCGTCAGTACACAGTCTGAGTTGATAGGTATTGCCCGTCTCGTTCTTGACGCGATAGTCAATGTAGTTGTACGAGATGCTAGTGCCCGTGCCGAAGGTAATCTGACGGCCAAAGTCAGGGAAGAGGTCTAAGCCGTCGTGATTGTGATGCTCAACGATGGTAAGGTCGCTGTGCAACACAAGCCAATGAATCAGGTTCGACAGTTGGCACATTCCCCCTCCAATGCCTTGCGATGGCTGTCCTTTGGCAATGGTCAGTCCCTCCTTGTAGCCTTTCCGCTTGGTGGTTCTTCCAACAAGTTTCCATACAGAGAACACTTCGCCCGGACGAATCAGCAGACCGTCGATATGGGTAACAGCCAAGGCTAGATTGGTAGCCTTGTTCTCCTGCAACTGCATATTGACATTGAACAGCCTGCGGCGAATGAGAGACTTGTGCTGATAGATGAGGACAGGCAAGGAGTCCTCAGTCCTTTCCCTGGCGATACGGGTTTTGTGAAGGAAGTCCTTCAAGTGACGCTTCAGGATTTCTTTCTCCATCGACAGGCGATAGGTGAATGGGCATATCTCGCAAAACAGTTTACGTTTCATTCTTTGGGAATATATTAATCGTCAATTGTCTCAATATAGAAGCTGAACGGACGGAAGCCATCGTTACAACTGATCATCGCACTCATGGGATTTTTCATCCAGCCATCGTAGTAATCGTAAGACCCGTCAGGGGAAACGCTTCGCTTTGCGAAGAAGTTCCCCTCGCCTCTGGCCAACGACTCCACGAACTCCCGCATGGAGTACCATGCAGCAGGACACATCCCTTCAGGACATCCCCCATCCTCGGAGATCCATTGTTGTCCCTCCTTGACATCGCAAGTATGCTCGATGGGGTTCTCATACTTTGCCATCAAGTCAGGATAGACCGTCTGACGTATGGCTGTAATTCGTACTTTATTCATTGTTATTCTTTTTCATCAGGCTGCTGGCCATCGTGAGCCTTCCACGCACATTCTGTGATTCTATAATTTCTCTTATCTCGGTGACAGATAGGGGGCATTGGTCAGGCCACCGTAGCTCTTGGCGGCGGTCTGAAGGGTCTCTTCGGTCATGTACTGCTGATAGAGGGTGCAACGGGTGACGATGGCCTGCGGAGAGCATTGGTCGCCAAGGACGCGCACCAGTGCCCAGCCCTTCATCGGGTCGGCATACTCTTCGCCCTTCAGGATGAGAGGCCCGTCTGCAAAGGTTGCTCTCTGCCAAACCACATCGCTGCGAGTGAAGCGCACACGTGGCAAATCGCCCTCTATGTGCTGCTCCGCAGTGTAGAGCCACAGTCGTTCGTTGTGGTTCATATCGCCAGCCATGAGATTGGTTATCAGCGCGGGGGTGCCATCGACATCGCCCAGATGCTGCTCGATGGCTGGCAGTTTTCCGTTGCTCACCGGTATGCCGGGCATCAGGAACGAGGCGTTCGTCATCCGCGTCTTTTCCACATATACCACGGGCAGACCGTTGGCTAATGATGCAAAGTCCTGATAGGCGTTGGTCCGTTCGGTGAACCTCAGCTCGCAGAAGCGGAGCATCTTCCACAGGGCAGTTGTGTGACGCATCTTCTGCCGCTGTTGGAACTGCGCCAGTGTGTTGCTGCGCTTTTCCATCGAGGTTGATTCACGTCCAATCACCTGACCACCTCGCTGATAGAATGTCATTCCACCTATGCGGAGCTTCTTGGGAATCAGCAGTCCCATAGCTGCATTCTGTTTCTTTTTCATCGTTCGTGTCTCCTATGTTTTATTTCTCTATAATGTCCATCTCGTTCTTCTCTCGCTTTAGCCATACAGCACCTTCGCTATCCCTTCGATGCACCTTCGTCCGTTATCCGCTACATGTCCGCTATATGCTCGTTACTTGTTCGCTACTTGTTCGGTCTATAGCGGACAAGTACCGGACAAGTACCGGACATATACCGAACAAGAACCGAAGCTACTCCTTTGCTACGCTATAGGTACAACGAGGTTGAGGCGAGCCTACTATGGTGCAAAGATATAAATAATCTCCCACATTATGCGAATATGGGAGACGTTTTTTGTGATTTATTAGCGATTTCCGGGGGCTTGTATTTATCCCTGCAACTTGAACATTCCCGTGCGGATGCTGGGGATGACACCGCCGTCGATGAGCAGGTCGGTGCCATTGATGAAGGTGGCGTGCTCGCCAAGCAGGAACGAGGCGGCATCGGCAATCTCATCGCTGGTGGCCACGCGGCGGGCGGCAGAGGCATCAATCATGGCCTGATAGCCGTCGCCGTTGGCATTGAACTCGTCGTAGGCCAGGGGCGTGACGATGATGCCTGGTGAAATGGTGTTGATGCGGGCACGGCGTTCGCGCCATGTGATGGCTGCGGCACGCTGGGCCTGCAGGTGGTTCACGCGCTTGGCAATCATGTAGGCGAAACCTGAGTTCTGCATGGCTACGTTCTTGACGATAGGCAGTTCTGAAAGTTGCTCGGTCGTGGCGTTCACAATCTGCAACTCATCGTCGTTGGGGATGGGGTACATGTAGGCAGCCTGACTCGAGATGATGAGTCCTGCGCCACCCTCGGCCATCACCCGCCCGAAGGCATCGACGGCATAGCCCGTGCCCACCATATCGAGCGCGATGATATGCTCCGGAGAGGCCTGGTTGGGCGATGCGCCAGCCGTGTCGATGAAGTACATCACGGGGCCAAGTTCAGCCGCACGTTTGGCGAAAGCTTCTACACTCTCTTTCTCCAATGCATTCACAACTTGTGTTTCCACATCATAACCGCTGCGGCGGAAATCGTCGCTGACGCGCTCCAGTGCTTTCTCGCTGATGTCGCCCAGCAGAATCTTCTTGCCTGCCGCGATGCGACGCACGATGGCCGTTCCCATACTCCCGGCACCCAGCAGTGCCACTACCTGTTTCTTCTCGTTTCTGTCGAAAATCATAGTCTTGTTCTCCTATACGTTTTATTGTTATTGTTTCGATGGTGCAAAGGTACGACGAAAACGGCAACCTGTTGTTATCCAGATTGCCGTAGAACTTTCACAAATGGAAGATGATTTTATTTTTGCCTGTATTCAGATGGCGATTTGCCTAGCAATTTCTTCACATATCGCGAGAAATGCGAGGCTGTTTCGAAGTTCATTAGGTCGGCAACTTCGGTTAGCGTCTTCGACTGGTCGTTGAGCAGCGAGACGAGTTCGAAGGTGGCGTAGTACGTGATCCATTCTGAGGCAGGAAGGCCGGAAACAGACCTGCTGACCTGTGAGAGATACTTCGACGTGATGCAAAGCTTGTTGGCATAATAAGCCACGTCGCGCTGCTGACGGCAGTCCTGCTGGACCAACGAGAGGAAGCGCAGGAAGATACGGGCTGCGTTATCGTTTGTTTCCATCTGAGACATCTCTGCGGAGTACACCGTCCAGAGGTCGTAGAGGAATATCTGCATCACGCGCCCGATGATCTCTTCTTTAAACGGAGAATCCGGCAGGCTGAGTCGACTATGGAACAGCGAGAAGTCATCGTTCATTAGCCGTAGCGACTCCTCGTGCAGATGGAACGACGGATTGATGCGGATGAAGATAAACCCCTTCGAGGCCCACACCATTTCTGGATTGAAGCGCGACAGGAATTCACCCGATGCTATCAGAAAGTCCGCCTCGAAATCGTCCGAATACGTCACCTCCTGAATCGCGTTCGACATCTGCCAGATGACCAGGTCATCCTTCTGCGACATAAATGTCTGCTTGCCGTCCGAAAACCGCATCTCTCCCTCACGCACCAATATATGCACGTGGTAATTGTTCGTAAACTCCGACGGCATCCGTCCGTCCCGTTTCGTATTCAGTAGATTACAGCCTGTCATTTCGCCCATAAATCAATCTTTTGTCGCTGCGAAGATACGAAAAAAGTCCCGTTTCATAGTGAAACGAGACAAATTCTTATGATTATTTATAAGATTTGAAACGCTCTCCGACGAATCCGTCACCGACATCGCCTACCATCAGGTCGAAATGCTTGAAGATGGGAGGCGTGGGCGTGAGGTCGAAATAATCCATCTCTGCAATGGGCAGACAGAAATAGACCAGTTGGTCGTAACTGCTGTAGAGACGGGGCAGGACGGGGTTGTGGTCGTAGATCCATCGCTTGACTTCGTCCTCTACATCAAAGTTCACCAAACCTGAGCAACGGACGGAGATGTTATCGGCGTATGCCAGCACCTCTACGTTGGGATTCTGCATCAGTTCCTTCCAGACGGCTTTCTCGGCAGAGGTGGCAAAGTAGAGAACGGTGCCCTCCTGCTTCATAATCTGGAACATGCGGATTTTAGGGAGGTGGCCATCGCTCGTTGCGAAAGCCACCTCATTGTGATCGTGCAGGAATTGTAATGTCTGTTGCATCATGGCCGATTACCAGTTAAGCGGTTCCTGAAGGATGTTACCGTCGGTCATGGGGCTGTCGGCCTCGGTAAAGGCATTGGCCTTGTACTGGATGCAGAGCATCGTCAGGTTCTCGCTGCCGGTGTTCTTCAGCGCACGCTTGCCATCGGGAGCCACGCGGATAATGGTGCCCTCGCTGACGGGGAAGATCTCGCCATCCACCTGATACTGGCCCTCGCCCTTCAGGATGATGTAAAGTTCCTCGTGGGTCTTGTGGGTGTGCAGGAAACCGCTGTCCTGACCAGGAACGAGAGTCTGGAATGACAGTTCGCTACCTGTGGCACCTACGGCCTGACCAGCGAATACCTTACCCTGAATTGTTACAGCACCCATCGGCAGCTCGTGCTCAATAATCTCATTTACCTTACCTACGCTTACTGCGCTGTAGTTCTTACCTGTTGCAATTGTCTCAATCTGTTTCATAATGTCTTTTACTTTTTTATAATTAATAATGTTTATACCCTTTTGGCTTACGCCGCTTTCCCGTTTAGCGGGAAACGCTCAAATGTTTTAACGGTGCAAAGGTACGGCGAATTTTTCGTTCCCACAAGAAGGCACTTTTTGGTGCCATAGTTACCAAAAAGTAGGAATTGTGATGTTATCGGGGTTTGCTGAAAACGACTTTAACTTTGATTAACTTAGTATTATTTGGTAATATTCAGCTTCATGCCGTCAGAATTAGTCATTCAGGATAGCATAAGATGAAAAATACCATCATTATGTGATTGCACATGTGCCCAAAAAGGAGTACCTTTGCAGCCGGATAAGAAGGATAAGATTATGAACTTTGTATTTATATCGCCACATTTCCCGCATACCTACTGGAACTTCTGCCAGCGGCTGAAGCAGAACGGGGTGACGGTGCTGGGCATTGCCGATGCACCGTATGAGAGTCTGCCGCAAGAGCTGAAGGAGTCGCTGACGGAGTACTACCGCGTGGGTTCGCTAGAGAACTACGACGAGGTGTATCGCGCTGTGGCCTATCTGGCTTTCCGCTACGGGCGCATCGACTGGATAGAGTCGAACAACGAATACTGGCTGGCACAGGATGCCAGGCTGCGTACGGACTTCAACGTGACAACGGGCATACAGACCGACCGCATCCGTGCCATCAAGGAGAAGTCGGAGATGAAGAAATACTATGCCAAGGGGCAGGTTCCTACAGCGCGTCAGATCAGTGCCGCCGAGGGCGAGGATGCCGTCAGGCAGTTTGCCGCTAAGACGGGCTATCCCATCATCGCCAAACCCGATGTAGGTGTGGGTGCCAGCGGCACGTATAAGATTCATGATGACGCAGAATTGAAACAGTTCTACAAGACGGAGCCCCACTACAACAGTTACGTGGTGGAGGAGTTCATCACAGGCGAGATATGTAGCTACGATGCCGTCATCAGTCGTGAGGGCGAGCCTATCTTCGAGTCGATGACCGTCTGGCCACCGTCTATCATGGACATCGTGAACAAGAAGCTCGACCTGTCTTATTATGTCGATAAGGAGATGCCTGAGCCGCTACGAGAACTGGGACGTCGCACGGTGAAAGCCTTCGGCGTGTGGAACCGCTTCGTGCATCTGGAGTTCTTCCGCTTGGACAGCGACCGCGAGGGTCTGGGCAAGCAGGGCGACTTTGTGGCACTTGAGGTAAACATGCGTCCTGCCGGCGGTTATACGCCCGATATGATCAACTATGCCCACAGCACCGACGTCTATAAGATATGGGCCGACATGGTGGCCTTCGGCAAGAGCCATACCGCCATCGGCCAGCAGCACTACTGCGCCTTTGCCAGCCGTCGCGACATCTACCAGTACGTCCACTCGCACGACGAGGTGTTGTCTCGCTACGGCGACCGCATGGTGATGTGTGAGCGCATGCCGGAACTGTTTTCTGCCGCCATGGGACAGCAGATGTACACCGTGAGTCTGGAAAGCATGGATGAAGTTAATGAATTTGTTGAATTTGTACACTTGAAAAAATGAATATCAATTACGTGAAGAAATACTCTGCCGCCCTCGGGCGTGACATGGAATACAAGACCTACGGTGACAAGGGGCATCCCGTGCTCGTCTTCCCGTCGCAGGATGGACGATTCTACGACTACCAGGACTTCGACATGGTAGGCGTGCTCTCCAACTATATAGACCGCGGACAGATACGCCTGATCTGTGCGGACAGCATCGACCGCGAGACGTGGTCCGATATCAATGGCGACCATCACCGTCGCATCGAACTGCACGAGCGCTGGTACCACTACATCGTCGATGAACTGATACCCGAGGTGCGCCATTTCAGTAACGAGACCTTCATCGTCACGGGCTGCTCTATGGGCGGTTTCCATGCAGGCAACTTCTTCTTCCGCCGTCCCGACCTCTTCGATACGCTGCTGGCACTGAGCGGACTCTACTATGCGGGCTATTTCTTCCCCGACTATCACGACCAACTCATCTACGACAACTCGCCCTACGACTTCCTGTGTCAGATGCCCGCCAACCATCCCTATTGGGACATCTACCGCCATCGCCGCATCATTATGTGCGTAGGACAGGGCTCGTGGGAGGATGAACTGCTCGACAGTACCCGACAGATGGATGCCCTGCTTAAGGAGAAAGACGTTCCTGCCTGGATCGACTACTGGGGTTTCGACTCCGCTCACGACTGGGCCTGGTGGCGCAAGCAGATCGTCTATTTCATCGACAAACTGCTGGCACCAGACAGGGATTACGTCATCTGATAATGATACGAATTGTAACTTACGAACCACGCTATAAGGACGACTTTATCCGACTGAACAAGCAGTGGATAGAGACGTATTTCAGGCTGGAACAGTCCGACCTGGATACCTTTGCGCATATCGATGACAGCATTATCGGACGCGGCGGACAGATATTCCTGGCTGCCGATGAAGCCGATGGTGAGTACCAATCGGCAGGACATATTGTAGGCTGCTGTGCGCTCAAACCCCATCCTGAAACTGACTGCTATGAGTTGGCGAAGATGGCTGTAGCTCCAGAAGCACAAGGGAAAGGTATAGGTCGGAAACTCGGTGAGGCGTTGCTGTACTATGCCAAAAGTCACGGCGTGAAGCGTATCTTTCTCGAAGGCAACACCCGCCTGGAGGCTTCCATCGCGCTATACCGCAAACTGGGTTTCAAGGAGATTCCGCTCAAAGGTAATGCTTACGAACGATGTGACATTCTGATGGAACTGAACCTATAGAGCTCGTCGCGCTATTTAATGTATTTCACCTTCGATGCATCGCGGGGTTTGGCTTCGGGCTGCTCATCGGGATAACCGATAGCGAGGATGTAGTTAAGCTTGTAGCCTTCGGGAATGTCGAGACGGTCGAGGAAGAACTTTGCATCGGCATTCGTATTCAGCCAACGGACAGGCCCGCCAAGACAGCAGGTGCCGAGACCCATTGACTGTGCTGCCAGCATCATATTCTCGCCTAATAGTCCAGCATCGAGATCTCCGCCATTTGTTGGGGTACAGACGCAGATAAGGTTAGGCGCATTGCGGAACATGTTCTTGAAGTTCTTATCTCGTTTCACCTGTTCTGGATTGGCTTTCTTATACACCTCGTTCACGTCGGCAATCAATTTCTGGTCTTCCACCACACGGACAATCCACGGCTGGCGGTTCATGCCGCTGGGTGCATTGATGCCTGCACGGGCGATGACCTCCAGCTTTTCGTGCTCCACAGGCTTGTCAAGGTATTTGCGGATAGAGCGACGTGCCATGATTGTGCTCAGTACGGGATTAACCTCCATCTGAATATCTGCTTCAATGATGCTTATTTTGTCCGTCGGTTCATAGCGTCTCAATACACGACCGTCACGAGAGACAAGGAACTTGGTGAAGTTCCACTTGATGTCGCTCTTCTTGTCGTAGTCGGCATCCTGCTTGCGGAGCATCTCGTCCATGAACTTACCCGTTTGGTCATTGAGATCGAAACCTGAGAAACCCTTCTGCGATTTCAGATAGGTGAAGAGCGGCGACTCATTGGCTCCGTTCACGTCGATCTTGTCGAACTGCGGGAACTGGATGTCGAAGTTGGCCGTGCAGAACTGGTGGATCTCCTGAATCGTTCCAGGAGCCTGCTCACCGAACTGGTTACAGGGGAAGTCGAGGATTTCCAGACCTTCAGCATGATACTTCTCATAGAGAGCCTCCAACTCCTTATACTGAGGCGTAAATCCACAGCGGGTAGCGGTGTTTACTATCAGCAGCACCTTCCCTTTGTAGTCAGAGAGTGAAATTTCCTGATCAACATCGTCCTTTACCTTGATGTCATAGATACCCATTCCCGAGCTTTGCTCGCCTACCCGTAGCCTTTGAGCTGATACGCCCAGCACGCTTGCAACTGCCAACAGGCAGATAGTCATTAGTTTCTTCATAAGTCTGTTATTTTAAATTATCTTCATGCCCACTCGAAGTTCTCTTTACCTGCACCTATCTCGAAATGACACTTAACGATGCCCAGATCCAACTGAGTATAACCTATCATTGAGAATCCTTTCTTGGCAATCACCTGAGGGCGACCGTTCTTTCTGTCGACTAACTCAAACGAGAATTTCTGCTGGTTCACAGCTGTTGGAGCGAGCAGGGCTGCTTCTACACCCTTCTTGAACCACGAAGGAGTCACGTCGCTGGCATTACTCACTTGTTCAACAGTCTTGACCTTATGACCAACACCCTGATTCTCACCATAGCCGAGCGCGATATAGCAGGCTATCTTCTCGCCATCTTCGAGCACATAAGTACCAGGCACCTTTGAGTAGCTGAGTCCTACCCAGCAAGTATTCAGTCCCAATGTCTGAGCCAGCAACACCAGTTGTTCGCCGTAGTAGCCGATACGTTCGTTCAGGTCGTCGGCCTTTTTTCCGACCATGACGAGATAATTACACACTCCACTGAACTTGCCGTATTTGGCCAGCTTCCCTTGGAATGCCTTTGGCTCGTTCTGAATAAGCTGTATGTGCAGGTTGCCCAGTTTGTTGAGTTCTGCAATCTTCTCATTCAGCACGTTGACTACTTCTTCCGTTAGCGGCTGGTCTTTATATGCCCTCACACTGTGACGGGCTTCAATAGCTTCTTGTATTGTCATCGTTATTTATTCTTGCAATTGTTATACAGTTTCTTGCAGTAGTTCCAGCCTCCTGTCGACCACAGGGCGAGGAAGATGAGTACTGGCTGGAAGAAGAGTCGGATGAGACGAGCCTGGTCTGTATTGAGGCCGAATGCATCGATATGATTCACATACTGGTTAATGTTGCCGGGGAAGATAAGCACGTAGAAGAGTGCAAGCAGCGCACCGATGATTGCTTTCTTCTTCCAGAGGAACAACATTCCAAGTCCAAGACAGATCTCTACTACGCCTGATGCCAGGACAACGAAATCGGTGAAGCCTGGACTAAACTGCAGCCATGTAGGCACTTGGGCTACAAACTCCTGACGAGCGATGGTCAGATGAGTGAAACCTGCATAGGTCATAAAGAGACCCAATAGCAGACGGAAACATAATTTTATATACTTCATTGTGTTGGTTCTATTTCTTTAATGTGTTAATAATCGAGTCGAGTTGCTCAGCCAGATTCTGGTAGTCGTCGAGATTCATGGGGCAGGCAGAGAGTTGTTTGCCCATACCTGCAGGGATGAGTTCGTAGGCTTTTTCCTCCATCTCCTTGCCTTTCTTCGTCAGGCTGACAATCTGCTGGCGCTTGTCCTGCTCGCCCTTCTTACGGCTGACGATACCGAGTTTCTCCATGCGCTGAAGCAATGGGGTTACGGTATTCGTCTCTAACAGCAGACGGTGGGCAATATCGTTGACGGGTTGGTTATCCTTCTCCCAAAGCACCATCAGTACCAGATACTGCGGATAGGTGATACCCAGTTCCGTCAGCATTGGTGTGTAGGTCTGTGTTATCAATCGTGCTGCCGTATAGAGACGGAAGCAAATCTGATTGTCGAGTTGTAATTCTGCGTGCATAATCTATTGCGGTAGCAAATTTTTCACTTTTCACTATTCACTTTTCACTTCTGAAGCATTGCTTCTACATCCTTCTCAAAGTCCTTAGGCTCTGTGGTGGGAGCATAGCGCTTGATGGTCTCGCCGTCCTTAGAGATCAGGAATTTCGTGAAGTTCCATTTAATGTCGCTGTCTTTCTCAACGCTCTTGCTGATAGTCTTGAATAGAGCTTTAGCAGCTTTGGCCTTCAGACCATTATACTCTTCTGTGGGTGCCTGAGCCTTCAGATATTCAAAAATGGGTTCTGCTGCAGGGCCGTTCACGTCGCCTTTCTTCATAATCTGGAAGGTCACACCGTAGTTCAACTGGCAGAACTCCTCAATCTGTGCATCGTTGCCGGGATCCTGCTCCTTGAACTGGTTGCAGGGGAAGCCGATAATCACCAGACCCTTGTCTTTGTACTTCTGGTTCAGCTCCTCCAGTCCTGCGAACTGAGGCGTAAATCCACACTTGCTGGCTGTGTTCACAATCAGCAGTACCTTACCCTCGAACTGAGCGAAATCCAGTTCCTTACCTTTGCTCGTCTGAGCCTTGAAATCATAAATCTTTGCCATACCTTATCTTATTATATTATGTCCTTTATGTCGTTTGCGATGACAATGATGCGAGTAAGCGAGTGCAAAGAAAACTTATTTTCATTTGCCGAGCGTAAGCATCTTCGCCTTTGCGACGGCAAAGGTACGGCTTTTATTTTATATCGCAAGCGATTTATTTAAAAATTTATGTTTGTTTAACAATGAATCGCGTGCGATACTTTTTGTTGTAGCACATGCTTATCAATTGGTTTTGGATGGTCTAAGATAAACTTCTCTATCAAGGGAACATGATACTTATGAACCTCCTCGGCTGTTGGAGTGTGTCCGCCAGGAAAGTGAAAAGACCAGCTGTAGTATTTCGTAAACAGCGGTTCAAAGTGCGCCAGTGTATCCTGGTCACCAAACAGTCCCATAATCCAATCTTTATAATATGGATTGTAACAGTCGAACTGATGCTCCTCCAACTCCGCAAACTCTGCAATCAGTTGCTCATCGATGATGAAGTCCTGCTTGCCATCCTTGCGTGGTGACTTGTATTGGTGTGCGCCTATTCTCGGTTTCAGAAATTCAGTCATCTTGAAGTGGGGATTTCCTAATAATGCAGGCAGGCCTACGATTGGGGCTATCATTTGCGCATAGAACGAACCGCAGCTGTTGCCCACCAGTGCGTCAGGCTTCTCACGATCAATCAGGTCGCGGATAAAGTTGATAGCCTCCTTGGGATGCATGGGCAGGTCTGGCGTCAGTACCTCTGCCCTACCCTCAAGTGCCTCCTTCAATGCCATAGCTGGCACGCATTGGCCACTGGCATAGAATCCGTGTAAAAACAGTATCTTCATCATACTTCGCGGTTGATGCCCAGATAGTCAAAGAACTTGTCTGGCCAGTAGTTCATAATCAATTCGTCAGGGAAGTCGGTCTCTTTCAATAGTGGATACAGTCGCTCGTAGTCGGCAATCTGGAACGTAATGTGCGCATCGCTGCCCAGAATTGTGGGCACGTCATGCTTCTTGCAGAGTCGCAGCAGTTCCAGGTTGTTCTCACGTGCCACCGACTTCTTACGCTGTGGAGCCAGCGAGTGGTTGTTGATTTCCAGTAGCGTATGCGCTTCTTTGGCTGCCAGCACCAGCTTCTCGAAGTCCAAGTCTGCAGAGCCATCGCCAGGATGACTGATGATGTGCATTTTGGGGTGACGGATGACGTTGATCATGCCCTCGGTATTCTCCTCCTTCGTGCCGCCTTGGTACCATGCCCCATGAATGCCCGCAATCTTCAGGTCGAGGTAGTCAATATAGTCTTCCGTCAGGTCAAGTGTACCCTGACAGTCGAGAATGTTCATCTCGCAGCCCATCAGCAGACGGATGCCGTACATCTGGCGTGGCACAACAAACATATTCTTAAAATACAACTGCGGACACGTTCCTGGTACCTTGGGGCCGTGCTCCGTAATGCCCAGCACCTCCAAGCCTTTGTCAGCAGCAGCCTTTGCCATCTCCTGCAGACTGCTATAGGCGTGGCCCGATGCCACTGTATGCGTATGTGCGTCGATTAATACTTTTCTCATCTTCGATTACAAATTCCCTGCAAAAATACTCAAAAAACAGCTCTTAACAGTCACTTATGCGCGATTATTTGTGTTTTCCTCACATTTTTCTATTTTAACCCATAAAAAAGGGGGCAACACCCGTTATGATGCTGCTCCCTGCTGTTTTAATCAAGATGCAATCCTCATTATGAGACCTCGATGGCCTTGGTGACCTTCTGCTTCGGTTCGGTCTTCGGCATGGTAACGGTCAGAATGCCGTCCTCCACCTTGGCTGAGATCTTGTCCTTCACGACATCATCAGGCAGCGTGTAGTTCTGCTCGTAGTTAGAGTAGCTGAACTCGCGGCGCAGATAGTGATGATGCTTGTCCTCATGCTTGTGTTCCTGTTTGTTCTCGATGGCGATGGTGAGGTTGCCCTCGTCATTGATGGCTACGCGACAATATTCTTTCTTGATGCCAGGGGCTGCGAGCTCCATAGTATACTCTTTTTCACTCTCCTTTACATTGACTGCGGGTGCTGTACTGTTGGCACGAGGCAAGAAATCAGTGTTAAAGAAATCATCAAACATTGTTGGGAACCAACCATTGCTTTTCATTAATCCGTTCAACATAACTTTTACCTCCAATTATACTTTTAGTTTAACGTATGTTCTGATCGCCTCGGCCTTTGTAGCGTCGGCTTTCACCAGACATAGTACAACTTTCGTGCCGATTGACAAAATGGCACTCGAAGATAGTCAGAATGGCGCGAAATTTAAACTCGGTTAAACAATACTGACAGTTTCTTAAACTCCTTTAAACAATGGCTGTCACAAGAGAATATATGTAGCTGCCAAAGGATAAGGGAAGTATAATTTATACGAGCTCTTTTCCGAATGGTGACAGGGCCAGCTTTGCCAAACGGAAGTGCATCTTCCCGAAGGGGATACCTATGATGGTGATGCAGAAAATGAGGCCGTAGAAGACATGGGTGAGCCAGATCCAGATGCCTCCCACGAAGAACCATAGCACATTCATGAATATGCTCAGACAACCTGGCTGTGATGTCTTCCACTTCACATTCGTGCCGAATGGCCAGATGGCCAGCATACCCAACTTCATACTCTGCAAACCGAAGGGGATGCCGATGATCGTTATCATCAAAATCAGTCCTGCGATGAAATACTCCAAGGCAATATGCAGCCCGCCGAAGATAATCCAGATGATGTTTCCTAATGTCTTCATATGACTACGGCTGTTCCGCTGGTAGCAACCATGAGCATCGATCCATTAGCTCCGATGGTCTCATAGTCGATGTCGATGCCAACGATGGCATTGGCTCCAAGTGCCTGAGCACGTTGCATCATCTCCTGCATGGAAGAATCCTTGGCCTCGATGAGTACTTTCTCATACGAACTGCTGCGTCCACCGAAGAAGTCGGTGAGACCAGCCATGAAGTCTTTAAGCACATTGGCACCAATAATGACTTCGCCTGTCACCACACCCTTGTATTCGCGGATGGGGCGACCTTCAATCTGTGGGGTTGTTGAT
>Ga0129306_1000625_pt1 | contig 52420 bp, 22 predicted proteins | sample P827metagenome_FD_94438 | JGI IMG/M metagenome (GOLD analysis project Ga0129306, IMG submission 94438) | Capybara group fecal microbial communities from Wisconsin, USA - P827 metagenome | ecosystem: Host-associated > Mammals > Digestive system > Large intestine > Fecal | place: USA: Wisconsin... | reverse complement strand
GAGAGGCTCCAGTGGGGTGCGCGGCTCACGCCGTTCTGGCCGCAGTACGAGCCGCATTCGCGCGTGCTGTTCAGGAAGGACGTGAAGCTCGACGCCGACGAGCCGCTCGAGGTGCGCTGCGACGGAAACGCCGCGGTGTGCTGGTGGGACGCCAACGGAGGCTACACCGAGAGCGCTGCGCTGCTTGGGAAGTTCACGCTTCCGAAGAACGCGCGTGCCATCGAGATCAAGATTCAAAACAATGCGCGTCCGCCTGCCGTGTGGGTGAAGGGTCCGCACCTCGTATCCGACTCGACATGGAACGTCACCTGGACTGCTACCGGGGACTCGCGCGAGGATGTTCCGTGCGATTCGTCCGCGCGCTACACCGACCCCGCGACGCCCCCTGGCCTTGCGAAACTTCCGACGAACGAGAAGAAGCCTGTCTGGGTGAAACCGTACAAGGAAACGCATCTCATCGCCGACTTCGGCGAGGAGACGTACGGCTATCTCAGGCTGCTTGATGTCAAGGGAAGCGGTGCGGTGAAGATCATCTACGCCGAGAGCGAGAGCGAGATGTACGCCGAGGATCTCACCTACACGACGCCCGGCGCGCTTGACGGATGGGAGATGATCGAGCTTTCCGAGGCGAAGGAGTTCCGTCGCGAGATTGCCCACGGGTTCCGTTACATACACGTAATCCCCGCGTCCGGCGACGTTTCGGTCGGTGGTGTTTCGATGGACTACGAGACGAAGGGAATGCCCGTGCGCGGAGCGTTCAAGTGCAGCGACGAGGAGCTCAACCGCATCTGGGACGTCGCGGTGCATACGCTGGACCTTACGTGCCGCGAGGTGTTCATCGAGGGCGTGAAGCGCGACCACTGGGTGTGGAGCGGCGACGCCGTGCAGAGCTTCCTCATGAACTACTACGTGTTTGGCGACTACGACGGATGCCGCGACACGCTGTGGACGCTGCGCGGGAAGGATCCGGTGAAGATGCACCTCAACCGCATCATGGACTACACGTTCTACTGGTTCGACGCGGTTGAGCGCTACTGCCTCTACTCGGGCGATCCCTTCTTCGCGCGCCAGGTGTATCCGCGCATGAAGACGCTTATGGAGTTCGCGCTCACGCGTCTTGACGGCGAGGGGCGTCCGGCTGACCGCGACGGCGACTGGATGTTCATCGACTGGGCGCCGAAGCCGCTTCCGAACAACGGCGGCGTCACGAGCTTCGAGCAGATGCTGCTCGTGCGCGCGCTGGAGGCGACGGCGGGAGTCGCGCGCGACATCGGCGCCAAGGAGGACGCGGAGTCTTACCTAGAGCACGCGAAGAAGCTGCGCGCGGAGATCGTTCCGCGCTACTGGAACGCTGAGAAGGGCGCGCTGATGCACATGATCTACAACGACGGACGCGTCGATCCGATGGTGACGCGGTATCCGAACATGTTCGGGCTCTTCTACGGCTACTTCGACGAGGCGCAGAAGGCGAGCGTCGTGAAGAACGTCATGCTCAACGACGACGTCATGAAGATACAGACGCCCTACATGCGCTTCTACGAGCTCGAGGCGCTCTGCGCTATCGGGATGCAGGCGGAGGTGCTCAAGGAGATGAAGGCGTACTGGGGCGGAATGCTCAAGCTCGGCGCGACGAGTTTCTGGGAGCTGTACAACCCCGAGGAGAAGGGCGAGGCGCACTATGCGATGTATGGACGCCGCTTCGGCAAGTCGCTCTGCCACGCATGGGGCGCAAGCCCCGTGTATCTTGTCGGGCGCTACTACCTCGGCGTGACCCCGACGGCGCCTGGCTTCGCAAAGTACGAGGTGAAGCCGTGCCTCGGCGGGCTCGAGTGGATGGAGGGGACTGTCCCCGCGCCGTTCGGGTCGATACGCGTGAAGGCGGATGCGAAGGGCGTAACGGTCGAGTCTGACGGAGGCGAAGGAACGCTCGTGATGGCCGACGGACGCCGCGTGCCGGTTCCGGCCGGGAAGGCTGTGACTGTTCCATCGGCGCGCTGAAGCCGGTACACGGCAGAGGGAACTTGGCAGCTATGATTTCCGTTCTGGTTGTAGATGACCATCCGATGGTGCGCGACGGGCTGGAGGTGATGCTCTCGGCCCGCCGCATATTCAAGGTCGTCCACTGCTGCGCGAACGGAGAGGATGCCGTGGCGTATGTCCGCGACAAGGGCTGTCCCGATGTCGTTCTGTCAGACGTGCGCATGCCGGTGATGAACGGATTCGAGATGACGGAGAAGCTGCGGAGGCTCAATCCCGGCGCGCGGGTCCTTCTCCTCGCCGGGATGCCGCTAAGGGAGGAGTCCGAGCGCGCCAGGGAGGCTCACGCCGCGGGCTACATGTCGAAGAGCGCGGACATCGAGCGTCTGTCGCAGGCTATACAGGAGATCGTGGAGGATCCCGGCTTCTTCGCCGAGGATTCCTTCATCCCCGCTCCGTCCATACTCTCTCCGCGGGAGCTCGACGTGCTGCGGCTAATGGCAAAGGGACTTCAACGCGAAGCGGTCGCCGCGAAGCTCGGGATAGGGTCCGAGACCGTGAAGAGCCGCACCAAGACGATGATGCTCAAGCTCGACGTCTCCAACGCGGCCCAGGCAATAAGCAGGGCCTACGAACTGGGGATACTCCGCGTATGACCGCCCCGAGACGTCTTCTGTGCGTGCTCGTCGCGCTGGCGGCTATCGCATGCGCCTTCCGCTGCGACGCGAGGCGCAGCCGCGAGAATCAGCGCCCGCTTTCGTCGGACGACCTCTTCTCGCCGGAGTGGGTCGGCCGGATGGTTACAGTGGAGGGGGTGGTGCATCGCGCGGAGAGGTTGGAGGACGGGCGCATGGCGCTCTACGTATACCGAACAGTCGCGGCGTTCACCGTTCTTGTGTCCGACTCGGAGGGGATGAAGCCGGAAGACCTCGTCGACGCGCTTGTTTCCGTCCGCGGCAGGCTCAAGATGCGGCTCGGACCCGACGGAGTGCCGGCGGGCGTCGAGATAGAGGCGCGCAGTTCCAGTTCCATCGCGGTGCTGCGTCCGCCGCCAGACGACCCGTATGCGCTTCCGTGCGCCGACGTGGGAAAGCTGCGCTTCAGCCCGGGCGAGGGGCGAAAGCACCGTCTGCACGTAAAGGGCGTGGTGACGTTCTCTCGCGGAATCGACACCTCCTTCATGCTGCATCTCGAGGAGGGACGCAACGTCTGCGTCGTGCCGACCGATCCGAAACAGCTGCCGAAGGTCGGTGATCTCGTGGAGGCGTGCGCCTTCCTCGCCGAGGTAAGCGTTACGCCGCGTCTCGAGGACGCGGTGTTCAAGGTCGTCGGACACGACATGGGCGCGGTGCCGCAGCCGCGGAAGCTTTCCGTCGACGAGGTGGTGGCGCTTCCCTTCGCCTCCGACGCGGACGCTGAGAGCCTGTATGCGCAGACGGTGGAGACGGAGGGCGTTGTCCACGAGGTGAACAGGCGCGAGAAGTTCATGCAGGTGTTCATCTGCGACAAGGGGGAGACACTCCTGGTTCTCGTGCCGTACGACCAGTCGCTTCCGACGCCGGACGGCTTTGCGCCGGGTGCGCGCCTCCGTGCGCTGGGGAACATCTCTTTCTACAGGCGGGGCGGGCTTCTTCTGAGCGACAGGCCCGATCCGCACCAGAACCTTACGCTTCACGTGGAGTCGGTGGATGATATTGCCGTAATCTCCCGCGCTCCGTACTGGACGGCGGGCAAGGTGTGGTTTCTCGTCGCCGCTCTTCTCCTCGCCTTCCCGGGGGCGGGATTCGTGCTTGCGACGGCGATTCGCCACTTCGAGCGTTCGCGATACGACGCGATACGGCGCGAGAGGCTCAGGCTCTCGCACGACCTGCACGACAACCTGCAGCAGCTCCTCGCCGCGACGATGTTCCGCCTGGACGCCGCGGAGAGCTTCTTTGATTCGGACGCGAAATCGGCCAGGAGCCAGCTTGCCTGGGCGAAGAAGGCGGTGGAGGGCACGCAGGCCGGCCTCAGAAGCGTTCTCTGGGATCTCCGCGAGGAGAGCGAGGGTCCGGCGTCGCTCGCGGGCCTTCTGCGCTATGCGATAGGGCGCATGCCGCATTGGGACGGGAAGGTGGTAGTTGAGACGAGCGGATCCGAGCCCGACAGCGCTCGGGCGTTCGGCGGGCGGTTCCTGATGATCGTGAAGGAGGCTGTCGGAAACGCCCTGATGCGCGGCTTCGCGTCGCATGTGCGCGTTAGGCTCTTCTTCAGGCGCGGGCTTGTCCGGCTTGTAATCTCCGACAACGGATGCGGCTTTGCCGTTGACGACGTGCCAGGTGAAAAGGACGGGCATCTCGGCCTTGCGAGCATGTCAAAGCGTGCGGCTGAGCTTGGCGGCGTTTTCGTCGTCAAGAGCGAGCCGGGCAAAGGCACAAGCGTCATCGTCGAAGTCCGGGTGTAGAGTCCGATTCGGCGTTTATTTCGCTGACAAGCAGGATTTTCAAAAAAATGATATAATATTCGCTCTTTCACAACAGGCGAAAAAGCAATGGACAAGCACTACGACTCGAAGGCCGCAGAGGCCAAGTGGTACCCGATCTGGGAGAAAAACGGCTACTTCCACCAGGAGCCCGACGGACGCGCTCCCTACTCCGTCGTCATACCTCCGCCGAATGTCACCGGCATTCTGCACATGGGCCACGCGCTAAACCAGACGATCCAGGACATCCTGGTCAGGTGGCGCCGCATGCAGGGGCGCAACACGCTGTGGCTCCCCGGCACGGACCACGCCGGCATCGCGACGCAGAACGTCGTCGAGAAGGCGCTCAAGAAGGAGGGCAAGCGCCGCCAGGACCTCGGGCGCGAGAAGTTCCTCGAGCGCGTGTGGGAGTGGAAGAAGCAGTACGGCGGCACGATCGTGCACCAGCAGCGTATGCTCGGCAACTCGACCGACTGGCAGCGCGAGCGCTTCACGTTCGACGAGGGTTGCTCTCGCGCCGTCGCGAAGGTGTTCACCCAGCTCTACAACGAGGGCCTCGTCTACAAGGGCAACTACATCGTCAACTGGTGCCCGCGCTGCGGCACGGCGCTCGCCAACGACGAAGTCGAGCACGAGCCCAACCACGGCCACTTCTGGTACGTGCGCTATCCTGTCGTGGGGAGCGCTAAGGGCGTGAAGGGCGAGCCGTACAAGGACTACGTCATGGTCGCGACGACGCGTCCGGAGACTCTCCCGGGCGATACCGCGGTCGCTGTGAACCCCAAGGACGACCGCTATGCGCACCTCGTCGGGAAGACCGTGATCCTTCCGCTCACCGGACGCGAGATACCCGTCATAAGCGACGACTACGTCGACCGCGAGTTTGGCACGGGCATCGTGAAGATCACGCCCGCGCACGACCCGAACGACTTCCTCGTCGGCAAGCGCCACGGCCTCGCCGAGATCAACATCATGACCGACGACGCGCACATGAACGAGCTCGCCGGCGAGAAGTACTGCGGAATGGACCGCTGGGAGTGCCGCAAGGCGATCGTCGAGGATCTCGAGGCGGGCGGATACCTCGACCACATCGAGGACATCGACAACCAGGTCGGGCACTGCTACCGCTGCCACGAGACGGTGGAGTCGCGCCTCTCGAAGCAGTGGTTCGTGAAGATGAAGCCGCTCGCCGAGCCCGCGATCGCCGCGGTCAAGTCCGGCGAGGTCAAGTTCGTCCCCGAGCGCTGGAGCAAGATCTACTTCAACTGGATGGAGAACATCCAGGACTGGTGCATCTCCCGCCAGCTCTGGTGGGGGCACAGGATTCCTGCGTACACGCTGCGCGTGAACGCAGGAATCAGTGAAGAGTTGAAAGTTAAGAGTGAAGAGTTGGTTTTCGTTGCGGAGACCGCCGAGGAGGCGCTCGCGCAGGCGAAGGCGAAGACCGGCAACGCCGCGCTTACGCTCGCCGACCTCGAGCAGGACCCCGACGTTCTCGACACGTGGTTCTCGTCGTGGCTCTGGCCGTTCTCGACCCTCGGCTGGCCCGAGAAGACGAAGGACCTCGAGTACTACTATCCGACGACCGACCTCGTGACGGCGCAGGACATCATCTTCTTTTGGGTCGCCCGCATGATGATGGCCGGCATCCACTTCATGAAGAAGCCGCCGTTCAGGAACATCGTCATCCACGGCATCGTCCGCGCTGCGGACGGCTCGAAGATGTCGAAGTCGAAGGGCAATTCGCTCGATCCGCTCGAGCTCATCGACCAGTACTCCGCGGACGCGCTGCGCTTCTCCATCGCTCTCATAACCTCGCTCGAGTGCGACACGAAGGTGAACAAGGAGAAGTTCGAGATCGGCCGCAACTTCACGACGAAGATCTGGAACGCGGCGAAGTTCCTATCCATGCAGATGGAGGCCTTTCCGCAGGAGGGGTCCGGGGACGCCGGAGTCCCCATCCTTTCCAACCTCTCCGCCGACGACCGCCACATCCTCTATGCCGCCGACCTCGCCTGCCGCAAGGTCAACGAGATCCTCGAGGCGTACCGCATCCAGGACGGCGCGCTCGCGGTCTACGACTTCTTCTGGACGCAGATCTGCGACGGCTACGTGGAGTACGTGAAGGACTCGCCGAACAAGGCCGTGTCGGTCGCGATTCTCCGCGACGTCTTCTGGAAGGCGCTGAGGCTCCTCCATCCGTACATGCCGTTCGTCACCGAGGAGGTCGCGCACCAGCTCGGTTTTCTCAAGGAAGACGAGACCATCATGCTCCAGAAGTTCCCCGAGGGCTACACGGACGCCGAGAAGGCGGCGTGGGGCGTCACCGAGGAGAACTACGACTTCGTGAACGCGAAGCGCGAGGCGATCACGGCGATCCGCGCGCTGCGGGCCGAGTACAAGGTGCCGCCGGCGACGTTCGTTAAGGCGACCGTCGCGACCGACGACCCGAAGGCAAAGGCCGAAGTCGAGTCGCTGAAGAAGGCGATGCGCGCCGAGTCGGTCGAGTTCGTGCCCGCGGGGAGCGATCTCGCGATGCCGTCGAAGATCACGAAGTTCGGCACTGTCTACCTTTCGCTCGAAGGTCTTGTCGACAAGGCTGCCGAGTCGAAGCGCATCGCGGGAGAGCTCGCGAAGCTCGTCGGGTTCATCAAGTCGAGCGAGGCGAAGCTCGCAAACGAGAACTTCGTCGCGCACGCGCCGGAGGCGGTCGTCGCGGAGGCGCGCCGCAAGCTCGCCGAGAACAAGGAGAAGGTTGCGCAGCTCGAGAAGCTCGCGAAGCTCTTCGCTTAATTGACAGACCTTAGTCTCAAGTTAGCTCGCGAGGTGCTTGTAGTTCACCTCGCGAGCTGCTATATACCCACCTCGCGAGGTGTCTTGTCTCTACTTCACGAGTATATTTTCCATCTTTCTTGCGGCGTTGTTTCGTAAAACAGACGGAGAAAAATTTTTTAAACAGACGGCGGTCGCTTGTCAATGCGCGATGTATATGGTAATATCTTGGCATGAAAGTCAGGAATTGAATCTTTCATGGAGATAAAATGAAAAAATCAGTTGTTGTCTTTGCCGCGCTATGCGCGTCTATTGCGTTCGCCAACGAGATACCTGCCACTGATGTTCCGATGTCGGGCAGTTTCTCGGCAGGGGTTCCGATAAGGGCGTTCCTGCATCTCGGGTCGTCGTATAATACGGAAGACCTGGCAAAGAAGTCCGGGGATACGACGTATGGCCTCCACTACGACTATCTCGAGAATTTCGGAGGGGAGTCCAGTCAGCGTCCCTATCCAGGGCTTTCGTACACGGGGCTGATGACTCATGACGACGCCGCCAACCAGGGATATCTTGTCTGGAGTGTTGTCGCGTCCGGTGACGATACGTGGACTACCGGCGGCAGCGGCAAGGACAGGGACAACTACGACAAGTATCTCTGCATATACCTCCAGGTGCCTGGCACGGCGGACCTTCCGGTTCAGTACCAGACGCGCCATGACGACGGACTGTGGGTGTGGAACAACGGTGTGGTCGTAGTGCAGAGGGACGCATACGACGGCGGCAATTTCGACAATTTCGACGGCATTCTGCATCCGGGCGAGAACTGCATACTCCTCAAGTTCCAGGAGGATGGTGGCGGGGACGGACTCCAGGTCCGCATCGGACCTCGTGCGGGATCGGACTTAACCGGCGTCACCTATTCTCTCTATCCTACGGAATTCAAGATGCAGAATTCGGTGACTGGATCTGCTTCGTTCTTCTCCACGCCGACTTTGAACATTCTCCACGTCCCGTATTCCGCTTCAGCCATATTTTACCAGATTACGGAGTCCCCTGACGAGGACTCGCTCGAACAGGGCGGGTGGCAGGCCTACTCTCCGCAGCTGGCTGGCGCGTATTCAGTCCAGTCCGATCTGCATTCCGATCTTGCCATGACGCCTTATTTCTGGATGCTGTGCAGCGACGATTCCACGAATTGCGTCGCAGGAAATACTCTTCTCTTTTCGACCAGTGTTCCGACCGTCCTTACTAGGAACGCGGCCTTCGACATCGACGAGACTAACGGAACGGCAATACCGGCTGCGGCGATAGACAACGGCTCCTATGACAACGTTTCCGGAATCGAGTCCATGTGGGTTACGCCGGAAAAGATATACGGAGCCGGAACGGTCACGCTCCACGTCCGCAACAACGCGGGACTCGTTTCGACGGCCACCGCAAACATCTCCGCCGTCCATACTGACGCCATCTATGTCGATGACGACGGCAGCGACACGGCAGGCGACGGAACATCCGCAAATCCGATCAAGACGCTGGAGAAGGCTTTTGCCGTCATCGCGGCCATGCCCAAGCCGATCATCATCAAGGCTGGTAGATACGACGCGGCGGATGGGTGGTCGTTCCCGATTTCCGTTCCGTCCGGCGCCGACATTTCCGCCGCCGACCTCGCCGAGGTCATCTTCGACGCTGGCAACGCGGCGGAGAGCGCAGTCGTGTTCGACGGCGTTTCCGATTCGTCGATCGCGGGCGTCACGTTCATGAACACGACGCATGAGGCCGTGTCCGTGAAGGGCGGCTCGAGCGGAATCGTTGTTGAAAACTGCTCGTTCGCCCAGTCCGCCGACAACGCCTACGGCTACGCGCTCGCGGCCAACGTCGGCGCCACGAGTTCCGTGACTTTCGAAGGATGCGTATTCTCCAGCCTCTCTGGACGCAGGTTCGTTGTCAAGGCCGACGACACCGGTTCGACGCTTGTGTTCAACGGCTGCACCTTCTCGGGCAACACGCTTGCGTACACCGGGGCGAACGACTATGGCAACCGCTGCGGCACGATATTCTCAACTGATGCAAACACCATCACGCTGAACCGCTGCACGTTCGAAGGCAATACCGCGCCGGAGGGGGTTCCACACGACAGCGCGCACAGCGCGGCAATCTACTGCGGTGGCTGCACGGTCACGATCGACGGATGCCGCTTCATCGGCAACCACGGAGCCGGGCTCTTCGGCTTCAGCGGCGGCGGAGAGAACTTCAACTACAACGTCAGGAACTCTCTTTTCGCCGACAACGACGTAACCGCGTCCATGCAGTGCGGCTACAACTGCCAGGTGCTCTGGTCGAACTGCACGTTCGTCCGCAACAGCGGAGGATACGCGGGGTATGTCACATACGTCTCGGAGTTCGACAACTGCATCTTCTACAAGGACGGTCCGGCATCGCGCAAGGCCAGGGGAGACTGGAGCTCCGGCGCGGCGAACATCAGATTCGTCAACACTGTCCGCTACCTGTCCGAAGACGGCGATGGATATGACTCATCACATAGCAGCGACATCTTCACGGAGAATCCGTCCCTTGCAAACGCAGAGGTCTCCTCGTCCAACGCTGCGTTCGACGTGCGTCCGCGTCCGCAGAGCTATGTAATCGACGCCTCCACCGCTTCGCTCGTCCATGGGTCGTTCGATGTCGACGGCAACGCGCGCGTCGCGGACAACAATCTCGACGGCATCGCCGCCGCCGATCTAGGCTGCCACGAGTCGCTTTTCCATGCGACGACTGTGCCGACGTTCGAGCTTGACGTCCCAGGTTTCGTCGGCGCTATCCTTGGGTCGAGCGCAAGGCTTCACATAACCGTGTCCCACCGCACGGACGTGGAAGGGGCGATTGTGGCTTCCGTCACCTACGGTGAAGGCATCTCGGGCCCGGCGCAGATAACTTTTGCGGAGGGAGTCTCCGAGGCGTACATCGAAGTCGAGGTTGCGGCAAATGCGCCGGAGCATTCGAGCATCGTGATCTCCGACGCAGGCTCGACCGGGGTTGTCGGCAGCCTCATCGATGTGTTTACCTCCGAGCTTGAGTTCACGATCGGGGGAAGTTCTGACTTCTATGTTTCCAAGGATGAGATTCTTGAATTCCCGGTCTCGTTCGGACTCGAGGGCGGTGTTACGCCCGTCGACGTCACAATCTCGGCGTCCTCGCAGGAAGGCGAAGGATCTTCCCGCCTCGAGTTTGCCGGAACTCCCGTCATCGCAGCGGGAACAGGCACGTCGCCCGGCCGGCTCAGCATCGTCGGCGGAACGGGATTCAACTCGATCACGCTCACACTCTCCGCGGGCACGTTCAAGGAGAGCGGAGAAAAGACGCTCACCGTGCGCGTCGCCGCCTATGACGGATACCTTGTTGTGCGTCCGGGATCGGGCTACGACGAGTTCGGCGCGGGACTCACGGCTTCGTATCCGCTCGGGTCGATACCGTACGCTGTCTCGCTTACGGATGCGGGCGATGAAATACGCATCCTGCCCGGCGTCTATGATTCTGATGTTGTCTCCTTCCCCGTTAGGACGGCCGGCAGGATTCTGCGCGGATGGAATCCGTCTTCCGAAACGAAGCCTGAGGACGTCGTTTTCGATGCGGAGAATTCCGTCGCGAACGCGTTTGCCTTCGAGGGCCGGGATGCGTCTTCTGTGTCGTTCATCTCCCTGCGCAACACGTCGGCCGGCATCGTCTCCGCCAACGGAACGACGGTTTCGCTCACAAACTGCGTGTTTGCCCAGGACACGGCGAATTACGAGGCGGGCGGAGCCGTTGAGCTCATGAACGCCGCGTCCGTGACGGCCGTCGACTGCGTCTTCACCGGAATGGTACGACGCGCCGTCGCCTACTGCCGCAACATGGGCGAGAAAAACTCCTCGTTTACCGCCAAGAACTGCCTTTTCGAGAATAACGACGTCGCGTTCTCGGTTCTCGCCGGCGACGTTACGAGGAACGGTTCGAACGAGGGTGGCGGTGGAGTCGCGGCGACGTTCGACATCGAGGACTGCCGGTTCGTCTCCAACAACGCAGGCGCGGTGTACGGTGCGGACTATCTTTCCGACTACTACCGCTCGTCCATTCTTACGATACGTCAGGAAGGCAACGCGAGGTTCAACCGCTGCATTTTCATCGCGAATACCGCGTTCAACATGTTCGGCATCAGCGGAGGAACGTCGGTCCGCATCCGCAACTCCCTCTTCGCGGGAAACGTCGCGACGCAGGGCATGTTCCACGGCTACAATACCACCGTTTCTATGAACAACTGCACGATGGTGCGCAATTCTGGTGGATACGCCGCGATGCATATCAAAAACGATATCTACGATTCAATCATCGTCAACGACACGAAGCTTCACTTCGGTTCCGCTGCTCACGGACTCTGGGACGGCGCCTATGTTAAGCTCCACAATTCCATCCTCTGGAACACGCCTGTGGACGAGGAGCATCCGTACGACGCCGACAGCACGCCGATTCTCGCGGACCCGAAGCTGAAGAACATAACCGCCGACGTAAAGTCCAAGACTTTCATGCCCATGCCCTTGCGGGGTAGCCCGGCGATCGATGCGTCGCTTTCGTACAACGCCGAGTCGTGGGGCGACAAAGACGCATACGGCAAGCCGCGCTTCACAGGCTCCGGCGCGTCGCCTGCTGCAGACCTCGGTGCGCTTGAGTACGACAGCAGCCTCAACCAGTTCATCATATCTGTCCGCTGACGCGGAGGTACCTTAAGACAATGACATTCAGCATTCTTCTCGCCGCCACTATCGCAGCCGCTGCGGTTGACCCAGTGGAGTTCGTAGACCCGTTCATAGGCACGTCCGGGAACGGACACACCACGCCTGCCGCGGCGTATCCGTTCGGAATGCTCCAGCCCGGGCCCGACACCGGGCTTGAGGGCTGGGAGCACTGCTCCGGATACCAGTTCGGCGAGAAGCGCATAAAGCGCTTCTCGCAGACGCACCTGAGCGGAACGGGCGGAGGCGATCTGTGCGACCTCGGGATACTTCCGTTCTCCGGCGACGACGTGCCCGTGGAAGACGGACTCGCCTTCGACTCGTCGAGCGAAAAGGCGACGCCCGGGTACTACTCCGTTGAACTGGAAGGCGGCGTCACTGCCGAGATGACCGCGTCCGAGCACGCTGCCATGTTCCGCTTCCGGTTCGCGAAGGGCACTCCGCGCGTGCTGCTCGACCCCATGTGGGCGCTCGGACGCGTCACCGGCAGCAAGGTGCGTCCGCGCGAGAAAGGACTCCTCGTCGGACACCTCCAGCGCGACGGATGGGTTCGCCGCGACGTGTTCTTCGCCGTCGAGCTTTCGCGCGAGCCGTCGGCCGAGGAGGTGATTCCCACTCCCGGGTACGGGCTACCTCCGCGCTTCGTCTGGACATTCGACGGCGCCGAGGAGGTTCTCGTCAAGGTGTCGCTCTCGCGCTCCTCGATCGCCGGAGCCGTCGGGAACATCGCGGCGGATATGCCGCGCTGGGATTTCGACGCCGCGAAGGCGTCCGCCGAGTCGCGCTGGCGCGAGATGCTCTCGCGCGTCGCGGCGGATGGGCCGCGTGAAAGGCTTGTCGCGCTCTACACCTCGCTCTACCACCTCTTCTTCCAGCCGAACCTCATTTCCGACGCAGGGGAGAAGCCGTTCTACTCGACGATGTCCCTCTGGGACACGTTCCGCGCGGCGCATCCGCTGTACACGCTGCTGTGCCCGGAATACGTCGTGCCGTTCGTCGAGTCGATGTCGCGCCACTGCGACAAAAACGGATACATGCCGATCTGGACGCTTTGGGACTCCGACAACCAGTGCATGATCGGGACTCACTCGGTCCCCGTTGTGGTCGATGCTTTCCTCAAGGGGTTCCCGGGCGACTGGGAGGCGATGTACGCTCGCGTCAGGCAGACCCTTACGGCGCCGCACGTGAGGTGGAAGGAGGACTGGGATCTCCTCGACATATACGGATACTACCCGTTTGACATCATCCGCGGAGAGTCCGTCTCGCGCACGATGGAATGCGCGTACGACGACTGGTGCGCGGCGCAGATGGCGGAGCGCCTCGGCAAGGCGGAGGACGCGGCGTTCTTCCTGCGCCGGTCGCGCAGCTGGCGGAACGTCTTCGACGTCGAGAGCGGATATGTGCGCGGGAAGGACAGGTTCGGCCGCTGGCGCGAGCCGTTCAATCCGTTCGCCCTCGGACACGGCTCGGAGGCGGAGAACGACTTCACCGAGGGCAACGCCTTCCAGTACACCTGGCACGTCATGCAGGATCCGAAGGGGCTCGAGGAGGCGATGGGCGGACGCGACGCCATGCTCGAGAAGCTCGACGCGCTCTTCCGCGCGCCCGAGAAAATCGAGGGCAGCGACTGCCCGGTGGACATATCTGGCCTCATCGGACAGTACGTGCACGGAAACGAGCCGAGCCACCACGTGATCTACTTTTACTCGCTCCTCGGAAGGCCCGACAAGGCCGCCGAGCGCGTGGCCGAGGTGTTCGAGCGCTTCTACGGCACGACGCGCGACGGACTGTGCGGGAACGACGACTGCGGGCAGATGAGCGCGTGGTACGTCTTCTCGGCGCTCGGGTTCTATCCGTTCAATCCGTGCGGCGGCGAATACGTCACCGCGTCGCCCCAGTTCGACAAGGTCGAGATGCGCGTCGGAGGGAAGAAGCTTGTCGTCACGCGCGACGCTCCCGGGGCGACGAAAGCGTCGCTCCGCGGCCGCGCGGTCGAGGGATGCATCCTTCGGCATGCCGACCTGCTGGAAGGCGGCGAACTCGTCTTCTCCGGCAAGTCGAATTAGCGTCCGCAAGGGCGGGGCAGTTTTTGGTATAATATACAAAATATGGATCGAATTATACCTATAGCTGCCTGGATAGCCGCCGCATACCTTGTCGGCGGCATCCCGTTCGGCTTCCTTATCGGCAAGGCGCGCGGGGTGGACGTGCGCACGGTTGGCTCGAAGAACATCGGGGCGACCAACGTCTTCCGCACAGTCGGGAAAAAGTGGGGGCTCGTAGCCTTCGTGTGCGATGTCCTCAAGGGGCTCGTCCCAACGCTTCTCGCGAAGCGCTTCGCGGCGGATCCGTCGTGGCTTCCGCTCGCCGTCGGCGTCGCGTGCGTCGTAGGCCACATGCTCACGCCCTACATGAAGTTCAAGGGCGGGAAGGGCGTCGCGACGGCGTTCGGAATGCTCATCGGGCTTGTTCCCGCGCTTGTGGGCGTCGCGTTCGCGCTCTTCGCGCTCGTCTTCGCCTGCTCGCACTTCATCTCGCTCGGCAGCATATCCGCGGCGGCGTTCCTCATGGTCGCCGTATGGTTCCCGATACTCGGCACGGAAGGGCGCGCGAACCTTCCGCAGTGCATCCTCGTCTCGGCGATCGCCGCGTTCGTGATCTTCAAGCACCGCGCCAACATCGGCCGCCTACTGTCGGGGACCGAGAGCAAAATCTACCTCTTCAAGAAATGACTACTGGCAACGAATTCAAAACGGTTGAGACTCATGTCCCTCGCGACACCCATGCCCCTCATGTCTCGGAAGGCGTGAGGGGCGAGAGGGGCGCGAAAGATGTGAGCCGCATCTAACCAAATAACCTTAAACCTTCAACTTGAAACTTATGAAGAAGCAGCCGATTATCCGCATCACCGACACGACCCTCCGCGACGCGCACCAGTCCCTCTGGGCGACTCGCATGCGCACGGACGACATCCTCAAGATCGCCGAGACGATTGACAACGCCGGCTACTACTCGCTCGAATGCTGGGGCGGCGCGACGTTCGACGTGTGCATGAGGTTCCTCAGGGAGAACCCCTGGGAGCGCCTGAGGCAGATCAAGAAGGTCTGCAAAAAGACCCCCCTGCAGATGCTCCTGCGCGGCCAGAACATCCTTGGCTACAAGCACTATCCGGACGATGTCGTGGACCGCTTCGTCGCGCTTGCGTGCGAGAACGGCATGGACATCTTCCGCGTGTTCGACGCGCTGAACGACCCGCGCAACCTCGAGACGGCGATCAAGTCCGTCAAGAAGTACGGCGGACACGCCCAGGGCACGCTCTGCTACACGACTTCGCCCGTCCACACGGTCGAGAAGTACGTCGAGCTCGCCAAGCAGCAGGAGGCGATGGGCATCGACACGCTCGCGATCAAGGACATGGCGGGCATCCTTACGCCCGGCGCTGCGCGCGAGCTCGTCGCCGCGCTTAGGAAGGCGATGCCCGACATGCCGATCCAGATTCACTCACACATGACGAGCGGAATGGCCGCGGCGATGTACCTCGCCGCCGCGGAGGCGGGCGCGGGGTGCTTCGACTGCGCGATCTCCACTCTCTCGTCGTTTTCCTCGCAGCCGCCCGTCGAGTCCGTGAAGGTGATCCTCGAGTCCGAGGGCTTCCAGACCAACCTCGACACAGCGGCGCTCACGAAGATCAACGCGTACTTCAGGGAGCTCAAGGCGAAGCGACAGCCCGCGTCGACGGCGAAGGTCGAGCCGGTGGACGCAGGGGTGCTCGTGCACGCGATCCCGGGCGGAATGATCTCCAACCTCCGCTCGCAACTCGCGCAGCAGGATGCTCTCGACCGCCTTCCCGAGGTGCTCGAGGAGCTGCCGAAGACGCGCGCGGACCTCGGTTATCCGCCCCTCGTCACCCCGACCTCGCAGATCGTCGGAGTGCAGTCCGTCCTCAACGTCCTCAGCGGAAAGCGCTACTCGATGGTGACGGACGAGACTAAGCGCTATGCGGCAGGCTACTACGGACGCACCCCCGCGCCAATCGCGCCGAAGCTCCGCAAGCAGCTCTGCGGCACCCTCAAGCCGATTACGTGCCGTCCTGCGGACCTCCTCGAGCCCGGCCTCGCGAAGGCCGCGTCGGAGCTTCCGCCGAACACGATCAAGGCCGAGGAGGACATCCTCTCCTACGCGCTCTTCCCGGAGGTCGCGCTCGGATACTTCAAGTGGCGCAAGGAGGGCGGGCCGATCCCCGCCGACCAGGAGGCGACGGCTGGGAAGGCTGAAAGTGTGAAAGTTGAAAGCTCGGGCGCACAGGCGACCGGCGGACAGCAGACGGCTGTCAAGGGCACGCCGGTGCTCGCGCCGCTGAACGGAACGTTCTACAGGAGCGACGCGCCCGGCAAGCCGCAGATGGCGGCGGACGGCGCGGCGGTGAAGTCCGGCGACGCGGTGTGCGTCGTCGAGGCGATGAAGCTCTTCAATCCGATCAAGGCGCCCGCTGCCGGAAAGATCACCTTCCTCGTGGAGCACGGCAAGGCCGTCACCAAGGGACAGGTCCTCGCGACGATCGAGTGACTGATGTAGTAATTTCAAAATGGAGCAGAGAAATGTTTAAGCCGGTATCAAACAAGGTGGCCTTCCCGCAGATGGAAGAGGCCATTCTGAAGGTGTGGGAAGAGCGCGGGACGTTCAAGAAGTCCCTTGAGAAGAACGCGGGCGGAGAGCGCTACAAGTTCTACGACGGACCTCCTTTCGCGACGGGTCTGCCGCATTACGGGCATCTCCTCGCCGGCACGATCAAGGACATCGTCCCTCGCTACCAGACGATGCGCGGCAAGTACGTCGAGCGCCGCTTCGGGTGGGACACTCACGGCCTCCCGATCGAGGCCCTTGCGCAGGACGCGCTCGGCGTATCGGGCGCGCACGAAATCAAGGCGCTCGGCATCGACAAGTTCAACGAGCAGTGCCGCTCGATGGTGCTCAAGTACGTCTCCGAATGGCGCAAGACCGTGACGCGCATGGGTCGCTGGGTCGACTTCGACAACGACTACAAGACGATGGACTTCGGCTTCATGGAGTCCGTGTGGTGGGTGTTCAAGCAGCTCTGGAACCAGGGCCGCGTCTACCGCTCGCACCGCATCATGCCCTACAGCTGGAAGCTCTCGACCCCGCTCTCCAACTTCGAGGCGGGCAGCAACTACAAGGACGTGCAGGATCCGACCGTGACGGTGAGGGCGAAGGCGCTCTCCGGCGCGAGCGACGAGCTCAAGGCGCTTCTGGCGAAGGAGACTACCGTCTATCTCCTGATCTGGACGACAACTCCCTGGACTCTTCCCGAGAACCTCGCGATCTGCGCGGGCGCGAACATCGACTACGTCGCAGTGCGCGACGTGACTGACGACGCGCGGCCCGTCTACGTCATGGCGAAGGCGAGGCTTCCGCACATCTTCAAGAAGGAGGAGCAGTACGAGGTCGTCGCGGAGTTCAAGGGCACGGCGCTCAAGGGCGTCGAATATGAGCCGATTTTCCCGTACTTCGCCGACAAGCGGGCGGAGGGCGCTTTCCGCGTCCTCAACGACGACTACGTTACGACGGACGACGGCGTTGGTCTCGTCCATATCGCGCCGGCGTACGGCGAGGACGACTTCCGCGTCTGCCGCGAGGCGGGAATGAACGCGTTCGTCGATCCGCTCGACGAGTCCTGCGCCTTCACCGCGGCGGTTCCCGAGTTCAAGGGGCGCTTCTGCAAGGACTGCGACAAGGACATCATCAAGATGCTCAAGGCGAGCGGAAAGCTCGTCCACCAGGCGACGATCGTCCACTCGTATCCATTCTGCGACCGCACCGACACTCCGCTCATCTACCGCGCGATCGACGCGTGGTATGTGCGCGTGGAGGATCTCCACGAGCGTCTCGCGAAGAACAACTCGGGCGTGCACTGGACGCCCGACTACGTCGGCGAGAAGCGCTTCGGCAACTGGCTTGAGGAGGCGCGCGACTGGAACATCTCCCGCAACCGCTTCTGGGGCAGCTGCATCCCGGTGTGGGTGAACGACGACGATCCGTCGGACATGATCTGCGTCGGCTCGGCGAAGGAGCTCGAGGAGCTCTCCGGCGAGAAGGTTACCGACCTCCACAAGCACTTCATAGACAAGATTGTCATCAAGAAGGACGGCAAGACATACCACCGCACGCCCGAAGTGCTCGACTGCTGGTTCGAGTCGGGCTCGATGCCGTATGCCCAGCAGCACTATATGGGTGAGGCCGCCGCAGGCGGCGACCAAGGGCGGGGTGCGGGGACGCCTGAGTCCCCGTCCGTTTCTGACTTCTTTCCCGCCGACTTCATCGCCGAGGGCCTTGACCAGACGCGCGGCTGGTTCTACACGCTCATGGTGCTCGGCACGTGCCTCTTCGACAAGAGCCCGTACAGGAACGTCATCGTCAACGGACTCGTCCTCGCCGAGGACGGCAAGAAGATGTCGAAGCGCCTCAAGAACTACCCCGATCCGACGAAGATGCTCGACACCTACGGGGCGGACGCGATTCGCCTCTACATGATCTACTCGCCCGTTGTGCGCGCTGAGAACCTGAAGTTCTCCGAGAACGGCGTCAAGCAGCTCATGCGCGACCTCCTCATTCCGTGGTGGAACGCATACTCGTTCTTCGTCACCTACGCGAACGTCGACGGGTTCAACGACGCTGAAGTCGTCTATCCCGAATCGGACAACGTTCTCGACCGCTGGATCGTCTCCTCGATGGAGACCCTCATCGCCGACGTAACGGCGGCGATGGACGTCTACGACCTGCAGCGCTCGGTGAGGCCGTTCGTGAAGTTCGTCGAGGATCTCACGAACTGGTACATCCGCCGCTCGCGTCGCCGCTTCTGGAAGTCGACGAACGACGGCGACAAGCTCTGCGCCTACAGGACGCTTCGCTACGTGCTCGTCCAGCTCTCGAAGGTCGCGGCTCCGTTCACGCCTTTCATTGCCGAGGAAATCTACACCAACCTCAAGGGCGCGAACGACCCTGAATCCGTGCATCTCTGCGACTTCCCGACGGCGAACGCCGCGGCGCGCGACCTTCAGCTCGAAAAGCGCATGGCCGCCGTGCAGACGGTTGTCGAGCTTGGACGTCGCCTGAGGGCCGACAACGACCTCAAGGTGCGCCAGCCGCTCAGCGCGATCCGCATCGCCGGTGCCGACGTGAAGGGTCTCGAAGACCTCATCATGGACGAGCTGAACGTCAAGTCGGTGCAGTTTGTCGCTGACGAGACGGAGCTCTGCGAGGTCAGCTACAAGGCGAACTTCAAGACCCTCGGCAAGAAGTGCGGTCCGAAGATGAAGGCTGTGGCAGCGGCTATCGCGAAGGGCGGGTTTGGCGAAGACAAACTCTTTGGGCGGGGTTCGGGGACGCCGGAGTCCCCGTCTGTTCCTGTCGAAGGCATCGAGATCACCGCCGAAGACGTGCTTGTCACCCGCTCCCCGAAGGCGGGGCTCGTCGTCGCCTCCGAAGGCGCGACGGTTGTTGCGCTCGAGACGGCGCTCACGCCTGAGCTCGTCGCGGAGGGACTTGCCCGCGAGTTCGTGAGCCACGTGCAGTCGATGCGCAAGGAGGCGGACTTCGAGGTCACGCAGCGCATCGTCGTGAAGGTCGAGACGGACGCCGAGATGCGCGCCGCGCTCGAGGCGCACGCGGACTACGTGAAGGGCGAGACGCTTGCCGTCGAGCTTTCCTTCGGCGAAGTCTCCGCGGACGCGACCGATCTCAACGGCCACGCCGCGAAGATTTCCGTTGCGTGCGTCTAGCGCTCCAGCGGGGAGCGTCCGAAGTAGGCGCGGAAGGAACGGCAGAAATACTGCGGAGAGTTGAAGCCCGTGCGGGCGGCGACCTCCTTGACGCTGAGGCGGCCCTCCGAAAGGAGCCTGGCCGCCTCCTTCATCTTCATCGAGAGGATGTACTTGCCGACGCTCATCCCGAAAGCCGCGCGGAATCGCTTTTCCACGGCTGTGGATGACTTCCCCGCGGCGTCAACGACATCTGCGGCGGAAATCGGACGCGAGATGTTCCGATCGATGTGAACGAGCGCCTCCGCGAACCACGCGGGGGTCACCGGATGGTGCTCCGTCGACGCGCGCTCTATCAGCTCGCCCGGCGCGACGCGGAAGGGCGGACGCGACTTCTTGCGCGGCGGATCGTCCATCGCCGCCTGCAGAAGCCTCGCCGCGGCGCGTCCCACGCCGAACGCGTTAGGGTCGATGCTCGAGAGCGGCGGAGTGGAGAACGTACACAGGAGCGCATCGTTGTCCACGCCGAGAATCGCGGCGTCGCGCGGAACGTCTATCCCCGATTCGTTCGCGATCTGGAGGAGCTGCAGCGCGCGCAGGTCGTTCGCGCAGAAGACGGCGGTCGGGAACTTGAGCGCGCGGAACCAGCGCGTCAGCGCGCGGGGGTCCTTCGGACTGTCCGGAGTCTCGTTGAAGACGACCGAATCGTCCGGCGGCTCGTCCTGCCCGTACACCGCGCAGTCGCGTCCCTCCTGTGCGAGCCGCGCGACGAACGCGTCGCGGCGCGTGTCGGAGTACGCGGTCCCCGAAAAGCCGCAGTAGGCGAAGGACTCGTATCCCTTTGTGAGGAAGTATTCCGCCGCGAGCCGACCAACGCGCGTGTGGTCTGTCTCCACGCGAACGAAGCCAGTACCTTCGAAATGGCTGAATACATCGACGACCGGCTTGCGGCATCTCGCGAGCGCCTGGCATGTGCGCGTGTCGGCTACGCGGGCGATTACGCCGTCGTATCCGTCCAGCGAGCAGGCGCCCTCGATGTCGGCCGGAGTGATGAGCCGGAGCAGCCAGTCGCGTCGCTCCTGTCCGAACGCGGCGATGCCACGGACTAGTCCGCGTCCGTATTCGCGCGAATTTTCGATTACGAGGGCAATCTTCTTCATATTTCGGGTTGCGTTTTGTGCAATTTTCAGTTGAATATATTATAACAATTATTTTTCTTGTGTGCAATGTCGCCTTGCGCGCTGAAACTGCGCGGAATTTTTGGTATAATATATGGCAATTAGCCGCCGGGGTGGCACAGTGGTTGACTGCGCCTGATTTGTAATCAGGATCCGCAAGGACGCGTCGGTTCGAATCCGACCCTCGGCTCCATTTCACAAAAGGAAGTTCTGACGATGGTTCTGCTGCTTGGCACGGAGGCGTACTCGCCTTTCAGGATGGATGCGATCAGGGAAGCGATCGCGAAGATTGACCCGGAGCTTGGTCCCCTAAACATTGACGCGCGCTGGGTGTATGCGCTTGAACTCACGGACGAGGCGTTCGACGTCGTCGAGCTTGAGCGTGCGGCGTCGCTACTCAACGCGGACGGCAACTGCGACGGCGCGGATTTCTACGTGACTCCCCGAAAGGGCACGATCAGTCCGTGGAGCTCAAAGGCGACGGATATCTTCCGCAACTGCGGCATCAAGTCCGTCAAGCGCGTCGAGCGCGGAATCCGCTTCGTCGTCTCGCTCGCGGCGGCGCGTTCCGACGCGGAGCAGGAGGCGTTCAAGGCGTCGCTCTCCGGCGCGAAGTGGATGTCCGCCCTCTACGACAAGATGACCGAGGGCGTCTACGACGATCTTTCCGACATCTTCGACGTCGCCGACCCGAAGCCGGGCCGCACGTACGACGTCATGTCGAAGGGCATCGAGGCGATACGCGAGGCCAACGCCGAGATCGGCCTTGCGATCTCCGAGCCCGAGATGGAGTACCTCGCGAAGAGCTTCAAGGCCGCGGGGCGCAATCCGACCGACACGGAGCTCGTGATGTTCGGTCAGGTCAACTCCGAGCACTGCCGCCACAAGATCTTCGGCGCCGAGTTCATCATCAACGGGAAGAAGCAGCCGAAGTCGCTCTTCGAGATGATCAAGAACACGCACAAGAAGCGTCCGCAGGACACCTTGAGCGCGTACAAGGACAACTCCGCCGTTGTCACCGGATTCAAGACCGACATCTTCGCGATCGACCCCAAGACCAACGCGTACAGCTTCAAGAAGGACCAGCTCGACCAGCTTATGAAGGTCGAGACCCACAACCATCCGACGGCGATCTCGCCTTTCCCCGGCGCCGCGACGGGCGTCGGCGGAGAGATCCGCGACGAGGCCGCGACCGGACAGGGCTCGCGCACGGTCGCGGGCATCTGCGGCTTCATGGTCTCCAACCTCCGCATCCCCGGCTTCCCCCAGCCCTGGGAGCGCGAGTTCGCGTCCTTCCCGACGCGCCTCGCGACGCCGCTGCAGATCATGGTCGACGGACCTATCGGCGGCGCGGCGTTCGGCAACGAGTTCGGCCGTCCGCAGCTCTGCGGCTTCTTCCGCACGTACGAAGGCGAGATTGCCGGCGAGCTACGCGGCTACCACAAGCCTATCATGCTCGCGGGCGGAATGGGAGTGATCCGCCGCAGCCAGGTCGAGAAGAAGCCCGTTAAGGTCGGCGCGCTTATCGTCCAGATCGGCGGCCCCGCCATGCGCATCGGGCTCGGCGGAGGCGCCGCGTCCTCGATGATGACCGGCACCAACTCCGAGGCGCTCGACTTCAACTCCGTACAGCGTGGAAACGCCGAGATGCAGCGCCGCTGCCAGGGTGTGATCGACGCGTGTTCCTACCTCGGCAAGGCGAACCCGATAATGTCGATCCACGACATCGGCGCTGGCGGACTTTCCAACGGCTGCCCCGAGCTCGTCGAGGCGACGGGCGGAAAGTTCGAGCTCCGCGAGGTGCACAACGAAGAGCGCTCGATGAATCCTATGGAGATCTGGTGCTGCGAGGCGCAGGAGCGCTACGTGCTGGCCCTCAAGCCTGAGGCGCGCTTCTTCTTCGAGGAGCTCTGCCGCCGCGAGCGCTGCCCGGTCGCTTTCATCGGCGTCGCGACTGGTGACGGACAGCTCGTCCTCAATGACTCGCACTTCGGCGACTCTCCTATCGACATGGACATCAAGGTCCTCCTCGGCAAGCCTCCGCGCATGGTCCGCAAGGTGAAGCGCGTCAAGAAGGCGCACCCCGGGCTGAACTTCGAGGGCGTGAAGCCGATGGACGCCTTCGCGCGCGTCCTGCATCTCCCGGCCGTCGCGGACAAGACGTTCCTCATAACGATCACCGACCGCACCGTCACCGGACGCGTCGCGCGCGACCAGATGGTCGGCAAGTATCAGCTGCCCGCCGCCGACTGCGCGGTCACGACGATGGGCTACAAGACGTTCGAAGGCCAGGCGATGGCGACTGGCGAACGCTCGCCTGTCGCGCTTCTGGACGGTCCGGCTTCCGGACGCATGGCGGTCGCAGAGGCGATCACCAACCTCGCGGCGGCAGATGTCGGCGACATTTCCCAGATTCGTCTTTCGGCGAACTGGATGGCTCCCTGCGGCGAGCCTGGCGAAGACGCGATTCTCTACGACACCGTTCAGGAAGTCGGCCTCAACTTCTGCCCGAAGCTCGGCGTCTCGATTCCCGTCGGCAAGGACAGCTGCTCGATGCACACCGTCTGGAACGATCCTGACGGCACGCCCAGGAAGCAGGTCGCCCCGCTCTCGCTCGTCGTGAGCTCGTTCGCTCCGGTCAAGGACGTGCGCCTCACGCTCACGCCCGACCTCAAGCCCGATCCGAAGGGCGAGGCGACGTTCCTCGTGTACGTCGATCTCTCGAACGGAGAGGCCCCGCTCGGCGCGACTGCGCTCGCGCAGGTGTACGGTCAGCTCGGCAACACGCACGCGGATGTCGACCCGTCGCTCCTGAAGCGCTTCTTCAACGCCATGCAGAAGGTCGTCGCGTCCGGCAAGGCGCTCGCGTACCACGACCGTTCCGACGGCGGCATCGCCGTCACGCTCGCCGAGATGGCGATCACGGGCGGACGCGGCATCATCGCGAAGCTCCCTGACGGCGACGCGCTCGCGCAGCTCTTCAACGAGCAGCCCGGAGCGGTGCTGCAGGTCGCGGAGTCGAACGTCTCCGAAGTCCTCGCGCTCTTCAAGACGGCGCGCGTCCCCGCGTCCATCATCGGCGCGGTCACGCACAACTCCCGCGTGTTCGAAGTCTTCGTCGGATACCGCCAGGCGATCAAGACGGACCTCACGTTCATCCGCCGCGCATGGAGCGAGACGACGTACCGCATGCAGGCGCTGCGCGACAATCCGGTCTCGGCCCGCGAGGAATACGACAACGGACTCGACGAGACCGATCCCGGGATGACGTTCAATCTGACGTTCGATCCTGACGAGAAGGCGCCCCGCGCCAGCGGCGCCGCCGCGAAGCGCCCCCGCATGGCGATCCTGCGCGAGCAGGGCGTCAACGGACACATAGAGATGGCCGCGGCGTTCGCGCTCGCCGGCTTCGATTGCGTCGACGTCCACATGAGCGACCTCATCGCGGGACGCGTGGACCTCGTTGACTTCAACGGACTCGTCGCGTGCGGTGGCTTCTCCTACGGCGACGTCCTCGGTGCGGGCTCCGGCTGGGCGCGCTCGGTCCTCTACAACGACCGCCTCAGGGAGATGTTCAGGAAGTTCTTCCACAGGCCCGACACTTTCTCGCTTGGCGTCTGCAACGGATGCCAGATGCTCTCGCAGCTCAAGGACATCATCCCCGGCGCGGAGCTTTGGCCGAAGTTCGTGAAGAACGTCTCGGAGCAGTTCGAGGCGCGCTATGCGACCGTGGAGATCGAGGACAGTCCGTCCATCTTCTTCAAGGGAATGGCCGGCTCGCGTCTTCCGATCGCCGTCGCGCACGGAGAGGGCAGGGTGTGGACGGACGGCTTCGCGCCGTCGATCTGCGCGGCCCACTACGTCGACGGACGCGGACAGGCGACGATGAGGTATCCGTACAACCCGAACGGCTCCCTCGGCGGACAGACCGCGTTCACGAGCGCCGACGGACGCGCGACAATCATGATGCCGCACCCCGAGCGCGGGTTCCGCGCGTGCCAGCTCTCGTACAACGACGGCTCGTTCAAGAAGAACGGGCCGTGGATGCGCATGTTCCAGAACGCCTACGCTTTCGCGGTCTCGCGCATGTGATGCGTTCCACGATAAAGGACTTCTGTATGCAGAAGGAAAGACTAGGCGCCGCACTTGCCTGCGGCGCCCTCTTTTTCGCGGCGCTTGCGCCGCGCTTCCCCGTCGCGTCTTTCAGTGCGGAGCTTCTTCTCGTTCCGGAGGAGTCGCGCGACGCGGTGGTTCAGTCGCTGCAACGCGAAGGAAGGGGCCGCGAGGCGTCCGTGCTCGTCGCCGCATGGAGAGGCGACGCGGAGCTCTTCGAACGCGCGGCGAGGGTGGCGCTTTCCGAAGAGTGGGATTCGAATCTCGCGCTCCTTCTCGCGTCTAGCCTCGCGCGCAGAGGCGACGTAGCGGCCGCGGAATCCGTCCGCGGCAAATGTGCCGCGCTTCGTCCGAAGCAATTGCGCCTCGGCGCGTCCGCTGGATCGCTCGACATGTCGGGAAGGCGTCCTGTCGTGTTCCTACACGGATACATGGGCGACGCGGATACTTGGTCCGATTTCAGGACCAGCTTCAAGTCTTCAGGATACGGCTCGGACGATCTACTCGTCTTCCAGTACTACAAAGACAGCGACAGTCCGTCTGGCGCAGACGCGGGCCTCACGGCGCTTGGATGCGACACAGACACGCCGATAGAGGCGATTGCGGCGCGCGTTGCGGAGAACGTCCGCATCTGGCTCCGAAGGAGGGCGGGTATTCCCGAAGCGGACTCCTCACGCGACAGCGAGCTGCCTGCGCCTGACTACATCTGCCATTCCATGGGCGGACTCGTGTTTCGCGTTCTCTATGCGGAGACTCCGGAGCTGGCGCATCGCTGTGTCACCCTCGGGACGCCGCATTTCGGGCAGAGCATTTCGCTCTCGGCGGCGGGATACCAGACGAAGCAGATGAAATTCGGCTCGTCGTTTCTCTGGAAACTTGCCGAGGACTGGCGCTGGCGCGGGAAGGGGTGCCCTGACATGATATTTGTCGCCGGCACAGCCGAGAGCAAAGACTACGGATACTGGGACGGACTCGTCTACGCGTGTTCTGCGTCCCCGCTGAACCTCTCCGACTCCGATTTCTGGAACCGCGTTTTCTACGTCAACCGCATACACTCCACCGTGCTGTCTGTGCTGCATTCCGGCAAGAAGGCCCTTACGGAAATAAGCGGCGCGCAGGATGTCGTGCTGAAGATCGCGTACGGATATCTCAACGACGCGTTCTATTTCAAGGACGGTGCGCGGCCGACGAAAATGCAGACTCTCCTAGATGACGGGGTGAGCACAAGCAGCGCCGGCGCGGTCAGTGTCTCCGTCGGAAACTACGGCGGCATGTTCGCGCAGGTGAGGCATCCGATTGCAAACACCGTCGAGTCCGTGCAGCCGCCCGTGAGGTATTCGTCCAGCGCGACCGTAGTCGGACTTCTCAACGACGGGAGTACCTCGTACACTCCGGGGAAGAGTGGTGTAAGCTGGGAACACGGCGCGGACGGAGAGGGGCTTACGAACGGTCTCGTCATGGTGTTCGGGAAGCTCCCTGCTGCGGAGTACGCAGTCCAGGTGAACGCTCCTTCGTACCAGGACAAATATGTTCGCGCAACGATTGCGGCAGGAGGCGTCTCCGTGATGCGATTCCGCCCAGGCTCCAATGCCGCGCCTGTCTCGTCGTTCGACCTTGTCGACGACACCGGCACGCCGTTTACAGTGACGGTCTCGAACTCGTGGTTCGCCGCAAATGCGCTCTCGCACGGCGCCGAAGACCTTGAAGGGTGCGTCGCGGCCGGAACGAACAAGTGCGCAAACGGCTTCACTGCCGCGGAAACGTGGTGGCTCGGACTCGATCCGCGCGACGCGGAGTCGTCCTTCGCTGTTTCCGCGATCGACATTTCGGATGGCGTCGCGCTTCGCGTGCGGACGGGAACGGACGATGTCCTGCCTGAGGATGCGTCCTCATCCAGCGCGACGCGCTCTACGCGCGCGGCGCTCGTCGTGCAGCGCGCGGACGCTCCAGGCGGCGAGTGGCGCGACGTCGAGGTGAACTGGACGCAGGGCGACGGATGGTGGCGTCTCGCCGCACCGTATGCCGCATCTCCTTCGGATTTCTTCCGTGTTGTCGCCCGCCCGCGCTGAGGCTTTTGTCTCTGCGTAAAACAGACGCGGTTTAACAGACGCAAAAAAATCTGCAAAACAGACGCCAATTTCTTGCGCTTCTGGTTTGTATTTGCTATGATTGTCTCAGAAGCGGGGGAGCAAGGGGATATTCTCCGCTCACTAGGGGAACGAACAGGGAGACAATCGTATGGCAAAAATGCCAATGTCGCGTGTTCTCGGCGCCGTAGCAGCCGTTGCACTTTCGTTCATTTCATACGCCGCCGCTGGCGACGTGTGGAAGTCCGTCGCGGACGCCTCGCAGCCGCCGGTCTTGATGTCGTCCGACGGCACGCGCATCTCGCTGAGGGCCGAGCCCCTCGACGGCGCGACGCCCAGGGCGCGGCTCGTCGCGGCGCGCTCGCGCATCCGCGCGAAGAACATCTCCTCGTTTCCGGACTCGACCGACGTCTCGACGCTCTCGCTAGGAGACGGAGACCTGAGGCTCTACCTTCGCGTCACATGGGAGAAGGACGGCGCGGTGCGGCGCGCGGAGACATACTTCTCTCCCGCGCTCGGCGACAGGGAGCCGGTGCGGCCCGAGGGAATGACGGCGTTCGACCTCGATGCGTTCGTCGCGCAGTGCGAGGCCGAGACGCAGAGGATCAAGGTCCCGTTTAACATGCCGTACGACGGACGTGCCACTGTCATTCTTGACGACGGGGACGGAAGGCGCGTCAGGAACCTCGTCAACGGCGGACGGTTCGCGGCCGGAGCAAACGAGGTGGAGTGGGACGGACGGCGCGAGGACGGCACCGTAGCCTCGGCCGGTGCATATCGCGTCCGCATCGTAACGCATCGCGGGATGCACTACGAGTATGTTGGGCAGTTCGCGAACGGAGGCGAAAAGCTGTGGAGACCTTACGGCCCCAACCATCAGCCATTCTCTTCGCTTGTGGCTGGACCGGACGGAAAGGTCGCGGCGTCGGCCTTATACACCGAGGGGGGAGATTCGACGATCGTCGTCGACGGTGCGGGCGCAAAGCAGCACGGTTGGGGCGAGAGCTGGAATTTCGGCAACGAGGCGCTCTTCCATGTCAGCGGCGCGAACAACATGTTCTATTCCGTGCGCGAGGGCAAGGTCGAGCAGGACGGCAGGACAAAGAGCATGTTCCAGGTATTCGGCTACCGCTGGAACGGCGACTGGCGTCCCGAAGTCAAGGTAAATGTCGCCGATGCCTCCTACATCGACCAGCCCAATGTCATCAAGTTGGCCGACTACGCGGGAGATGGCAAGCCTGCGCTTTCGGGCGCGGCGTTCAAGGACGGATATCTCTTCGTTGGCGACAGGCGCGACGGACGCGTCGACGTCTACTACTGCTCGCAGGGCGGCAACAACATGTCCGTCGAGTACCGCAGCCAGTCTATCCCGATGAGCGACGCCGGCGCGCTCTGTCTCGTGAACGGAGATGTGTACGCATCGTCTGGCGGAAATATCTACCTCGTGCGCGCCGACGGATACAGCCAGTACCTGTACACCCTCGCAACGGGCGCGAAGCCCATCGCGATGACGTCAAACGGAAGCTACCTCTACTGTCTTCACGAAGGGCACCACCTCGTCTACGTCTACCGCGTCTCGGACGGCGGGCTAGAGAAGACGATTGGATCCAGCGATGATGGCGACTACGTCGGGCAGTGGGACAGGAACCGCCTCGTGAACCCGACCGCGCTCTGCTGCGACTCGAACGGCAAGCTCTGGATCACCGAGCGCCGCCAGAGCCCGAAGCGGCTCTCGCGCTGGAATGTCGCCAGCGGCACGTGCGAGTACGAGAAGCTCGGCAGCGAGCAGTACGGCGCTCCCGGCGCGGGAATGGACGAGAACGATCCGAGTCATTGGATCGCGGAAAACGCCGAATGGTATGCAAACGTCGCATCGGGCGAGGCTACGGCGGTGGGCAAGCTCGTCTACGAATCGCGCGTTGGCGACGGAAACTGGAACCGCCCGCAGACAATGAACCGCAGCTACAAGTGGATACGCCGCGCGGGCCGCACGTTCGTCCTCGCGAACAACGAATCCACGACGCTCTACGAGCTCAAGGACCACAGGCTCGTCCCTCTCGCACTCGTCTCGACGCCCGGCATCTACTCCGCCTTTCTCGGGCGTGAGCACGTCTGCAGGCCTATGTACAAAGCGTACAAGAAGAAGTTCTGGTGGGCCAATGAGGAGTCGTTCCAGTACGACGAGTACACGCCGATGCTGTGGAAGGACCTTAACCGCAACGGTCTCATAGACGAGGATGAGGTCGAGTTCGGCGAGCGCGACACATCTGCCGCGTTCGCGTACTGGGGCGAGGTCATAGTGTCCCTTGACTTTCTCATGGCTGTCCATGAGGGCGACCATGTTTCGATTCTCCGCTTCGACGCAGGGTCTATGGAAGGGGATTCGCTTCCCAACTGGTCCATCGGGAACGCATGGAACTCGCGCAGGCATTGCCGCGACGGAGTGCCCGACGGCGGCACGCTCCCTAAGCACCACGAGAGCTACTCGGACGGGAATTTCGTGATATCTCCGACGACATCGCCCTACATGCTCGGCTACAACGCCGATGGACGGCTCCAGTGGTACATGGACTCGATCTATCCTTCCGTCCACGGTTCGCACGACGCGCCGCTTCCGGTTTACGGACAGGTCCAGTCGCTCCTGTTCGCGCTGGGTTCCGTTGTCGTGAACGGACGCACTGTCGTCGCGTGGCAGAACAACCACGGCGTCATCTACCTGATCACGAGCGACGGAGTTTTCCTCGACCAGCTGTTCACCGATTGCCGCGTGGCCGGACTTGCCGACGAGTCGTTCATCGGCGGAGAGCCGTTTGGAGGCTCCCTCTCGCAGGGCCCCGACGGCACTCCGTATCTCCAGGCCGGCGGAGGCGGATGCCGCGTGTACACCATCTCGGGCATGAACGGAATCGACGAGCAGCCCCTGTCCACGCTCAGCGTCACGGACGGGCAGATAGCTGCCGCCCTGAGGCTCAATCCGACGCCCGACGAGGCCGCGTGGTCCGCCCCGTCCGTTGTCGTTCCGTACCGTGCCGAAGGCTCGTCGCAGGGGCTCAAGCGCGTCGCCGAATGGAGCTCGGGGTCCAACAACATCAAGCTCGATGCGGCATGGAACGAGCAGAACCTCAAGCTACGCTACACAGTCACCGAGTCCTCTCCCTGGGTCAACAACGGCAACGACCCGTACCTTATGTTCAAGACCGGCGACTGCGTGGACTTCCAGCTCGGCGTCCCAGGGCTCATGCGGCTCCAGGTGTCGCGACAGGCCGGCGGCGGCAACGGTCAGACCGTGGTGCGCTATCGGTTCACGACGGACGACGCCGGGGCGAATCCGCGAAACTACAACAGCCCCACACGGACCTTCCGCGTTGACGATGTGTCGTTCAGGAACGACATAGGCGTCTCGGTGAGCGTCGAGAACGGACGCTACGTCGCCAACATCACGATACCTCATTCCGTCACCGGACTCGACGGCGGCAATCTCCTCGGGACGTCGATCCCGGCGGACTTTGGCGTGATCTTCGGCGATGCAGCGGGCGAAGTGAATCTCTCTCGGATCTACTGGAGCAACAAGTCGACGGCAATCGTCAATGACATCCCCGAGGAGATCATTCCGCAGCCTTCACGGTGGGGCTCCATCGTGTTCGGTTCGGACGACGGAGGCTCGGCGTCCGACGGCACGCTTGCGAATTCGGAGAAGCACGCCGTCTTCGCAGGCTACATCGGGAACCCCGGCGGATTCCGTGCAGTCAAGAACGAGCAGGATCCGCTTTTCTACAATTATCTCTTCACGGTCAATCCCGTCTACGACGCGGCTCGCGGAGTCCTATGGGCCGGAACGGGCACGGGACGCGTCGCAAAGTTCCGTCCTGACGGAACGCTCCTCGCGACTTGCATTCTCCCCTACGCGCCGCCTTTCTCGCGGCTCGACAAAATGGCGCTGATGGACGACGGCTCCGTGATCGTCATCGCGGGTGGGTCGATATCGGCGTATTCCAACGATAAAGGGTCCGGCAAGCTGTACCGCATACCGGCCGACGTCGCCGATGGGCAATGGGCGGAGCAGCTGAATCCCGGCGTTCCCGTAAACGCGATTTCCGTCAGCTCGCGAAACGGCAAGATACTTCTACACCGCCGACACGGCGAGATCTACGAATACTCGCCTGGCTCTGCTCCGCGCCAGATCGGCTCGCTGACGATTCCCGATGGATTCTACACGGTCGGTATGATGGACTGGGACTCAACCGGGACGCTGCGCATATTCGAAGGAGACCGTTGGCTATACACATTCGGCTATAACGGCGACGGCACCATCTACAAGGCGGGCGATCCGCAGAACCTCTTCGGCGACTGGGAACTCACGTGCGGCAATGCGACGTTCGCCGGCGACGCCATGTGGTGTTTCAGCGGAGACACCGTCAAGCGCATGAACGGCACGACCTTCAAACCTGAGCCGGGCGTCGTTCACGGCGGCGCCTCGGGATACTTTATCGGAACCGCCGAGCGCAACGGCGAGATGGGCACTACGGGCATGGCGCACATCGGCGGAAATCTCTATGCGCTCTCTGCAAGCGTCGGCAGCGCGACATACCTCATGAACTGGAACGCTGCCGACAGCGCGCTAGCGGAGGTCGGGCGAATCGGCGTCATCCTTGATGGACGTAGCATTGCGCTCGACGACGCGGGATACGTCTACGTCGACGGACTCATCTGGAAGATCGGCGACAGCGCCAAGTCCGCCCCGCGGCTCGCGATGGACCAGCGCACGGAGTACGGCGCGGCGACGATGCCGAACGGAAGGGTCGTTGCGCTCGGACGCGACGGCGAGGTGCGCTACGGCTTCCTATCGGAGGGGCTCTCGACGTTCGACCAGAGGTTCGACATGAGTGGCGTCTCCGAGGAGGCGGAGGAGGTCGGTTCCTATTTCCGCACGCGGAACGACGGAACGTACGAACTCGTCCGCTTCGACTCCTATGCGCGCGCATATGTCTTCCGCTTCAAGGAGGACGGCACTCCCATCATCGACGCCGGATGGTCCAACTTCTACGAATGGCCTGTCCCCGGAAACATCTCCGTCGGCGGGCTTTCCATCGACGCGGGACGCATCGCGATCACCGACACTGGCGCGGGCACGCTCAAGGTGCTCAGGCTCTCCGACGGATATGAACTCGCGCGCGTGGAGGGACTCGTCCAGCCGACGCGCTGCGCGATGCGAGGCGAGCACCTCGTCGTCTACGAAAGCGGCGCACAGCGCCTTAGCGCGTTCAAGCTCGCCGTCCCCGCGCAGTACACCGTCGAGGAATATTCCGATCCGACGATACAGCCTGGCGACTACTACTGGGACCGCGGCTGCGAGTCCGGCTACTGGGGCGAGGCGTCGAAGTGGCGCGTCGGGTCTGTGGATGGCCCGGGCTCTGCATTCGCTCCTGACGGAACGAAGGACGTCGTCGCCGTCTTCAGCGGAGCGGACGCGCGCATAGACCTCGGTTCCGGCGAGTTCTACAACATCGTCCTCAAGGACAACTCGACGCTCCGCATTGCGCTAAACGAGGGGGCGGTTCTGCGTGCCTCGGACCTCTCGCGGAGCCGCTGGAACGGAAGCGCCATAGACACCGACTACGGAAGCAACAACATCTTCGTCAGCGGCGGAACTCTCGACCTCAACGGCTCTGGCTTCTACTTCTGGCACGACGGTAACACAATCGAGGCGATCTACGGCGGAAGAATCGAGGGCTTCTCTGTTCGCAACAACTACCATGACGAAGGATTCCGCAATGTCTTCCGCGCCCGCGACGGCGGCGCGATTAGCGGATCGGGTACGATTCTATATGCCCCGTCTGGGGATCTGCTTGAGGCGTCGAACGGCAATGTTGCATTCACAGGCGACATCTACGCGCAGGGTTCAGGCACAGCGCAGATTTCCGTCGCCGGAGCGTCCGGGTCCATCACGGCCGCGCGCATCACTCGCGACGGCGATGCTTCCGTTGCGCTCGTGTTCGCGCCGTCCTCCTCAGGGCGAACCGCGCAGGGCGCGTACCTTACGCTGACAGGCGACAACGCGCTTCCGGGATCCGGCGTCACTGTCGCAGTCTCCGCTCCCGCGGAGTGGGATTCTTCATTCCCCGAGGATGGCGCCGTTGCGCTGATCGAGATCAGAAACGGCGATGCGTCTGTTCTCTCCTCGATTGCGGCAAATACGCCGCGCGATGCAGTTGCCGGCGGCGAGCTGCGTGTCTCGTCCGACGGACGCACGCTCTACTACGTGCGCGTCAGGCAGCTTGTCGACGAGCTCGGCTATGAAGGCGCGAAGGTGTCGCAGTCTGGAGAATGGACGGTCCTCAAGTGGTCCGGAGAGGGCACGGTGACTATTCCGTCCGACTGCCGCATCGACGTTCTTCTCGTCGGCGGAGGTGGCGGCGGCGGAACACTCGCCGGCGGCGGTGGTGGCGGCGGCGGAGTCGTCTACGAGCAGGGGCTCTTCGTCCGCGCCGGCGAATACGCCATCCGCGTCGGAGGTGGCGGCGCGGGCGCCACTTACGAAGGCGGCGCGTCGGGCCGCGGAGGCGACACGACGGCGTTCGGACTCGTCGCGCTCGGCGGAGGCGCTGGCGGAGGCTTTGGATTCGGCGACAACGGATACTGGGACGGAAGCGTCGCCGGCGGAGGCGGTGGATGCGGCGGAGGAGCTGGTGGACACCGCGTCGACCTCGGCGCCGGAACGCCGACTCCCGGAAGCGGCACGTCCGGTCAGGGACGCGACGGTGGTGCTGCAATCTCGCAGCATAGTCACGACAACAAGCCTGAACTCGGAGCCGGCGGCGGAGGCGGCGGCGCGTGGACGCAGGGCGGCGCGGCGTTCTGGAATGACGAGCTCGGACTCATCGAAGGAGGAAAGGGCGGCGATGGTGCTCTGTGCGACATCACGGGCGAGGCCGTGCGCTACGGCGGCGGTGGCGGCGGCGGAACGAGCTCGAACTACCACACGCTCTACGCGGCCGGCGGACTTGGCGGAGGCGGCGCCGGCGGATTCAACAACACATCGCACAACATAGCGGTGCCCGGAGGCGACGGAACTGACGGACTCGGCGGAGGAGGTGGCGGCGCGGGATGCTACACGACGCGCTACGATTTCGACGAGAACAAGGGTGCCACGGGTGGACGCGGAGGAAGCGGCATCGTGATCGTGAGATACTCGAAGCTTTCGTTCTCCGACGTCGTCAACGTGGCGGAGGCCTATAGCTACGGAATCAACCAGTCGACGTCAAAGCCGTATATCGGGGCAGACACTTCCGCGGACGCGCTGCTCGATCCGCTGCGCAATGCCATCTACGGGCGCGTGCCTTCGTTCTCACCGGGGACTATGCGCGCAGGAATGGGCAACGGCGGTGCCTTCTGGGAGACGCAGACCTCGAACTGGGGCTGCCTCACGGACGGACTAATTCCGCAGCATCCGAAGGAATACGACGGCGGAAGGGGCTATGACGAGCTGAACAGCGCGAGGTATCTCGTGCCGGACAACTCGGTCCTCGAATGGACGTTCCCAGAGACGGACCTTGCGAGCGTAAGGTTCTGGACGCAGTGGCCTGACGGCAACCGCAACGACATCGCGGTCAAGTCGATTCAGGTGCGTGTCGGCGGAGAGTGGGTGGCTCTTGCGAACTCCGAGTTCTGCTCGGGGAAGAACGTCAACGCGACAGTGGAGAACGACGTCGAGCCCTATATGGACGCGTCCGTGAAGAAGCGCTGCGTGTTCTTCGGGCCAGTCTGGGGCGATGTCCTCGCGGCTGGCGCGACGGGGCTCAGAATCGTGTTCCCCGAGCAGGAGCTCGGCTACACGTGCTTCTGGGAGATCGAGGCGGAGAGGGCTGTTCCGCTCCTGCGCGAAACGCCGAACCTGAGCGGAATCTCCGCCTCCGGCGGGAAGGTCGTCCTGTCCGTCGACAACGCGCAGAAGGGGATACGCTACGGCTACAGGTTTGCCGAGCGGCTGGAAGACCTCGCAACCGCGCCCATCATCTGGCTGGACGGCCCGGCGGCGGCGGATGGGCTCCTTCCGCTCGAGCACGACCGCAACTCGCCGTCCGGCTTCTACCGCATCGTCGCGGAGTAGTCATCTGCTGTTGCGCCGGAGTCGCGCGATTGCCGCGGCAGTCGCGTTGACCTCCGGTTCTTCGCGTTCCTGTGCCTTCGGCGGCTCGTTCTTCGGCTGCGGCACCTTTTTCGCGGCGTGCGTTCGCTGCGGAAGCTTCAGATGCCATCTGCCAGTCGCGCCGAGACGGCGCAGGAAAATGGCCGCGAGGAACGCGAACGCCGCGGCGAGGTAGATCCAGGGTGCGAGCGGAACAGACGTGCGCACAGCGGGAAGCTCCTCCCAGATGTCGTCGAAAGACGTTCGCGCGCGGCCTCCCGAGCGCTCCGCGAGACGACGCATCGCGCGTTCTCCCGAGGCGGGATCGGATCGTCTGTGGAACTCCGCCGGATGCGGTAGGCACGCCGGTGGAAGTGACACCAGCTTTCCGTCTGGAAGCACGACGACGGGGAACGCCGTTTCGTTGCCGTAGAGCGGAACAAAAGCCGAGAGCGTGTCGGACGATTTCCATTCGAGCGCGTCCTCCCTTCGAGAGACGCCGTCATCGCCGCGGTCAAGAACTGTGACGAGTTTGAGCCCTGAATTAGGCACGGCTGTCAGCGGATTCGTCTCGTCAGCTACAGCCGTGACGCGGATTCCGCCGGACTCCACGCGGCGTTCGAAGTGGAATCCTGACTCCTCCGTGCCGTCGTCTCCGAGCGTCCACCTCGCAATCGCCGTCGCTATTTCCGCTCCGTCTTTTGACGTCATCAGCGGCGCGGCGTGCTTGCCGGCGAGCTCGCCGGTGAAGGCGAGGGTGCGTCCCGCCCCAGCTCGGCGGGAAGCGAGCACAGGAGCGTGTTCGTCGTCATGTGTGAAGATCGCAACCTCGGCGTCTTCGCGCGCGTAGGTGAGGTTGTAGCCTCCGATGGGCGCGAGCTTCGCTGGTAGGACGTCCGAGACCTGCCTTAGCGCCGTTGTCGCCTTGACGGGCGTCTCATTCGTGCACATCGCCGTCTTTGCGACGAGATAGGTGTCCTGCATGAAGAGACGCGGAATCTCCTTCGCGTCAGATTCGAACTGGCACGTGCCGCCTCCTGCGACGGCGATGTCCTTCAGTAGCTGCGCGTCGCAGTCCGACTCCCTGCCAAGTCCGATTACGCTGACGGAAACGCCCGTGGCGGCGGCCTTTGCGAGGTATGAGCGGAAGTCCCCTGGCTCCTCGGAGTCCGCAGCGTCCGCAAAGAGGATGACGTGCTTCGTCGTCGCTGAGGCGCGCGCCAGCTCGCGGAACGCCGCCTTGAGTCCCTCCTCCACGAATATTCCGCCGCCCATCGAGCGTATCCCGAGAACGCTGTTTCTGCGCGCCTGCGCCTGGTCCGCGTACTGCATCTCGAGGATGAGGTGCGGCTGCGAGTCGACGGCGATGACGGACACCTCGTCCATTGATGTGAGCATGTCTATCGCGGCTGTCGCGCCGAGGTTTGCCATGTCCATCTTCGTCTTTCCTCCGCCGGCGTCGGCCATCATAGATCCAGAGCGGTCCATGACGATGGCAAGCGCGATGGAGAACTTGCGGTGTTCCTGTCTGAGTTCGAGGGAGACGGGGAGGATGTCCTCGACTGTTGTCTTGTACCATCCCCCCGGACCGAACGACCGCTCTCCGCCCGCGAGCGCCACGCCGCGTCCGAGGTCGGTCGCGTAGGAAGCCAAGTCTCGCAGGAACGACGTTGGGAAGTCCTTTGCGGGGACGTTGTCCAGAAGAACGCCGCCGTAGTCCTCGAGCGCGGCAAGTCCGCCGCGGAACGACTTCGCCTCCCGCACTTCGACAGGAACGCCGCCGCGCCTCATCGTTTCCGCCGCCGTGGCATCGGGTTCGTCGGTGAGGTAGAGGAGCGGACGCCGCCCCTCGACCTTGACTAGGAACTCCGCGCGGTTGTTTTCCGGACACGGGTCGTTATTCGCAGGGGCGATTTCTAGCGCGTAGCGCCTGAGCCCTGCGCGTCCGGCGAAGTCGCGGAACACGAGTGGCGTGAGGCCTTCGCGGAAGACTTTCGTTCCGCGCGCCAAGACATTAGTTCCGTGCATCAACTTGTAGGCGTTCGTCGTCGTTTCCGTCGCGCTTGCCCATGCCGTCACAGGAACGGGCGCGTTGGGCGAAACTGACGCCGGCGCGTTGATCCCGGCGACGAAGAGGTCGTGGGAGAAGGGGCGCGACTGGAGGAATGAGTCGACAGGCGCAGGGGTGGCTTCGGGCGTGGAGGTGAAGAGTCCGTCGGACATAACGAGGAATCTCGTCGGCCGCCCGTCCTCTACGAAAGCCGCGGACTTCCCCAGCGCGCCATTGGCGTCCGAGCCGTCTCTGTCAACGTCCTGCACGAACTCTGAGAAGCCCTGCGCGTCCGGCGTCGTCTCGACGGCGGCGTTTTTTCCGAACGCGACGACGACAAGCTGCGCGTCGGAGCCTCGCGCGGCGGATATGCCGCGGATTATCCGCTGCTGCTCCGCGAGCGCGGCGTCCGTCATCGACCGTGACCGGTCCGCCAGCACGACGAGCCTCCCCGCGCGCGTAGACTTCGGGAACACCGGCTGCAAAAGGGCGACGGCGGCGAGCGCGGCGAGGGCGAGCGATGCCTTCGACTTCGCGAGGCGGAAGTGGACGGCGAGCGCGAGGATGGCGAGAAGGGCGGGAATCCACGCGACGGACTTCGTGCGGCGTGCGTCCTCCGGAACCGCTGCACGCGATCCGAGGTTCACCGTGGCGCGTCTCGTGAGGTCGCTTTCCTCTGCGTCGAGGAGTCCGGCTTCGCGCGGCGCGTCCGCGGCCTTAGGACGCATCCCTTGCATGCGTGCGTGCGCAGTCGCAAGTGCGTTCTGGACGAACGCGGGGAAGGCTGGCGAACGGAAGAACGGCAGGGTCGGATTGGAGAAGCCGACGTGGCATTCGTTGGACGATACCGACACGAGCGGAACAGAACCGAGGAATGCGACGGGCGTTCCGGGAAGCGCGTCGGAAGAGACGGCGTACGGATCGCCTTCGAGAGTGACTCCGTCCAGGAGCGGCTCGGTGGGATCGGCCCAGACCGGGCCCGTCGTGCGCGCGGCCGCGGATTCGTGGAAGCGGACTAGATACTGCTCTTGCGAGGGCGAGAAGCTGGCGTTGTCGGTGAATACGACGTCCGCTTCAGCCGACGAGACGTAGTTGGTGACGAATCCCGTGGCGTCGAGCGCGCGGCGCACGACGTCGGCGCGGGGCTTGTTGCGGAACGCGACGGCGGCGGAAAGTGAGGGAACATCTGGTGGGTCGAGCGTCACCTTGTTGTCTGCTGCGAGTGCGTCGTCGGGAATTGATGCGACGATGGGTCCGTCGGAGGCGGCAACGGAAGTCGAGAATCGCGCGCGTCCGTCTTTGTCGAAGCGCAGCGTAGCCGCGCCGTGTCCGGAAAGCGTCAGCGTCGTTTCGTCCGATCCGGGGCCGAATCTGCGCACTTCGATGTAGAGGGCATCTGAGTCTGGCGCAGTGCGTAGGCGCCTCGTCGCGGTTATTGCGTAGTTCGCGAGGGGCGTTCCGAACGATTTCCATCTGAGCCCGGCGCGCGCGACGTCCGCCTTCGGCGGCTCGTCAGTCAGGACTAGTATCTCGTCTCCCGGAAGCGCCACGGACTTCGCCGCGTCCATCTCGCGTTCCAATGCGCGCGCGTCGGACGCGGTGCGCACCCTGACGGCGTCCTTTGTTCCGCGCCTCCGCTCGTACTCCAATGCCTCCTTTGCGCGGCTTGCGGCGTCGCCTCCGTTCGCGTGCATGGAGGGCGAATCGTCGAGGATGACGTGCAGAGTGCCAGAGCTTCTTCTCCAGGCTAGCGGAGTGAGCGCCGCGGCAACGAGGGCGAGAAGTGCGATGAGCTCGATCCAGAAGAGCGGGGGCAGCTCGATTCTGTCGCGACGCCGGGACTGGGTCGAGACGGACTTCGGACGCGGCCAGAGCATGAGCGAGCCGACCTGTCGCTCGGGGCTTTTGCGGCGGAAGCAGTATATCGCCGCGAGGGCAGCGGCGGTCGTGAGGCCGAAAGCGGCTATGGGCGTCGCGAAGATCACCTTCGCGCCTTCCCCTGAATATACACAGCATTGGATTTCATGCCGTATATTTTACCATATTCGCACCGCGCTCTAATCTGCGGCAACATGAGTGCCGCAGATTTGGTATAATATTCCGAAATGCAGAAAAAGGACAGAGTCGCGCCACACGTCGCGGTGTTGCCGAAGAGCGGAATCAGGAAGTTCTTCGACATCGTTGCGCAGTCGAAGGACATCGTCTCTCTCGGTGTGGGAGAGCCCGATTTCGACACGCCCTGGCACATCTCCCGCGCGGCCGTGACCTGTCTCGAGAACGGCGGCACGCACTACACGTCCAATCTCGGCACACCCGAGCTCAGGCAGGCGATCTGCCGCTATCTCGACCGCCGCTTCGGCGCGTCCTTCGAGTGGAAGAACGAGGTGCTCGTGACGGTCGGCGTTTCGGAGGCGATCGATCTCGCGATACGCGCCATATGCTCCCCTGGCGACGAGGTGCTCTACCATGAGCCGTGCTTCGTCTCGTACGCCCCGACGATCCGCCTCGCGCACGCGACGCCCGTGTGCGTCGAGACGCGCGTGGAGGACGAGTTCCGCCTTACCGTCGAGGCGCTTGAGCAAAAGGTCACCCCGAAGACGAAGGCGGTTCTCCTCAACTTCCCGTGCAATCCGACGGGGGCGACGCTTTCGCGGTCCGATATGGCGGACATCCTCGCGTTCTGCAAGCGCCACGACCTTCTGCTCCTCGCGGACGAGGTGTACTCCGAACTTGTGTACGACGGCGACGCGGAGCGGAAGCTTGACTCCTTCGCCGCGTTCCCTGAACACAGGGAGAGGGTGATTCTCCTCAACGGATTCTCCAAGTCCTGGGCGATGACGGGCTTTCGCCTCGGATACGCGTGCGGTCCCTCGGACGTCATCGACGCGATGATGAAGATACACCAGTACGGGATCATGTCCGCCCCGACGCTCTCCCAGGCGGCGGGCGTCGAGGCGATGGACCACGGTGACAAGGATGTCGACAGGATGCGCCGCGAATACAAAAAGCGCCGCGACTACCTAGTTCCGGCGCTCAATGCGCTCGGACTCAGGACGCTCATGCCGAAGGGCGCGTTCTACCTTTTCGTGGATGTCAGGCAGACAGGTCTTTCCGACGAGGAATTCGCCCTGAGACTCCTTAAGGAACACGGCGTCGCGTGCGTCCCGGGTAGCGCCTTCGGCGCGTGCGGGACGGGCTTCGTCCGCATGAGCTACGCGACGTCCCTCGAGAAAATCAAGGTCGCGGTCGAGCGCATCTCGAAGATGCTCGCATGAGCGGTAAACCGCGCGTCCCACAGCTTCATATGAAATCAGCAAGAATACAGCAGTTCACGTCCGGCGCAAGCCTTGCGACGCTGGGCAACGGACTCCGCGTCGTGCTCGTTCCGTGCGAGGCGGAGAGCATAGCGGTCGGACTCTTCGTCGAAAGCGGATCCCGCCACGAGACGGAGAAGACGGCCGGGATATCCCACTTCATCGAGCACATGCTCTTCAAGGGAACGCCGAAGAGGAGTCCGCTCGACATAACGCGCGCCATCGAAGGCCGCGGCGGCAACTTCAACGCGATGACCGGCGAGGAGTCGACGTGCTACTTCGCGCACATGCCGGACGACTACCTCCCCGAGGCGGTCGATATACTTTCCGACATGTATCTCCGCGCGACGATCCCCGACGACGAGTTCGAGCGCGAGAAGCAGATCATCCTCGAGGAGATCAAGATGTACGAGGACGAGCCGGACTCCGTCGCGATGGAGAACCTCCAGCGCGCGCTGTTCCCCGAGTCGCGCCTCGGCGCGCCGGTCGCGGGAAGCGCGAAGTCGCTTGTCCCCATGAAGCCGACGGACCTAAGGCGCTACATGAAGTCCCACTACAGGGCCGACAACACCGTCGCCGTCATAGTGGGCCGCTTCGACCCTGGAAGGGCGCTCCGCCTCGTCGAGAAGGCGTTCGCCTCGCTCAAGGAGGCGCGCGGCAGATGTGCCGCGGAGGGCAGGGCGTCCTTCGGGCGCGTTGTGCCGTCCGTGACGAAGGAGAAGGACGTGCAGCAGACGCAGATCGCGCTCGGATACCGCACCTTCGGCGTGGGCGACCCCAGGAAGTACTCCGCCACAGTCATGGACGCCGTTCTCGGACGCGGCATGTCCTCGCGCCTCTTCCAGGAGGTGCGCGAGAAGCGCGGACTTAGCTACGACATCTCGTCGCGCATGCAGTTCTTCCGCGACGCCGGAATGTTCGTCGTCGCGGCGGGCGTAGATTCCTCGAAGGCCGAGAAGACGCTTGCGGTCGTCGACCGCGAGCTCGCCAAGATTTGCGAGCGCGGCGTATCCGCCGCGGAACTGGAGCGGACCAAGGAGTTCCTCGTCGGGAACTTCCGCCTGTCGCACGAGAAGGTGACGTCAAAGCTGTTCTTCTACGGGGCCACGATGCTTTCATACGGAAGGCTCGTCACTCCCGCCGAGCAGGTCGCCGGAATCAAGGCCGTGACGAAGGAGGACATCAAGTCCGTCGCGCGCGCCATATTCAGGAAGAGCGCGCGGTGCGTCAGCTTCGTCGTCCCGAAATAATCCGCCCTCCGCATCAGGAACATCCGCCCGCGTGCACACCTAACAACCACCTAACTACCTAACCACCTAACCACCCAACCATTTAACCACCTAACCATTCTAATGACTCCGGAGATACTTAGCAGAATGGTGACCGAGGTCGGGGCAGCCCCGAACCAGATCGCCGCCGTAGAGAAGCTTCTTGCTGACGGAAACACCATACCCTTCATCGCGCGCTACCGCAAGGAGGCGCACGGAAACCTTGACGAGGTTGCAATCGGAAAGATCAAGGACCGTCTCGAGTACTACAGCGAGCTCGAGGCCCGCAAGGAGACGATACTCAAGTCCATCGACGAGCAGGGCAAGCTGACGGACGAGCTGCGCGCCGCTATCGCGGGGTGCTTCGTCAAGTCGCGGCTTGAGGACATCTACCAGCCTTACAAGCCAAAGCGCCGCACGCGCGCGCAGGTCGCGAAGGAGAAGGGCTACGAGCCGCTCGCGGATGCGATGTGGGAGGAGGCGGAACTTCTCTGGAACGGCGCGGAGCCGACGGACGAGGATCTGCAGTATGCGCGCGACATTGTGGCGGAGCGCATTGCAGACATGGCGGATGTGCGCGGGCTTGTCCGCAACGAGTTCGCGCGCCACTCGCGCGTGAAGAGCGAGGTTGCGAGCCCGGCGCCGAAGGAGCCAACGAAGTTTGAGCAGTACTACGACTACGAGGAGTCGATCGCGACGATTCCCTCGCACCGCTACCTCGCCATCAGGCGCGGACAGAAGGAGGGCGTCTTGTGGGTGAAACTCGTCATCGACGAGGACACCATGGTCAACGCGATACTCGACGTCATCAAGAAGGATTCCGACCAGATCGCCATCGCCGCGCGTGATGCGTACAAGCGCCTGCTCGCGCCGTCGTGCGAGGTGGATGTCACGGTCGACAAGAAGAACGAGGCGGACCGCGCGGCGGTTGAGGTGTTCGCGGAGAACCTGCGTCATCTTCTCCTCGCCTCTCCGCTCGGAGAGAAGGCCGTCCTGGCGATCGACCCCGGCATCCGCACGGGATGCAAGGTCGCGATGATGGACGCGACGGGAAAGTACCTCGGCAAGACCGTCATCTTCCCCCAGCAGAATCCGCTTGAGGCGGCGAAGACTGTCGCGCTCATCGTCGCGAAGTACCGTCCGGAGGCGATCGCAGTCGGCAACGGAACTGCCGGACGCGAGACGGAGGCCTTCGTGCGCGAGACGCTCAAGAAGCTGCACGCGCAGCATCCGGAGATTCCGACGCCGATAGTCGTATCCGTGAGCGAGGCGGGCGCGTCGGTGTATTCGGCGTCCGAGATAGCGCGCAAGGAGTTCCCGGACCTAGACCTCACGGTGCGCGGCGCGATCTCCATCGGACGGCGCCTGCAGGATCCGCTCGCAGAGCTCGTCAAGGTCGACCCGAAGGCGATCGGCGTCGGACAGTACCAGCACGACGTCTCGCAGACGATGCTAGGCGCGAAGCTGGACGAGGTCGTCGTCTCGTGTGTGAACGGAGTCGGCGTGGAGCTCAACACCGCCTCCGCTCCGCTTCTAGAGCGCGTCTCGGGGATCACCCCGTCGCTCGCGGCCAACATCGTCGCGTGGCGCAACGAGAACGGAAAGTTCACGTCGCGTTCGGAGCTCAAGAAGGTGAAGGGGCTTGGCGAGAAGGCGTTCGAGCAGTGCGCGGGGTTCCTTCGCATACGCGGCGCTGCGAATCCGCTCGACTCGTCCGCGGTGCATCCCGAGCGCTACGAGCTCGTCGGACGGATGGCGTCCGACATGGGGCTCTCGGTCGGCGAGCTCGTGGGCAACAGCTCGGCCGCCAAGAAGATCGACGTGAGGCGCTACATCACGAACGAAGTCGGCGAGCCGACGCTGAAGGACATCGTCAGCGAGCTCGTGAAGCCGGGACGCGATCCGCGCGCCGTCTTCGAGCCGCCGAAGTTCCGCGAGGACGTGACGAAGATCGAGGACGTCAAGGAGGGCATGAAGCTCGAGGGCGTCGTTACGAACGTCACTGCGTTCGGCGCGTTCGTAGACATCGGCGTGCATCAGGACGGACTCGTCCACCTTTCGGAGCTTTCCGACAACTACGTGTCCGATCCGGCGTCCGTGGTGAAAGCGGGCGACAGGCTTCAGGTGACTGTCATAGGCGTCGACCGCGCAAGGGGCCGCATAGCGCTCTCGGCGAAGTCGAATCCTGTGATCGGCGGAGCTGGCGCGGGCGCGGCCGCGGGAGGCGCCTCCGGCGGTGCGCGGCGGGAGCGCCGCGGGCCGCGCACGTCATTCGGTCCGTCGAACGGCGGAGGTGGATTCTCATGCAATCCCTTTGCAGGGCTGTGATTTTTTGGTAATATATTGGCGAAACTTGAGACCGACCGTACAACGGAAGGTTGAACAACACAAGGAGGTACCGAGCAGATGAAAAGAATCATTGCGGCCGCGCTTGGCGCGGCGATGCTGTGCGGATGCGTCGCGACGAACGTTCCGCCGCAAGACAGACGCGTCACGATCGCCGAGGATCTCGGCACGAGCGTGTACATAACGGACATCCGCTGCACGAAGGGCGCGTCGGACTTCTACACATTCCAGGCGAACATGGTGAACACGACGTCGAGCGAGATAGCCGTCGACTGGAAGGTCGTGTGGCTCGACGCCGACGGCGTCGCCATTGATTCCGTCGTCTCGAACTGGAGCTCGCGCATGCTGCATCCGCACGAGATTTGCGCGCTCAAGGGCACTGCGCCGCGCGCCGACGCAGTCGACATGCTGTTCTACACAAGGAGGGCCAGAAGATGAGAAAACTGACATTCGCGATCATTCTTGGTGCGTTCGCAGCGGCGGGCGCGACAGCGGCCGGATTCGTGGCCGGACAGGGAATGGCAAACGACCTCGCGACCGGCGAGAACGAGCGTGACGTTACGTTCATCCAGCGCGGAGGCGGAAACGACTACGGGTGGCGCTCGTACGACACCGTTATCGGCGTGACGGTCCTGCCGTGGTCGATTCCGAACGAGGAGAGCAGCGTCTACGGCGTGAGGCTCAACTTCGGATGGGGCGCGTTCGTCGACATGTTCGGACTCGACTCGGGTCTCTTCTCGTACACGAAGCGTGACTTCGGCGGAATCTCCCCGACGATCTTCGGCAACTACGTCGGGGGGACGATGAAGGGACTCCAGGTCGGCGTCGTCAATGCGGTCGAGGGCAGCGCGTACGGACTCCAGGTCGGTGCCGTAAACTTCGCGCAGGACCTGCATGGCGTTCAGATCGGCGTCCTCAACTTCAACGGAACCGGCGTCGCGTGCCTGCCAATCATCAACGCTGGATTCTGAAGGCAGGGAATAGGGAACAGTGATAGTGAAAAACTGAACAGCCATAAAGGAAACACATGATGAATAAGCTAGTGTACTGTGCAATCATTCTTTCGTCCGTCTTTGCCACCGGGTGCGCGACAGAGCGTTCGCGCCGCATCGTGGATGGCGAGGACACCGAAGTGACGGCGGGATTCGCCGAGGCCGACCTTCGCATCGTCGTCTCGAAGGCAATCCAGGACATTGACCGCGCGTCGGTGCGATATGCGAAGCCCGGCGCGCGCCGCATCGTGAACGTCAAGCCGTTCACCGTCGACACGACGGCTCGCGGGTCGCAGGCCGGCTATCTCGCCGAATCGCTCAAGCTCTACTTCGAGGAGGAGCTTATGAACGGCGAGAAGTTCATCGTCTACAACGAGGACTTCGCCGCGCAGACCGGCACTGCGGCCGTCAGGCCAGAGTTCATCCTCACCGGCAAGCTGCTCGAGCAGAACGTGCGCCGCGACAACGGCAACTTCTACAAGGAGAACGCGCTGCTCCTCAAGCTCACGGACGTCGGAACGGGACTTGACTTCTGGCAGAAGCGAGTGCCTCTCCAGAAGGCCGTCGACAAGACGAACGTGATGAACTGATTCCGGAAGGCGGTGTCCAAATGAAATCCAGAATACTTCTCGCGGCGGCGGCGCTTGCCTTCGCCGCGTCCGCCCAGGAAGCGCAGATTGAGCCGGAGACCGAGGCTCAGCCCGCACAGGAGCGCGAGGTAAGGCTCGCCGTCTGTGCGTTCGGCACGGCGGAGACGATGACGCCCATCGAGGATTGGCTCGGCAAGACGATCCATCCGGGACAGTACGCCGCGGGGCTTCCGTCCCTGCCGCAGCTCGGCGAGAACAAGGAGCACAACGCCGGGTCCGTCGAAATCGCATGGTCATCGCGAAAGCTCGAGGTGACGAGCGAGACGGATATGATACAGGCCGAGAACCAGCGCAACCGCAAGCTGCTCAACGACATTCGTCTGAAGGTCCTGAACGATCCGTCGCGCCGCTATGTGCCGCTCGCCGTCGGATATCTCGAGTCTGCGCTCTTCACTGCTTCGAAGGGTGCTATCAAGATGGTCGACCTCGAGAAGGCGGACGTCGCCACGCGCCTCATCACGGTCTCCCTCGGCGACCGCGAAGAGGACTCGAAGGTTGTCGACGTCAATGATTCTGGTGCGAAGGCGGGCGTTCGCACGTTCCGCCAGCCGTATGTCGGCAAGGTGCGCGACCTCGACGGAAACATCCTGCTCGCGTTCGACGGCGTCGGCGAGTGTTCTGAGACGGCCAACAGCGTTGTCTCCACAACGACCGCAGACCCGCAGCGCAAGCTGATCGAGGACGTCTGCCGTCAGATAGCCGCTAAGATCGTCGAGGCGTGCGGAGGGGAGGTAGGCATTGCCGCCGCCGCTGCCGCAGCTTCCATATCGCCGCGTGGAAACGCCAAGACGAAGTGGCTTGTCCTCGACAAGATGGCGTTCCAGGCCGACGTCGACCGCCAGGCGTTCGACGGCATCGACAAGCTCCTGCTCACGAAGCTCGTGCAGGCGAAGAAGTACAAGTGCCTCGACCGCGGCATGTACGCCGCGGCTGCGCGCGAGGAGGGGTTTGGCGGAAAGGCCGAGCTCATTCCCGCCGGCTACGCCATGAGCGGCGAGGTCGTGCAGCTCGTCAAGAGCGGCAAGTCCCGCGCGATCGCCGGCACGTCGAAGGAGGAGTACATCGCCACCGTGTCGATCCGCGCAAACGATCTCCGCACCCAGCAGCCCTATGAGGCGGAGACGCTGCGCGTCGCCGCGTACTGCCAGACGCCGAAGGACATGCTCGTGCACGTCGTAAAGCGCGTCGCGCTCGCAATTCTCATGCGGGACTATCCCATGTACGTCATGGACGCAGACGAAGACGACGGACAGCTCACGCTCAGCTACGGAGCCGATTTCCTCGAGGTCGGCGAGCAGTACGAGATTCGCCGCCGCAAGGCCATTGTCGACGACGATACTGACGAGACGGTCTACAAGGAGAAGACCGTCGGCGTCTGCGAGGTGAAGGACGTCGGCAAGAACACATCGTCGGCCGAGCTCGTCTGGGGCAAGGCTCGCGTCAAGGACTGGCTCAGGTTCCACGAGAGCGACGAAGGCGCGACGCCGCCTGTGGCGACAGAGGTCGCCGCGCCCGCTCCGCGCGAAATATCGGCGCGTCCGATTCCGGCGAAGAAGCCTCGCATCGCCGTGGCTCCGTTCATCACGAAGTCGCAGACAGTCAGCGTGTGGGGCAACACCCTCGACGCGCGCAACTGGCTCGACACGCTCGTCGACCACCTCAGCATCCAGCTGACGCAGACAGGGAGCTTCCGCACGCTCGACCGCTCGTTCGGTCCGGAAATCGACCGCGAGCTCGACCGCATCGTGAAGGATCCGAACGCGAGCCCCAACGATGTCTGCCGTCTTTCCCAGAAGCTTGCGACGGACTATCTTGTCGTCGCGGAGGTGATGTTCTCCGACGTCGCCTCTCCCGGCAAGGACTACGTGACGGGTCTTCCGCTTCCGCCGGCTTCCGCGCAGTTCGCCGAGATCAGGTTCCGCTGCGTGCACGCGCCTACGACCGAGATTGTCGTCTCGGACATCGTGCGCGTCGATTCCCAGGGCTTCTACGGGACGCCCGAGATATTCACCTCTGGTTCGACGGAATGGGCCGCCGCGAATGTCGCGTCCATCATCCAGTCGAAGATCGACCCCGCGGGATTCTCCCGCAGGCAGGAGGAGCTGAGGGCCGCCGCCGCTGCGGCTGCGGCGGCGGAGCCTGCTCCGGCCGCTCCAGCCCCGACGCAGGGAATCAACCTCGGTTTCTGATATGCGCGCCGGGTCGGCACATTGCACATTGCGTCTTGCGGCCGCAGCGTTCGTTGCCGCCGTCGCTGGATGCCGCACGGTAGACGACGTGATATGCGACTACCGCGGCAGGATGGTCCGCGGCGAATACGCCGCGGCTGCCGCTGAGCCTACAGAGCTTGCCGCAAAGCCGAACGAGGACGCGCTTCTCTGGACGCTGATGTCGGCGCAGGCGCGCAACCTCGCCGGAGAAACCGACCAGGCCATAGCCGGCTTCGACGTCGCGGAAGACCTCATGATCGAGAACGACCGGACTTCGGTGTTCTCGAGAAGCGTCGACACCGCGTACGCGATGATGCTCAACGACAGGTACTTTCCGTACGACGGCGGTGGACAGGACCGCATCTTCGCGTGCATGTACAAGGCGATCGGCTACGCGTCGAAAGGCGACATGGCCGCGGCGCGCACGGAGTTCAACCGAGCGGCGCAGCATCAGGAGAACTGGCTGTACGAGCGCAGGAAGTACCTTGCGGAAGCCGACGAGCGTCTCCAGAAGGATTCTGCGGCTTATGCGAAGGAGAAGGGCGGAGAGGACAATTCCGGACAGAGCAACGTCGCCATTCAGAACGCAGTCAAGGACGGATCGTTCCGCGAAACGGTGAAGGAGGCGTTCGGCGTCGACATCTTCAGCTCAAGCACCTTGGATGACCTCAAGCCGGAGGACTATCAGAATCCGTACATGTCACACGCGTGCGGAGTGTTCCGCCTGCTCGCCGGCGACGGCGGTGCGCGCGAGCATCTGCGCGATGCTGCGCGGCTGAGGCCGGCGAACTCTTTTGTGAAGAAAGACTTTGCTACGAGCGGCGTAAAGCCGAAGAACCAGGTGTGGATCTATGTCGAGGACGGACTGTGTCCGAAGCGCGAGGCATGGCGCATAGATCTTCCGCTGCTTCTCATCCCGTATGCAGGACGCTACGTCAAGTATGCCGGGCTTGCGCTGCCGCGTCTACTTGAGATGCCGGCGGCGGCGATGTCGTGGAGCGCTGGCGGAGTGCCGATGGAGGAGCTTGCGAGCGTCGAGGCGCTCGCAAAGGTTGAATATGATGTCTATATGCGCGGAGCGATAAAGCGCGAGATAACGCGCACGATAGTCGACGTCGGCGTGCAGGCGGCGCTCGGAATCGCCGCGGAGCATGCTCACGACCGCAACGCGCAGTACGCGCTCATCGCCTCACAGTACGCCGTCGCGGCTTACAGCGCGATCAGACGCGGCGCGGACACGAGATCGTGGCCGTCGCTGCCGAAGCGCGTGTTTCTTGCGCGCGTCGACCGTCCGGCGGACGGAAGGGTGGCAGTTTCCGCTGACGGCATGCCTGTCGCCGAAGTCATCGTTCCAGAAGGGAATTCGATGGTCTTCGTCACGAAGCCCGGTCCCCTTGCCGCCGCCTCCGTAAAAGTCGTTAATTTCCCATAAACTGCAGTCGCGCTATCTAGGAAATATTCCCATGACAACAAGACAAACGAAAGACGGGCGTGAGGTTTCGCTGCTGGGATACGGCGCGATGCGCATGCCGACGAAGGACGGCGGACACGCCAACGGCTGGGTGAAGGAGGGCTATTCGCAGTCCGAGATCGACCAGTCCGAACTCGATGCCCAGGTGAAGACGATGCTCGAGCACGGCGTCAACTACTTCGACACGTCGCCGGCGTACTGCCGCGGGGAGTCGGAGCGCCGCCTCGGCGAGGCGCTGGAGAAGAGCGGATTCAAGCGCTCCGACTACATAATCGCCACGAAGCTCTCGAACTTCGCGCCGCAGCAGTATGCGCTTTCGGAATGCAAGAAGATGTTCGAGGACTCGCTGATGTACCTCCGCACCGACTACATCGACAACTACCTTCTTCACGCAATCGGCAACGACGGGTTCGCCACCTTCTCGAAGCGCTATCTCGAGAACGGCGCGCTTGACTGGTGCGCGTCGCTGCGCGCCGAGGGGCGCATCCGCAAGCTCGGCTTCTCATACCATGGCGACCCGAAGGCTTTCGAGTGGTGCATGGACCACAACGACAAGTACAAGTGGGACTTCTGCCAGATACAGATGAACTACGTCGACTGGCTTCATGCGAAGGAGACGAATCCGCGCAACCTCGACGCGAAGTACCTCTACGAGCGCCTTACCGCGCTCGGCATCCCTGTCGTCATTATGGAACCTCTCCTCGGCGGACGCCTCGCGCGTCCCAACTACGCGCTCTCCAGCGAGCTTGCGCCGCTTGATCCGGACGCATCGCTCGCCAAGTGGGCGCTCAGGTTCTGCGGGTCGTTCCCGAACGTCATGACGGTCCTTTCCGGCATGACGAAGACGGCGCACATCGTAGAGAACCTCGCGACGTTCTCTCCGCTGAAGCCGTGCACGGACGAGGAGTTCGCGGCGCTTGAGCGCGCGGCGCTGGCGCTTATCAAGCTGCACACGATTCCGTGCAACTACTGCAACTACTGCATGCCGTGTCCGTACGGACTCGACATACCTGCTGTTCTCACGTTCCGCAACACAGTCATAACGTCGGAGAAGCCGCCGTCCGCGGCAGACATCCTGGCGATGTACAGAAAGGCCGTGCCCGATCCGCTCAGGCGCGCCGAGCGCTGCACGGGCTGCAACCGCTGCAGGATGCACTGTCCGCAGAGCATAGACATTTCGAAAGAACTTGGGGAGATCGACAAATGGATCGACTCCCTCATCGACGAGGAGGTGGCGAAGTGAAGTCCGAATCCGTCAAGAAGTGGACAAAGCGCGTCGTCGCGCTTGCCGTAGTAGCCGCCGCGGCCGGGGAGTTCTTCGGCCTGCCCTCTACCGGAATCCTCAGGTTGCAGCCTGCGGCCACGATTGCGTTTCTCGTCGTGCTTGTCTCAGCACCGCTTGTCGGGCGCCTTTTCTGCGAGTGCCTGTGTCCGCTCGGCGCGCTGCAGAGCTTCGTCAACTGGCTCGTGCATCCGAAGACTCACGTCCGCCGCGTCTGCACTCGGCTCCCGCAGTCGCGCGCCCAGGCTGCGGTGCGCTGGACGGTGCTTGCCGCGTTCGCCGCGCTGGTGCTTTCCGGATTCGGCGCCGTCGCGTGGTCCGTTACGCCGTACTCGATCTTCGGCAAGGCGATGGCACTGTTCTTTCCCGGCATTGCGCTGTTCGCAATTGTGCTCGTCCTTGCCGCGGTCGGGAAGGGACGTTTCTGGTGCAACTGGATATGTCCCGCCGGCACGCTCTTCACCGCGCTTTCCGCGAAGAGCGTCTGCCGCCACAAGGTCGGCGAGGGTTGCGCGAACTGCAAGGCGTGTTTCAAGAAGACGGAATCCTCCCCGAAGGCCGAAGACGGCGAAAAGGGCGTGACGCGGCGCGAGGCCCTAGAGGGCGTCGCGGTGCTTGCGGCCGCCGAGGCGGTCGAGAAGACGACGGACGGTGGTTTCGCCGATGTGTCGATTCCGCTCGTCCCGAAGCGTCCCGCGACTGTCATGCCTCCGGGCGCGCTCACTCGCGCGCGCTTCGCGTCGAAGTGCGTCGGATGCGGACGCTGCGTGAAGGCGTGCCCCAGCGGCGCGCTCAGGCAGTCCGTGGCGCTTAAGAGCTTCGGACAGCCCGAGTTGTTCTTCCAGACGGACTTCTGCCGCACGACGTGCGGTTGGAAGTGCGCCAAGGCGTGCCCTGCGGGGGCGCTCGAGGTTCCGTCCGCAGACGTCTCAAAGCGGAACTTCCATGTCGGACTTGCCAAAGTCGAGAGGGATCTCTGCATCCGCACGACGGACAGCGTGGAGTGCATCGCGTGCTCGCGCAAGTGTCCGAAGAACGCCATCACGATTGTCGACGGGTATCCTTCCGTCGACGCGACGCTCTGCATCGGATGCGGCGCGTGCGAGCACGTGTGCGCTGCGCGTCCCGAGCCTGCGATTCGCGTTCACGGTCTCGACACCCAGCTTGCAGTCGCCACGCGTTCCGACGAGGAGCTGCTCCCCGAGATGAAGGCAATGCTTGACGCCGGCGCGTCGTGCGTCGTCGCTCGCGACGGAGCGGTCGCGGCGAGCGAGAAGGGGCGCGGCGTCGGACCGATCCTCAAGATGTATGACAACGGCAGGCTTGAAGGCGCGTTCGTGGCGGACAAGGTGATCGGACGCGCCGCGGCGGCGGTGTGCGCGCTCGGCAAGGTGAGGAGGGTGCATGCGTCGCTCATGTCGAAGGACGGCGCGGCGTTTCTGAAGCAGCACTGCATCGAGGCTAGCGCGGACGAGTTCGTGGACCAGATCCTCAACCGAGACAAGTCCGGACGGTGTCCGCTTGAGATGTCGGTCGAAGGATGCGAAAATCCCGCCGAAATGGTCAAGCGCATCCGCGAGAAGACG
>Ga0129306_1000624_pt1 | contig 52558 bp, 43 predicted proteins | sample P827metagenome_FD_94438 | JGI IMG/M metagenome (GOLD analysis project Ga0129306, IMG submission 94438) | Capybara group fecal microbial communities from Wisconsin, USA - P827 metagenome | ecosystem: Host-associated > Mammals > Digestive system > Large intestine > Fecal | place: USA: Wisconsin... | reverse complement strand
CGCAAAAATCTACAAGAGGAAGAAAAAAGGGCAGTAATTAACATATTTTAACATTGCACTCATTCCGTTGTAGCTATAGAAACCGCCACCCTGACGGATGGCGGTTCAAGTCGTATCGGAATTGTCCGAATTATGCCTTAGTGACTTGCATTTTACCTTATTCTTGCCATTGTTCGCTTAGCTGCTCAAATAGCACAGGTATTCTCGTGGGGCCGTTGTTGCTCCGGCCGATGCGCACGATGACAAGGTTCTTGTGTGGGTTGACGTATAGGACCTGCTCACAGATGCCAAGGGCGTAGTATCCTGAATATTGCGGACGGACGTAGTCTTCATAGTTGATATTGTACCAGTTGAAATGGTAACCGTGATAGCTGGTGTCGCAGTCGGCGGTTTGGCGCACCCAATCCTCGCTCACGATACGTTTGCCATCCCACATTCCATTATTGAGGTAAAGGCGGCCGATTTTGGCAAGGTCTTTGATGGTGAGTGTGATACCGCCGAAGCAGTGCGCGAAATCGTGCTTGCGGCTGTCAATGTTAACCAACGCCTGATGCTCCATACCCAGGGGCTTCCACACCCGCTCGCTGAGGTAGTCGGCATACCGCTTGCCCGAGGCGCGCTCGACAACCGCTCCAAGAATGGCCGACGTCATACTCTCGTAGCGAAACTCGGTGCCCGGCTCACAACGGAACTTCATACCGCGGATTTGCCGCATTACGTCGTCTCCATAGTTCAGCCTCGCCATCGCGTTGATCATCTTCAGGTCCTTCAGCGAAGTAAACTCGTAGGTGTCGTCGAAATCCAAACCGCTCCGCATATCCAGCAGGTGACGTATGGTCAGCTTCTGCCACATAGGGTCTTCCTTTTTCAGCTCTGGAAGATAGTCAGTAACAGGGTCGTCGATGCTGTGGATGTAGCCGTCGTCGACGGCGATGCCGCATAGGAGCGACGTGACGGATTTGGAAATGGAGAAGATTGTAGCCATACGGTCGGCCGAGAAGTCGCCCCAGTAGCGCTCATAAACGACGCTGTCGTTGTGGATGATGACGATTCCCTGCGTCTGACTTTCCTTGGTGAACGCTTCCCCGAAGGTCATTGGGTCGCAAGGATGTGCCTTATGAAAGAAGTGCGCAGTGTCAATCCAATCGGCCTGCTTTTGTGCGACAGGAAAGTAGAAGACAACGTCACCATTGGCGATAGTGTCGTGCTCCTGTTTCTCGAAACTGAAGATGTTGGGACCATTCTTGCCGTCAGTTCTCAACCCCTTCACTATGGAGCACGATGACGCTGTCAATGCACAAAGGGCAACAACAATAGGTATTAGCTTTGTTTTCATTTATTTGGTTATGGTTCTTTAAATACTGATTTATTTCCCGAACATCTCTTTGGCTTTGTCCATCTGCGTGGGGATGTCCACACCGAAAGGACAGCGACTCAGGCAGGCCCCGCAGTGGGTGCATTCGCCGGCGTGGTGCGGCAGGGCGTCGTATTGGGCCTGCAGTTCGGGGGTCATACCGTCGCGATCGGCCTTGTCAAGCAACTCGTTGACTTTGGCGATAGGTATGCCTTGCGTGCAGGGCGAGCAGTGGTTGCAGTAGGTACAGTCGCCTCCTTTGTCGGCATCGGCACGCGGGCCAACGTTGGTATAGTCTTTCTCGGCCTCGGTAGCGTGAAGCCAATGGAGGTCGGTCTTCAGCTCATCAAGGTTGTCGATGCCGAGGATGCAGGTGCTGATGCAAGGTTTGGCAAGGCAATAGGCGATGCACTGCTCGGGAGTGTAAGCCACACCGAGTGGCGATGCCTTGGGGTCGAGCAGACGACCGCCGCCGCCAAAGGTCTTCATCACGGTGACACCGATATTGTGCGTAGCGCAGTAGTCATAGAGTTCCACGCGAACGGGGTCGATGCCCGCCTGCAGGTTTTCCATTGCACCCTTGTCCCAAGGAATAGCACCGCCGCGCAGACGGTCGAAAGCAGGATTAAGCGAGAACATAATGACCTCGATCCAGCCACTCTTGGCGGCACGCAGCGCAACTTCGGCATTGTGGCTGCTGACACCTATATGCTTGATTTTGCCCTCTTTCTTCAGCTGGAACACATATTCGAGGAAGGGGCTGCCGTCCAGCTCGTCCCACTCTTCGTGGCTGTCGGTGATATGAATCATACCCACCTCGATATGGTCGGTTCCCAGACGCTCAAGCAGGTCCTCAAAACCTTGGCGAGCCTCCTCGACATCGCGGGTGCGGGTGTGCTGCCCGTCCTTGAAGATGGTGCCGATATGACCCTGGATGATCATCTCGTCGCGACGGCCCTGGAGGGCGTAGCCTATGTTGGAGCGCGTCTTCGGGTTGGCATCGTAGATGTCGATATAGTTCATACCGCTGTCGAGCGCCATCGTCATCAGTTCGAGCGACGCGGCGCTGTCAATCTTCTCAAAGCCACCGCAGCCGATGCTGATTTCACTGACCATCAAGCCGGTGTTGCCCAGCGGACGGTATTTCATAAGGGTTTCCTTCTTCTGCTGTCCGCATCCCACCACGGCCAAGGCGACGCAGAGCATCAAAGCTGAGAGTAAATGTTTCTTCATAATATGATAATTTAATTCAACTATTTCGCCATCAAATTCAACATCCTTAACGTCACAAACACGACTTTTATTGCCCGTCCGCCGAAAAATGACTGCTTTTAACCGTCATCCTCACCCTCGGAAAAAGCATAAAACAATTGTTAAAATATCGTTTTATTCTCAAAAAAAATTTAACATTTGCAACTTATTGATTGTCAATACTCCAAAAATCAGTACCTCACAAAAGCACTATTTTTGAGCTAATTTTTAGCCTTATAAAATACTGACTAAAAACCTATTAAAGTTCACGAAGGTAGACTTTGGTAAAACTTTGATAAGAGTTTGGGTAAAATTTGGTAAGAATTTGGTACCTCGAAATCAGGGTGTTGAGACAGGGCAAAATTGGGGTAAAAACGGGTTAGAAATGTTAAAATTTAACATTTGGCGGAGGCCGTTTTGACCGAAAAAACGGGCAACGGACAATTTGTAGCCGTCGGAATGTTTTTTTTTCGTATTTTTGCACATTTGAACTAATTATATATAATGTCAGACAAGAAAGCTAAAATAACAGAAAGTGAAGCACTTGCAAAGCTTGCAGTGCTCGGCATAGAGAACAAAAAAGGGCTCGACACGGTGGTTTTGGACCTGCGTGGAGTGCAGTCGGCACCGGCCAATTTCTTTGTGATATGCAGCGGCAACGTGCCGTCGCACGTCAGCGCCATCTGCGACGGTGTTTTTGAAACCGTCAAGAAGGCTACCGGTTATAACCCCAACAAGATAGAAGGCTACGACAACGCCGAGTGGATACTTATGGATTACTTCGACGTGGTGGTGCACATCTTCCTGAAGGACAAGCGCGACCACTACCGCTTGGAACAGCTGTGGGCGGACGGGAGAATTATGAATTTTGAAAGTTGAATTTTGAAAGAAGACAATGAGCGAAAACGAAAATAGCGAGAAAAAGCAGAGAATCAACAACCCTTTGAACAAGCAGGGCGGCAACCAGAAAAACCCCAACGGCAAGAAGAAGCCAACCGACTGGGTGATGTATATCGTCTATGCCGTCATCATACTGACGCTGGGCGGTGTATGGCTGAGCGGTGGCAGCAAGAGCGCCAACCGTGAGATTGGATGGCAGAAGCTGGACGAGATTCTGCGCAAGGGCGACCAGCGCGAGATTATAGTCGTCGACAAGGAATATGCCGAGATTTACATCAAGGAAGAGGCCCTGAAGCAAGACACAGCATACAAGGACATTATGAAAGGCGCCACGAGCGAGAAGGATGCAGGTCACTACACCTACAAGTTCATCGACGTGGAGAGTTTCAAGAGCGACCTCGATATGGTGTCGCAGCAGGTCTTTGAACGCGACACGGCAGGATTGGCCGACAGCAACGGCTACATCAGTTCCGAGCGAATCAACAAGATACGCCGCGACAGCCACATAGAGCTCAAGAGCCGCGAGAGCGACAAGACGTGGGAGAAGATATTCTATTGGTTCGGGCCCCTGCTTATGCTGGTGTTCTTCTTCGTTATTATGGGTCGCATCACGAGCCGTCAGATGGGCGGCGGTGGCGGCGGCATATTCAACGTGGGCAAGTCGAAGGCCAAGATATACGACGGCAAGACATCGACCAACGTGACCTTCAAGGATGTGGCAGGCCTGGCTGGAGCCAAGGAGGAGGTGATGGAGGTGGTTGACTTCCTCAAGAACCCCAAGAAGTACACCGCTCTGGGCGGCAAAATTCCCAAGGGCGTGCTGCTTGTAGGTCCTCCGGGGACAGGCAAGACGCTGCTGGCCAAGGCCGTTGCCGGCGAAGCCAATGTGCCGTTCTTCTCGATGTCGGGAAGCGACTTTGTAGAGATGTTTGTCGGCGTGGGTGCATCGCGTGTGCGCGACCTCTTCGAGGAGGCCAAAAAGAAGGCTCCGTGCATTATCTTCATCGACGAGATCGATGCCGTTGGCCGTGCCCGCAGCCGTGGAGGTATGAGCAACGCCAACGACGAGCGTGAGAACACGCTGAACCAGCTGCTTACCGAGATGGACGGCTTTGGAACCAACAACGGAGTCATCGTTATGGCCGCCACCAACCGTGCCGACATCCTCGACAAGGCATTGCTGCGTGCCGGACGTTTCGACCGCCAGATTTATGTGGAACTGCCCGACATCGACGAGCGCAAAGCCATATTCGAGGTCCATATGAAAGGACTCAAGCTGGGCAGCGACATCGACAAGGATTTCCTGTCGAAGCAGACGCCTGGTTTTTCGGGTGCCGACATCGCCAATGTATGCAACGAGGCAGCACTTGTTGCCGCCCGCAAGAATAAGCAACTGATTGAAAAACAAGACTTCCTCGATGCCATCGACCGTATCATAGGCGGTTTGGAGAAGCGTTCTAAGGTCATCACAACCGAGGAGAAACGCACCATCGCCTACCACGAATCGGGTCACGCCTCGGTGAGCTGGCAACTGCGTTGGGGCCAACCGTTGGTGAAGGTGACCATAGTGCCGCGCGGCAAAGCGCTGGGCGCTGCCTGGTACCTGCCCGAGGAGCGCCAGATAACCACCTACGAGCAGATGTTTGACGAGATTACGTCGCTTGTGGCCGGTCGTGCAGCCGAGGAGATAGTCTTCGGACAGATTTCGACAGGCGCTTTGAACGACCTTGAGCGTGCCACGAAGATGGCTTTCTCGCTTGTGGCCTACTACGGTATGAGCCCCAAGATCGGCAACATCAGCTACTACGACTCGACCGGTCAAAGCGAATGGAACTTCACCAAGCCCTTCAGCGAGCATACCAACGAAACCATCGACAGCGAGGTGAAGCGTATGGTCGAAGAGGCCTACCAGCGTGCCAAGAGCATTATCCTTGCAAGCCGCGACAAACTTGACGAACTGGCCAACGTACTCTTTGAACGTGAGGTAATCTTCCGCGAAGATGTAGAGAACATCTATGGCCCGAAAGAGTGGGACAAGAAGGACGAAAACCAGAACGAAAACCAAAACGAACACGAAAACCAAAACGAAAACCAAAACGAAAACCCAACCCCTACGGAGTAACCCTTTAACCCTAAAACCCTTCAACCCTCCCACCATATCAACGTATCAACATATCAACATATCAACGTATCAACAAATCAACAACTCAACCCTTCCTTCCGATGAAAGACAACCGACTTAAAGAGCAAGTGCTCAAAGGCATACGCGAAGCGCTGATGAACAGAAGCGACATAGCTGAAGGCGAAACGCCTGCTGCAGTCGGCAATACATTCATCGACGCCGGTGCAGACGACTTGAGCGTAGTATTTGCCGAGAACTTCACCAAGGCTGGCGGCACATTGTTCTATTGCTTCAACGAGAGCGACATACGCGACCGCATAAAGGATATTCAAGCCAAGCACAACGATGTTGTCATTGGCTGTGCGTCGGAGAACCTGACCGGATTTCTTGGCCACTTGGGATTGGACAACTGCAGCACGTGCGACCCCTCGAAGCGCTATCCGCTGGCAGCGACATTGTGCGAGGCACTAATTGCTTGGCAAGGGAGCATAGTCATAACCTCCAATCTGGGGTTGGGCAACACCATCCCCGCCCTATCGGAAACGACCATAGTGTTGGCCTTCACCTCGCAGGTGGTAGCCGACTGGGAAGCCGCCAACGAAAGGCTGAAACAGCTGTATCCAGAATATCCCGAGCAGATGATAGTCACCAATCCTGCTGGATATTCCTACCGCAAGGGATTGCAGAAGCTGTACCTGATATTGATTGAAGACGAGACGAACTGACTTTGAGGGAGCTTTTTTGGGGGGAGTGAAAAGGGAGTGAATGGGGAGTGAGAGAGGAGTGAAAGGGAAGTGAATGGGGAGTGAATTGAGGAGTGATAGGGGAGTGAATGGGGAGTGAATGGGACAATACATAAACAACTTAACATATCAACGTATCAACAAATAAACAGCTCAACATATCAACATATCAACATATCAACATATCAACGTATCAACATATCAACGTATCAACATAAAACATATCAACATAAAACATATCAACATAAAACATATCAACATAAAACATATCAACATAAAACATATCAACATAAAACGTATCAACATATCAACATCTAAACAAAACCAATGAATAAATTCCTGATACGAACCCTTAGCGGCGCAGTATATGTAGCAATCGTCGTCTGCAGCATTTTCCTGGGGAAATGGACGGACAACGCATTGCTGGGCAACGCTGTCTTTGCTTGCGTCTTTTTCGTGATAGGCATCATCGGCATATACGAGTATGTTCACAATCTGGAGTTGAAAGGCGTGAAGAGCAACAAGCCGATGGCTTTCATTGCCGGCATCGCCACTTATGTCGCTTTGACCATTTTCCTGAACAATGGCACCTACCCCGACCCTATCACGCTATACTATTTTGCAATGATAATGGTAGGCTTGGTACCTGTCTTGTATCTGACCACTTTCCTCGTCCAGCTGTGGCACAACGACAGCGAGCCGTTCACTACTGTGGGGCACACCTTGCTGCCGTCGATCTGGATTATGACGCCGCTGGCATTGCTCAACGATGTCCAAAGCGTTGGAGCCGGATTGACAATGATGATTTTCATCCTGATATGGGTCAACGACAGTTTTGCCTACATAACAGGAATGCTGCTTGGGAAGCACAAGATGTGGGAGCGCCACTCGCCCAACAAGACGTGGGAAGGCACCATCGGAGGCGCATTGTTCTGTATTGCCGCCGCTATACTTGCCGGTCCTCGTTTCGCACCCGAAACACACATTCTTGGTTGGGCTATCATTGGTTTGATATGCAGCGTGGTAGGCACCTTGGGTGACCTGGTGGAGTCAATGTTCAAACGCTATTGCGGCGTGAAGGACAGCGGCAGGATAATGCCTGGTCACGGTGGCGTACTCGACCGTTTCGACAGCATACTTATGGCTGTTCCTTTTGTTTTACTGTTTTTAGGGATAATTTATATGTAAGTCTATGTACATACACAAAGAAGGATATCGATTGCTTTTCAGCCTTTTGGCCATCTTCGTGGCCATAACGGTGCTGATGATCGTCTTGACCGACCATTTGAACTTCTTCAACTGGCTGCTCATCGTTATTATGTTCGGCTTCTGGCTTGCGCTGGCATCGTTCTTCCGCATTCCCAAGCGGGTTTTCACCGAAGACAGCCAACGCTACATAGCACCAGCCGACGGCACCATCTGCACCATTGAGCAGACCTTTGAGAAGGAATATCTCAACTGCGAATGCCTGATGGTCAGCGTGTTTATGTACGGTACCGATGTACACGTGAACCGCTATCCGGTAGACGGCACGGTGGAGTATGTGAAATACCACAAAGGCAACTACTTTATAGCCTCCTACCCTAAATCGTCGATTATGAACGAGCGTGCCAGCATCGGTATGCGACTTGAGAACGGTCAGAAGATACTGCTGCGCCAGGTGGCCGGCGTTATGGCACGCCGCATAGTGTGTTATGCCCGCGAAGGCGAACAGGTGAAGCAGAACCAAGAAATGGGCTTCATCAAGTTTGGCTCGCGCGTAGATATGTTTCTGCCTCTCGACACAGAATTGGATGTGGCACTCGAGGATGTGGTACGCAACGGCATTTCGCCAATCGGAAGAATTAAAAATTAATAATTAAAAGTTAAAAGGGGATGGATATCGCTGATCAGATATTGTACGAGGACAACCACCTGCTGGCGCTCAACAAACGCTGCGGGCAGATTGTGCAAGGTGACAAAACTGGCGACATACCTTTGCCCGAATATATCAAGGCCTTTCTGAAAATGCGCGACAACAAGCCCGGCAATGTCTTCTGCGGTGTTATCCACCGATTGGACAGGCCTGTAAGCGGCGTGGTTCTGTTTGCCAAGACCTCAAAGGCGCTGAGCCGTATGAATGAAGCCGTGAAAGGGCGAGATTTCCAGAAGACCTACTGGGCGCTTTGCAAGGAGGCTCCGCCACAAGAGAGCGGACATTTGGAGAACTGGCTGCTTCGCAACGAGAAGAACAACAAGAGCACCGTTGTCAAAGCCGGCACTGCCAACGCCAAGCTTGCCATACTTGACTATAAACTTACTGGCGTAAGCAGCGGTGGCTACCACCTGCTCGAGATTGACCTGCACACCGGACGCCACCATCAGATAAGGGCACAGCTTGCCCATATCGGATGCCACATCAAGGGCGACCTGAAATATGGTGCCGAACGTTCCAACCCCGACGGAGGCATATCGCTGCACGCCAGAAGCACAACGTTCATTCACCCCGTGCGCAAAGAATCCGTCACCATTATCGCTCCACCACCTCCGGACGCTATATGGGATGATTTCAGAGACAAGTAATTGAAACGAAAACACAATAAAACTCAAATATCGAATACTAAATTAAATCATAATAATCCACAATGAAAAAAGCATTTTCTCTTACATTGGTTTTAGGACTTGCCTTCAACTTGCTGGCACAGAACTACCAAGTAAAACAAAGCGACTATTCACAGGTACGCATTAGTTTCAACATTCCCGAACTGAATGTTGCCGGTGTAAGTATCTCTGGCAACGATTTCACAGAGCTGACGTTAGATGGATTCTCCTCACAAGCCACCGTCGGAATGCCCGCACTACCCACTCTTGTAAAGAACATCGAAGTACCTCTTGGCGAGGGGCTTACCTACACCATCGAGTCGATGCGTTGCGACACTGTAGCCGGCTCGGTATACGGTTTAAAGAGTGCCATAGTTCCGGCACAGCCTTCGCGCAGCAAGAGCGACACATCGCGTGCCACATTGAAGATAGACAACGCCACCTACAGCAAGGATGCTTTCTGTGGAGCACCAACAATTGAGTTGGAAGCTATCGGCGTTGCACGCAACCGCAACCTGGCTACGATAAAGTTCAACCCCATAAGCTGGAATCCTGTGACGAACCAGCTGATAGTGGTCAAGAGCCTTACGGTAAGCGTCAAGCAAAAGAATGCCGACATCGCAGCCACAAGGAAGATGCAGCATCTGTATGCAAGCCCTGCATTCAACAGCAGCATAGGTGTAATCAACAGCATCGGCAGCAAGGACAACTACACCACAGCTCCGTTGCGCTACACCATTGTTGCCCACAGCCAGTTCCGCGGTGCCCTCGACGAGTTTGCCAGTTGGAAGCGTCGTCAAGGCTTCTTGGTAGACCTTGTATATACCGACGATGCCAACGTGGGTGGTTCGACATCAAGCATCAGGAGCTATCTGCAGGGGCTCTACGACAACGCTACCGCCGAAGCACCAGCACCGACCTACGTGCTCTTTGTGGGCGACATTGCCCAGATTCCGGCATTCAGCCTTAGCTCCTATGACGGTCCTCACTCAAGCGACCTCAGCTACTGCTGCTGGACAGGCAACGACTATCTGCCCGACTGCTACTACGGCCGTTTCTCGGCTCAGAATCTGACGCAGCTCACACCGCAGATTTCCAAGACCTTGATGTACGAACAATACACATTCCCCGACCCGACATATCTAAGCACAGCAGCCCTAATCGCAGGAGTTGATAGAGGATACAGCGGCGACAATGCCTACAATTACGGCGACCCCGCAATGGATTACGCTGCCAAGACATACGTCACCAGCGCCAACGGATTCTCTAATATTGTATATTATAAAAACAACACAAGCTTTGCACCCACAGGTGTCACCGTTACCGGCAGCTCGCAAAACAACACCACAGCGTCAGCCTTGCGCACACTCTACAACAATGGATGCGGATTCGTCAACTATACCGCTCACGGCTCCGAGACATCGTGGGGAGACCCCAGCTTCACCAACTCCAATGTGTCTCAGATGACCAACAACAACAAGCCTATGGTTATGATTGGCAACTGCTGCCTGACAAACAGCTATCAGATTGATGCCTGTTTCGGCGAGACCCTGCTGCGCAAAGGCAACAACGCCGGCGCCGTGGGATACATCGGCGGCAGCAACTCAACCTATTGGAGAGAAGACTTCTATTGGTCGGTCGGCATCCGCAGCAACATCAGCAACACGATGAACACCAACTATGATGCAAACAACCTTGGTATGTACGACCGTCTCTTCCACTCGCACGGCGAGGCCTACAGCAAATGGTATCTCACAATGGGCGCAATGATTCACGCAGGCAATATGGCCGTACAAGCCAGCAGCACAGACAGCCAGATGAAAGAATACTACTGGCAGATCTACCACCTGATGGGCGACCCGTCGCTGATGCCCTACTACCACGGAGTGCCAAGTGCTATGAATGTCAACGTACCCACCATCCTTACGGTAGGTTCCAGCGACATCAGCATCAACGCAGTACCCTATGCCTACATAGGCTTCACCGATGCCAACCACAATCTTATTGCATCAGCCTTTGCCGATGCCAACGGCAGTGCCACACTTCAATTCCCCGCGCTGAACACCGTTGACACCTGCGAGATTGTCATCACCGCCCAAGGCTATCAGCCATTCATTCAAAACATTGCAATCATTGCCAACGGTCCATACGTGAACACCACATCGATGACCCCGCGAGCCACACTCAATGCCGACGGCGACATCAGTTTTGATGTAACCCTGCGGAACTCGGGTGTTGAAACCGCCTCGACCCTTTCCATCGAGTTCCAAAACACCGACGGCAGCATACTGCTCGACACCACTGGAATCATCAACCTCGGTGCAGGCTTGCAGCCGGGCGAAGAGCTGACACTCAACAACGTATGCCACGGTCACATCTGGGGCAACACCGCCGACCAAACCGAAGCTATCATAAAAGCCATCGTACGTTGGGGCACCACGGTGAACGACATATCATACAATTCGTTCCACTTCACCGTCAACGCCGACAATATGCGTATGAACAGCTACGATGTAGACAGCTCCGTAAGCGGAAGCATCACAATAACCATCAACAACCGTAACTTCGGCCACGCCACCCTTCAGCACGGTACCGTGAGCCTGCTGCCCCTTGATCAACTGCTCAGCGTAACATCACCGCAGAGCCAAGAGTTCGACATTGCCAACATACAGGCAGGAGGCGAAAGCACGGTATCATTCACGTTGGCACTCAACGGAGAAAGACCCGAAAGCCGTCTTATCCCCTTGATCCAAGTCATCGACAACACCTTCCGCAGCAATAAAGACACCATCTGGCTGCTCTTTGGACGCGACAACCGCATCATCACCTTCGAGGACAACAGCTGGGGCAACTACCCGTGGAATCAAGGCACCTATCCCTGGCAGAATGTCGCCCAAGGAGCATACCAAGGCTCACGCTGCCTGCGTTCGGGCAACTGCGGCAACGGCAACAGCTCGGAGCTCAGCATAATCTGGACATCGACCATCGACGACAGCATAACATTCTACAAAAACGTATCGTCCGAAGACAGCTACGACTGGTTCAAATTCTACATCGATGGCCAGCAGATGGAGCGCTTGAGCGGCACTGGCAACCAATGGAGCCGCAGCGCTTTCTTCGTTCCGCGAGGCACACATACCTTCAAGTTCTCGTATGAGAAAGACGGCTCTGTAAGCAACGGCAGCGACTGTGCCTGGATAGACAACCTGCACCTGCCTCTCAGCGGAACCAACTACATCTACCTGCTCGACAGCATCTGTCAGGGTAGCGAATACCAATTCCGCGACAGCCTCATCAGCACCGAGGGCTTTGATGCCGGCATACACCATTTCGTCGACTCGAGCGAGACAGCGGTATACAGTCTCACACTCGTGCTCACCCCCACCCCGCAGACAACAATCACCGGAGGCGACGTAACCATACGTAAAGGCGAAACAGTACGCCTTACTGCCGAGGGTGCAGAGAAATATATTTGGAGCAGCGGCGAGACAAGCTCAATTATAGACGTATACCCGACCGAGACAACCACCTATACCGTCACGGGTTACAACGGAGCCTGCTCATCGACGGCATCGACAACCATCACCGTTGACGGCACCATCGGCATCAACGAGCAACTGGGCAAGGCCGACATCAGGGTATATCCCAACCCGGCACAAAGCACGCTGACAATAGACGGCGAAGGCATAAACCGCATAGTTGTCATCGACGTCACAGGTCGCACAGCAATGGACAAAAACGTTGAAGGCACACGAAACAGCATCGACGTCACGCCGTTGAACGATGGAGTATACTTCCTGCAAGCCTTTGACAGCAACGGCAACAAGACGACGCTCAAGTTCGTCAAAAAGAAGTAGAAATTTCAGAAAATAACAATCCAAGTTAGCCGGATTGGACAAAATCGTCCAATCCGGTTAACTTATTTTGGGCACCTGCAAAGCAGAGCCGGACATCTCCCAACATACACAAACAACTGATTTCCAGCAAATAGACAAAACAACTCATCTACAATAATAAAATAAATACAAAATAATCGGTGCAAAACAGGCGATTATTTGCAATTTTATCATACTTTTGCAGCCACTAAAAGACAAATCCAACTCAGTCAAATCAACAACAAACCAGCAAACCAATTAAGCAAAAAGCAGAATTATGAAAAATAAGTATTACGATTTAATCGACCAGACGTTTGAGTTTCCGCAGGACGAATTCCGCACCGAAGACGGCGAACTCTACTTCCACGACATTCCCCTGATGGAAGTCATCAAGCAATACGGCACCCCGCTCAAGATAACCTATCTGCCCAAGATAAGCTCACAGATACAACGCGCCAAGAGATTGTTCAATGTAGCCATAGCCAAGACCGACTACAAAGGCACATACAACTATTGCTACTGCACCAAGAGCAGCCACTTCAGCTTTGTTATGGAAGAGGCGCTGAAGAACGACATCAACCTTGAGACGTCAAGTGCATTCGACATCAACCTCATACAAGAGCTCTACAACAGCGGATTGATAGACAAGAACATCTTCATAGTAAGCAACGGATTCAAGCGCCAGCAGTATATCGACAACATCGCCGAGCTGTACAAGGACGGATTCCACAACATCGTTCCCATCATCGACAACAAGCACGAGATGCTTATGCTCGACGAGGCGTTGCAGGATCCAGAAGTGCCTATGAAGATAGGCATCCGCATTGCATCGGAGGAAGAGCCCAAGTTCGACTTCTACACATCGCGTCTTGGTATACGCTACAACGACATTGTGTCGTTCTACGAAGAGGTCATCAAGGACAACCCAAAGTACACCTTCAAGATGCTTCATTTCTTCATCAATACCGGCATCCGCGACACTGCCTACTACTGGAACGAGTTGGCCAAATGCGTCAACGTATACTGCGACCTCAAGCACGTGTGTCCGGAACTCGACTCGCTCAACATCGGCGGTGGATTCCCGATCAAAAACTCGTTGGCAGCCAACTACGACTACGAATATATGGCCGAAGAGATACTGGCACAGATCAAAAACATCTGCGCCAACCGAGGTGTCGACGAGCCAAACATCTTCACCGAATTCGGTTCTTTCACCGTAGGTGAGAGCGGTGCAACGCTATACAGCATCCTTGACCAGAAGCAGCAGAACGACCGCGAGCTGTGGTATATGATCGACTCGTCGTTCATCACCACCCTTCCCGACACGTGGGGCATCAACCAGCGCTTCATAATGCTGCCCGTCAACCATTGGGATTGCGAATACCAGCGTGTGTTCCTTGGCGGATTGACCTGCGACAGTGAAGACTACTACAACGCCGACAGCCACGCCAATGCCATCTTCCTGCCCAAGTTGCAGAAAGACGAGCCCCTCTACATCGGTTTCTTCCACACCGGTGCCTATCAGGAAAGTCTTGGCGGCTACGGCGGCATCCAGCATTGCCTCATCCCAGCCCCGAAGCACATCATCATCGACAAGGACGAGAACGGCGACTATACCACCAAACTCTTCGCCAAAGAGCAAAGCCACAAGTCGATGCTTAAAATATTAGGGTACTAAATAATAATAAACCTCACTTTGCGTTAAAGCCTCATAACTAAACATCACGAAAATGAAAAAAACATTATTAGCCGCAGCGATACTGTTCGCCATCGGAACAGCCGCATCCTGCACCCCTAAAGACAAAATCACCGTCGACACAAGCAAAGCCCCCGAGCTCCGCACCCAAGCCGACAGCCTCAGCTGGGCACTTGGATTCTCCATTGCCCAGAACATCGCCAACACAGGCATCGAAACCAATCAGGATGTGATACTGCAAGCCATATTCACAACCCTCAACCAAAAGCAGCAGCCATTGACACAGCAGCAGACCTACCAGCTGCTGAACGAGCTCGACCGTCTTGCATTCATAGCACAGACAAAGAACCACGAGTCGCAAATGAAAGAGACACAGGCACGCGAAGAGGCCTACTTTGCCGACCTGCTGAGCAAGAACCCCAACGTCAAGAAGAGCGACAAGGGCTACTACTACGAAGTGCTGCAGGAAGGCAAGGGACGCAAGGGCGACATAGGACTGGTGGCATTGTTCGACTATAAGGGCAGCTTCACCAACGGCCAGGTGTTCGACCAGACCTACGGCAACAACGACACCGTGCGCCACCTCATCGATGAGTCGATTATGCCTGGACTTCTCGACGGCCTCTGCAATATGCGTGCCGGCAGCACCTACCGTTTCTATTTCCCCAGCGAGCTTGCTTTTGGTGCCAAGGGCGCCGACGGCATCCCCCCCTACTCGACTGTCATCTACGAGATTGCACTCTATGCCGTGACCGATCTCTAAACCGGATAAAACACCAAACGAACAAGAGGCTTCCGAAAGGAGGCCTCTTTTTTTTGAACGCGGATGTAGTAAGGGTTAAAGGTTAAAGAGTTTTTGAACACGTTTTTTTTGAACACGGATTACTCGGATAACACGGATGTTTTTCTTTGAACACGAATTGCCATTAATTATCCGAAAATTATTTTATTGAACACGGATTGAGCGGATGGAACGGATTTTTTGAACACGAATGACACGAATGACACGAATGACACGAATAGCTCGATGAAATCGAGCACGAATCTTTTTAACATTTATCCCTTCAACCATCAAACAATTCAACACCACAAACCCACCTCTACAAATTTGCTCCCCTAAATTAGGGGATACAAGCTCCAGTGGAGCGCGTAGAGCTGACGTCGCGTTGTAGTTTAGCGAAGTGACTGAGGAGTGTGTAAAGCTGACGGTGCGTTGCAAGTTTAACAAAGTGACTGAGGAGTGTGTAACCCTCCCGGGACCGCAGGCTTCCAGCCTGCATTCCCTATCAACCTATCAACAAGTACCAACTATCCAACCCTCCAACACAGACATTGTATCAAAACACGACCTCTTCGCCACGCAACATCTGTTAACAATTTTTATGTTAATTCCATCAAACATTAATCATCTTTTACTGACGTAGAATTTGGTAAGAATTTGATAAAACTTTGGGTAAACTTTGATAGGAATTTGGTATATGGAAATCAAATAGTTACAAAATGGCAAAATTTTAGCATTTTTACCGAATATTTAACAAATAAAATGTTAAAATTTTGGCTTCTATTCCCGATTTTCGACATCATTGTAAACGTACATATAAAATGAAGAAGACCATCACTACCTCAAATGGCAAGCAACAGGCGGTGAAATTCAGGAAGAGGCAGTAACAGGTGATATAGTGAATTTGATTTATTCGCTTTTTGGAGTGGGGCCTTGAGAGAGGCTCCGCTTTTTTTATTTTTTGTGGAATCAGATAATTTGTGTAATTTTGCAACTGCATATTTTAAAACAAAATCGACTAAAAACATCATAGACAGAAAATACTAAACAATTAATTATTCACGGAGCTCTACACTTTTTTTTTAAATCCATAAAAGACCAGAATACATTATGCGGAAACAACAGACACTACAGGCAACACAGCTATGCGGCGATAGGAATTGGTCTTCCTTTGGACGCCGTATGGTGTTACCTTGTTTGAAAGACACCTATGGCAGCTAATCCAAACATAAAAAACTCTCTTCCTTACGATATTACCAAAGCCACAAGCATATTTGAATACAGCAAAGGTTTGCTAGGTAAGACATTACGTGACTTTGTGTGGAAAGGTTATGAACCAAAGAAAGGCAAGGGGAGTCTCGGTCAGATGGTAGAGAACATCTACTTCCTACTCGAAACGAACAACTATGCTGGTGCCGACTTCTCTGAGGCAGGAATGGAACTGAAATGCACCCCGCTGAAGAAAAGCAAGAAGGACGACTACCTTATCAAGGAGCGTCTTGTCTGCAATATGATTAACTACTGCGAGGTGGTGAAGGATGATTTCGAGCACTCTCATTTTTACCTAAAATGCCAGTTGATGTTGTTGATGTTTTATCTGCATCAGAAGAACTGTGACAATCTTGACCTCGAGTTCATCTTTTCCGTCCTTTGGAAGCTGCCAAAGAAAGACCTGCTTATTATCAAGCACGATTACGAAGTTATCCTTGACAAGATAAAAAAGGGTAAGGCTCACGAGCTGTCAGAGGGTGACACAATGTATCTTGGTGCCTGCCGTAAGGGACAGAAGGGCGATAGTCTAATGAAACAGCCCTATAACCCCAATATTAATGCTCACCGAAGAGCGTTTAGCCTCAAAACGGCATATATGCACACCGTTTTGGAGTATGTTATCAAGAGTGGTAAAAATGCCGTATCGAATGTGGATGGTGCAAAATCGGAACTTGTCAGCACCAACGCACTTCTGAAACATTCCTTCGACGATATTTTGCTCAGTCGTTTTAGGCCCTTCTTAAATATGTCTTTTGAGAAGATTGCGAAGCGAAAGAAAGTGAATATCTCAAACAACCCTAAGAACAAATTCGCAATGGCGGCCAATGCAATTGCTGCTTCCGCGAAATGCGCCAATGTCAACCGCTCGGAGGAGTTTCTTAAAGCAGGATTGACAATGAAGACAATTCGTGTGCAAGCCAATGGCATTATCAAAGAAGCATTGTCGTTTGAAAACATTGACTATATCGAGGTTGCCGAGTGCGAAGATTGGATTGAGTCTCGCCTTTATGAGCTCTACTCCAGCCGCTTTATATTTGTGGTATTCAGAGAGAAAACAGCGGGTAAAGATGATTATGTGTTAGATGATGTCTTCTTCTGGACAATGCCGCAAAAGGATTTGGAATGGGCCGAAGTATATTGGAACCACATCAGAAAGAACGTGCTTGCTGGACATATTTCTGCAGAATATTGGTGGAAAGGTGCAGATAAAAAGAAGTTCCACGTCCGTCCCAAAGCTCAAAAGGCAGTTGACCTTGCACCAACACCAGACGGCAAAGGCGCCAAGAAATACTGTTATTGGTTTAACAACGATTATGTGCGTGAGATAGTTGATAATCGTCGAAAGGAAAGAGAAAATGCCTAAACATCAAATAAAGGTAGTAGAATTGTTTGCCGGTGTGGGAGGTTTCCGCATTGGTTTGGAAGGTGCGTCGGATGCCTACGATACAATTTGGAATAACCAGTGGGAGCCTTCGACTTTACACCAGGACGCATCGTTGGTATACAAGGCAAGATTCGGATGCACGGGGCACGTTAACAGGGATATAAATCTTGTGAAAACCGAAGAGATTCCCAACCACGATTTGCTTGTGGGCGGTTTTCCCTGCCAGGATTATTCGGTGGCAGCAACGTTGAGTCGCTCTGGTGGTATCGAAGGGAAGAAAGGTGTGCTTTGGTGGCAGATATATCGTATTCTCGAAGAAAAAGGCGACAAACGTCCACAATACATCTTTTTCGAGAACGTTGACCGCTTACTGAACTCACCGGCCACCCAACGTGGACGCGATTTTGCCATCATCCTTGCTTCTTTGGCCGACCTGGGATATACTGTCGAATGGCGCATCATAAACGCAGCCGATTACGGAATGCCGCAACGTAGGCGCAGAACTTACATTGTCGGATATCGAAAAGGTTCTGTCGTTGCAAACAAGATTGAGACAATGGAGGATTGGGTGGAATTTGATGGCGTATTGGCACAAGCCTTTCCATTCAAAGTCGGCGAGAAATCTCAATCCAAATTCGACGTCAACGGCACTATTCAGGAGGTTTCTGCCAAGTTCAACAAAGGAGGGAAAGACAGCCCCTTCGGAAACGCAGGCATTATGATTGACCGTCATATTTACTCTGTCGATGCGATTCCGATGTACGATGGGCCCGTGCAAATGTTGGGAGACATCCTTGTTGACGAAGATTTCGTCCCGGAAGAGTTCTTTATTTCGGAAGAGGAACTGCCGAAATGGAAATACGAAAAGGGTGCCAAGAAGATTAACCGCGTCTCGAAAGAAGGCTTCGAGTATGTCTTTTCTGAGGGTGGAATGGCTTTCCCCGATTATTTGGACAAACCTTCACGCACGATGATTACCGGAGAGGGCGGACCTTCCCCTTCGCGTTTCAAACACGTGGTCCAAACACCGTCTGGTCGCTACCGCCGTCTGATTCCTATCGAAATGGAACGTCTGAATATGTTCCCCGACAACCACACCTATCACCCCGAAGTGTCGGATGGGCGCAGAGCCTTCTTGATGGGAAATGCATTGGTATGTGGCATTGTGCAAGAGATTGGCAGAAGCCTGTATCGATTCATCTATGATGAAGCTCCAGTTTCTACACAACCGATTCATATGCAGCGGAATCCCCGTCCAGTACTGACTCTCGACTTGTTCAATACCGAAGAGAAAGAACTTGTCTATAACAAACCCAAGAAGACCTATACTCTGGATGGTTCGAAGCGGCTGTTTGTGGGATTGGTTAAGAAAGACAACGAGGAATACTTCCTTACCGAAGAGCCGACAAAACTTTACTATACTGACTCCATACGTCGTTTCCCCTCCACTATTGCACTCAATAAGCTGTACTACTTTATGCCATATATTAAGGGTAAAGGTATACGGGATATCTATCTTATTAAAATGCTACGATTGGGAAGCAAAACGGAAGTGCATCCCGAAACCAAAAAAGACCTGAAAGCCCCTCGTTTTGTCTTTCAACTGGAATACCTTGAAAGCCTCCCGAAGTATCAAATGATTACTTTGAGATTCCAAAGAGCGTTCACAGATACGTTCCTGGGGAGGGTAATGAATAGGGAATAGTAAAAAAATCAAGTACCACAATGCAAAAGATGCCGATGGCTATATAGTTTCGCCTTTAACCTTTAACTGTTGCCCAATCCGTGTTCAATAAAAATTTTTCGGACAATTAATGGCAATTCGTGTTCAAAAATCTTTAACCGCTACTACCTGTCGTTAATCATATTCACCATACGGCCGCCGTTGAGGTCGACGTTCTTGTAGTTGACGCGGAAGGGCTCTTTGGTTTGGAAGCGGTGCTTGGTGAAGAAGAGGTCGCAACGTTCAGGTCGTCCTCTACGCATTGTGCGAAGGCCGTTGATTTCGATACGCTGCATATAGTCAACAGGTTTCTTGCACTCGGACAGGGTGCCTGTGGGTTCGATTATCTCTATGCGGCGCGTCAGGAACGGCAGGTTCACTGTAAGGTCTTCGATATAGACATTAGGCCAGCAACGCGGAGCCAGCTCGGGACGTGGGTTGGGCTCGGTTGAGAGCAGCATCACGTTGACCAGCGCGTGGTGGCGCAGCGTGGCGTCGAAGGTGCAGTGGCGTATCTTGATGTCGAACGGCGTGTAGGCGTTGTAAGACGAGCGGATGCGCACCGGGATGCAGTCGATGAAATGGCAACTGTCGAAGACGACCTCGCCGTACATCGAGGAGAACTGTGTCTGCTTGTTGCGGAACGTGCAGTTGACAAGGTATGCATCACGGCCATAACAATGTATGTCGAAGCGGTTTACATCGCATTCGCGCAGGGTGGTCTTGCTGACATTGTTGCTGCCGAAAACACCCCAAGCTGCATCGGCCACAAAGCGTATGAAGGTGGTGTTCCACACGTTGCCCATACTCATCGCATAGCCGTAGGCACCGGGGTAGGAATAGGTTGAATCTATCCTTACATCCTGAAAAGTGCAGTTGGCGCTGTTGCGCAACGTTATGGTTCCGTCGGCGTTGAACTTGGTCTTGGGCGTTGTGATGTGCACATTGCGGATGGTCACATTGTTCTGATTGGACACCGAAATGCAGTAGGTCTTGTGCTTCTCGTTGCGTCCACGATGGATGGTGATGTTCTGGATAACCTTTGGCTCGATGGTGACGGGCACATAGGAATACTTAGGCTTGGCGGCAGGATTGGTGTAGGTGGTGACAGGGAAATTAAGGCTGTGGCCGTCGCGGATATATATCAAGTCGGCTCGGAAGGAATTGTAGCTATACCCTTCGCGATAGGTCCACGGTGCCTGGTCGTTGACAATCAGCAGGTAATTGCCCGACTGGAACTCTGGTATGGAGCGAAAATCACCGCTGTCGAGCATAGCTGCGTTGAGGGCTATTTCCTTGGCCGGCTGTTCACCACCGAGGGCGAAAAGGGTGATATCCTTGTCCGAGTCGTTGCGCACATTGATGACTACCCCTGCAAAGTCGGTGTTGTATGTGAGCGGCATTGTCTTTGCCCCGTCGGGAATCTCGAGGTCGATGGTGTCGATACCGGCATACGAAATTGCACGTCGGTAGTCGTAGGCATCCTTGTGGCAGGCATAAAGCACCTCGTAGCGCTCCTTTCCGTCCTTGGCGTCACGCAACCCGTATGTGAGAGGATTGAGCGGCTCAGCATCGATTGAGCTGTTGTCCTGGACGCGCTCCGGCTGCTGGGCAAAGCCCATCGTGCAGCAGGCAATGAAAAGGAGTACTACGAGTTTCTTCATATTGCTTTATTTGCTTTTCTCGACAATTATTTTGGCCGGCTTGCCGTCGATAATCTCCACGGTTTGAGCCGAGGCATCATCCAGCGAAGCCACCAGCTCCAAACTCTCGGTCAGCGTCTCGCTGCAGATATAATCCTGATGGCGACGCACGGCACCATCCCACTCGCCGCTCTGCAACTTGACATTGATGCGGTCGGTGACATCAAAGCCCTCCTTGCGGATATTCTGGATGCGGTTCACAAGTTCGCGGGCAATACCCTCGTCCACAAGCTCGTCGGTCAGCGTGATGTCGAGGGCAACGGTCAAGCTTCCTTCGTTGGCGACAACCCATCCGGGAATATCCTGAGTAGCAATCTCCACATCGCTGAGCAGCAGCTCGACGGGTTGTCCGTCAATGGTAAGGTCGCAACGGCCGTCGGCCTCGAGAGCATTGATCTGCTCCTGCGAGAAAGCTGTCACAGCAGCGGCTATCGACTTCATAATCTTGCCGTAGCGAGGGCCGAGTGTCTTGAAGTTGGGCTTGATGCTCTTCACCAGCAAGTTGTTGTCGGAAGCGAGGAACTCGACATCCTTGATATTAAGTTCGCTGCAAATGAGTCCCTTGACCTGCTCCACCTGCTGACGGAAGTTCTCGTCACGCACAGGAAGCACAATCTTGGCCAACGGCTGACGCACACGCAGGTTGCTCTTCTTGCGGAGCGACAAGCCCATAGAACATATCTTCTGAGCCAACTGCGTACGCTCCTCGAGCGACTTGACAATCAGTTCCTCGTGCACCTGTGGGAAGGCTACGTGATGCACCGACTCAGCATTCTCGCGATGGGTCACCGAATTGAGGTCCTGATAGAGACGTTCGCTGAAGAAGGGTGCGATGGGCGACATCAGGCGTGCCAGGGTTTCGAGGCAGGTATAGAGTGTCTGATAGGCAGATATCTTATCGTCGCTGTATTCGCCTTTCCAGAAACGGCGACGGCTGAGGCGTACATACCAGTTGCTGAGATAGGCATCGACAAACTCGGCAATGGCACGACCTGCACGGGTCGGCTCATAGTCGCCAAAAGCCTCGTCGACGGTCTTCACCAGCGTATTCAGCTCGCTAAGAATCCAACGGTCAATCTCAGGACGACGGTCGGCGGGCAGATCGGCCTCTTTGTACTCGAAGCCGTCGAGGTTGGCATAGAGGGCGAAGAAGCTGTAAGTGTTGTAGAGAGTGCCGAACAGTTTGCGGCGCACCTCGTCGACACCCTCTGCGTCGAACTTGAGGTTGTCCCAAGGCTGGCTGTTGGTAATCATATACCAGCGTGTTGCATCGGGGCCGTATTTCTTGAGAGTCTCGAACGGGTCGACACCGTTGCCGAGACGCTTTGACATCTTGTTGCCGTTCTTGTCGAGCACCAAACCGTTGGAGATGACATTCTTGAAGGCCACGCTGTCGAAGCACATAGTGGCGATGGCGTGAAGAGTGTAGAACCATCCGCGTGTCTGGTCGACACCCTCGGCGATGAAATCGGCCGGGAACTGGTCCTTGCGCAACTCCTCGCCCATATAGTGGATCTGGGCATAAGGCATAGCACCGCTGTCGAACCAGACGTCAATCAGGTCGGGTTCGCGACGCATAGGCTTGCCACTGGGCGAAACCAGAATCACGTTGTCGATATAAGGCCTGTGCAAGTCGAAGGCATTGACATCGCTGCTGGCATAAGGATTATCCTTCATAAGGCCTGCTGCTACAGATTTCTCTATCTCCTCGCGCAGTTGCTTGATACTGCCGATGCAAATCTCTTCACGGCCATCTTCGGTGCGCCAGATAGGAAGCGGAGTGCCCCAGTAACGGCTGCGGCTCAGGTTCCAGTCGACGATATTCTCGAGCCAGTTGCCGAAGCGTCCGGTACCCGTTGCCTCAGGCTTCCAGTTGATGGTCTTGTTGAGCTCTATCATACGCTCTTTCAACGCCGTTGTGCGGATAAACCAGCTGTCGAGCGGATAGTAGAGCACGGGCTTGTCGGTACGCCAGCAATGGGGATAGCTGTGCGTATGTTTCTCGCTCTTGAAGAGCTTGCCTTCGCCTTTCAGCATAATGACCAGCTCGATGTCGAGGCTCATATCCTTCTCGGTCTTGGTGGGGTCGTAGGCGTTCTTGACGAACTTGCCTGCATACTGCTTGTAGAGCTCCACGTCGACATTGTCCTTCACCCACTCGGGGTCAAGGTCCTCGATCGGGGCAAAGCGTCCCTGGCGGTCGACCATAGGCATCTGCTTGCCGTCGCGGTCATAGAGCAGAAGGTCGGCAATGCCGGCTTTCTTGGCCACACGTGCGTCGTCGGCACCGAAGGTAGGTGCGATGTGCACGATGCCGGTACCGTCCTCTGTCGTCACATAGTCGCCAAGAATAATGCGGAAAGCCTCGTTCTCGACTGCCTGACGATGTGTCTGAGCGGCGCTGTCGACCACGGTGGGCTTCACCCACGGTATCAGCTGTTCGTATTGCAAGCCTTCGAGTTCAGTGCCTTTACATTCGGCCACGAGTTTATATGCAGGAGCATCCTCGGGGTTCTTCGACGGCGGGAACATACTGCCCACCAGTGCCTTTGCCATAACGATGCGGCAAGGCTCGTTGGTATAGGGATGAGTGGTTTCGAGGAGCACATAGTCAATGTTGGGGCCCACGCAGAGAGCCGTATTGCTCGGCAATGTCCACGGTGTGGTTGTCCAAGCTATGGCAAATGTGGTAATGCGCGATTGTGTTGATGCGGCAGCACTTACACATTTACTCATTAACGCATTTACACCTTCTTCATTCAGTTTGAACATCGCAACGCAGGTGGTGTCTTTCACATCGCGATAGCAACCGGGCAGGTTGAGCTCGTGGCTCGAAAGGCCTGTGCCTGCAGCAGGGCTGAAAGGCTGGATGGTGTAGCCCTTATAAAGCAACCCTTTGTCGTATAGCTTCTTGAGCAAGAACCAGAGGGTTTCGATATACTCGTTCTCGAAAGTGATATAAGGATTCTTGAGGTCAACCCAATAACCCATCTGCTTGGTCAGCTCATCCCACAAGTCTTTGTATTTCAGCACCTCGGTACGGCAGGCGTGGTTGTAGTCGTCAACGCTGATTTTCTTGCCGATATCCTCCTTGGTGATGCCAAGGCTCTTCTCTACGCCCAGCTCTACAGGCAAGCCGTGGGTGTCCCAACCGGCCTTGCGGTCGACGTGAAAGCCCTTCTGAGCCTTGTAGCGGCAGAAGACATCCTTGATGGTACGTGCCATAACGTGGTGAATGCCAGGCTTGCCGTTAGCCGACGGAGGGCCGTCGTAGAACACAAATGCGGGGTGACCCTCACTCAGTTTCTGACCTTTCTCAAAAGTCTCGTTTTCTTCCCACCAGCGGCGCACTTCTTCGCCAATCTGGGTCAAATTAAGCTGCTTATATTCGTTATATTTCATATCTTATTATATATTATATCACATATAATCAACCCGTTGCACACTTTTCCAAGCACACAACGAAACTACAAAAATACAAAAAAATGCTGAATAGAGTCATTTTCACCGCAAAAAAACAATATGGACGGAATCCATATCAAAACCCAAATCAGTCATTCGGATTTATCCCTGAATGGCGTTTTCACACGTCCAAATTCGGGCTTCCGCCAATCCGACTTTTTGATAAATTCCTATAAAATTCTAATCATATTCTACCAACCTAAAATTTGATAAAACTTTGGTAAGAATTTGGGTAGAATTTGGTAAGAAGATGGTACCTGTAAATCAGGGGGTTGAGAAAGGCCATTTTTTGGCCTTTTTCGACTTTTTCAAACTTTTTTGAAAATCTTGTATATGCTTGATTTATAGTTGAATATATGCAAACTTCGAAAATTTATCAAAAAGTCGGATTTTGGACCTTGTTCGGGGCTTCATTCATACCCAATCGGTCATTCTCAAGTGACCCATATAAAAACACCAAGGGCGTTCCTAATTGGGAACGCCCTTGGTGTTTTCAGTCATCTCCAGCCGCAATGTTGCTGCTTGCCGGACAATACAAACCCGAAAGGTTAGAGAACGATTTTCTCAATCTTGGCGCGAGCCTCGAGTATTGCCATATACTCGTTCATAACACGAAGCTGCATATCGTATATGCTTCGAGGGCAGTCGGGAGTGAAAGAAAGCTTGCCGCTGTCCCACAGTTTCACCACAGCTTCAAGGTTCTCCTTGCGGTTCTGCAGGTGATAGTATTCAGCCTTCATACGCTCCTTATAGTCGCTGGAAAGCATCAACGATGTGATTGTCTGTAAGTCCATAGTTTTAAGGTTTTATGTTAATATTAAACTTTCGCGAAAAACGTCTGGAGATTGTTAAACACTACGGATTCCACACCCGAAGCGAAACAAAAACCGGAACTCTTTTCAAGATGCAAAATTACTCATTTTTTTTGAAATGGCGAAAAAAAATCTGCCACACGTAATAAAAAACAGAGTTTTTTTGTTACTAATACCAACGAGAAACAATCAAAATGTCAGCAGAAAGATGAACCACCTATTTCCCAACCACCGACGTGTAACGAGACGGCATCTAAAAGATGCCGCCCTTGGCAATTCCACTACCGTAAGTGCCGCCATCGTCTGGCTGGTGGCGTTCGCCACGCTGTGGTTAGTGATTTTAAGCGGTTTCGGATACTAAATATTCAGCTTGGCGCCGACGAAGAAGGTGCGGGGACGCGCAGGGCCGTAGATGTATGATGCATCGCGCTCAGGACCGCTGTCGAAGTCGCGCTGGTAGCTGTCAAAGAGGTTCTGTACACCTGCATTTATTTCCAATGCCGTGCGTTTGCCAAACGGTATGCTGTAGGAGGCCTTGAGCGTGAGGTCGAAGAACGAGGGCGTAGTCACCTGCTCAACGTCGATTGCAGCCGAGTGCTTGCTTTCCGAAGCGACGGAATGGTATACCAGCATCGGGCCTGTGAAGGTGCCACTGGCCATCAGCTGAAGCCTGTCGACAGGATTATAGGTGACGTTGAGATAGCCGTAGAAGTCAGGCACACGCTCCATACGCTGCTCGAACTTGCCTTCGCTCCACTCCTGTCCTTCGCCCGTGTAGCGGCTGCTCTGCCAGGTACCACCAAGCTGCATCTGCAGCTTCTCTACTGGTGTCAGGCGAAGCTCGAAGTTCAGACCTCTCACCTCAGCGCCGTCCTCATTGCGGCGCTCGTACATAAGATAACCCGCTGTGGTGTCGTCAAACAGCAACTCGTTGACAAAGGCATTGTTGATGCGTGTGTAGAAGCCCTCAATCAGCAGGTCGCCTTCCATCTTGCCGATATGGAAGCAGAAATCGCCCGAGGCATTGAGCGAGTGTGAACGTTCCTCGCGCAAGCCGTCGGCATTCGACAACTTAAAGAGTTCGCCGTTCACTGCCCCTACGTGCAGGTCCTCGTTGTAGACCTGCGGCGCGCGGAAGCCAGACGAATAGCCGGCACGCAGAACCACGTGATGGCTCGGCGCATAGCGCAAGTTGAGGCGAGGGCTTACGACGGGATTGTCAAGCATAGTGTGCTTGTCGGCACGCAGTCCGACGAGGATGTTCCAGCGGTCGTTCTTCCACTCGTTTTGCAGATAGGCGCTCGCAACCGACACATCCTGCCGCAACGTGTCGGCCTCGGCCAAGTTGCGATCCCGCAACAGGTCGTATGTGTGTTCGACACCGGCCGTAAGTTCGGACGGCATAAAGAGAAATCTGTCGAAATGGCGGCTGTACAGCACGCCTTCGTTGGTAGTCAGGTCGGTGGTGTAGCCATACGAGTTGCCGAAAGGATCACCCTCGTCGCGCTCGCCGTAATAGCTCTGACGGTCGACATACTGCGTGGAGGCGAAGACCGATGCGTGGCTCTGCCCGTCGACCGAAAACCAATCCCACTTCAGGCTTCCGCTGTGGATGTCGTGCTCGCCGCCCTCACTGATATGCGCCTGGTTCGAGGGCAAGTCGAAGCGGTCGCCACCACGACGGAAGTCGTTGATATTATGATACTCGACATTAAGTTTAGAATAGTCGCCGGTGCGCAGATAGCCGCGGAAGCCCACCATACGGGCCTTGAGCAGGCCCAGTTCGGAATAGCCGTCGCCATCGCGGTCGTAGGGGCTGCGCTGACGGTTGTGGCCGTAGATGTAGAGGCCTGCCTTGCGGTTGTCGCTCACGACAGAGGCGTTGAACGAGTTGCTCCAGTCGATGCTCTTGCCGTCCACAAGGTTGGTCACATTCGACACCGATGCTGTGTTGCGCACAGGTTCCTTGGTGATTACGTTTATCACGCCGGCGATGGCGTTGCTGCCATAGAGTGCCGACCCACCACCACGCATCACCTCTATCTGGTCAATCATCGACGAAGGCAGCTGCTCAAGCAGATAGACACTCGCCAAAGCATTGTTGACCGGACGGCTGTCTATCAGCACCTGCGAATAGGCACCGTCCAATCCGTTGAGGCGCACATTGAAGGCGCCGCAATTCTGGCAGGTGTTCTCGACACAGACACCTGTCTGCAGCCGCAAGCCTTCGGCCAGATTCACGGCATTGGCTGCATCAAGCTGGCTGCTGCCGACGACACTTACCACCGACGGCGTCTCCATTCGGCTTACGGCGTGCTGCGTGGAGGTAACGACCACCTGCTCGAGGGCTATCGCGTCGGGCTCAATCATAACGTTCAGCTCCAGCGTCTTGTTCTGCGAAAGGCTTACCGGCTGCTCCTTCTGCTTGTACCCAACCCCGCGCACCTGCAGGACACTCTCGCCCACGGGACAGTTGGCGATATGGAAATGGCCCGACTCGTCGGTTATGGCACCGATAGTGGTACCTTTAAGAGAAACACTTATATACGGCACGTGCTCGCCGGTCTTGGCGTTGACTACGTGACCCAGGATGTTGGCATCCGTCTTCTGCTGCGCAAAAAGGGCAACAGGCAATAATAACGATATTATCAGAAAAAGTTTTTTCATTGATTACAATAACTTTAAAGTCAATACAATACGCCGCGACGCCTTACTATGGCGTCAAGCAATAATAATACATCTGACCGCACATCTGCGTGGTCGGACACTAACCGGAAAAGTTATTGTAAAGGAGGAGCCCTGAGGCTTGGCAGCGCATACGAAACGGCTGCCACACGGCCGTCGTAGACATCGGCGACGCCCGTCACCAAAGGCTGCACGGCCGACAACGACACCGACTGCGACGCATAATAGGACGACGACGTCAGCTGGCAGTAGACGCAGTCGTGAGCCATCACCGCAGCCTCGGCCAGATGCGCCTTGTGGTGCAGATGGTGAGCGCAGTCGGGGCATTCGGTTGCCTCGCTGTGCTGTTCGGTGTGGGTATGGAACGACAACGCCACCAGCAGCGGCATATATGCCGCCATCAGGATATAGGGTGCTATGCGTCGTATCGTTGTCATCGCGGGAATAACGCACCGCCCGATATAATATTGCAGCAAAGACAGAAAAAAACTTCTATACATAACCAACAATCCACCGCCGGCTCTTGCCAATAAAAAATAGGGACCAACTCCGGTTGATGTCCGCTTGTTGTCCGCTTGATGTCCGCTTGTTGTCCGCTTTAAAAGCGGACAACAAGCGGACATCAAGCGGACAACAAGCGGACATCAACCAGTGGTGATATAGGGCAAAAGCAAGGATCTGCCACCGAGATTGACGCAAAAAAGCACTCCCGAAGCCGAGAGTGCTTTTCCTCTATACAAAAACTCAATTACATTCTTTAAGGGGTGGAGGGGTTAGAGGGTTGGAGGGTTGAAGGGTTGAAGTGGTTAATGGTTAGGATTTGCCCATTGGAGAGTCGGTGGCTCCTTGGCGGGCCTTGCTCTCGAGTTCCATCTTGCCGAAGCGCCAGGTGAGGCCGAGGCTTACGTAGCGCGAGTTATATCGGTGGCTGCCAGTTGTCTGGTACTGTGGCGCGGTGATATTGCTGCCCCACTCCGACCAACCAAATATGTCGCTGACATTCAGGTAGACGCTCATCCTGCGCTCGAAGAAGTCGCTGCTGCAACCGAAGTCGAAGCGTTTGCTGGCGTTGGTGAGTTTATAGAGACCTAAGCGCGGCGAGCTGTAGCTGCCGTTGGCGAAGACCTCCAGACGCTTCCACAGCTTGGCCCACACATTGAGACGGAAACTGTAGCTCAGCTTGCTGTCGCTGAAGTCGTTGTAGTTGTAGCCGTAGTTGAACAGCGAGGCGTTGAAGCGCACATTGATGAATCCTGTGGGACGGTAGGTGATGTTGGCCTCGATGCCCTCGGTGTGGCTCGAACCGATATTGACAGGATAGCTATAGTTGACCAGATAGGGACCAAGGACGGGGTCGTAGGTGGCGGCGGTCATATAGCCTATCTCGTCGGTATTTGCGCGGAAGTAGGCGTTAAGACCGACATTGCCGAACTTCATAATATACTTGTTGAATGCGGCCTCAAGGTTGTGGGTGTAGCTCATCAGCAGGTTGGGATTGCCAGTGTTGAAGCTGTAGTCGTCATAGATGCGGAAAAGCGTATAGTTGTAGAAAGTGCCCTCGTGCGAAAAGCGGCGCGTGTAGCTCAGGCTGTAGCTCTCGAAGGTCTTTGTCTGATAGCTCAGGTGGATGCTCGGTATCAAGCCGGAGAACACCGTGTCGAGGCGTGCCTGGTCGCCGATGGAGTGGTGCTCTATCATACCGCTCTTGAAGTTATTGTAATACCGCAATCCAAGTTTGGTTGTGAAACCACCCCAGCGCTTCTGTGCGGTCGCATAGACAGAGGGTTCTACAGTCAGTCCCTGCGACAGATAAGAGCGGTAGGGCATATTGTTCCACTCGCCAGAAGGCAGCAGGCTGTCGAGCGTCTCGTTGTCATAGTCGTAGCCTACACCCAGCTCGCCACCGGCCTCAATCGTGATGTCGTTCTTAAACGGGTGAGTGTAGTTGACTCCCAGTTCACCGCTGACGTTCCACATATCGCCAACCAGATGACGCTTGAAGTCGATCAGCAGAGGAGAATTGTAGTAGCGCGAGTCGTCGCTGTAGCCACTGTTGGCCCAGTAGCTGCCGTTGAGATTGACGCTCAGCTTGCGCCCCGTTGTGTCGTAGCGATGCTCATACCAGGCGCCGGCATAGCCACCGTGGGTGAAGCCGTTGTTGAGCGTGGTGTCGATATAGCCAAGGTCGATACGGGTGGGGGTGTATTCAAAGTACTGATAGTTGTTGTAGAACGAATTGCGGTCCCAGTATGGGTAGGCGCCGGCCCAAGCCGAGAGGCTGCGCGTGCTGTCTATCTGCCAGTTGACGTTGGAACCGGCATAGCCGCTCCAGATGGGCATTCTGTTCTTATTGTCATACTGCTGGAAGCGGCTGGTGTCGCCGTTGGCATCAAGCAGCGTGTTGGTACCGTTGGAGGCAGATTCCTGTATGCCGTAGCCGCCGCTGAGGTAGACATTGAAGTCGACCTTATCGTTGGCCCACACATAGCTAAACCAAGGGGCGATGGCAGGAGTGGTGGTGGCCTTAAGACCAAGGCAGAGCAGCTCGTTGCGCTTCACCTTCTGATTGGTGACGATGTTGATGACAGCGCCCTTGCTGCTGTAACGGGCCGAGGGGTTGGTGATGACCTCGACGCGGTCGATGGAGTTGGCCGGCAACTGCTTGATATACTGCTTCAGGGCCTCCTCGTTCATATGGCTGGGGCGGTCGTTGATCCATATCTCCACACTCTGGGTGCCGCGCAGCGTGATGTTGCCCTCGGCGTCGACCTCGACACCCGGGGCGTTCTGCAGCACGTCGCTGACGGTACCCGTCTGCACAGAGGGGTCTTCGGTGACATTGTACATCTGCTTCTCGCCGTCGACGGCATAAAGAGGCTTCTTGGCAGTGACAGTCACAGCGTCAAGCACCGTCGACAATTTCTTCAGGGTTAAGCGACCAAGGTCGGCATTGCCCTTCACGCTGACGTTGTGCCAATAAGTCTCATAGCCTATATAGCTGACACGCATCAGGTAGTCGCCAGCGGCGACCTGCTTGAACGTGAATTGGCCCTTGTCGTCGCTCGTGGTGCCGTAGGCAAACGAGCTGTCTTGCGTCTTGAGCAGCACACAGTTGACATAGAGCAAGGCGTCGCCACTCTTGGCATCGGCCAACGAGCCTTTGACTTGATTCTGTGCACTCGTCACGAAGCCGCTTACAAGGAAAGCAATAATGACGATGATTTTAACTATTTTGTGATCCATTGTTTTGTTGTTTTATAAATATATCGTTTCAAGGGGTCGAAATCTTACAACTCGATGGAATTATTTTTTCAGCACATCTTGGCGATGTCGTCCAAAGTCAGGCCCAACATATTCATTTTCTGCAAGAACGCAGGCAAATCCTCTTCCATAAATTCTTTGCGGTGAAGAGCAAGAATCTTGTCCGAGGCATCGGTGGCCACAAAATAGCCCACACCGCGCTTGTTGTAGATAATCTCGGCACCTTGCAGATACTCGAACGTGCGCATCACCGTGTTGGGGTTCACGCCGAGCTGGATGGCGATGTCGCGCACACTCGGTATACGCTCCTCAGCCTTCCACTCGCCGCCCACTATGCGCTCGCACAGTGTGTCGGCAATCTGCTGATATATCGGTTTTTGTTTCTTGAAATCCATAGTTTCGCTTGTTTTATTTGTATCTAATTGCGGTTCCGTACACCAGCACTTCGGCAGCCTGAGCCATAACGGACGAAGTAGTGTAACGGATGCCAATAACTGCATCTGCACCCATAGCCTGCGCCTGCGCCACCATTCGGTCGGTGGCTTTCTTGCGCGCCTTTTCCATCATATCGGTATAGGCTCTCAATTCGCCTCCAACGATGCCTTTAAGTCCCTGACCAAGGTCGCTGAACATATTTTTCGACTGAATGGTGCTGCCGGTGACGACACCAAGCAGATGATACGATTTGCCTTGAATATTTTCTACTGTATATAATTCCATAATGATTTAAAGTTTAAAGGGTTTTAAAGGTTATAAGGGTTTTAAAGGGTTTAAAGAGTATTGTCATTTCACAATTCACCATTCACAATTCACAATTCACCATTCACCATTCACAATTGACTAATACTGCATTTTCTTAAGTCTGCGATAGGCGATGAAAGAGAAGATGAAGGTCACCACAGCATTGCCCAACAAGCGGCTCCAGAAGATGAAACGCATCAGGGCCTCTTCCGACTTGATACCAAGCCATTCGGCTATTTTAACAAGCAAATTCCAGTAATCAGGCCAGTTGATATGATTCATAATGGGGGCAATAATCAACACCAATGCAAACATAATGAGCATCATCCAAAGGACAGTCTTGATGAACTTGTTTTTCTTGAAGATGGTGTTGGCCAGTATAAACAGCGAGGCCACCGAAAAAAACTCAAATGTCATAAGAACAAAACCACTGAAGCTTGTAGCGAACACATATTCATTATCGCCAATCGTCTTCATCCAGTCGGGCACTTGCCACAGGAACTCCTTGTATGGGCCGAAAGGCAGAAGGGTAAGTATCGTGTCCACAGCTATCGAGCCGACAAAGACCACAAGCGGACAGACAACGAAACAGTATAGCACCATACTGGTGAACTTCTCGCACAGCGAGGCTGGCAGCATAGCGAAGTAGTTGCCCTTGCCGACGAGGTTGCAGCTGTTGTAAATCTTCATCGACGATATGGCGGCAGTGAGGACAACTGCTAAATGTATGAAATTACGGCGATTGAACACCTCTACCACAGAATCATTGACTGCCAACCCCATAAGCCAGACAAAGGCCGGTATTAGCATTATTATGAGCATACTCATTCCAAACAGAGAGTACGTATTGTGAAAGTCGCGAACGACGACTTTGTTGAATCGGTTTAATTCAAAATTTTTCATCTTGTTATTGTTTTTATGTTTAAGACTTTAACTGGGAGTTAAAGAGGGAGTTAAATTGGACAACGCATATCATTTGTCCTTTTTAACTTCCACGAGCGAAGCAAGTTTACTTCCTTTTATAACTTCCATTTTTACTTCCTATTTTATTTAAACAAAAAGCGTTCTGATTGTTGATTGGTTGCGCAGCACGGCGTTGAAAAGACCTTCAATGTTCAGCTGGCTCTCACCCATACCGTTGTTGACCAGCACGTTGAGGTAGCCACCGGGCATCATCTCGCTGTAGAGGGCGTCGGGACGCTGCTGACCGCCGTACTCGAAATAGAGCTTGTCGGTAATCTTCTCGACCGAAGCGTCGAGCAACACGCTGTTGTTCGAGATGATGATGATGGGGTCGATCAGATTCTCAACATCCTTCACCTGGTGGGTCGAGATAATGATTGTCTGCTCCTCGCCTACCTTCTCGCTGAGGATGCGGCGGAAGTCGGCCTTCGACGGGATGTCCAAGCCGTTAGTCGGCTCGTCGAGCAGCAGATAGTCGGTGTTCAGCGCCATTGCGCAGGCCAACAGCGATTTTTTCTGCTGACCGAAACTCATCTCCTTGAACTTACGGCTGATGTCAACCTTCAATTCTCCGGCCAAGTGCTGCAGCATCTCACCGCTCTGCTTGGGATAGAACGGAGCCAGGTCGTTGAAAAACTTCTCGGGCGTTGCGCTGTCGGGCAGCGGCACCTCGTCGGGCAGCAGGAAGATATTCTGCAGGAACTCCGGCTGACGGTCGAAGCTCACCTGTTCGTCGACCGTGCAGCTGCCTGCCGTAGGTTTCAAAAGTCCGCTGATGGCTTTCAGCAGCGTGGTCTTGCCTACTCCGTTTTCACCCAGAAGGCCGTAGATGGCACCCTTCTGGAATTGGAGATTGATGTTGTCAAACACCTGCGTTTTGGTGTACGAGAACGAGAAATTCTTGATGTCAATCATTTTGTGATAAGTTTTGATTATTGTTTATTTTACTATCTATCAATTCGTTGTACGTATATTTTACTACTGTATTAGTTGATTAGTACACTGCAAAAGTACGACTATTTTTGAAACTACCAAATTTTTTTTGAAAATTTTTCGATTTTTTTTCAGAAGCCCCCTTGAAAAGAACTGCCAACCCAGCCTGCTACCGATAGCGGAAGAGCAATGCCTGGTACGTACCAGCTCTGGGTCTGCTCTGGTATATCAACCACACTTCGACCATACTTCAACCATACATCAACCATCGTTTAACCATATATATGGTTGAAATGTCGTTGATGTATAGTTGAAGTAAGGTTGAAGATACGGAGCAAACCCAGAGCAGGATGCTTGTTGTTACGAAGGAAAAGCATATTATTATTAATTACTATATTATTGAAGTCATAAAAATTAATTATTTTTGCAAAACAAAAAACAATGCGCTTTTCACTCAATTCGCTAAGAATGAAATACTTTACATCACTTATGTCAAAGAAAGCATCTTTATTGTTCGCATTGCTTGCAACCGTTTTCTCCCTGCAGGCACAAGACATCGTCATCAAGGGCAAGATAACCGACGCGAAAACAAAAGAGCCCCTACCCTACGTCCTGCTACGCGTTGCCGGCACAATGTCAGGCACGCAGACAAACCACGACGGAGTGTATAACCTGAAACTCAGCAAGGAGCAGGCAGACAAGAAGATAGTGCTAAACTTCGCAGGTTACCGCACCGACACAATAGAGGTCAGCAAGCTGCGCAAGCAGAGGAATGTCACGATGAGCAAACTATCAATCACTTTGGCTTCGGTGACGGTGAGCGACTATACCAAGCCGAGCAAGCTTATGGAGGAAGTGGTCAGACGAATCCCCGACAACTACTGGTGCGACACGATGGTAGGCACCTTCTTTTTGCGCCATTACGGGTTGACCGACGACAGCCTCTGGCTTTTCTGCGAGGCCATCGCCGACGTTATGCGCCCGGGATACGGCATCCAATACATTCAACCCCTTTTCGACTACTCTAACTTCGACTCTATAAGTCTTGCAGGCAACCACAAACGATATCCCTTGAGCCGGCTGCTGGTATACGACACGCTGATGCTCAAGGAGCTTCTCGGCGACTCCAACTATAAGGAGAACATCTTCGTCGGCGAGACACAAACCAAGTATGACGATGCTCATATCTTCAGCGATATGCTGCAGAAAACCAAGAGCTTCAAATGGACAAAAGGGAAAGGCGGCAAGAAGTTGGACAGGCAGTCCAAACTGTCCGTTATGAACGAGGGAAGCGGCGAGAGCTACTACCTCATCACGGAAGTGACCGAGAAAGACAGCACGGCCTTGATTATCAACAAAAGCGACAAAGCCCTTATCCACTACTACAAGACAACCCTTTGCCCCGACACATTAAAGTTGTTCTACCCTCTCAACCGCTTGGTTGGCGGAATATGGTACACCTACCGTCGCGAGCAATACGACTATGCGAAGGTCGGCGGCCGCTACACACTCACATTCAGTATGAAGGGATCGTCAATCGGAATCCTTCCTCCCGAAAAGGCGCGGGTCGTGGGTCGCAAGATGAACAGTAAGCTGCGCGAAGTACTCACCAACGACGAATTTGAAGAATACGAGATGTGGACCTTGACCGATTTCCGCAAGATGGAGCCCGACTTCCTCAAATCCGCCATCAGGAAAGGAGTCAAATATAAATATCACGACATATTCAGCAAGGGCGACGCCAACGAATCCTTCTGGCAAAGCTACAACACAGTGCCACTCGAATCGCGCATAGCCGAAAAACTCGAAGCCGCGCTAAAGAAAGATAAATAACAGCCAAAAGTAAAGACGGAGCAAAATCAGACAAATGCAAGGGGCTGCGAGCAACGCTCACAGCCCCTTGCAACATTGAAGGAGGCGCTTATCGCTTGTCCTGTACACCGAAGTTGATCCACTCGCTTTGCGGATAGCGGGCTTTGACGGCTTTGCGCATCTCAAGCATCTGCGCCTTGAGGTCAGCCAAGAGGTTCTGGTTCTCGCGTGTTTTGAGCGTGGCTTGACGACGCATCTCGTCCATTTCCCTGTCTTTTTGCCTCAAATTCTTAGAAGCCTCCTCTAAGCGGTTGAGGGCATCGGAAGTGATGCCGATTTCCTGTGCCTCTTTAAGGTGTTTGCGCAGACCGGCAACGAGCACATCTGCCTTTTCGATTTCGTTCAAGTTAGTTACTGACATAATAATTGTTTTTTTGTGGTTTATTATTGGTATTTTAATCTGTAGCGGCTATCTCGTCTTCGCGGATGATTACATCGGCAATGGCCTCTGTCTCATCTGACGGTTTGACTGTCTTATTGATATTCTGTTCGTTTCGTTGTGAAATGTTATCGGCGAAAAGATGGCGGATGGCAAACCGTACAAAAGGCTGGACAAAGAACATTTGCGAGAAATAGGCAAACGGCAGATTGTAGCATACCAAACGGAACCAACGACACAAAAAGTCGACGATGTCAAATCCCTCATAATAGGGATAATAAAATAAATCGGCCAGTAGGCTCATCGATGGACACATAAGGCAAACGGTGGCCGTGATGATGGCCGACTCGAATATCATCGGGTGGTTGCGGCGCGGGTCAAACTTGCGGCTGGCCAGTCGGAAGGCCAGAGGACTGCCCATTGCTACCGCGAGCACGAAAGCGCAAACCGTCTCAATAACGATCATCAGCCAAATAGGAAGATAATTGCCTAACATATAGACACCGCCCTGGCTGTCGAGCGCCTGCAGCACTGAGGTTGTTCCGGTTGTCTGCATCAAGCTGTCGCCTTCAATAACATAAAGGCTATAAAAAACGAACAAGTGAACTGTAATGAAAACTGTAATGAGAGCATAAACTAAATGCTGGGTTCGATTTCTTGACATAGGATTGATTATTTTAAGGGGAAAAATGCGTTACTTGTGTCAGCCGTGCAAAGAAGTGCCTCCAAGGAGAGGTTGATCTCTTGTGCCGTGACGGTTGATGAAAAAAAAGTCGCCATAAGGGCGACAAGAATGGTAAATTTCTTGCGTATCATACCCTGTATTTTGGTTAAAATTCCGGTCAATTATCAGCGTTTATCTGGAACCTTTAACTGACCCCTTTTCAGAGTATTATACGTCTCGGTAGATTATACGATAAACAAATACAAAGATAACATTTTTTTTGATTCCGAAAAAAAAATGTACTTTTGTTGCCAAAATATACCTAATTATGGAGCATCGTTTCATATCCACAATTGAGCGCAGCGGCAGTATTAACGCCGCCTACGTAGTGGTGCCAGTAGACATCCGTGAGGTGTATGGGAAGGGGCGCCTGAAGGTGGAAGCCACTTTCGACGGCGAGCATTATAGCGGCAGTGTGGTCAATATGGGCGTCAAGGATGCCGACGGCAAGATTTGCTACATAATCGGCATCACCAAAGCCATCCGCCAACGGATTGGCAAGACCTTTGGCGACACAGTCGACGTAACACTCCGCGCAGTATAACGAATTACAGTTTCCTGTTAAGCCTTGATTCCACCTCGTCCCGCTCCTCCAGCAGGTTCCACACGGCATCCTCGCTGAGCACACCGCGTTTCATCTCTTTGGGTAGCCGTCCGGCTTCGTCGGCCGCAAAGTCCTGTTTCCACTCCTCGCTGCCGTAGTAAGCCTCCAACTCACGCAACGCCTCCTGCGCAGCCTCATAGTCGTCAAGCGCAGCCGCCAGCCCTTTGACGGCTCGCGACGCCACCTCAAGCAGATGCTCAATCCGCGCGATTCTTTCTGTCTATTCCATCGGCTGTTATTCTTCAGCAAACTTTTTCAACGCCATCTCGTCAAGCCGCTGCACCGTCCATTCGTCCATCGGGATGGCGCCGATACTGCGGTAGACCCTCAGAGCCGGCTGGTTCCAGTCGAGGCATATCCACTCCATACGGCCGCAGTTGCGCTCCACAGCCAGCAGCGCAAGATGTTTCAGTAGGGCTTTCCCGTAGCCACGACCGCGTTTCTCGGGCACTATGAACAGGTCTTCGAGGTAGAGTCCCTTACGCCCCACGAAGGTAGAGAAGTTGTGGAAGAACAGGGCGAAGCCTATCACCACGCCATCCTCCTCGGCAAAGAGCACTTCTGCCGAGCGCTCTACGAAGAGCGAGTGATGCAGCGTCGCCTCGTCGGCCACCACCTCGTCGGCACATTTCTCGTATGCCGCCAGTTTCTTGATGAATTCCAGCACAAGACCCGCCTCATCGGTCCTCGCCGGACGTATATTGAACTTATTTTCCATAATCTTTAACCTTTTCACATAGTTTGTCTTCCCTGATGACCTTTGGTGCCGCCTTGCCGGCCAACACCAGCACCTTCTTCCCATTGCGGTAGATGTGCAGCTGGCGCGAGCGCACCACGGCTGTCAGCTCCGGGTCATCCTGCATAGCCAACCATAGGCGATGGTATTCGCCATTCTCGTCGAACAGCTTCCGCTGCAAGTGCGAGCACATATTTGTGGTATCGATTGTCAAACTGTTTATGAAATCTGTTGTTTTATCGGTTCTGCCACATAGAACTCCGACCGCTTCGGGGCGGCGAAAGTGCGCTCAATCATAGCCACGTGGGAGAGGTATTCGGGGTCGGTGAAGGCGATGGCTCCGCAGGGACAACAACGGCGGCAGGCCTGGCATTTGATACAGACGCCGTCGAAGGTCGGCATACCGTCTTTCGCACCAATGCTACCCATCGGGCACACCTCCAGGCACTCGCCGCAACGTGTGCACAACGCGCTGTTGCACGAGGGCTTCGCTTTGAGGAATCCCGCAGGTGCGTTGTTGGTCTTCAAGGGGGTATAATATTTTTCGGGATGCGCCTCGCCGGGAACCGATATAGTCAAGAGTTGAGAGTTAAAAATTAATAGTTTCTCCGTTACCTGCGCTGCGAAACTATCAAGCTCTGCGAGGTCTTCCTCGTTGGGACGACCTGCACCAAGGGTAGCGCTGAAAGCGTGGCGTGTCACCATAGCGGCGGCTCCGACAGGCTTCATACCGCCTTCCACCATCAGACCCACCAACTCGGCCAGCGCGTTGTCGTAGGCGCGGTTGCCGAAAGTGACGAGCGCAATAGCCGGATTGCCGTCGGCACGTAAGGCTCGCCGCACATAGTCAAGCGTCTTGTTAGGTATGCGCCCCGCATAGACAGGCGTCGCCCACACGACGAAATCCCTTGCCTCCACCTGTGGCAGCTCCTCGCGCTCACGCGGCAAGGTGTAGGAATGGTATTCCACCTCCGCACCCAACAGCGCGCCCAGCCGGTCGCCCAAGTGCTGCGCCACCTGCAACGTGCCTCCCGTAGGACTGAAATAGTAGACCTTGACCATACCTGATTCTCCTCAACTTAAAACCTGCGTGTACGACGACAATAATCTTTGTATTCGTCGCCGAAATCGCGTTGCAGACGACGTTCCTCGCTGACAACTTGCACCAGCATAATGGCGAAGAAAGCCACCCACACCAGCGCTGCCTGCCAAGTCCAAAGCCACACCACGCATCCGGCCAAGAAGGTTAGCGTGCCGGTGAGCATAGGGTTGCGGTTGATGCGGTAGGGGCCTTCGGTCATCAGGTGTTGCGTGCGTGGTGCCACCTCGTGGCCGAAGGCATCCATAGGGTTGCCCTTGCCGCGACGTTTCATATAGACGATTGTCCAGATGCTCAGCGACAAACCGCCAATCATCAGTACTCCCGTTATCGTGGCCCTCAAGGCTCCGATATGCACTATAGGCGGCATTCCCGACGCCAGCCACATCACCGTAGGCAGCAGCATAACGAAAAGCACCGCACCCAGCAGATATCCAAATATTTCTTTCAACAGTTTCATACATCTGTACTTTTGCCATTACCTTCTCCAGGCACCTATCACCTCGCCGATATATACCGTGTGGATGCCGGCCTCGAAGCCGTCGTACCACTCCTTGGGCGTCGCGTTGCGGAAGTCCTGCTCCGTCTGATGCCAGGCGGTCATCGTCTCGCATTCTATGACCGTCTTGGCCTCCTTATAGTAGGGCGTGCCGTGCTCGGTATATGCCACGTGAAGGCCGAGGGCTTCGGCCTTGTTGGTGTCGCGTCCGCTAACCTTGCCCATATATTGCCAGATGGCCGGGTCGTCGAACTCCATAATGGTGAAGCGCTGGTGGCGCTCCATAAACTCGTAGGTGTAGCGCGCCGGCGCCACATACACTGTCACCGCCGGACGGTCGTGCCCGAGGTAGTTGCCGATGCCGCCCCAGCCGATGGTCATCGCGTTGTTCTCCGTGCTGTCGCCGCAGCAGAGGACGAGGTTCTTTGTGAAGAAGGTGAATCCGTTGTCGGCAAAATCCTTCTGCACATCATATGCTTTCAATTCACCACTCATAGCCGTTTCCTGTTTTTCGTTGGTTTGATTCTGATTACCGTCTGCACAGCCAGCCAGCAAAGCCAGCAGCACCGCAGCAGAAACGAATGAACGTATCGTCTTTTTCATTGATTTAATTATTTTGTCGTTATTTCTTTGTCCATCTCTCTTAATTCTTAATTATCAATTCCTCCGCCATCTTCTTTCCTGCATCAAATGCCTTCTGCAAGTCAGCCTCCCAGTGTTCGTCGCGGTATTGGCGTTTGGCCTCTTCCGAGAAGCCGCCCAATTCAAAGCGGCTGTAATCCTTCACCTGATAGGTGTTGTAGGCAATCAAGCGTTCCGGCTGGCCGAGGGCGCCCGCTATGCAATGTTCCATCGAGCCGTAGCCGTTGCTGTTGTTCCGCTCGGGAGTGCCGTTCATCGTCTCCACCAGCAAAACGGGCATCCGCTTCGGAGCCGTGAGGCTGTAGTCGTTGTACGAGAGCCAGGGGAACGCCAGTCGTTCGAGAAAGGTGCGCATTTGGCCGGTCACATCGCCGAAGTAAATCGGCGACCCCAGCACCAGGCCGTCGGCACAAGCAATCTCCTCCAATATAGGAGTCAATGCATCCTTGAAGCGGCACACATTCGAAGCCTTTCCCTTAATTTTGCAAGCCATACACGACATACAACCCTTGTAGTCAAAGTCATAAAGGCGTACCGTCTTCACTTCAATCTGGTCGCTGACCGAGCTTGCCCCTTCAGCGAATTTCTGCAACATCGCAGCCGTATTGAAATTCCTCCGCGGCCCGCCATCTATAATGATAATTTTCTTCATATAAATATATTGTTATTTCAGTTCGTTATAACGTCATTTCCTATATTCTATTGCCTTTCGCCCATCAACAACTTGCAAAGACACAAAGGGAAGAACGACATACTAAAATGGTTCTACCCAAGCTGTAGCCTCGTTCAAAGTACTTGTTTGAGCCTGGCTACAGCTTGGGTAGAATTTGTATAGAACCTATTTCTATTCTGTTACAAAGATCAATCTGCCGGGAAGGCAATCTCGCGCTCTATAACTTGATAGGGATTGTTGTTGCGATAGATTGTCTGGCGCACCCAGTTGTCGTCCTCGTCGTACTCATAGACGTAGCTGTGCTTCCAGTTCAGGTGTTCGTCGTAGTTGAACGAACTGACCTCAATGACATTGTCGTGGTCGTCATAGTAGTAGGTTGTGAGGGCCACAAGGAACTCATCGGCATCGTAGAAGCGCCACTCGATGCGGTTGCCGCGGTTGTCGTATTTGTAGAGGTAGCGCTGCATCAGTTCGCCATCGGGGTTGTAAAACTCAAGCTCGGTGTTGTTGCCCATATTGTCGTATTTGTACACGCGACGTTCGGTCATCTGGCCGTCGGCACTGTAACTCTGCTCCTCAACGAGGCGGTTGTTCTCGTACTTGCTGGTCTCTTTCTTCGACATACGCTCCTTCATATACACCTTGCGCTCGATGCGGTTGCCGTTCTTGTCGTTGAGATATGCCGTGCGGCCGGTCAGCTGGTTGGCCTTATTGTACTCGTTCCAACCAAGGGCATAGCCGTTCACGTCGAAATAATACGAGAAATAGATATAGTCGCCCTGGGTGCGGCGAATCTTGTCGGCAAAGTTGCCGCGCTTGTCGAAGGTGATGCTGTCGACGCAGACAAGCTGGCGTCCGCCATTCTTGCCGCCAAACATATTGTATGTATATTCAATGACATACAGAGCGTTGCCATTGATACCCATCTCGGTACGCGAATTCTTGCGAGGCTTGTTGCCGGCCATTGTGCTGCCAACCATAAGGAAGGCCAGCGAAAGAAGGATTATTCTCTTCATAATTGCAGTATGCTATGTTTTTTCAGATAACTTGAAATGTTTTTTTTTATTGTATGCTGAACTATTTTTTTTGCGATTGTTTCATATTTCGCCACGAGTCGATGCCGCGTTTCTGTCTCCAGAAGCCAGAGAAGACCGGAGCAAACAGCGTGATGGCACCTGCTATGGCGTAGCCCCACGGGCGCGGGATGATGGCGCCAAGACCCTCTGTCTGCGAGACAAAGATAAAGCTGGCGCACACCATAGTCATAAACAACGCCGGAATCAGTGTGATAAAGAACATACCCCTGCCCCTGCGCAGGTAGAGGAACGACGTGATGGCCCACAGCGTCACCGTGGCCAGCACCTGGTTGGCCCAGGCAAAATAGCGCCAGATAGTCTCGAAACCCTGCGCATCGCGGAACGAGTAGACAAGGATGCCACCGCTGACAACGAATACGGGTAGTGCCACAAGGATGCGGTTAAGGATGCTTTTCTGGCTGATATTGAACATATCGGCCACAATCAGTCGTGCCGACCGCAGCGCCGTGTCGCCGCTGGTCACCGCAGCGCTGATGACTCCCAGCAGGGTTATGACGGCCAGCGCAGGTGTGAACCACTCTTTGGCTATCACGCCAACCATAGCGTCGCCACTCTTACCGATGCACAGCTCCAGCTTGTCGTGGAAGAAATAGGCGGCGGCAGCTGCCCAAATCAACGCCACAACGCCTTCGGCAATCATAGCGCCGTAGAAGATGGGACGTGCCTGGCGCTCGTTGACCATACAACGCGCCATAAGTGGCGACTGGGTAGCGTGGAAGCCACTGATGGCACCGCAGGCTATCGAAACAAACATCATCGGGAATATGGGGTTGGCGGCAGCATCGGGGTTGCCATTCTTGTCGAAATGACGGTTGCCGAGGCCGTCCCAAATCTCAACCAGCTGCACGTCGTGGACGAAAAAGGCTATGACGATAAAGACCGCCATCAGCAGCAGTAGGATACCAAAGACGGGGTAAATCTTGCCAATCAGCTTGTCGATAGGCACCAGCGTAGCGATAAGGTAGTAGGCGAAAATGATGACAGGCCATATCCACAGCTCCCAGCCAGGCGTGAACTGGTCGATGAGCAACTGGGCAGGGGTCTTTACAAAGACAGCACCTACAAGAATCATCAGGAATACAGTGAAGTAGCGCATCACCTGCTTGGCACCGTTGCCAAGAAAGGCACCGTGCAGTTCGGGCAGCGAACAGCCCTTGTGACGCATCGACATAAAACCCGCCACAAAGTCGTGGACAGCACCGGCGAAAATGGATCCGAAGACTATCCACAAGAACGACGCCGTGCCGAATTTTGCACCCATTATGGCACCGCAGATGGGGCCCACACCAGCGATGTTCAAAAACTGGATGAGGAAGATGCGCCACGGTTTCATCGGTACATAGTCCACACCGTCCTCTAGGGCACAGGCCGGCGTGATACGTTTGGGATTGACAGCAATGCGCTCACCTATAAACTTGGAATAAAACACATATCCCAGCACGAGCAAAACAATTGAAAGAATAAATGTTATCATTGGGAGTTGAGGGTTTTAAAGGTTAAAAGGTTAAAGGGTTTTAGGTGTAATGGGGTAGTTTTCGTCTTCGTTTTCGTCATAATATCAAATTTCCACTTCCTCTCTGAAGTCGGCTATTTCCACTCGCTTGTAGCCGCGTTTGTTGAGGGTTTCTTTGAAGTGTTCCTGCGTCTCCGACTCGCCGTGGACAAGGAAAATCTTCTTCAGGCGGCGCTTATCCTGACAGGAGATGTACCTGATTAGCTCCTCATAGTCGCCGTGGCCCGACCACGACTCGATGCGGCGCAGGTCGGCGCGCACCTCGTAGGGACGGCCAAAGATGGACACCGTCTTGTCGCCACGCATAATCTTCGCGCCAAGCGTCGACGGCTCGCAGTAGCCCACGCAGAGGATGGTTGTCGTAGGATTGTCGATGTTGTTGGCCAGATGGTGCTTCACACGGCCTGCCTCCATCATACCCGATGCCGAGATGATGATGCAAGGCTTGTGGCGCACATTCAACGCCTTAGACGCCTCGACTGACTGTATGTACTGCAGACGGTCGAAACCGAATGGGTCGGGATTACTCTTCATATATTCCACGATGTCATCGTTGAAGCACTCCGTGTGCAGACGCATAATATTGGTGGCGTTGACGCTCAGCGGGCTGTCGACAAACACATCGATGTCGGGCAGCAGACCTTTGCTGCGCAGACGGTCGAGGGCGTAGATGATTTCCTGCGCACGACCGATGGCGAACGAAGGAATGATGAGCTTGCCTTTCTTCTTGGTGCAGGTGTCGAGCGTAGCCATCAGCAGGTCCTGTTCGGCGGTGTCGAGCGTGGTGTGCAGACGGTCGCCGTAGGTCGACTCCATCAGCAAGTAGTCCACCTGCGGGAACGGCTCGGGATCTTTGAGTATATGCTTGTCGTAGCGGCCCACATCGCCCGTAAAGCCAAGCTTGATAAGGCGGCGGCCCTCTTTGATTTCCAAGTATACACAGGCGCTGCCGAGAATGTGGCCGGCATCGAAGAACTCTACCGTCACCTCGCCTTCAATGTTGAACTTCTTGTGGTACGGCACGCTGATGAAGCTGCCCATACAAGCCTGTGCATCGGCCTCGGTATAGATAGGCTCGACCGGCGGCAGTCCCTGGGTGGCACGCTTCTTGTTGAAGGTGTGCGTATCCGACTCCTGAATGCGGCCGGCATCGGCCAGCATAATGGCACACAGGTCGCGTGTGGCAGGCGTGCAGACAATCACGCCGTTGAAGCCAAGTTTGTAGATATAAGGAATCAATCCCGAATGGTCTATATGAGCGTGCGAGAGGATGAGGTAGTCGATCTCCTTGGGGTCGAAGCCCAAATCGCGGTTCATAGCGTCGGTCTCGAGGCCCTTGCCCTGATACATACCGCAGTCGAGCAGTATCTTCAGACCTCTCTTCGTTGTGATGAGGTGCTTGCTTCCTGTCACCTCGCGTGCAGCTCCTAAAAACTCTATTTTCATATTTTAGCAATATATCATCAACGAACCTTCTTTTGAAATAATCCTCGCTTTGACAGCGCATTACAGCAAAAATCGGTTCTAAAACAATTCATTTACAAAAGTTCAAAAATAGCACCTTTTTATAATATGGACAAATTTAATTTATTGAAAAGCACAGAAGCTACTCATTTTGAAGAGGCAACAGATAATGAAGCAATATATCCTTACTTCGGATATTCAGGTTGTTTCCGTTATTAAGGAATATGTGCATCTTATGGTTCGAAGAAACAGGTGCCTTTACAGTAAGTTTCACCATTTCCGTGGCGTTTGGAGCGATAATTGTAGTATAGGGCATTCTGAGCAGATAGTTGCTATCATTTTCTCGAAGCATAATATCAAACCCGTCATTTTCCCATCCTCCCGCACCACGTCCACACATTCCTTTCAAAGAAACACGGGCAATAAAGTCGACCGAAAAGTTTGTATTGTCGAAAGTTATATTCCCATATAGTGTAGCATACGCTTCCATAATTTCCATCGAATATGCATCTTCTTCGGTTAGATTGCCTATGGCATCAACATCGTCAAACACTATTTCAAATGGATAAAACAATTTGGCCGCCTCCTTTTTCGATTTAACAAAACGACTTATCCCACACAAAGTAATATCCTTATAATCTCTGACGTAGCCCCAATACGTTGTATCTTTGTCATTTATAACTTCGGGAATTCTAAAATCAAAACCAGGATCACATAATTTATTATAAGCTTTGATATCAAACGGCACTTCGTCCAACTTTGAATCCAGTTGGCATATTCTTTTAAAGTTATATCCCCTTTTTATCAAGTCGGGAATGAGGTTAATAACCGTATCCTTCTTAAAGTAGTCGATATGGCGTGTGGATTTATATTTCCCGTTGAATCGTTCTCCTTTTTTCAGAATCGAATAATCGAATGTGAATCCGCCCCAGTTGAACCAACTGCCATTATAAAAACTGATTGTACCTGATTTTTCTTCCTCTGTGCAAATGTATACAAAGGGAATGGTGTCTGGCTCACTTCTCTCCACTACAACTATAAGGTCTTCGATGTCCAGAGGAAATGGTTTGTTGTTGACTATATCAATCTGAAGATTTAGATTCTCAGCATAGGGATATTCAAACCATACCGTTGCAGGAGCTTTGAACCTCCCTGCGGATGTATATAAATCATAGTATTTGTTGTCAACATCGATTCGTATTGTTTTTTCGTCTTCTCCCACAACTTTAAACCCCATAAAGTCATCGTACTGTACTTCCGCTTCAATAAAATCTTCAAATTGTTTCTCAACATTCAAATAAAGAGGGACGTCGGTGCTGTCGTCATACTTGAACAAGGACACGAAATTCTCCACCTCGGTTCCAAGTGGACTATGCGAGGCGTTGTTATTGTTGCACGACGAAACGAAAGATGCCACAACCAAAAGCGCAAAAGGTCGCAGAGTGTTGTTTCGACGAAACTTCCAGTGTCTGTTATAGGGCAACATATTTGAGGTAGACGTAGTTTGAATATATATAATCTCCGTTATGTGTCTTTATGCGGGCGCGCATACGGTACGAGCAGTTTAGTGGGGAATGAACGGTGAAGAAATATCTGTCGTCGACTTCACCATAGGCTACACTTTGGCGAAAACTTTTAAGCAAGGCCTTGTCGGTTTTCTCGTCCACATATATGTCGTCCACCTCATCAGCCTTGTTCCCAGTGACATTGAAACGTTGGTTGGAATAGGTCGAGTCTGCCATAAAGCCTTCTATTTCAAGCGTCGCCTCGACAAGCACCACTGTGTTTCGCTTTTTATTGTGAAGCTTGAGGCGGAAATACGGTGGTATGGTGCCGACTGCCGAGTCGCAGGCGGAGAACAGCGGGAACACCAATCTGTCGGCCTCACCAACGACAGAATCTTCATATTGGAATGACTGGAGCAATCCTTTGTCGAAAGCCATTCCATCGGTCATAACATCGACATCTTTGTAGCGCATCAAGTAAAGCTGTGCCGTGCAGTCGACATCAGAATCCTTTGACGACTGCCTGTTAAAAGAGAAAATAGAAAGTCCTATTATAGCCAGAAAGAGGAACGACAGGTTCAGCAAACGCTTTATTCTATGTTGTTTTGCGCTGTTGGCCTCACAATCAATCAAATCGAATTTTATTTTTTCAGACAGTTGTCGCTTGTCCTCAAACTTGACGTAGTATATTTTGTATTTTTCATCATTCAAATATTTCAGCAACGGGCTGTCGTCAGGTATGTTACGGCCATAAATATATACACGGGGTTTTTGAAACAGAGAGCGATTTGAAGCTTTGACAGCAACATCAATCTCGCCAATGGTGTAAGTGCCAACATCACCGTCAGCAATAAACATAGCCACATCGGAATGACGTATGTAGCGATTGTACGACGCCTCCTGCTGACCGCCTTTGACAACGTGGCGTGCCAGATCGGCAAAGTCTTTTACCGTGATGTTGTATCGTTTATGGTCGCGTGCATTGAGATCTGCCACTACCGGGGCGACCACTTCAGGCTTATAGCCTTTGTTATAGCTGTCCGTTTTATCATCGCTTCCGTGGAGAAGAGCCACTCCACCGCCCAAAAATACTTTTAGTTCTTTCATTGTCTGCAATCAATTATATAATGCCGAGGATTAATACTATGTATGAATATATCTTTGCTACGTATTGTCTTATCGTTTCCATTAGGAAAAACAAAGCGCAAGTTATGGTATGAAGCCTGAGGTACACTGATAATCAAGGTAAGCATCTCGGTGCCGTAGGGTTCAACGACTGTAGTGAAAGGATAACGGAGTTGGTAGTTGGAGTCGTTTGCGTGAAGAGCCACGTGAAAGCGGTCATCTTCTCCTACACCGGCGCCGCCACAATAATGAAAGAGACTGATTTGCGCTTTGAAGTCAACAGAGAAATCGCTGTTGTCAAATTCAAGCCGTCCATAGAGTTCCGCCCGACCTTCGAAAAATGGGCTAATTGAAGTATCGCCATCCTCTATATATACTTCTTGGGTAACTTCAAATGGGTAGAAAATCCTATCTAAAGTGTCAGATTGAAAGAAATCCTTATTGCAGCACATTGTGTAGTATTGATTCTCATCATATTCATCGTAGAAGTTATGACCTTTATCAATCATACGTTGACAATCGCGGGGATTGTAGTTCAAATATTCATTAAAACTATCCAGCTGCTTGCAGGCATTGCGGTAGTCATATCCCAACTTCATCAGTTCCGGGAGAAGGTTGAATCGTTTGGATTCTTCAAAATAATTTATATGACTGTGATACCGGTAATTGCCATCGAACTTCTCACCTTTACGGAGAATGGTGTAATGGAAAGTGAATCCTTTCCAGTTGTACCAGCTGTCGTTGATGAAGGTTATTGTGTTGCTGCAATTGTACTCTGTGCACACAAAGATGCGCGGAGTGCTGTCGGGAATACTTTTGTCCACATCGATCCTTATTTCCTCAATATCCAAAGGAGTGTCATTATTGTTCACAATATCCAGCTGGACTGTGAGATTCTCTTTTGATTCAGCAAACATAGTCAGCAGTGGAGCCTCGAAGCGTTTGCCCGAGGCATAAGCATTATAGTACAGACAATCGGAGGTAATGAATATGGAGTCGTCAGTTTCTCTAGAGATGTTATACTCCATATCCGCGCCGCAGGGATGAACGAGGTTAACCCCAATGACGACATCGGCCCAATCAGCCTGCTTGGTGTTTGGAAGCAACGACGATGCATTATTTATGCCGAGAGGCCTGTTGCATCCAACAAAGACAATGCAACAAGTAAGAATGAGCAGGGGTAACGGTTTGAGGTTCATAAGGGAAATTAGAGGTTTATTTGACCTAGAGGTGACCCAGAGTTGACCTAGAGTTGATATAGGGTTGGTATTGATTTTGCGACAATAGGTGTTATAGGCTTTCGCGGAGGATTTCGATCACCTCGTTGCGGGTGAGGGTGCGGTAGCCGACGGGTAGGATGAGGACGGCATCAGCGACGGCCTCGATGTTCTGCTCGGTGACGCCCAGCTCGCGCGAGTGGGTGACAACGCCTATTTCGTGCATCCATTCTTCAAGGCACTTGAGTCCTTCGGTGGCCACCTGCTCGTCGCTCTTGCCTTCGGGACGGACACCCCAGACATTCTTGGCGAAACGGACAAACTGATGTAAACCGTCGTGCATCACGTGGCGATAGTAGGGCAGCGACACCGAAGCCAGCGTCATACCGTGCGTGGCGTCGGTGACAAGGCCTATGGCGTGGCCAATCTGATGCACCTCCCAGTCGCCTCCCTTGCCGCACTTCAGCAGGGTGTTGAGTGCCCACGTAGCCGTCCACATAATGTTGGCGCGAGCCTCATAGTCCTGCGGGTTCTTGGCGGCGATACGCGTAGAGTGGATGAGCGAGCGCATAAGGCCCTCATTGATGTAGTCGGTAGTGCAGTCGGCGGTGCCGGCAAAATACTGCTCCATCAAGTGACTCATAATGTCGAAGAAGCCTGCCACCATCTGATACTGCGGCACGGTCATCGTGTAGCGCGGGTTGAGGACGGCGAAACGCGGATAGAGAGCCGGACCAAAGACCTTGCCCAGCTTGAAGCCGGCCTTGCGGTTGGTGATGACGCTGCCGCCGTTCATCTCGCTGCCGGTGCCAACCATCGTGAGGATGGCTCCGATGGGCACAGTCTTGCACTCGGGATTGCCCTGCTCCACCCAGTATTTCTGCCAAGCATCCTCCTCGCAGTAGGCCGATGCCGACACGCCTTTGGCGTAGTCGATGGTCGAGCCGCCGCCAACGGCAAGGATGAGGTCGACATTGTTGTCGCGCACACACTGGCAGCCCTCAAGCACCTTCTCGTAGGTAGGATTGGGCATCACGCCCGACAGTTCGACGACGCGCTTGCCCTCAGCGCGAAGTATCTCGCACACAGCATCGTATATACCGTTCTTCTTTATCGAGCCACCGCCGTAGGTGAGCATCACGGTTGGACCATAGTTCTTCAGCTCGTCGCGCAGATATTTGAGCGACTCTTCACCGAAATAAAGCTTTGTCGGGTTGTTGTAAGAAAAATTGCCTTTCATATATGTCTATAATTTAATTACCGGATTGCGACGTTTCAACCTCAAAAACACCAACTTACGCCACACTGGATACAAAACGGCGCCGCGATGTCGGTTCAAGGCCGAAACCTTACTTTTCAAACGTCAAAAACAGTTTTTTAGTATTTTTTTTTGCATTTCGCAGAAAAAAAACTACTTTTGTAGATTGCTAAGCGTCTTTGCAAAAACGCTTACGGCACTAAAAATCAAAAAGATAAAAAACAAAAACAATATACTATGGCACTGAAAAGAGTAATGGTTTTGACCGGAGGCGGCGACTGCCCGGGACTGAACGCCGTGATTCGCGGCATCGTGAAACGCGCCTCGCAGGAGAAAGACTGGGAGGTAGTGGGCTGCATCGAGTCGTTCAACGGCGTGCTGCGCGAGCCTACCGAGATTGAAATCCTCGACGAGAAACGCGTGGAAGGCCTGCAAATCCAAGGCGGAACAATCATCGGCACCACCAACAAGGGCGGCCCCTTTGCCTGGCCCGTCAAGCAGAGCGACGGCACCTGGACCACGGTCGACCGCAGCGACGAGATGCTGCGCAAACTGCAATACCTCGGCATCGATGCCGTCATCAACATTGGCGGCGACGGCAGCCAGCGCATCTCGCTGGGGCTCTACAACAAAGGCCTCAACATAGTGGGCGTGCCCAAAACCATCGACAACGACCTCTCGATGACCGACTACACCTTTGGTTTCCAGACAGCTGTCCAGATCTGCACCGATGCCATCGACAAGCTGGTGACCACCGCCGCCAGCCACAACCGTGTCTTCATTATGGAAGTGATGGGTCGCGACGCAGGATGGATAGCGCTGCACAGCGCCATCGCCGGCGGCGCCGACATCTGCCTCATCCCCGAAATCCCATACGACATCGAGAAAATCAAGGCCAAGATAGAGCAACGCTACAACAAACGCCGCGGATACTGCATCATCGTCGTCGCTGAAGGAGCTATGCCCAAAGGCGGCACGGTGACAGGCACCGAGACGGGCGAAGTGGGCTACCAGCACGTCAAGCTGGGAGGCATCGGCGAGCAACTGGCCGCCGACCTCAAGGCCGCCGGCGTTGAGCACGACATCCGCTACACCATCCTCGGCCATCTGCAGCGCGGCGGCACACCCATAGCCTTCGACCGCGTGCTGGCCACCGAGTTCGGCGTCCGCGCAATGGAATTCGTGCTCGAAGGACGCTTCGGCCAGATGGTGGCCTACCACCACCCTGACATCGTGGGAGTGAGCCTTGAAGAGGCCGTTCGCGAACAAAACCTCATCGCCCCCGACAGCCGCCTTGTCCACACCGCCAAAGGCGTAGGAATAGAGTTTGGAGACTAACAATCAGCACTATGACCATCAAACCCTACCGCCACGAGGTGAAATACTACGAGTGCGACCGTATGGGCATCACGCACCACAGCAACTACGTCCGCTTTATGGAAGAGGCCCGCGTCGACTGGATGGACCAGCTTGGCTACGGCTTCGACCGTATGGAGGCCGAAGGCGTCGTGTCGCCCGTCGTAGGCATCGACTGCCGCTACCGCCACACCACCACCTTCAAGGACATCATCGAGATAGCCGTCAGCGTGGCCGAAACCACACCCCTGCGCATCGTCTTCAACTACACGATGAAGGTGGGCGGCAAACTGGTTTGCACCGCCACCAGCACCCACTGCTTCCTCGAAAACGGACGCCCCGTAGCACTTGCCGAACGCTTCCCCGAGCTCTACGAAAACATAATGCGCCTGCCCAAAGAATAGGCCGTTACCCGACCGTACCCTCACCATACCAACACTGGTCGTTGTACAATATATGTACAATAGTTGTACAATACTTGTACAATTGGTAAACGTACAAATATTGTACAAGTATTGTACATATATTGTACATATGACGGAGTTGGTCCCTTG
>Ga0129306_1000620_pt1 | contig 53052 bp, 44 predicted proteins | sample P827metagenome_FD_94438 | JGI IMG/M metagenome (GOLD analysis project Ga0129306, IMG submission 94438) | Capybara group fecal microbial communities from Wisconsin, USA - P827 metagenome | ecosystem: Host-associated > Mammals > Digestive system > Large intestine > Fecal | place: USA: Wisconsin... | reverse complement strand
GGTGCTATCCAGGACAACGACCGTGGTACCATCGTAGGGCGCCGTTCCTTTGGTAAGGGACTGGTACAGAAGCCCATGGAGTTCACGGACCACTCGATGATCCGTCTGACCATCGCCCGTTACTATACGCCCTCTGGCCGTTGTATCCAGAAACCGTATGCCGATGGAGAGGACTACGAGGGTGACTGGCTGCAGCGCTACCAGCATGGCGAGTTCTTCTCGCAGGACAGCATCAAGCATACGGGACCTGCCTATCACACCAGCAACGGCCGTACGGTCTATGGCGGTGGTGGCATCACGCCCGATATCTTCATCCCAGAGGATACCGTCGGCATGACCTCGTACTATAAGGAAGCCTCGATGACGGGACTGATCCTGCAGTTCGCCTACAACTATACGGACGAGAACCGCGCCAAACTGAGCAGTTTCTCCGACGTATGGGATATGGAGAAATACCTCAAGGGACAGAACACGGTGGAGAAGTTCGTCGTCTTTGCAGACAAGAACGGTCTGAAGCGTCGTAACCTGATGATCCAGAAGTCACACAAGTTGCTGGAGCGTTTCGTCAACAGTCGCATCATCTATAACATCCTCAATGATCAGGCCTGGACGGAATATCTGAACCGTGACGATCCGGCTATCATCGAGACGCTCCGTCTGTTCCGCGATGGAGAGGCTTTCCCCAGGGTCGAGAAGAAGCAAGAAGGATCATCAGGCAAGGTGGCGATGGTTTTCGACAGTCGCAGTCGTATGATGCCGAAAAACTATATCGCCCATGCATAAGGAGGAACTCCGACAACAGATCAAACAATTGAAACGACAGTTCACCCCAGCACAACTGGAGGAACTGTCGCTTCCTGTTCTTGCCCGTCTGCGTCCGCTCTTGGCTGATGCTGATACCATCATGGCCTACTATTCCCTGCCAGATGAGGTCTGCACCCACCAACTGATCGACGAACTGGTGGCAGAGGGTAAGACCGTCCTGTTGCCCAAGGTCCTTGATGACGAGACGATGGAACTGCGCCGCTATACAGGTCGCCATGACCTCCGTGAGGGTGCCTTTCATATCATGGAGCCCATCGGTGCGCTTTTCACCGCTTTCTCTACTATCGACGTCGCCCTCATCCCTGGCGTCGCCTTCGATGCTTTCGGCCATCGTCTCGGCCGTGGCCGTGGCTACTACGACCGCTTCCTCCGCGCTCTCGGGGGCACAATGGGGACTGTCCCCTCTGTGAGCAGCGAAGCGAATTACAGGGGGACTGTCCCCAGTGTGCCCCCTAAACTCATCGGCCTCTGCTTCGACTTCCAAAAAGTTCCTGAAGTCCCTGTGGATGCAAATGACATCCCCGTCAATCTCGTGATCTAATTAAATCTCACCTCTGCGATCACCTGACTCCCCACGCTCTCGTTCAACTTCCTTACAATCTCCTGCCTTTGCATGGACAGATCCGCCCTCAGCGCAGGACTCGTCAGATGAACAAATAGCGTCTGGTTTCTGATATACAGATTCTGCGTATAGCCAGCAATCACGTCTCCCATCACCGTTGGCCACGCCTCAATTAACCGCTTCTGCAGCAACGGCGTCTCCAGTCCCTGAGCCCGCAGGTTCCTCAGGATCAGGTCCTTGATCTCTTTGACGTCTCTCTTAAACATCGATCTCTCCGTTATTGACGTGGAAAATCTTATAGTCGTGCGACGAACGGCTCAGGATGCTGTCCAGGTGCTCGCGGTTCGTATCCGTGATAAAGATCTGTCCGAACTCATCACCAGCCACGAGCCTCACGATCTGTTCCACGCGCCCCGCATCCAGTTTGTCGAAGATATCATCGAGCAACAGCAAAGGTGTCGTGTGGTTATTCGTGCGTCTGAGGAAGTCAAACTGTGCCAGTTTCAGCGAGATGACGAACGTCTTGTGCTGTCCCTGACTACCCTCCCGTTTCAGGGGATGTCCGCCCAGCGAAAACACCAGGTCGTCGCGATGCACGCCGTGTAATGAGAAACCCATGATACGGTCTTTCTGCCTGTCGCGCTGGATTACCTCCAGCAACGGTCCACGCTGACAGTGCGACACGTACTCGATGGCCACCTGCTCCTTATTATCGGAGATCTGCTCGTAGTAATGCTGGAAGATGGGCACCAGTTCCTTGACGAAGGCTGCGCGCCGCTCGTAGATCCGTTCCCCCTCGATGGCCATCTGCTCCTCCCACAGGCTGATCACCTCGGGGTCGGGCTCCTCCTCCAGTTTCAGCATCGTGTTGCGCTGTTGCAGGGCCTTGTTATAGCGGTTGATGGAGTCGATATAGCTGCGGTCGTACTGTGAGATCACCAGATCCATCAGCCGTCGGCGCTCCTCACTGCCACCCTCGATGAGCAGTGTGTCAGAGGGCGACACCATCACCAGTGGTATCAGTCCGATATGCTCCGACAGTCGCTTGTACTCCTTCTTGTTGCGCTTGAAGTGCTTCTTCGTGCCGCGCTTCATGCCACAGTAGATGTTCAGGTCGTCGGAGTAGTTGCCCTCGATCATCAGGAAGTCCTGTCCATGGCGAATCACCTGCGAGTCGATGGGGTTGCCCGCCGAGTGACAGAACGAGAGGAAGAAGATCGCGTCGAGCACATTCGTCTTGCCCACACCGTTCTGGCCGATGAGACAATTGATCTTCGGCGACAGTTCCAGCGTGGCCGACGGAATGTTCTTATAGTTAATGAGCGACAGCTTTTCGAGAATCATACTGCAAAGGTACGGTTTTTTTCGCATTTTCTTTTTGTTTTTCACTTTTTTATTGTAACTTTGCACGCGATTTCAGAGAAATCGCTGCGAAATCAGGCTTCGCCTCAGCAAAGAGCAAGCTCTCTGCATTCGGCTTGCACTGATTTTGTCACCCGTTTTTGAATTAATAAATTATTGTAATAATGGCAACAAAGAATCAACAGCAGGCAGCTCCCACGATGGAGGAGACCCTGAACAAGAGCGAGGCCTTTTTCCTGAAGTACAAGAAGGCCATCATCGCAGCCGTAGTGGCAATTGTCGTCATCATCGGCGGTGCAGTACTTTACAAGACTTATATCTCTGAGCCCAACGAGCAGAAGGCCAGCACGGCCATCGCCAAGGGTCAGGAGTATTTCGCACAGGGACTCTTCCAGCAGGCCCTGACAGGCGACAGCGCTGGTTACAAGGGCTTCGTAGCACTCGCCAGCGAGTACAGCAGCACGGATGCCGGTAACCTGGCCAACCTCTATGCCGGACTCTGCAACGCCCAGCTCGATAAGTGGGAGGATGCCGTGAAGTACCTCGAGAAATACGACGGTGCCGACGACGCCATGATCAGTCCCGTGGCTGAGGGTGCCCTTGGCAATGCCTACGCTCATCTGAACCAGCTCGACAAGGCCGTATCACATCTGAAGAAGGCTGCCGAGAAGGCCGACAACAACTCACTCTCTCCCACCTTCCTCGTACAGGCAGGTGAGATCCTCGAGAGCCAGGGTAAGGCCGACGAGGCCCTGAAGCTCTATCAGCAGGTGAAGGAGAAGTACTTCAACTCGATGATGTACTCTCGCATCGACGAATACATCGAGCGCGTTTCCGCAAAATAATACGATGGCCACAGCACTCCACAACCTCAGCGACTACGACTTCTCGAAAGTGCCCGATGCGTCGAACATGATCTTCGGTGTCGTCGTGGCTGAGTGGAATCCCGAGATCACAGGAGCCCTGCTCGAGGGCTGCGTCTCCACCCTGGAGAAGCACGGAGCCCTGCCCGAGAACATCCACGTGAAGACCGTGCCCGGCTCCTTCGAGTTGATCTACGGTGCTCACCAGATGACGCTCAACGACGGTTATGATGCCGTCATCATCCTCGGTTGTGTCATCCGTGGCGAGACGCCCCATTTCGACTATATCTGTCAGGGTGTCACTGAGGGCGTCGCCCGCATGAATGCCACGAGCAACATCCCCGTCATCTATGGTCTCCTGACCACCAACGACCTCCAGCAGGCCAAGGATCGAGCAGGAGGTAAGCATGGTAACAAAGGCGATGAGTGCGCCGTCGTAGCCATCAAAATGGCAAAGTTCTAAAACAATGGAGTTCTAAACCAAAATAGCCTCGCCGATTGGCGGGGCTATTTCTTTATTAGATTTCATTACCCGTGTAGAGTTGGTAGTATTTACCCTTCAACTGGAGGAGTTGGTCGTGGGTGCCCTGTTCGATGATGCGACCGTGATCGAGGACGATGATGAGGTCGGCATTGCGGACGGTGGAGAGGCGGTGGGCGATGACGAATGTGGTGCGCCCCTGCATCAGGGTGTCCATGCCCCGCTGCACAAGGGTCTCCGTGCGCGTGTCGATGCTGCTGGTGGCTTCGTCGAGGATGAGCACAGGGGGATTGCTGACGGCGGCTCGGGCAATGGCGATGAGTTGGCGCTCGCCCTGGGAGAGGTTGCCACCGTCGCCTATGAGTTGCGTCTGGTAACTGTTGGGCAGACGACGGATGAAGTCCTCGGCACCCACCAGGCGCGCAGCCTGCATACACTCCTCATCGGTGGCGTTGAGTTTGCCGTAGCGGATATTGTCGAGAACGGTGCCCGAGAAGAGATGGGTCTCCTGGAGCACGATGCTCATCGACTTGCGGAGGCTCTGCTTCGAGATCTCAGTGATGGGGATGCCGTCGTAGAGGATGCGCCCCTGCTGGATCTCGTAGAAACGGTTGATGAGGTTGATGATGGTGGTCTTGCCAGCGCCTGTGCCACCTACGAAGGCAATCTTCTGACCCGGGTTGGTGTTGATGTCGATGTCGTAGAGCACCTGTTTCTCGGAGGTGTAGCCGAAATCGACGTCCTTGAAATCGACATCGCCCTGGGGATGCTCCAGGATGGTCTTGCCCTCATCGACCTCGGGCTCGGCATCGCCTAAGGCAAACACGCGCTCGGCTCCCACCGAGGCGTTGAGCACGGAGTTGATCTGCTGGCTCACCTGGGAGATGGGACGCGTGAAACTCTTGTTCAGTTGCAGGAAGGCGACCACCGTTCCCAGTGACACCATGGCCACGGAGGGGTTGATGGCCAGCGTGGCGCCTACCACGGCGAGTAGCACGAAGCCGAAGTTGCTGATGCCGCCATTGACGGGCATCACGATGTTGGCGATGCGGTTGGCGCTGCAGGCCGAGGTGCGCAACTGTTCGTTGATATCCTCGAACTTGCTGATGGCCTGCTCCTCGTGACAGAAGATCTTCACCACCTTCTGACCCGTGAGCATCTCCTCGATGAAGCCGTTGACACCAGCCAGTCGTTGCTGTTGGGCGCGGAAGTAGTTGCGCGAGCGCTTGCCCAGTTGGGTGGTGGTCACGGCCATCACGACGGCCATCGCCACACTCACCACCGTCAGCGGGATGCTCATGACGATCATCGACGTGAAGGTGGCCACGATGGTGATGACCGACGAGAATACCTGGGCCATGGCCGTGGATATCATCTGGCGCAGCGAATCGACATCGTTGGTATAGACCGACATGATATCGCCATGGGAGCGCTGGTCGAAATACTTGATGGGCAGGTGCTGCATCTTCTCGAAGATGGTCTTCCTCAGGCGCAGCATCGTGCCTTGGCTGATGTGGATCATCAGACGGTTGTAGGTATAGGAGCAGACGGTGCCGAAGAAGAGGATAAGTCCTAACTTGAACAACGTCTGTGCCAGTGACTCGTACTGGGGATTCTCGACCTGCGTCAGGGGTACGATATAGTCGTCGATCAGTGTCTTGGTGAACAGTGAGGAGATGAGCGAGGTGATGGAGGAGATGAACACACAGGCCAGCACCACGACGATGGACCACCTGTAGTGGCGCATGACAAAGGTGAACATCCGCAAGAGCGTGGCGCGCTGTTGCTTGCTGGCCTTCTGGAATCCTGCCTGTGCCCTGGGGGCTTGTGGTCCCCCGAAATTGGGTTGTCTCATGCAGCACCTCCTTCCGGTTTGTCGAAGTCGCCCTTGTCGGCCTTCTGGATGGCACAGATCTCTTGGTAGAGCGTGTTCGTCTTCAGCAGGTTCTCGTGGGTGTCGAAGCCTGTGACGATACCATTGTCCATCACGATAATACGGTCGCAACGCTCCACACTCGAGATGCGCTGGGCGATGATGATCTTGGTCATTTCAGGCAGTTGGGTATGTATGGCCTTGCGGATCTTCTCGTCGGTCTCCGTGTCACAGGCCGAGGTGGAGTCGTCGAGCACGAGGATCTTGGGTTGTTTCAGCAGGGCACGGGCGATGCAGAGACGCTGCTTCTGACCTCCGCTGACATTGGTGCCTCCCTGTTCGATGTGGGTGTTGTAGCCCTCGGGCATCTGTTCGATGAACTCATCGGCACAGGCCAGGTGGCAGGCCCTCTTGCAATCCTCCTCCGTGGCCTCATGGTTTCCCCAGCGCAGGTTGTCGAGGATCGTGCCCGAGAAGAGGATATTGTTCTGGAGTACCACACTGACATTGTTTCGCAGTGCCGTGAGGTCGTAGTCCTTTACGTTCCGGCCGCCCACGAGTACCTCGCCCTGTGTGACGTCGTAGAGGCGGGATACGAGGTTGACGAGTGAGGATTTTCCTGAGCCCGTACCTCCGATGACGCCGATGGTTTCGCCACTGTTGATCTGGAAACTCACGTTATAGAGGGCTGAGCGACGGGACTTGCCTGGGGTGGGGCGCTCATAGTCGAAGCGGACACCTCTGAACTCGACGGTGCCGTCGGCGATCTCATAGACAGGCTGCTCGGGGTTCACGATATCAGGCTCCTCCTCGATGATCTCTGCCACGCGCTTGGCTGAGGCGGCACTCTGGGTGAGTGTCACGAAGATCATCGAGAGCATCATCAGCGACATCAAGATCGACATGACGTAGGAGAACAGCGAGGTCAGTTCGCCAGTGGTCAGCGTACCCTCCACGATATAGTGGGCACCCAACCACGACAGGGCGATGATACAGCCATAGACCACCATGTTCATGATGGGGTGGTTCCAGGCCATCAGACTCTCCGCGCGTACATATAATTTATATAAGCCCTCGGCAGCCTTCGAGAATTTCTGGTTCTCATAGTCCTCGCGCACGAAGGCCTTCACCAGTCGGATGCCCGTGATATTCTCCTGCACGCTCTGGTTCAGTTCGTCGTACTTCACAAATACCTGTTGGAACAGCCTGGCCACTCGGGAGATGATATGGTAGAGGGAGAAACTCAGTATCACCAGGGCTATGAGGAACACCAACGACAGTCGGGCATCGATGACGAGGCACATCAGGATCGACAACACCAGTTTGAAGGGTGCTCGTACGCTGATTCCCAGTATCTGCTGGAATGCACTCTGCAACGAGTTCACGTCGGTGGTCATACGGGTGATCAGTCCTGAGATGGCGTATTTGTCGATATCCGAGAAGGCCAGTCGCTGGATGTTACGATACATCGCTGAGCGCAGGTTGGCCGCAAAACCCGTCGATGCGTAGGCAGAGCAGCGTCCTCCGAGAACGCCAAACACCATGCTCATCAGTGCCATACCCAGCATGATGGTGCCGTAGAAATACACGTTCTGCATATCGCCGGTATTGATGCCCTCGTCGATCAATGAGGCCGTCACATAGGGGATGAGCACGTCCATCAACACCTCGAGCGCCGTCCACACAGGCGTGAGGATGGTGGCGGTCTTGTAGCCTTTGATCTGTCGGATGAGCGTCTTAAGCATCTAGTTTTATGGCGATTTGATGACAAAACTGTTACATTTCGTTGCAAAGATATAAATAATCTGTGAGAATCATCGAAATATGTGGCTTTTTTATTACCTTTGCGCTCAAATTCGCAAAAATGATGAAATTTGTCAGTTGGAACGTGAACGGACTCCGTGCTTGTGAGGGCAAGGGCTTCAGTGAGATTTTCAAGTCGCTGGATGCCGATTTCTTCTGTCTGCAGGAGACGAAGATGCAGGAGGGACAGCTCGACCTCGCCTTTGAGGGGTATCAGAGTTATTGGAACTATGCTGAGAAGAAAGGCTACTCCGGTACGGCGATCTTCACGAAGCACCAGCCGCTGAGCGTGAACTACGGCATCGGTGTGGATCTGCACGACCACGAGGGTAGGGTGGTAACGCTCGAGATGGAGGAGTTCTATCTCGTTTGCTGCTACACACCAAACTCGCAGGACGGCTTGAAGCGTCTCGAATACCGTATGTCGTGGGAGGATGCCTTCCGTGGCTATCTGAAGAAACTCGACGCGAAGAAACCCGTGATCCTCTGTGGTGACCTGAACGTGGCCCACGAGGAGATCGATATCAAGAACCCTAAGACCAACCGTCATAATGCAGGATTTACGGACGAAGAGCGCGAAAAGTTCAGCGACCTGCTGGCTTGCGGCTTCACGGACACGTTCCGCTATAAGTATCCCGAGGAGGTGAAATACTCGTGGTGGTCGTACCGTTTTCAGGCCCGTGAGAAGAATGCGGGCTGGCGCATTGACTACTTCGTGATCTCAGACCGTCTGCGCGAGTACCTCGACGATGCCAAGATCCACACGGAGATATTCGGCAGCGACCATTGTCCCGTGGAACTGACGATTAGACTTTAACTATGCAGGATATCCTTAACCGCTATGACCCCATCACGCTGGAGGAGATGAAAGACATCCGGCTGATGAACCGCATAGACACCAAGTTTGTAACGACGGTGCCCGTGCTGAAGCAGTTGCTGACCATCGCCCAAGACGACTATTACGTACAGGAAACAGGTGGTCTGCGCATCTCACCTTATTATACGCTCTATTTCGATACGGCCGACTGTGCGATGTATAACCGTCACGAGGCTGGTCATCTGGTGCGTCAGAAGCTGCGCATCCGTTCTTATGTGGATGCAGGGCTGAACTTCCTCGAGGTGAAGACGAAGAACAATCATGGGCGTACGAAGAAGAAACGTATGACGATGGAGGGTTTTGATGCGCTGAACCCTGACCATACAATTCTGTTTAAGCGTCAGGATGAGCAGTTCGTTGCCTACGACGATTTCCTGCGCGAACACCTGCGCTATGAGCCGTCGTTGATGACACAGCAGATTGAGAACCGCTTCGACCGTATCACCCTCGTGAATAAGGGTAAGACCGAGCGCCTTACCATCGACACGCACCTGCGCTTCCACAATATCGCTACGGGCATCGATCGCGACATGGGTAATATCGTGATCATTGAACTGAAGCGCGATGGACTGAAGCCATCACCTATCCTCAGCAAACTGCTCCAGTTGCGCATCTTCCCTCACGGGTTCTCGAAATACGTTATCGGCTCAGCATTTACTAACAACGACCTGCGCCGTAACCGTATCAAGCCCCGTCTGCATAGCATCGAGCGATTTATGAATAAGTAAACAAAAATATAATAATTATGGATTTTTTCAATTTGTCTTCCGACTTTCTGATGATGTTTGTGCGCCTGCTTATCAACGTGCTGGCCACATGGCTCATCATCGACCGTCTGTATTATCAGAAGAGTAAGCGTCGTGACTTCTACTTCACGTTTATGCTGATCTCAGTCGCCATCTTCTTCATTGTCTTCTTCATGATCTTCGTGCTCGAGGATATGAAGGGCAAGACGTCGATGGGTGTGGGTATCGGACTCTTCGGTATTTTCTCCATCATGCGTTATCGTACGGACACGATGCCTGTGCGCGAGATGACCTACCTCTTCGTGATCATCGCCCTTTCGCTGGTGAATGCCGTCTCCGTCAACCTTCCTTATTTCGAGGTGATTGTTACCAACCTTGTTATCATCCTCGCCGTATGGCTCTGTGAGATGCACCTGAAGACCAACCCCACGAAACTCATTCAGTATGACCGTATCGAACTGATTACTCCTGAGCGTCGTGAGGAACTCATCGCTGACCTCGAGAAGCGTCTGGGACTGAAGGTGGTGAAGGTGGATATTGGCTCCGTTGATTTTCTCCGCGATATGGCCATGATCCGTGTGACCTACGAGGGAGAGTCTTCTACCGTGGGCAGCAACCTGAAGTTCTCCAAGGATCAGTTAAAGGAATTCTAATATGAAAAAGGTTTTCGTGTTTCTGATGATGGTGTTGCCGTTGGCAGCACAGGCTCAGAAAGATGACTTCGGTCTTGACTTCTCTCTGGAGGCACAGAAGAAACTTAGCAAGGATTTCTCGCTGAGTCTTGAGGGTGAATACCGTACCCGCGATAACACCAAGACCAGCGATCGCTGGGCTGTGGGTCTTGGTATCGATTATAAGCTCACTAAGTGGCTCAAGGCCTCGGCTGGCTATAATTTCCTCTATGATAATAATGAGAAGATCAGTTATTACGAAGCTACTGATGATGCCGTGATTGATGGCGATGCTAATGCTGGTGATCCTAAGAAGTGCGCTCAGTATTGGGCACCTCGCCATCGCTTCAATGTCTCTCTGACATTTGACAAGAAACTTTTTGGTGACTTCCGTTTCTCCCTGCGAGAGCGCTGGCAATACACCTATCGTCCTTCGCACACCGTCAGTGAGCGTTGGAGTTATCTTGACAATGCCTACGATGGCAAGGAGAAGACCTATAACGGTAAGGGAAAGAATGTGCTTCGTAGCCGACTGCAAATCGAGTACGACAAGAAAGGCCTCGCCGTTACCCCTTATGCCAACGTTGAACTGTTCAACGCCTGGAGCCTCCAGAAGGTGCGCTACACCGCTGGTGTAGATTGGAAACTCTCCAAACAGCACAGCCTCGGTGCCTTCTATCGCTACCAGAATGTCCGCAACGATGATGACGACAACGAACCCAATACCCACCTCCTCGGAGTAGGCTATAAGTTCAAGTTCTAAAGGAAACTACAATTTGGTTTTTCGATACAAGGGGAGTTTCGTTGAGGCTCCCCAATTCTTTCTATTCACACTTACAATTATAATAGCCTTATGATTTTTATTAGTTATGGTCACTTTCTGTGTAAACAGCTATTAATTAGTATGTTATATAGGTGACCTCATTTTCTTTAACATCACCTTTAAAAGTAAAACAAGTTGTTTTACCTTCAAAGATGACGTCTAAACGGGTGAAATAGATGCCTCCTTCGATAGTAAAACAACTTGTTTTACTTTTAAAGACGATACGACAGTCCTTCGATCTAGCCGTTCTCAATGATGATGCACTTCAGATTGAGCGGGGATATGGTGCTATTGCATGTCGTAAACGACTTGCATCAGTTGTTTGCCTAAGTCATCGGCCTGAGCCATGGTCTGTGCCTCACTATAGACGCGGATGATGGGTTCCGTGTTAGACTTGCGCAGGTGTACCCAACGGTCGGGGAAGTCGATCTTCACTCCGTCGATATCGTTGACGACGGCGCTGTTGTCCTTGGCAAACATCTCCTTTACCTTCACGAGGATGGCATCAACATCGGTTTCGGGTGTGAGGTCGATGCGGTTCTTCGCAATCTGATAGTCAGGGAAGGTCTTGCGCAACTCAGAAACGGTGCAACCCTTCTGAGCGAGACTGGAGAGGAACAGGGCGATACCTACAAGGGCATCGCGACCGTAGTGGCTCTCAGGATAGATAACACCACCATTGCCTTCGCCACCGATAACGGCTCCCACTTCCTTCATCTTCGTGGTGACGTTCACCTCACCAACGGCAGCGGCTGTGTATTGACCACCGTGCTTCTGCGTGACGTCGCGCAGGGCGCGCGTACTACTCAGATTAGAAACGGTGTTGCCTGGGGTATGGGTCAGTACGTAGTCAGCCACACTGACGAGCGTGTATTCTTCACCAAACATCTTACCATCCTCACAGATAAAGGCCAGACGATCCACATCAGGATCAACTACGATGCCTAGATCGAAACCACCCTGTTTAATCTTGTCCATGATGCCCTGCAGATTCTTCTCCAGAGGTTCGGGGTTATGGGCGAAATCACCTGTGCAGTCTCCGTTAAGGATCTCGTAATCGACACCCAGAGCCTGGAACAACTCAGGGAGGATGATGCCACCCACGGAGTTGATGGTATCGGCACAGACGCGGAACTTGCGCTGGCGGATGCCCTCAACATCGACGAGATTCAGAGCGAGCACGGCATCGATATGACGACGGTTAAATGTATCGTCGATAGTCACCTTACCAAGATGATCGACCTCGGCGTAGTTGAATTTCTCTTCTTCTGCCATACGGAGCACCTCTGCACCGTCGGCTGCTGTCAGGAACTCACCTTCGCGGTTGAGCAACTTCAGGGCGTTCCACTGGCGGGGGTTATGCGAGGCGGTGATGATGATACCACCGTCAGCACCTGCCATACGGACGGCCAGTTCGGTGGTCGGTGTGGTGGCATAGCCGATATCGATGACATCATAGCCCATGCCTGTAAGGGTGCCACAGACTACGTCGCGCACCATAGCACCTGAGATTCGGCCATCACGGCCTACGACGATCTTCTTGCCATTAATGAACTGGGCGTATGCAGTCGTGAACTTAACGATATCCAACGGGTTGAGGGTGTCGCCAGTATGGCCTCCGATAGTACCGCGGATACCTGAAATGGATTTAATCAGTGTCATTCGTTTGTGTTTATATAGAAATCGTTATTACTCTTTTTGATACGTGATCTCATAATAATAGGGTGTCACGTAACTGGAGGCTGTGGCGTGGCCTTGGGTGTGGGGAACGATGAGACGAACCTTCGCACAGTCCTCATCTTCCGACTGTGGACGCCCTACTTTCACGTAGGAGAGGGGAACAAGCCAACCAGCAGGAACGGAAGCGGAATAGTAGGAATACATCACACCACTAAGGAAGGCGGCCGTAAAGGTACTGCCTGTGCGTGAGACGTACATGAGATCTGGCATGGATGCATATCCTGGTGTGTTGTTGCGAGCTTCTATGGAGTCGGCTAAGAGGTTGAACTCCGAGAAACGGCATACGAGGTTGAGTTTCTGACCGTCCTGAATCATCGAACCGCAGCCAGGGCGCACAATCTGCATATAGACACCGTTCTTGTCAAACTTAACGTACTCGTTGCGCGAGAGGTCTGTGGTCTGTCCCTGCTTATTGAACTGGTCCTCGGAAATGACAGTAATAGCGGAGTCGGAGATAAACTTGGAAATGGCATTACGCTCCTTGTCCTTCTTGTCACCGTAGGTCTCGTAGTCATTGCAACTGGCAAGGACGGCCACGACGGCTATCATGATAAATAGAAATCTCTTCATCGTTTCTTTGAATTGATGGTGCAAAAGTACGAATTATTTCTCAAACTACGTTATTATTAGGCTACTTTAACTTGTTTTCGTAGGCGATGATGGCTCGCTTGGCGGTTTCGACGGCTTCTTCCATCGTACCGTTGATACGTCCGCCAGAGGCATTGAGGTGTCCACCACCGTTGAAGAACTCCTCAGCCATCTTGTTGCAGGGGAAATCATCGACGGAGCGCAGACTTACCCAGATGAGATTCTTCTTCTCTGTGTCTTCGCGCAGGGAGATGGAGAGTTTCAGCCCCTTGATCTGCTGGGGGATATTCACCAGACCCTCGGCATCACCCTTGACGAAGTGGAACCGCTGCTGCTCTTCCTTTGTCAGTGTATAGAAAGAGGCATGGTACTCAGGCAGATAGACGAGTTTTTCGTACATCACGTAACCCATCAGACGGATACGGTCTTCAGAATAGTTGTGATACACATTGCGATAGATCCTATCCTTGTCGATGTGCGTGGTGAGCAGTTCGCTGATGATGAAAAAGATCTCTGGGTTGGAGGAGTTGAAAGTGAAGCCGCCCGTATCTGTCATCATACCACAGTAGATGGGCGCAGCAAACTGCTTGGTCATCTCTTTGAAGCCACCGAGTTGCCAGACGATGCGGAAGATGAGTTCGCTGGTGCTGGATGCCTCAGGACGGGAGATCGTCAGCACAGCAGGAACATCAGGGTTGAGATGATGGTCGATGAGTATGCGTGGGGCAGGGGATGAGACAAGCGCCTGTTCCATATCCTCCACACGGCTGGGGGTGTTATAGTCGAGACAGAACACCAGATCAGCGATCTTGAAGAGCATATCGCACTTTTCCTTGTGCTTGTCGTAGCGCACAATCTTCTCAGTATTCGGCATCCACAGTAGGAAGTCGGGATACTGGTCTGGTACGATGACGGTGGCCTCCTTGCCCAGTGAGCGCAGGTATTCCGCCCAACCTAAGCATGAGCCAATGGCATCGCCGTCAGGACTCTTGTGACAGGTGATGAGGATGGTATTTGCATCAGAAATCAGGTGGCTCAGTTGGGCCACCTGATCTTCTGTCATGATATTAATATCCATTTAGAACAGTTTGTTGGGATAAACACCTTCGTCCACGAGCTGCTGGATGCGCGCAACGGTCGATTCACGGTCGGCGGCGTAGGTCACACCAAACCACTTGCTGGTGGTGTCGAGCACTTCGACGGTGGCCGTTCCCTCAGTGATGAGCTTATTGACCATCAGAGGAATAAAGAACTCAGCCTTCAGGTTCTCCATGTTCTTCGGATCGCTGAGGAACTGCTTGAACTCAGCCTCAGAGTATTCGAAGTAGTCAGGGGTGAAGCCCCACATGTTCATAGAGACAGGTGTGTAGTCAGCCACCTCCACCCACTGGCCCTGCTCGTCCTTAAAGCGGATGGGCTCTGTGGCGGCTCCAGCATTGCTGCCATCAGCAGCACAGCGTACGATCTCCGTACGCTACGACGGTGGTCAGATGGTTCTTCTCGTTGGTGGAACAGACACCACGGGCGACGGTACCGTTCTCAGAGAGCGTGTTGCCCACACGGAAACCTACCATGGCATACTGGTTCTTGGCACCCTCGGGCAGGTTGCTGAGGAACTTGCCGATTACCATAAAGGCGTCGCGGTTATAGAAGTCGTCGCAGTTGATGACGCAGAACGGCTCCTTGATGACATCCTTACCCATCAGCACGGCGTGGTTCGTACCCCATGGCTTCTGACGACCTTCTGGTACGCTGAAGCCCTCGGGCAGGGCGTCGAGACCCTGGAAACAGAGTTCACAGGGAATATGTCCCTCATACTTAGAGAGAATCTGTGTACGGAACTGCTCCTCGAAGTCCTTGCGGATTACCCAGACGATCTTGCCGAAGCCTGCCTGGATGGCGTCATAGATACTATAGTCCATGATGGTCTCACCATTGGGACCCAGACCGTCGAGTTGTTTCAGACCGCCGTAGCGGCTTCCCATACCTGCTGCAAGCAGAAATAGCGTTGGTTTCATAATTTCTATATTAGAAGTTTAAAAATTTGTCTGCAAAGGTACAAATAAAAAAGGAATTAAGGCACGGATTAACGTGCCTTAACATCAGAACGGGTAACCGATGGCGAAGTTCAGCGTGTGGAGGTCCTTGAAGCGCTTCACATTGAAGAAATAGCCCGATACACCGTTGTCACAGGGGATATGGAGGGCGAAGCCCCAGTCGAGGCGCACCACGAGGAATCCCAGGTCGTAACGCAGACCTACACCTGTGCCGAGGGCGATGTCGTTGAAGAAGCGCGAGGCCTTGAAGGTCATGCCATCCGTCCACGTCCTCATGGCTTCGTAGGCTTGTTCGCCAGTATATTCTGTATCATTACTTTCAGCATATATGGTGCCCAAGGCTACCCACTCTTCTTTCGGTCCTAAATCGAACTTACGCAGGCGCCACACATTACCAGCATCGAGGAAGATGGCTCCTTTCAGATTGCCAAACAAGGGTGCACGGTACTCGAGGTTCATCACCAGTTTCATGTCGCCATTGCGCATCAGGTAGAAGGTTTGTTTGTCCTGGATGCCGAGGTCTGAGAAACTACCGGGTCCGATGTCGCGCACCAAGAAAGCACGGATGCTGTTAGCGCCACCTACGTAATACTGCTCGGTGAGAGGGGCTTCGTAACTATTGCCATAGCTCCAGATGACACCTGCATTGACATGGCCCACCAGACTCGACTCCATACCGATACTCCAGGTCTTGGTAAAGTCGGTCTCTAAGCGCACAAACTGGGAGTAGGGCGTCTTGTACAACTCCTTATCCTTCTCGTCGAATGGTTTTCCCCGGAGTCTGTCGTAGAGCGATAACACATTACCCGACTCCTCGATGGTAGTCTCCCAGCGGATGGGATTGCGGAAGGTGGTAGGACTCGTATAGGTGTAGGTATAGCGCATCTTAGGGATGAAATAGTCGCCCATGGTGCGCTCCAGATAGGCGTACTTCCTAACTATCGAGTCGTATTTCGCTGTTGTGGTGTTCTTATACTGGTATTTCACCGTGAGGGGCGAGAACTCGTGCTGACTGGTGGCAGAGGATTGCCAACGATAGGTCCACTCACCTGAAACGACATGCATCTTGTAATATTCAGGACGGCGCACGATGTCTGTGGAAACCTTGGCGAAAGTGGTGGGCGTGGAGTAGAAACGGCGACGACGGATACGGCGCCCGTCCTTATCCCTGCGCACGCGGTCACTGTTATAGAAAGGTGCGATGATACGTGGGAACTCGATGCTGGCATCGGCACCATATTGGAAGGTGGAACTGTTGTCGCCACCACCCCGTTGCCACTCGTAAGAGCCGTGAAGGTTGATGTCGAGTTTCTCACCGCCACGGAAGAGGTTACGACGGGTGAAACCGATTTTTCCCTCAGGACCATAACGCCCGTTGGTACGTCCGATGGCGTTGGCCTCAATATAGAAGTCGTAGGGCTTGTCGAGTACACAGTTCAGGCGCACGTCGAGGGTATCTGTGTCAGGACGGGGTGTAAACTGGAAGTCCGTTGATGAGAAGACGCCTGTGGCGTTGATCTTGCTGGCCGATTCCAGATAATTGTCGTAACTGAACAGTTGACGGGGCCTCAGTTTCAAGTCCTTGAGGATGATCCTCGGACGGACGGGTGAATTCTTACCGTTGAAGAGAATGGTGAGGTGGCGGCGACGGACGCTGTCTGTGAGTTGTTCACGGGCAGACTTGCGAATCTGTACGCTGAGATCACCAATGTACCATTTCTTAAGCGCCTCGTCAGGCAGTCCGTCAGCCAGTTGGAAACGCAACTGGGCCTTGTCTGCCACTTGGAAGGTGTCTGCCAGATACGAGGCATAGCTGCTGTTGTAATAATAGTAGCCGTTATTGCGGAAAAGGGTGCTGATACGGCTGCGCTCGTTGTCGAGCGAGGTCACGCTAAAAGCATTGCCACTCTTGATGAGCGACTCATCCTTCGTGGAGTCGATTAGTTCCTGAAGGGGTGCCGTGAAATTGGTATAGGCCACACTGTCGAGGGTGAACAGAGAGTCCAGATGGATGGTATAGCCGATCTTGCATTTCTTGGGATTCTTCTTCTGGATAATCTCATAGGTGACGTCACCTCGGAAATAGCCGTTGTTCTGAAGCACACTCTTAGCGACGGAGGCACGCAGGGCCGGATTCACCTTACTCATCAGTACAGGGGCCTTTCCAAACGATTTCGTCATCCATTTGGCAAACTTAGAATCCTTGTTTGAGTACTTGTTATAGACCCAGAGGTGCCATGACCAGGGTACGGTATAGTAGCTGCTGCCAAAGAGTGAACCGTTGGGCTCTGTAGCGAGGGCAGCCTCCACCTCTTCCTTAGTCGTGGCGAGGTGGTCGTCGTAGTCTTCGTTCTCGTAGTTCTTCTCGTCGGCATAGGCAATCTTCGTCAGACCCGTAAACAACTGGTCGTCGTCAGGTATGCCCTTCGTCATCGAACAGGAAACGAGGATCAGGGCCATCGATAGATATAGGATGCTATTTCGTCTCATGTGTCGTCGTTAAAGAGTCTGTTTGTAAACTGTCGCGCTGCATGGTGGGCTGGCGCATACCAGGCATGGGCTGTTGTGGGCGCATTGGCATGGGTTGCTGCTCTTTCCTCCAGAAGCGGAAGATATCCCAGAAGTTGTCGAGTTTCCTGCGCCATACGAAACCTGCACCATACATGCTCGTATAGCCCTCCAACCAGTCATAGACATTCTGCTGGTAGAAGATCTTCACGTTCTGCGTGGCGTTCTGGTTCAGGCGATACTCCATCGTCACGTTGTCGAAGAACGAGTTGTTCTGACCTCCATAATCGCTGCTGCCAGAAGATACCTTACCACCAATCTCCACCTTCAGACGGTTGTTGAAGAACCGTTTGGCGAACTTGAATGAATAGTCTGTATGCATGGTACCGCTGGCGTCGGTGGTGTTGTCAATACCCACGCTGAGGTCGAGTGACTTCAGGGCGGAGCCTGCGATGTTATTGATCTCGCTCTGCAGGAACGAACTCAGGGCTGAGTTCATGGAGAATCCGCCCGTGTTGCCGTCAGTGAGATACATACCCGTGGTGAGCATGGTGACTGCCACCTTACCTCGTTCCTCTTCCGACATGGTGGCCAGTTCACCGTTCACGTTGTTGTCTTCTGGAGCCTCGATGATAAACTTCACTCCCATGTCATTGAGCGTCTTGGTGATGACCACACCACAGTTGAATACCACACTGCGTCCCACACCACTCTCATCCGTCACAGTGGCCTTGGTGCGCTCCGTAGCCGTGATATTTAGTTTCGGATTCATCGGGTCGCCCGTAAACTCCACATAACTGCCTTCCTTGATGGTGAAGGTTTTTAGTGGGATCACGGGCAGTGAGTATTTCATCTCACCGTTTGTGAGGGTATAACGGCCTGTGAGGTTGATGCCATCAGAACCGTATCTCATGCGCAGTTCACCACCACCTAAGAGATCCACATAGTTGGTCTGTTCGGCGTTGAGATCACAGACGATGTGTGCTCCCTGCGACACATTGATCGTCAGGTCGGCTTTGAGACCATTAGGCATAGGACGCTCGATGACGGTCTGGGTGGAGTCGGTAAAGTCGGTGAACTTCACGAGTTCGTTCAGACGGTTGTCTGCTGAAAGGGGAGAGTCGAGCAGCATATAGGTCATATCCGTGGTGCCGAGTACGTCGAGACGGCCGCGCATGTTCATCTCGTCCAACGGCCCCTGCAGACGGGCAAGGAAGTTCACGTAGGCCTTGCCATAGGCGATGCTCTTGGCCTCCTGTTTACTGTTGATGAGCAAGAGATTACGGGCCCGCATCCGTAAGTCGATGGTGATACGGTCCAAATCGCTGAAGTCGATGTCGCCCATCATGTTCAGTGGCTCGTCGTTATAGGCATAGAGTCCGAAGTTCTCCAACAGGAGATGACTGCCTACGATGCGCACAGGGTCGTTGTCGAAGCGCATCCGGATGCCATAGGGGATACTCACGAGATAGGCGGAATCCACGTAGATCTCACCATTCACGTTGGGGTGCTTGGTGGTACCCTCGATCTTCAACTCGCCCTCGCCGAAGCCTTCCAGACCGATGATCTGGTCTGTTACGAAACCATTGGCCAGAGAGAGTGGCATGCGTGTCATGGTAAAGGTGGCGTCGATCTTACCTTCATCAGAGTCCGAGTGTTTCTTGTTCTGGTAGATGCCGCTGAGCAGACCTACCTCCTCGTCGTCGAGCATCAGGCGCGCCTCGACGGCGTGGGTGTCGTCCTCCTTCATCAGATACACCATCTCCGTACTGATATTGCCGATGGGCGAACCTTCGTAGGTCATCTGCTGTACGGCCATATCCGAGGCCACGGAGATGTCCTCGTTCATGTCCTGCATGATGTGATAGTCGCCGTTCAACTTGCCAGTGATCTTAGGCAGGTAAGGAACCACGGAGGTCAGTTCTCCCAGATCCAACTGATGGATGCTGACGGTGAGGTCTTGCAGCATCGTCGAGTCCTGATCCTCCGTATAGAGCTTGAGACCCGTCTTGTCGTCAGCGATCAGATCGATCTTTGCCTGAATCTTCTTGCCCTTGGGGAGGAAGACGAAGTTGTCCTTGTTCAGATTGAACTCCTTATAGCCGATGGTAGGACGGTCAGGCATCAGTTTCAGACGGATGCCGTCTGGCTCCATCTCTGCCGTCGCACCAATGCGCACACCAAGTTTGTCCTTATCGTCATAATAGCGCAGACCAGCCAAGGCTCCGTGCTCGTGGAAATGACCGTCGAAGAGGGCGTTGAACACGAACTGTGGATTCTTCTTGTTGTTGCGTACCTGTCCCTGATAGGTCAGGCGTTCACCCTTTTGGGTGAGGTTCAGACGGATGGTGTCGATGCGTGTGCTATCGTAGTTGAGCGAGTAGAGATGGCTCTGGCCGTTGATGCCCGTCTCTGGTGAGGTGGTCACGTCGAGCAGCAGTTCCTTGAAGTCGATGTTCTGCAGTTTCAGCAGGTTGGCGAGGGGGTTCTCGCGCTTGCTCTCCACATGGAGTTTCATCGTAGGCAACAGTCGTTTCACGGCTGGTTGGTCGATGATGTTCTGCTCGTATTGGGCCATGATGGTGTCGGCGAGGGTGGTCAACTGATTAAGTACCAGTTCGTAGCCGCCGCTGGCATCCACCTTCACGATGAAGTCGCCACTCTGGACGCGCACATAGGTGGTGTCTGGATTGGTCTTCAACAGGATACCCACCTTATCTGGATGGTAGGTGTTCTTGGCGTCCTGGATATAGAGGTCCGTCAACAGTCCACTGATGTTGTGCGTCTGGTTCAGGTCTGAATACACCTTGATGTCACCTCGCATGCCGATAGTCAGGGGCTTGTTCAACAGTCGCATCTGATAGAGGTCCACCTTGATGAGTTCTGGGCATATCGTCGCCTCGATCTCCTTGGTGCTGAGCAGGGCGTCGATGTCGATGAGACCGTCGAAGAGTTCGTTATGCCCTGAGGCCGAGACGTGTCCGCGTCCGTTCTTCAACAGGGCCTGGGCGGTGATGTCCCTCAGGTCCCACGAGCCGTATTGCAGTTGGTGGATGGTGGCGTCGGCCGTCAGGTGGTTGCGGTTATTGAGCACGTCCGTACCATAGCCCTTGGCCTTGATCGTGGCAGAGACGTTGTAGAGGGAGTCCTTGGGCATGAAGTGGTGCAGGTTCAGGTTGTTGACGCTGATGTTGGCATCATAACTGATGTTATCCACCACCAGGTCTCCCTTAGCGTTCATGGGGATGGTGGCATCGCCGATGAGCTTTACTAAGCCGCTGCCCTCGCGCAGGGTCATATTGGTGGCATACTTAGGACCGTTGGCCTTCAGCACTCCGTCGAGCGTCATACCGTTAGGAATGCGATAGTCTTTGGTCAGTTTCGGATCCACGAGGGCTGTCACGAAGTTCAGGTCTTGTGTTCTGGCACTGAGTTTCACATCGGCCTTCAGGTTTCGCATGTCTGTGATGTTCTCAGCCGTTCCGTCAGCACTTAGGTGCAGGGCGGTGGGCAAGGTGATGTCGAGACCTGTGAAGTCCAGATGCTTCATATTGCCGTTCACGGAGCCCTTGATGGCCAAAGGATGGTTGGGGTAGCGCTCGATGAACTTCTGGGGCATGTCACCCATGAAGCGCATCAGGTCCTGTTTGCCCACTTGGGCGTTCAGGCGCAGTTTCATCTTGCCAGGGTTCAGGTCGTCGGCGATGTTGAAATCAATATCCGCCTCGGCCATGATGTCAGAGTCAGGCGTGCGCAGCTTGAAGGCAGGAATCTGTATATTGTTAAAGGCGGAGTCGAGCCTCACGCCACCCGTCAGATCTGTAATCTCCAGGCCGCTCTTCTCCTTCAGGGCCGTCTGGCGTACGAAGAAAGAAGTCCCCTGTGGCGTGTAGTTGATGGAGTCGATACCCAGACGGATATCCCTGAGTGCGAGGTGGTTATAGTCGAGACCCTTTACTTCGGGCTCCACGCGGTTGTCGTAGGCCAAGGTGCCGTCGTGCCAGTCAAGGCTCTCCACCTTATAGATACTCGTGCCAAGGTCGATATCCGCCCCACGGGCTACAGCATGCCCCATAAAGGCCTTCACGTTGAGGGTGTCGCCAGGCAGATGGATCGTTACGTCAGTACGTGTGATGCTGAGGCTGTCGGCGTTGATCTTCCACTTCACTTCCGAGGTGGTGGTATCCACAGCCGCCGTATCGCTCAAGGCGATGTCGAGATGGGCATCCGAAAGGCGCGCACCATTCACCTCCACGGTTTCTTTGTCGAGATCGATGCCTTTTGAGGAGAGCCAGAGCTCTTCGAGTTCACCCTTGATACGTAGGTCACTGATAAAGCCGTTGGTGTTGATCTTCGCCTGATGGAGGGACAACTCGTCGATTATCACGCGCTTCTTAAAAAGAGGTAATAGCCTGACATCCACCACCATCTTCCTCACATCGGCGAGGGTGTCCTTGATTTGGGGGAGCGAGTCATTCTGCTTAATGGCCCTGAAGCCCTCGATGCCCAAGTCCAATGGGAACTCCAAGTTCACGTGCTCCACCGTGATCTCCATGCCCGTCTTTTCCGAGGCAATGGCAGCCACCTTCTTCACCGCCCAGTTCTGCACTGGCGGCAAATAGATCAGCACGGCGAGTATCATGAACAGCAGAATGGGTGTAAGTACCGCAATCCCAATCCACTTGAGGGTTTTCTTCATTGTTTCTGCGAATGACAGTGCAAAAATACACATTTCTGCCTGAATGGCAAAGGAAACAGCAAGAAAAATGGCACAGATTATTTCTCTCGTGGCTCTTTTGGGAAATCCCATGGCCCTTTTCTGAAATTTGGTGGCCCTTTTCGCGCAATAAGGGCCACGGAATTTTTCTACGGAGCCACGAAATTCTCAATCAACGCTATGACGCTTTTACACTATTACACTGTTTCTTTTCGTTCCATCGATTAACGATTTCAAAAAAAACGCCGCTACACCGCTACGCCGCTACATTTGCTTTTTCCAAACTCTAACATCCTGTATCGAAGAGAAACAGAAAATAGGTATATACTCTATTTATAATTTTATATATATTTTAATATATATAAAATACAGAATACTATATTATCGTCTAAATTTTACAATCTCAAAATCCAAATGAAACGGTGTAGCGGCGTAGCGGTGTACCAAATGAAGCAGTGTAATAGTGTAAAAGCGTCATAGCGTGAAAGGACTAAATAGGGGAGGGGACTGACGATTGAGGAGGTTACGGCAATCTCCTGCGTTGCAATATTCAATCTATGGGATTGGACTATTCTCGTTGAGAGCATATAATGAAAAAAGGCACCCTGACGGATGCCTTTAATTTTGCCCCAACTGCGTGGAAGGCGGTTTACATTTCCATGTGATGCTATGCGGACGAGGACTTAGCACAACCCATATACATCGACCTTTCATGGCTTACGTTCTAGGTGCGAAGTTAGCACAAATATCCTTATGTTCCAAACTTTTTGATGTAATTATTCTATTTTTTTCATTATTTCTAAACTCATGACAAATAACGTGACCAAGGGTATATCATCATTCTAACAAAAGAACCGTCTTCATGTTATTTTGTTATTTGCACAACGGTGTTAGGAACTATTGTATTGTGTGTTCTTTTGTCATTCGTATCTTCTATTAGTCCCCAACATATCATGAATATCATGAACATGCTGTTCTTGGAGAAACTCACTGCCTCCACGCTCAACAGCAGTTTTCAGTATATTTGCTACCTCCCATTTGTCTGTATAAGGTGCGGACGGGTGCGATTTTATGATATCATAAACGGCTTCGATTGCCCTATGGAACGTTGCCAGATAACAGTCGTGAGGAATAAAGGTAACGTCTTTCAATTCACAATCACCAGCAAATACGACCAAAGAATACATGGGTAGTTTTGCCATCTGTGATGAAAGCTCGCGAAGAGCCTTAATGTGCCCCTCGTTTTGTTTAAACGGGTTATAGAAACGGTTCCTGTATTTTCCATATCCAGTTACCTGCGTCCAATAATCTTGATTGCCCTTCCCAAAGATCCATCCGGAGAAGTCCTTAACCTCGATTACTATCAGACCAACATCTGTGGCAACGACAATGTCTATCTGTGCAGTCTTACCGTTGTCGGATTCCACCATTAAGTCATGATATATGGCTGTTGGCTTGAAACCGGATGAAAGCAGATAGGATACAAGAGATCTCTCACTCCTGGTACCTCTATCAGACGAGGTTATCAATTCATATAGTTCAGGTTTATTCCAAAATGTGAACCATGTCAGATCCTGTCCGACCTCTTTACATCTGGCATCTACAGTGTAGTACCGATATATGATGGTCAGTACCAACATCATTATCACTATGTAAATAATGTAATCCGTTGTCATATATTCATCTGTTGGAGCCTCCATGTACACAGCGGTGTCAAGAACTATATTGTTGTTGATTATTCTTGCAAACGAAGTGTTTTTGGAAATCTAATATATTCTAAATATACCAATATTCTCTGGTTCAAAAGCCCATTGTGCTTGCCAAACTCGCCCATCTACTTGGTCTATTAGCAAAAAATTATACATATTTTGCGTTGGATATAGGAAAAAACGTCCTGGTTTCTTTTGTAATTCTGTTACTAATGGATAAGATAGATCATGGTATTTTACTTCCATTGAGTGTCCACTTCCTGTTGTATATTGAACCATCCATAGTTCACCAGAACTGGTATCTAATTTAAGAAATATATACATGTTTTTAGTTGGAAATAACAAGAACTTTGCATCTTTATTCTCAATAGAAGTGGTGGCCATTTGGGGCGCATAATCATAAGATTGTGCTTTAACACATAGGTTCATAGTCAACAAAAGGACTATTATCATTATCTTTTTCATATTCTATTATTATATCTTGTTATTCCATATCATCAGGACTATCATAAAACTCCATTGCAGCAAGAGCTTCATCATCGTTTCTGAACTCTGTGTCTTCTTCGAAGATTTCTTCTACCTCTTCAGAAACCTCATCTTGTTCAAGCTCAATGACGGCAGACTTTTTTTCCCCTGGATCAAATGATCCCACCATTCCGATTTTTATTCTATGTCGCATATCTCGATTGTTTTTAAGATATTTCATCTGCAAATATAAAAAGAAATCCCCAAACTCGCAAGGATTTGGGGAATAATTTAGCTACAGTGTGACAGTTGTGACAAATAATTCAGGAACCTCACAACGTGCTGAAGTGAACCCAGAAAGTTGGACACAACTTAAAGGTTCACTTCATGCCTGTCCCCGCGTGTTACGTGTTACCATACGCAGTTTGTTTTATAGTTAAACATTATTCATCAAACGGAACAATTTTATATAGATTTTCTAAGAAATATTCTACGGCATCGCGGAGTGGAGGAAGGTCGTTCTTCACAACATCCCAAATCATTTCATAGTTGAGATCAAAATAGCCATGGGCAATGTGATTACGCATACCCTTCACGCCTTTCCAAGGTATTTCTGGGCGAGAAGAGAGCAACTGTTCACATGTTCGCTCATCAATTTTTCTGAATCCCTCGCCTATAGCCTCTATCAACATGCAATCAGCAGCAAGCGTCTTTACACCATCGGGTGATGAAAGCATTTCGTTGAGATCCGTATAAGGTTCATTCCACAACTCCAAGTTGCGGATTGATTCGCGAATCTGCTGAAGCATGTCTTCAACGACCTTAAGCTGCTGTAAAGATATCAATGCCATCGCGTTCTATCTGTTGACGGAAAAATGGGCGCAAATGTTGGTGGTCTCTTACCAGGTCAACACTGCAACCAAGAAGTTGCTCAAGATACTGGGCGGCTTCGATGTAAATAAAGAGTTTGGGAGGCATGGTGACAAAGAGATCAATGTCGCTACCTTCGTGCTGTTCGCCTCTGGCCACAGATCCGAAAAGGCGCATAGATGTGATGCCAAAGCGCTCCTGCAACTCTGACTGATGCATACGGATGAGGTCGATATATGTCTGTGACGTATTCATCTTTATCACATATAATAATCGCAATTCGATTGCAAATATAGGGAATATATCTGATACTTCCAAATTTTCAGTGGATTTTTTTCAATGTACGTCGATGCCGTCGAAGTAGAGCTCAGAGATCATGGTGTCGGCGTCCCCCTGTTATTCCGTATCAGTTACAATAAGGTATAGATACGATTAATAATCACGGGTGGCTCGACCTTTTTCTACGGAAATCTGGATATAGGTTGATGGACTGAAATTGTACTTCAGGGCAGCGCCAAAGCGGTCGCCAAATTCCATGGGGTCATAGTAGGGCCAGGGAACCTTGGGTTGCATGAGGGACTTCTGACCGTAGAGATAAGCCTCCCAATGATCATTGAACTTATAGCCGAGGACGGCATTCAGACCTGCATCGCGAAGATTGCGGCCACCCCAATCGGCATTGAGGAAATAGCCTCCAAAGGCAAGCGACAACTTATCGTTGAAGGGTAGGGCATACATACCACTCACATTCTGGGCGAAGCCTGCTCCGCTGGGGGCATATTTGCCAAAGCCGGCAAACACGCTGGCGCCAAGGCTCATGTTCAGGCCATGATGCAAGTCCCAGTTCTGATAACCTGCCAAGCTGTAACTCATGGGCCAGCGGTTGATGTAGTGCAACTGCCCCAGATTGTTGAGTGAGGGAAGGTGCAGTGTAGAATCAGGCAACAGCGTTTCCTGAGCCCTCGACGTAAGGGCCATCAACAGCAGAGAGATGAGTAGTATCTTGCGAATCATACTGCAAAATTACGCATTTAGGGCGTTACTCCATAAATCCGCAAGATTATTTAGCACTTTCTTTTCTCTTTTAACCATCAAAACATTTCTCACAGGGGGACGGTCTCCGTCGTGTCCAGGAGATTTAGTGTACGTCGATGCCGTCGAAGTATAGTTCTGAGATGACGGTGTCGGTGTATTTCTCGCCTGGATACACGTCGAGGATCTCGAAACGTAGTGTCCAGTTGGGGGCTTCTGCATCGTGGGGACCCAGCACACCCACGTCGAAGCACTGCAACGTACGGCTGTCCTCCAGTTCGAGGATGGCGTAGGGCTTGCCCATGTAGTACATCTTGAGGGCCTTCGGACGGGAGTTCGCGCGCCACGCCTTGTCGCTCTTCACATGTCCGCCAAGGATCTCTACGGTGGTGATACGGGGACAACGGCCTGGGAACTCATACTCCAGCCATTCACCGATGCCCTGACCCTTGGCGCCTTCCGCCCACACACTCTCGTGGTCGAAGTCATGGGCATGCCCGGCCTCGTAGCTGAATCGGCCCTGAGGCTTCAGACAACTCGACGCTTTGACAGACAGGATCTCGCCTCCGCAATACCAACTGCAGAAGCCTCCATACAGGTCGGTATAGACGGTCAGGTCGCCCACTCGCGCACTATCGGCATAGATATCCTCTGTCGCATTCCTATACTCCTCGGCACTGATCTTGGGCATCTCGATGATGCTCTTCGGCCGAATGTGCTTCACCTGCTCCTGCGCCTTGGCGCCCATCGTACAGGCAAAAAGTATCAAAAACAGTAATGTCCTCATATCGGCAGCAAAGATACGATGAATATCTTAAAAATCCAAATAATATTTGATTATTCAGAAAAATTTGTATCTTTGCAGCGGAATGAGTAAGAATTGTCAGCTGATAGGAATTACGACGGTAATGCACTTCCTGATGGACGGGTTGTGCATGTGCTGCCTGTTTCTGTTGGCAACGGCTTACGGTGACTATTGGGGCGCATACGGCGACCGTCTGATTCTGGGTGCCATTCTGACATATAATGTGTTGGCGTTTATGTCGCAGCCGCTGACGGGCTTGATGGCCGACCGTATGACGCAGCGTCACTGGCTGTTGCTCTCGTCGGCCTTGTTGTTGACGGTGGCTGTGGCGATGGCATCGCTCCCTGTCAAGGCGGAATGGCTGCTGATACTGGTAGCCGTCGGGCTGGGTGCAAGCAACTCGCTCTTCCACGTGTGGGGAGGCAAGCAGACGGTGGTGAAGATGGGTAATGACATGCGGGCGCTAGGCGTGTTTGTTTCGGCGGGCGCGCTGGGCTTGGCTGTTGGAGCGGTGTTTGGCTCGTGGGCGCTGATGTATGGGATGCTGCTGGCGTTCGTGGTGATGGCGATAGCGTATGTGCGATGGGATAAGGCAGACGACACAGGGGGACAGGGCGGTGGCAGTTCGCGAGTGGCAGCGATGACGCCTGTGACGATATGGACGCTGCTGGTGGCGCTGATGCTGTGTGTATGTTATCGCTCGTTTGCGGGCGAGGTGCTCTCGAGTGGCATCACGAAGAGTCAGAGCCAGATCCTGATCATAGGTGCTGTGGCGATGCTGGGTAAGATGGCTGGTGGCTGGATCGCCCGTTGGATGGGTATCCTCCCTTCAGTGATGGTGATATTGGCAGGTGTCGCACTGTGTTTCCTCTTCAGGAGCAGCCTCGTGTGGGTGCTCTTGCTGGGTATCTTCCTGATGAACTGCACGATGCCCATCACGCTCTATCTGGCAAACCTGCTGCTGCCCAAGCGCGAGGGCTTGGCCTTCGGACTGCTGGCGGCGGCACTGATACCTGGTTGGCTGTTGGCCACCTATTTATAAAATATGGAGATGCTGATTACCATATTGCCCCCACTGATCGCCACGATCCTCATTGAATATGGCGTGTTGCGCTTCCTCAAAGAGAGGAGCAGGCGCGTATTGTGGTCGTCGGTGGTGGTGAATATCCTGACGAACGTGCCCCTGAACCTGTTGGTGATTGACAATGACTACGACTGGGGCGTGATCCTGATAGGTGAGGTGATCGTAATCCTGGTGGAGACGCTCTGGTATTTCATCTTCGTGAAGGCATGGGGAAAGGCATTCGTTTATGGATTCCTTTGCAATGCCATCAGTTTCCTTTCAGGCGTGCTGTTCCTGATGATTCTGGATTTAGTGTTTTACTATTAAATAAGTTGAGATTATGATTCTATTAGATGTTGCTTATCCGGGCAGACCTTACCATAGGCCTAACAGACCCATTAGACAAATTGTTGAAGACACGGTGAATACCGTCAAGGATTCTATCGCAGACGTGAAGGAAACGGTGACAGACAGTGTAGCACAGTCTGACATCGTGCTGAATGGCACTGGAACGGTGGATAACGGTGAGCCGTCAATAGTTCTTGCTATTGTCGTGGTGGCTGCAGCCCTGGCACTCTGCTTCGCCCTGGCCTATATGTATAGAAGACGTCTGGCTGTTTAGTCTGTTATCTGAAGGATTGCCAAAGGGTATCGTCGGGGAGGGGAGCCTCTGCGACGATCGGCTCTTTGGATACTGGATGGATGAACTCCACGCGACGCGACAGCAGTGAGATACTGCCGTCAGGATTGCTTCGGGGTGCACCGTATTTCAGGTCACCTTTAATGGGACAGCCCATCGCTGCCAATTGGCAACGGATCTGATGATGGCGGCCTGTCATCAGTTGTACTTCTAATAAGGTATAGTTGTCGCTATGACCGATCACTTTATATTTCAGGATGGCCTTCTTGGCGTTGGGTTTTTCCTGATCGTAGGCATAACTCTTGTTTTGTTTCTCATTACGTACGAGCCAGTGCGTGAGCGTTCCCTCGGGCTCGCGAGGCGTGTTTTTCACAATGGCCCAGTAGGTCTTGTGCACCTCTCCCTTAGCAAACATCTTGTTGAGGCGTGCGAGGGCCTTCGAGGTACGGGCGAAGACGACGAGACCACTGACAGGACGATCCAGACGATGCACCACACCTAAGAACACGGCTCCAGGCTTGGCGTATCGCTCCTTGATATAGTCCTTTACAATATCAGAGAGGGGGCGATCGCCAGTCTTATCGCCCTGCACGATCTCCCCACTCTGTTTGTTGACTATGATAATATGGTTGTCCTCGTAGATTACCTCCATAATTATCAATTATCCATTATCAATTATCCATTGATCACATGTTCATGCCACCATCGACCTGAATCACCTGACCACTCACGTAGCTCGACATGTCGCTGGCGAGGAACGTAGCCACGTTGGCGATATCCTCGACCTGTCCGCCACGGCGCAGGGGAATCTTGTTGCACCACTCCTTGCGCACCTCCTCAGGCAGGGCAGCAGTCATAGCCGTCTCGATGAAGCCAGGGGCAATGGCGTTGGCACGGATACCCTTGGGGCCCATCTCCTGAGCGATACTCTTGGCGAGGGCGATGAGGCCAGCCTTCGAAGCAGCATAGTTGGCCTGTCCAGCGTTACCATGCACACCAACCACAGAGGCCATGTTGATGATTGAACCACCGCGCTGGCGCATCATCACGGGCACACAGGCGTGGATGAAGTTGAAGGCCGACTTCAGGTTGACGGCGATCACGGCGTCCCACTGCTGTTCCGTCATACGGAGCATCAGACCGTCCTTTGTGATACCTGCATTGTTCACTAAGATATCGATGCTGCCAAACTCTTCCTTCACAGCCTTGACAACCTCCTCAGTCTGAGCGAAGTCAGCAGCGTTAGAAGCATAGCTCTTGGCCTTGACACCCAGGGCGGCGATTTCCTTCTCAGTCTCCTCGTTGATCTCGAGGTCGGTGAATGCGATGTTAGCGCCTTCAGAGGCGTACTTCAGTGCGATAGCCTTTCCGATACCGCGTGCAGCACCTGTAATCAGCGCTGTCTTACCACTTAATAATCCCATAATTGCTTTTTTTATTATAATGTTTAATCTTTAATGTTTAATGTTTCCTCATTTTCTTTGAAACTTTCCCAAGGCACCATAGACTACCTTGGCCACCTGGGGCTTGGTGTCCTCCTCCTTCATGCCATGGGCGATACGGCCGTAGATATAAGGCACTTCGAGACCCTTGATACAATAGTGGGTGATGTCGGCCACGAGGTCAATGTTGTCGATGTCGAACTCACCGTCTTCCTTACCTTCCGTATAGACCTTACGGAAGAGTTCGATCTCAGCGTCGTCGAAATGCTTGCGCACCTTCTCCACCATCCAGATGTTACGGAAGAACTCAGCACGCAGGTTACCATTGCGTACTACCGTCTCACGGATCATGCTCAGGTGGGTGTAGATCAGTTCGATGATCTTGTCCTGCGGACGGATCTTACGGGCGGCCACCTCGTCGAGTTTGTCGCTCAAGCGCTCCAATTCACCCTCGATGACGGCATAGTAAATCTCCTCCTTTGACTTGAAATAGGTATAAAGCGTGCGACGACCTTTTCCTGACTGCAGGGCAATGTCGTTCATCGTCGTATTTTCCAGACCGTTCTTGGCGAACAGTTGGCGCGCTACATCTACCAGTTTTTGTCTTGTTTTGGATATAGACATGATTGCTTCCTCCTTCTGATTATTAATTGCACACGGGCATTACAGTGTGCAAAATTACACGTTTTCTTTGAATTGTGCAAGAAAACAGGTGGAAAAAGTTGCAAAAATCGACATTTTTCAAAAAAATCGCATAATTATTTGCGTATCTCGAAAAATATATGTACCTTTGCACCCGCTTAAGAAAAATGACATCGCGGAGTGGAGCAGTTGGTAGCTCGCCAGGCTCATAACCTGGAGGTCGCACGTTCGAATCCTGCCTCCGCAACTAAGAGAGAAGCGCTAGCCAAATGGCTGGCGCTTCTCACGTTTTTATCAGCCTTCCTTCTTCGTCGTACACTCGTTGACGAGATAGACGATGCTCATGTACGGGATGCCTGTGTTCGTCTCGAGACCGATCTCACAGGTACGGCTATTGGAGTAGCCTACCTCGATATGGTTGGCCTCGATCTGTGGACGGAGTTTGCGCAGACCATATTTGTTGAGTTCTGGGAAGGTGAAGCCCCTGTCACCAGCGAAACCGCAGCAGCCTACGCCCTCTGGCAGATAGACCTTCGTAGAACACATCTTGGCAAGATTGATGAGATCATCGGCCACACCCATCTGTCGTGTAGAACAGGTGATATGCAGGGCGATAGGACGGTCGATGGGATGGAAGTCGAGACGATCCACGAGATACTCCATGATAAACTCGGCTGGCTCGTAGAGCTTCATCTTCTTCATGACCTTCTTCATACGGTGCAGACAGGGACTCTGGGCACAGAGCACGGGGTATTTGCCCTCCTTGGAGGCTTTCCACAGTGCCAGTTCCAGTTCAGCACTCTTACGGTCGGCGATGTCGAGCATACCCTTCGACTCCCAGATCTGACCACAGCACATCTTCTCCATTCCCTCAGGGAAGATCACCTCGTAGCCAGCCTTTGCCATCAGTTGGATGACCTCATCCACAAGGTCATGAATCTTGCCACCATGCTTCGACTGACCCATCGTTTGATTGATACAACTGGGGAAATAGACCACCTTCAAGGGGTTCTCCTCCGTGGGCTGGTTATGGGGCAGCGAACGGTCGATGATAAACTGTGTGAGGTCGGACTTCTTGGGCTGGCGGTGCTTCTTCGGCATGGCCGTCGTCCAGAGGGGCATACCCATCTTGTTCATCGTACGACAGACCGTTGTCATCAGTTTCGGACCGAGGGTGACGTGGGCGGCATGGGCCACATCGAGTACCACGCGCAATCCAGACTTGATGCCTGCCATGTGGTTGGCGGCAAACTCACCAACCTGATAGCCTATGGTACTGTTGTTCATATCCATCTGACGGATCAGGTGTGTCAGTTCGCCCGTGTTGATCTTCATCGGACAGGAGGTAGAGCAGAGACCATCCGTCGCACAGGTCTGGTCACCATAGTACTTGTATTGTTTCTTTAGGGTTGCCACACGCTTGGGATCCTTTCCTGTGGCCTCCAATTCGCGGATCTCGCGCTGTACGGCGATACGCATACGACTCGACAGCGTCAGACCGCATGACATACAGTTCACCTCACAGAAGCCGCACTCGATACACTTGTTGGCACGCTTCACCTGTTCGATGGTCTCTTTGGCCGTCGAGAGTTTGGGATTCATCAGGTAATGGCCGCCATCAGGCACACTCTTGAAGTCGAAATCTAATACGGGCAATGGCTTCAGACACTTGATGAAGCACTCAGGATCGTCGTTGAAGATTACGCCCTGGTTCAGCAGTCCCTCAGGATCGAAGATCGCCTTGAGTTCCTTCATGGCCTCATAGGCCTTGTCGCGCCACTCATATTTCACGAACGGAGCCATATTACGGCCTGTGCCGTGTTCAGCCTTCAGCGAACCGTCGTATTCCTCAACGACGAGTTTTGCCACATCGCGCATCATCTCTGCATAGCGGGCCACCTCGTGCTCGTCAGCGAAACTCTGGTTCAGGATGAAGTGGTAGTTGCCCTCGAAGGCATGACCATAGATACAGGCGTCGTCGTAGCCGTGATCGGCGATGAGTTTCTGCAGTTTCACCGTTGCCTCTGGCAGCGACTCGATGGGGAAGGCTACATCTTCGATGAGGCATGAGGTGCCAATGGGACGCGTACCACCCACGCTGGGGAAGATACCTGAGCGGATGGCCCAGTACTTGCCATAGACCTTCGGATCTTCCGTGAACTCGGCAGGGATATAGAGACGGAACTTACCCAGACACTCTTTGATCTTTTCGATCTTTTCGAGGAGTTGCTCGTGGGTGATACCCTTCGTCTCCGTGAGGATAGCCGTCAGGTTGTGATAGTCGCCTGGTTCCACACCTTCGATCTTACCAGCATCCACATCCTGCTTATATTGCAGGAACACGGGATCATCGACGGAGTTCAGCGACATATAGTCGAGCATCTCAGCACTCTTCACCATCAGGTTCTCAGCACTCATCTTCAGATCCTCGTCGCCAGCTTTCAGTTTCTTCATGGCCACCACCGCCTCGCAACTCTCCTTCATCGTCATGAAATAGACCATCGCCGAGGCTTTGTACTTATAGTCATAGAGTGTCTTCATCGTCACCTCCGAGAGGAAGGCGAGCGTACCCTCAGAACCCACCATCGAGTGGGCGATGATGTCGAAGGGATCGTCGTAGGCGATGAGCGGACGGAGGTTCAGACCCGTCACGTTCTTAATACTGTATTTGGTACGTATGCGCGCGGCCAGTTCTTCGTCGGCTCGCACCTTGTCGCGCAGGGCCTCAATCTTGGCGATAAACTCAGGATGACTCTTGCGGAAGGCCTCCTTGCTCTCTTCTGAGCCTGTATCCAATACCGTACCATCAGTGAGGATGATACGTGCCGATACCATCATACGGTCGCTGTTGGCATGTACGCCACAGTTCATACCTGAGGCATTGTTGATGACGATACCACCTACCATCGCGGAGCCAATAGAAGCAGGATCAGGCGGGAACACACGACCATAAGGCTTCAGGATCTCATTCACTCTGGCACCCACGATACCTGGCTGCAACTTAATGGTGTCCTGGTTCTCACCGATCTCGTATTTCTCCCAGTGCTTACCTGCAACTATCAGCACGGAGTCGGTACAACTCTGTCCAGAGAGTGAGGTACCGGCAGCACGGAAGGTAAACGGCAACTTATGCTTTTGGCATGTTTTGACGATTTTAGAGATTTCCTCCTCGCCATCACTACGGATGACAACCTTTGGAATCTGGCGGTAGAAACTGGCGTCCGTTCCCCAGCCGAGGGTGCGGAGCTCATCGGTATAAATACGGTCAGACGGTAGGAATTGTCTGAGGTCGGAAAGGAATTGTTGAATCATAGGTCGTTATTGGTTTTTAGCGTGTATTACTTTTGGGGCAAAGATACAAAAAAGAAATGAAAAGTGACTGGTAATTCGGGGATTGTTTTCCTCCGTTTTTATTTTTTTCACTAAATTATTGTGGAAATCTCGCAAAAAGTTCGTACATTTGGCCTCAAATTGTAGTATTGCGGACAATAACTTATATAATAACAAATAACTAAAAACCTATGTCAGCATTAGTATCTGTCATTCCTATTCTATTGCTCATTGTCCTGATGATGGGCTTTAAAGTGTCTGGTTACAAGAGTGCCATGATCACTCTGGTTGTAACAATCATCCTGGCTTTGTTCGCGGCTCCCGCTATGGGTATCGTGCCAGAGAAGTATGCCAATGTGTCTATCTATGGTGTGACGCTCTGGTCTGTCGTTGAGGGATTCCTCAAGGCCTGCTTCCCCATCATTCTGATTATCATCTGTGCGATCTTCAGCTACAACATCCTCTGTGAGACGAAGGAGATTGAGACCATCAAGACGCAGTTTATCCAGATGACCTCCGACAAGGGTCTGCTGGTGCTGCTCCTGACCTGGGGTCTTGGTGGTGTGCTCGAAGGTATGGCCGGTTTCGGAACGGCTGTGGCTATCCCTGCCGCTATCCTCATTGGACTGGGCTTCAAACCGATGTTCTCTGCTGTGATCTGTCTGGTGGCTAATACGGTGGCTGTAGGTTTTGGTGCCGTAGGTCTGCCAGCCACGACACTCGCCAACCAGGTGGCTGCCAGTGGTGTGGCTACGCCTGAGGAACTCTGTGAGGTGGCTACGTTTATCATCCTCCAACTGTCGCTGATGTTCTTCATCACACCGTTCCTCATCTTGATGATGACTGATAAGACGAAGATCGTGAAGAATATCTCCATCGCCCTTTTTGTGGGTACGTTCTCTATCATCGTGCAGTTTTGCTGTGCTCATTTCATTGGTCCTGAGACGCCTGCCATCCTTGGTTCTGTAGCCGCCATCATCGCCATGCTCATCTACAACAAACTGTTCATTAAGAAAGAGAGTGCCGCTGATACGGTACAGGTGGAGCACAAGAAGTTTGGTCTCGCCAAGACGCTCAAGGCATGGAGTGTGTATGGCCTGATCATTTTCTTCATTCTGATCTCAAGTAAGATCGTGCCTCCTGTCAACGAACTGCTCAACAATACGCTGGTCACTAAGTTTGATATGCCTGTCATTGGTAATACCTTTAAGTTTGGCTGGTTGTCGAATGCTGGTCTGATGATCTTCCTTGGTGCCGTCATTGGTGGCCTGATCCAGGGCATGAGTTTTGGCAGTCTGATGAAGTTGCTTGGCAAGACCACGCTCAACCTTCAGAAGACGGTGGTGACCATCTGCTGTCTGGTAGCGATGGCCATGCTGATGAACAACACAGGTATGACTAACGATATCGCTAAGGGACTTGTACTCTTGACAGGTTCTGCCTTCCCGTTCTTCGCTCCGCTGATTGGTTCGATTGGTACCTTTGTAACAGGTAGTGCTACGAACGCTAATATCCTCTTCGGTAAGTTGCAGGCTACTGCTGCCAGTGATCTGGGACTGGTAAACCAGGGCACGTTCTTTGGTGTGACTGGTAACGAGACCAACTGGCTCGCTGCTGCTAACTGTGCAGGTTCTGAGGGTGGTAAGTTGCTCTCACCACAGAGTATCGCCATCGCTACAGCCGCCTGCGATATGGAGGGTCAGGATGGTGATATCATGCGTAAGACCATGCCGTTCGCTATCTTCTGGATATTGATGAACGGTCTGATGGTCTTCCTCGGACTACACGTCATTTAAACAAAAGATCCCCAGCCAAGCGGCTGGGGATCTCTTTTTTATTTCACCATCTTCAATAGTTGCTTCGAGGGAACAGTCTCGCCCTCGTATGGTTTCAGATACCAGCGCACGGTCCAGTCCAGTTTCTCCTGAGGTTTCAGGGTGGTGTAGGCGCCCTGGCTCTCCAGTTCGATATGGGCCTTGCCACGATTCACGTATATCTGTACCTCAGCCTCGTCGGGAGCAGGCTGATTAGGCTTCAGGTCGTCGAACTTCTTCACCAACAGCAGTCCCTTGTTCGCATAGGCCAACCATCCTTTGCCATCGGCGTTGATCTTGCGGTTCTCGTTGGTCTCATCGGTCTTGTACCATACGGCACCGTACTCGGCCTTGAAGTCCATCAGACCAGCGGGCGTGATACCATCGAGGGTTGCATCGAAGAAGATGAGACCACCATCGTTAAATACGCGGGTGATCTCCCAGGGAGCCACCTGGCGCTCTTGGTTACTCTCATTAATAATGGAATAGGTGACGACTATGGCCCCATCCTTAGCATCCGTAGAGAAGTCCTTGCGCACACGGAAACCTAAACGCTCGTTGACAGGACTGGTCATGACGAGGTGGCCGTCTTTCTCCTCCACGGTGTAAGGCTGTTTGTCGAACTCAGGCACGGGAGGCCAGTTCCACTCCTTCTGAGGACTGGTCCAGAACGTGCTTCCGAAGGCTTCTGGCATGGTGAGTTGGGAGATGGCCTCCTGATCCTTGTACTTCAGCGACATGATCTTGCCACCCTTCGTGGGATAGATGGTCATGGTGACATCACCCACCTTCAACTGACGGCTGCTCTGACGGTCGCGGAACTCGTCGAGCTGCTGGAAACAGTGCTTGTCGATAATCTCGGCCAACTTGCGGTCGTGATTATGGTGGAACTGCAACTTCTCGCCCAACTCCAGAAGTTCGCCATTCTCCTTCGTGTAGGGATGCCAAGTGTCTGGCAAACAATCTGTATTAGGATTACCTGTTGTAGCAAACTTCGCCCAGATGCTACTCATCTCATCAGCTAACTTGGCAGAGGGGTGTTCTTCGCTGTTCTCATTGATATTGTTAAAGCAGTATTTCAGTTCAGCCCCATGAACGCTGCCTTTATTGGCGTCAGAACGTTGGGTGAACATATACATATAGGTGGGTGCCTGACGCGTCTTAGCGATCTCGTCAGCGGTGATGATGGTCTTCGGACGGAAGAGCCAGTCGATGCTCAGCAGATCCTGTGGCGTATAGTCTGGATAAGCCTCTGCAAAAGCCTTGATATAAGCCTGCGTGTCCCAGCCAAAGGTCTTCATCAGTTCACGACGGGCCTCGTCCATCGTCATCTCCTTGTCATAGCGCAGAGGCTGGAGTTCATTGAACGTGGTACCGATCATGATGGGGATATTATCGGAAATCTTCGCAAAGCCGTTCTGGAAGGGTTGCTGAAGCAGCACCTCACCATCTGGCGTGGGACCGAAGCCCCACATCATCGGGGTACCAGGCTTACGGGTGCCGATGCTGGCAGCCATGGCGCGCTGTCCAGCGGCGTAAAGTTCCTCGTAGGGCACGTCCTTGATCTTGTCGATATCTTTGGCATCGATGTTCAGTTCCTTCAGCACGGCCTGACCCAGTTCCTCCGTCATCTGCTTGGTGTTGACGTTGAGGATGGTGCCGCTCATGATGATGGCCTTGTGGAACAGTCCTTTGGCGGGGGGCATACAGAGTAGGGTACCCACCTTACCGCCACCGCCCGACTCACCGAAGATGGTGACGTTCGAGGGATCGCCGCCAAACTGGCTGATGTTCTTCTGTACCCACTGTAGGGCCAGAACCACGTCGAGCATACCCACGTTGCCAGAGTATTTGTATTTCTCGCTACAAGCCGAAAGGTCGAGGAAGCCGAGGATGTTCAGACGGTGGTTCACGCTCACCACGACCACATCGTGCTGAGCCAGTTTCATACCAGGATCCCAGGCTGAGGTGCCTGAGTCGAAACCGCCACCATGGAGCCATACCATCACGGGTTTCTTAGCCTTTGTGTCGGTGGTCCATACGTTGAGCACGCAGCACTGTTCCAACATCTCAGCCTCGCTCAGTTGCTTACCCCAGGTGTTTTGCATGGCCTGAGGTCCCCAGTGGTCGCACTCCCTGATGGTGTCCCACTTGGCCACGGGCTGCGGGGGCATAAACCGCTCCACCTTCGCGTAGGGGATGCCGAGGAAGCCCATCGAACCCTCATGATCAAAACCTTTCACCAGTCCAGACTCGGTGCTAACCACCATCTGGGCGTCATTCTGTGCCATGCCGCCCATGACGAACAGCAAAGCCATCGTAGATAATAAAATAGTTCGTTTCATACAGTTGATAATTATCATTTTTTTGACGTTCCCGATTGCCAAATGTAAAATCCCTTACCATATTAATTATAGAACATTAACATGATCCGCTTTTGGGAATCAACTGAAATTCGTAACTTTGCGGCAAATCTTAGACAATATGGCAAAATTTGTTCAAAAAGGAATGACTGTCCTGAGTGGTGTGGTTATGATGAGCCTGACCATGCTGATGGCAGGTTGTAACACAAGTACGGATATGGAACAGCAAGTGGATGAACTCTATGCGAAGATGCCTCAGGAGGAGCGCATCGCCCAGTTGAAAAGCATGTATATGGACGAACTCTTCGATGAGGAAGGAAAACTGGATACGGCTAAGTGCCGTGAACTGATCCCCTATGGCATCGGACATTTCTCACAGTTCTGTTTACAGCAGCCCCGTGAACCGAATGAGTTGCGCGACCGTGTGGCAGCCGTACAGGACTGGCTGATTCATAACACGCCAAATGGCATTCCCGCCCTCTTTCATGAGGAGGTGCTCTCTGGCATAAACACCTTGGGATCCACCATTTATCCACAGCAGATAGGACAGGCCTGCTCGTTTAATCCAGAACTGGCAGAACAGAAAACCCTTCAGACGAGTACCGCCCTGCGTCGCATGGGTGGTGCACTGGCCCTCTCGCCGATGGTCGATGTGTGTCGTGTACCCAGTTTCAACCGTCTGGAAGAGTCGTATGGTGAGGACGGTTATCTGTCTGCAGTGATGGGTACGGCCTTTGTAAAAGGACTGCAGCAAGACGACCTGAAGAAAGGTGTGGGTGCCTGTTCAAAGCACTACCTCGGCTATGGCGGGGGAGGTGATGCCGACGAGAAGGAACTGATGGAGGAGATCCTCCTGCCCCACGAGACGATGATCCGTGTGGCTGGCAGTAAGTGCGTGATGCCCGGCTATCATGATGTGCACGGTACGAGATGTGTAGCCAACGACGAGATCCTGAATGATATCCTGCGCGGTTACCTTGGTTTCGACGGTATGGTGGTGAGCGACTATACAGCCATCAATCAGATACCTGACCTCGATGATGAAGTCAAGAAGGCTGCTGCGGCCATCAATGGGGGCAACGATGTGGATTTCCCATTCGGAGCCAACTATCAGTTGTTGCAGCAGGCCATCGATCAGGGATTGGTAAAGCCCGAGACCTTCGAACGTGCCGTGAAGGATGTGCTCCGATTCAAGTTCCGTGCAGGCTTCTTCGACAAGGATGCCTATCTTTACACGAAGGAAAAGATTACCCTCGATACCCCTGAGGAGCGCCAGACGGCTTACAGCATCGCCACCCAGTCGGTGGTGCTTTTGGAGAACAACGGCATCCTGCCGCTGAGACTTCCCGCTCCCGACTCAACACTCTCCACACTGCACGCTCCAATCTCTACGCTCCATGTGCTGCTCACGGGGCCTAATGCCAACTCTTTCTGGGCCATGTGCGGCGACTATACATATCCCGCCATGTCGTATTTCTGGAAGATGAAAGAGGATGTGCCCGACAATCCTCATATCGTCAGCCTTTTGGAAGGTATGACGAAGAGCAAGCCAGAGGGTGTCCAATTGATGTACTCCCGTGGCTGTGACTGGACGGAGGACATCGAGACGAAGTACAGCGAACTCGGTGATTCGCGAGCCTGGGAGTATGAACTGTTGCACCGTAAGGTGGATTCGGGCGAGAAGGCCGACAAGGCTGAAGCCCTGGAGATGGCCAAACAGGCGGATGTCATCATTGCTGCTATGGGTGAGAACGTGATGCTCTGCGGCGAGAACCGCGACCGTGAGGGACTCCGTCTGCCTGGAAAGCAGGAGCAGTATGTCGAGGAACTCATCAAGACAGGCAAGCCCGTGGTGCTGGTGATGTTCGGTGGTCGTGCCCAGGTAGTTTCAGGATTGGCAGAGAAGTGTGCAGCCGTCATTCAGGCCTGGTATCCGGGTGAGGAAGGGGGCCGTGCCGTAGCCGATATCCTCTATGGTAAGGTGTCACCGTCCGCCAAACTCTCCGTCAGTTATCCGAATACGGAGATCAACGAACCCCTCTGTTATAATCGTTCGATGGAGAAAGACCCGCGTGTGGCCTGGCCCTTTGGTTATGGTCTGACCTACACGACGTTCGAATACAGCCATCTGAAGACCGAGGTGGCTGACCAGTGCGTCAATCTTACGTTCGAGTTGAAGAACACGGGCAAAGTGGCTGCCGATGAGATTGCCCAGATCTATATCTCTCCAACCGATAGCAGTCAGCAGATCCGTCCCATCCAGTTGCAGGGCTTTACCCGTGTGTCCTTGAAACCAGGAGAGAGTAAGACTGTCAGCGTTCGTCTATACGACGAGCAGTTCGGCTGTTACACCCACGAGGGGAACCGTCAGTGGAATATCCTGCCTGGTCAGTATGTCGTGAAGGTGGGCGCCTCTTCTACAGACATCCGTCTGCAGGAGACGATCACCCTTAGTGGAGAGCCCGTCAGCATCCCCATCCGTGACAACTATTTCTCTGTTTCACGATAATGGATAGACTATGGAATCGTAATTACTGTAAGGTGATGACGGCGAACTTCACGCTGTTCTTCGCTTTTTATGTACTCACACCCCTGTTGCCACTCTATCTGAGCGAGCATTTCGGTGCGACGAAGGACGTGATCGGTCTGGTTCTTTCGGGCTATACGATCACCGCCCTGTTGTTCCGTCCGTTCAGCGGCTATGTCGTGGACTCCTTCCCTCGCAAGACGGTGCTGATGATCGCCTTCGGGGCCTTCGCCATCTTCTTCGCGGGTTATCTGGCCGCTTCCACTTTATTATTATTTATGATTGTCAGGACGCTCCATGGTGGACCTTTCGGCGCACTCACCGTGGCCAACTCCACGGCGGCCATCGACGTGCTGCCTTCCAGCCGTCGTACGGAGGGCATCGGCTACTATGGCCTGAGCAACAACCTCGCCATGGCCATCGCACCCACCATCGGCATCTTTATCTACCAGTTGACAGACAGTTTCGAATTCCTCTTCTGGCTGGCGCTCGTCGTGGCCTGTGTGGGTTGGCTCGTAGATGCAACGGTACAACTGAATCATGGGGTGATTCAGAAGCGAAGCAAACTCTCATGGGACCGTTTCTTCCTCTTGCGCGGTTGGCTGATAGGACTGAATATGGTGGCCTTCGGTTTCAGTTTCGGTGTGCTGAGCAATTACCTCGCCATTTATGGCAAGGAGGTGATGGGCATCATAGGGGGTACGGGCACCTATTTCATGCTCTGCTCCGTCGGCCTGATCCTCTCGCGCCTGCAGGGCGGCAAGGCCCTGCGCAACGGACGGGTCACTCATAACGCAGGTGAGGGCATGGTCATCTCGCTCGTGGGATACACCATGTTTATATTAATGCCGACGCTCTATGAATTATCCCTTATCAATTATTCATTATCCATTGCCATCGGCTACTACGGTTCCGCTTTGCTCATTGGTCTTGGCAACGGCCACATGTGGCCTGCCTTCCAGAATATGACCATCAACGTGGCCTCTAACAGCCGACGAGGCACGGCCAACTCCACTATCCTTATTTCGTGGGACATCGGCATGGGCCTTGGTATCCTCGTGGGCGGCGTTGTCTCCGAAATCATGGGTTACGCTGCCGCCTTCTGGACGGTGGTGCTCGTCAATGCCTCAGGCGTCGCCTGTTTCTTCCTCGCCACGAAGGCCTTCTTCCTGAAACGCAATCTCAACGAAACGGTCAGATAAGGGCACAACGTTTTTTCAGGAGAATATTTGGCTATTTGAAAGATATTATATATCTTTGTCCCGAAAATGAATCTATTGACAAATATGAAGAAACAAATTCAATGGCTCGTAGTCGCCATCCTGGCAATCTGCGGCATGACGATGGTGTCCTGCTTTTCGGACACGAAGAAGAGTACGGCAGTCAGCGCGACGGACGATGCTAGTCAGTTCGTGACCATTACGGATGTGGTCCCCGATGCCATCTTGGAGATCCGTTACTTCGGTACGTATAACTTTGTGGGAACGCGCATCGACGGCTACGAGGAGCCGACAGCACTGCTCACCAAACAGGCTGCTGACAGTCTGAGGGCCGTGAGCGATGATGTGAAAGCCCAGGGCTATCGATTGAAAATCTACGATGCCTATCGTCCGCAAAAGGGTGTGGACCACTTCGTGCGCTGGGCCGAGGACGTGAACGACACACTGATGAAGGCCTACTTCTATCCTGACCTTGAGAAGAGTGTGCTCTTTCCTCAGGACTATATCTGTCTGAAGAGCGGTCATACACGCGGAAGCACCGTTGACCTGACGTTGTTCGATATGAACACAGAAAAGGAACTCGACATGGGCGGTACCTTCGACTGGTTCGGCCCTGAGAGTCACCCCGACTTCTGTGGTAATCCCGAGACAGACCAGTACACGGGCGATAATAGCAAGAGCCCAAAGGGTCGTAGCATCACCGCTGAGCAGTTCAAGAACCGCATGATTCTCCGCAAGGCCATGCTTGCCCACGGCTTTAAGCCTTTCGACACCGAGTGGTGGCATTTCACCCTGAAGGACGAGCCTTTCCCAGATACCTATTTCACCTTCCCCGTCAAACAGATTAAATGAAACAACATATGAAAAAGATTTTTGTAACAAGATTGTGGATGATGGCCGTCATCTTTATAGGCGGCTTTACGCTGACATCGTGCGATGACAGCGATGATGAAGTGACTAAAGAAGAGGAAAAGACGAATGACAATGTCGCCGCCAAAGCCGAAGTGACTTACTATGTGGACTTAGGAGCCAACACGCTGGAACTGGCTGACGTGGAAGTGACCTACCTCGATGAGAATAAGCAGGAGAAGACTATCAAGATGACACAGAAGCAGTGGACGCTGAAACGCACATTATCTGCTTCTCAGCTGCCTGCTGACTTCATGCTAAAGGTTGATTTCGAACAGAAGTCCGACGTGACACCTGAGGATGACAAGGACTACGAGTTCGGTTGTGTTTCCAGAATCCCGTTCAAAGTTTACAATAACAAAGGCGAAAAGATCTGTGACCATCCGGGAGCAGTCACCGTAACTGATGGTAGCCATCCTAAGATGAAGGGCAGCGAGATGTCTGGATGGTGGCTGACCTATTCATTAGGCATCAATCCTGACAAACTATTGAATTTTGATAAGAAGACGCTCACCGTTAAGTCAGACCGTGCGGAATTCAATGACATGGATTATAAATATCCATATACTTCTGATTGACATAAATTCGTTGTTATTTTCAAACTATTTTTCTTATCTTTGTACTGTCAATGAGAATTTGAAGATGATTAAGACAAAACTATGGATGCTCGCCGCCATCCTGACACTCAGCGGCACAAACGTATTGGCACAGACGAAACGCTCAGACGAGTTCCGCGCAAGGTATGAACTGAAGGAGGTGGTGGTGATGAGCCGCCATAACATCCGATCACCGCTGTCATCGGGCGCTGCCTATCAGCGGGTGACGCCCTACGAGTGGTTCGCATGGTCGTCACCGGGCAGTCAGCTGTCGCTTCGTGGCGGTGTCTTAGAGACAGAGATGGGACAGTTCTTCCGCAAGTGGGTCGTCGAAGAAGGCCTGTTGCCCGACAACTACCGGCCCGAGGGCGACGAGGTGCTGTTCTATGCCAACTCGCGGCAGCGCACGTTTGCCACGGCGAAATATTTCTCGGCCGGATTCTTGCCCTTCGCCAACGTGGAGATAACCCACAAGTACGAAGAGGACAAGATGGATCCCGTGTTTACGCCCCAGTTCACGAAGATGAACGACGCGTACCGCGAACAGGTGCTCGCTGAGATGCAGGCGATGCACGGTGGCCCCGAGGCGTGGATGGTTGCTCAGCAACCCACGCTGACACTGATGGAAGAGGTGCTCGACATGGCACACTCGCCGGCCGCACAGAATGACACGACGCACTTCTGGTACGACGACACACAGTTCAAGATAGAGAAGGGTGATGAACCGAAGATGAGCGGCGGCTATACGCTGGCCAACAGTGTGGCCGATGCGCTGGTACTGCAGTGCTACGAAAGCGAGGATTTCTCTGCCTTCGGTCATGCGCTGACCATGGAGCAGTGGCGAGACATCTGCGCCGTGAAGGAGGTCTATGACGGCCTGCTCTTCACCACCCACGCTGCCGCTGTCAACCTGGCCTATCCGCTGGTGAGCCGCATCCGCGAGGAACTGAACAACAGCGGTCGCAAGTTCATGTTCCTCTGTGGGCATGACAGCAATCTGGCAAGCATCGGTGCTGCTCTCGGTTTCCAGTTCCCTGAGACGGAGAACGCCCTGGAACTGCACACACCCATCGGATCGAAACTGGTCTTCGAGAAGTGGAGCGACGGCACGGAGGACTATGTTGCTGTGAATCTGGTATATCAGGCGGTCCAGCAGTTGCAAGGTCGCACGCTGCTCTCGCTCGGTGTGCCGCCCATGGTCCTGCCTGTCACTATCGAGGGCCTGACTGCCAACGCCGATGGTCTTTACCGTCTGTCCGACCTTGATACACAGATGGGCAATGTCATGGCAGAGTACGATGCCATCGAGGATGCGCCGACGACTGTCAGGTCTGCCACCCAGCCTGAAGCAGCCTCGCAGCCTGCAGACATCTACAACCTGCAGGGTCAACGGCTTGACACCCTCCAGCGCGGTGTTAACATTGTCGGAGGGAAAAAGATCGTAGCAAATTAATTACCCCTTACCATTAATGGTGTAATCGAGGGCGGCACCGATGGCGGTGCAGTACTCGGAATGCTTGGGAATGTGGAAGCGTATGTCGTAGAGCTTCTCCAGGGCGGGGAACACTTCCTTGCACTGGGGGAGTTTCGACAACTTGCCGATGAGCACGAAGTCACGGATGTCGCTGCCTAAGGAGGCGAGCCAGGCGGCTGAGCCTATCGACTGGAGCACCATCTTGATGAGTCCGGCGGCGATGTCCTCTTTCGTGGCATTGGTCTGGGCATTGGCGAAGTTGGAAGCCGTGGTGTCCATGGGCAGTCCGGGCAGCGGCTGGGTGGTGATGTCGCCGATGGTGAGGTCGATGTTACGGATATTGCCCAGTTTGGCCAGTTCGGCCACCTGCTTGATATCACCCGTGTTGAGCATGATGCGCGCCAGACCTTTCAGCGTGCCGCCTCCAACGCCAATACCGCCGATATGGCGCATGTCGTCACCGTCGCACTTCACGAACGAGGTACCTGTTCCCATCGAGACGACGATCGTATGGTCGAGCTTCGACTCATAGCGGGCACCGAGACCGTCGGCCACGAACTCCTCGGACTTCGCCGTGGGCAGTCCGTAGATGGGCGTGTCGATATAGGCCGCACCTACGCCCGTGAGCATCACCTGCTCGACATCCTTCAGGTCGATGTCGTTGTCATGCAGGTACTTGCCGAAGGCACCGTAAAGCGAGGTGATGGGATCGGCAGCCGTAATACTGATCGGTGCTGAGATCTTACCGTTCTTGATTCCAACAATCTTGGTGGTGGAGATACCCACGTCAATACCAATAACTATTCCCATGACTTTTAGTTTGTTTAGGTTATAAAAAGAAACCCGGCCGCCATCACGCGAAACCGGGCTAATGAAAGGAGGAGTGGTACCTCCAGGAATCGAACCGGGGACACACGGATTTTCAGTCCGATGCTCTACCAACTGAGCTAAGGCACCATGCGGTTTCTACAATCCTTTCGTTTTGCGGGTGCAAAGGTACTGCTTTTTTTTGAACCCACCAAATATTTTGGGAAATATTTTCAGAAAAAGTTATGAAGAGAGGGGGTTCCACCCTTGTGCTTTGAGTTCAAACTCCTGATTGTCACGGGTTACGAGCATCTTGCCGAATTTCTCGTCGGTGATGTGACCGATAAGTTTGACGCCCTCGATCCGCTCTATTTTCTCGTGATCGCCGATAGGTACGGTGAACAGCAGTTCATAGTCCTCACCGCCGTTGAGGGCGCAGGTGGTGACGTTCATGTTCATCTCCTCGGCCATGACGGCGGTCTGGTAGTCGATGGGGATATTCTTCTCAAAGATACGGCAGCCAACACCCGACTGTTTGCAGATATGCATGAGTTCGGAGGAGAGACCGTCGCTGATATCCATCATGGCGGTGGGACGGATGCCTGCCTCACGGAGTTTCTGGATAATGTCGCCACGGGCCTCGGTCTGCAACTGACGCTGCAGCAGGTATTCCTTGCCGCTAAAGTCGGGCTGGAAATGGGCGAGTTCCTCCAGGGTGCGCTTGTCACCTTTCTTCTTGGCCTCCTCCACCTGCTGGTAATACACACTCTTCTCGCGCTCCAGCAACTGGAGTCCCATATAGGCGGCTCCGAGGTCGCCACTGACACAGACGAGGTCGGTGTTCTTGGCACCGTTGCGATAGACGATATCCTCTTTGTGCGCCTCACCGATACAGGTGATCGAGATGGCCAGTCCTGTATAGGACGAGGTGGTGTCGCCGCCGACGATATCCACATTCCACTTGTCGCAGGCCAGTTTCAGACCAGCATAGAACTCCTCGATATCCTCCACCGTGAACCGCTTGCTGATGGCCAGCGAGACGGTGATCTGGCGGGGCGTGCCGTTCATGGCGAACACGTCACTGATATTCACCATCGCACTCTTATAACCGAGGTGCTTCAGATCGATGTAGGTCAGGTCGAAGTGTACCCCTTCCATCAGCAGGTCGGTAGTGATGAGTACTTCCTTGTCGGGGTAGGAGAGGACGGCGCAGTCGTCGCCTACACCGTATTTCGTACTCTCGTTCTTAATCTCTATGTCTTTCGTGAGACGGTCGATAAGACCAAACTCACCTAATTTTGCTATTTCCATTAGTAACTACGTTTTATCATTTCGCGCATGATCTCCGTCATCAGCGGTTGTGCCATGTTGGCAGCCTCCTGTACCTCCTCGTGGCTGACCTCTACGGGATCGTCGAAGCCGCCAAGGTCGGTGATGACCGAGACTCCAAAGGTGCGAATGCCACAGTGATGGGCCACGATGACTTCGGGTACGGTGGACATGCCGACAGCGTCGCCACCCAACAGGTGGTACATCCTGTATTCTGCCGGGGTCTCGAAGGTGGGACCCTGTACGCCGACATAGACGCCATGCTGCACCTTGATGCCCTTCTCCTCGGCGATTTTGTCGGCCAGTGCCACCAGCGACAGGTCGTAGGGCTCGTGCATGTCTGGGAAACGGGGGCCTGTGGGGAAATTCTTGCCCCGGAGCGGGTGCTCGGGGAAGAAATTGATATGGTCGGTGATGATCATCAGGTCGCCAATCTGGAACTGCGGGTTCATACCGCCAGCGGCATTGCTGACGAAGAGGGTCTTGATACCTAACTCATACATCACGCGCACAGGGAAAGTCACCTCCTTCATCGAGTAGCCCTCGTAGAAATGGAAGCGGCCCTGCATGGCCATGATATCGATACCCCCGAGTTTGCCGAAGATCAGTTTGCCGGAATGACCCTCTACCGTGGAAACGGGGAAGTTTGGGATGTCCTGATAGGGGAACTCGTAGGTGTCAGTTATTTCTGAAGCTAATTGTCCGAGGCCTGTTCCCAGCACTATTGCTGTAGTTGGGGAGGTGGTCATCCTTGCCTTTAGCCAGAACGCTGTTTTTTGAATTCTTTCGTACATATCCTGTGATCTTTTTATTAAACGATTCCTCCTGATCCTGCAAGATCTTCACGTGGATGGGCAGGACATGGAGGGCTTGTCTGACCTCTTCGCTTAGTCCCTCGGCGACAGTCAGGCGACAGGCATCTTTCTCTGTCGTGATGATCAGTTTGGGTGAGGGGAGCACCCTGAATGCCTCGTTGATGCGCTCCACATCCTTGTGACTGAAATGATGGTGGTCGCTGAAGGTCAGGGGGGTGATCTTGTCAGTGTAGGCCTGCAGATCCTTTAGCATCTGTTCAGGGGAGGCGATGCCAGTGAGCAGGAGGATGTTCTTCCCGGCCAGGTTATCCATATTAGCGATATCTTCTATCCCTGCTAACTCTGGGAAGACGGGGCGGGGCGCCTCATATTCGTGGGTGGAGAAGAAAAGCTGCTGATACGGGTAGAGTCCCATGGCCTTGGTGATGACGCGGAACTCCATGGGCTTCAGGTCTGTCGGACATTTGGTGATAATCACGATGTCGGCCCTGTCCTTGCCCTTGACGGGTTCGCGGAGTCGGCCTGACGGTAGCAGTTCGTCGTAGATGACCAGACGGTGGTAATCGACGAGCAGGATGTTGATGCCGGGCTTGACATAACGGTGCTGGAAGGCATCATCGAGCAGGACGACGTCGATGCCGTCAGCGTACTCGCCACTGGTCAGTTTGTCGATGCCTCTGGTACGTTTCTTATCGACTGCCACGGTTATATCAGGGAATTTCTGCAACATCTGGAACGGTTCGTCGCCGATGTCGCTCATGGTGGTTTCCTTCCCTGCCAATACGAAGCCATGGCTCTTGCGTTTGTAGCCTCGGCTGAGTACGGCCACCTTCGCCTTGTCCTTTAGCAGACGGATGAGATACTCCACATGAGGCGTCTTGCCTGTGCCACCGACGGTGATATTACCCACGGAGATGACAGGTATGGTGAAGGAACGGCTCTTCAAGATACCTATCTCGAAGAGCATGTTCCTGCATCCGACCACCAGACCGTACAGCCAACTCAGCGGCCGTAACGACTTGTTGATACTGATGAGATCACCTTCTATTCTGTCGTTCATCCGTCTTACTTCACTCTGACATCGTCAAGTATCCTGGCCTGGATATGGCTGCCGTCCTTGACGGTCTGGCGGATCTCCATCAGCGGCTCGTAGAGGTCACCGAGGAAAGCCTTCAGTTCTTCCTGTAACTTGCTGTCGAGATAGGTGCCTTTATCCTCCTTTGGCATGAAACTGTCGATCCAACTGCCCTTGCCGGGATAGGCATCCGTATAGTAGTCCTTGAGTTTGGCCAGTTCGGCGGCCTTCTTCACGGCGTCGTCGAGACTGCCGAGTTTATCCACGAGTTTGATGTTCAGGGCATCGGTGGCGAGCCATACACGGCCCTGACCGATGGAATCCACCTGTGCGGGCTTCATGCCGCGACCCTCAGACACAATAGTGAGGAAGTCCTGATAGCCTTGCTCTATAAAGGTCTGCATGTGCTTCATGACCTCGTCGGTGTTCTTGCCCAGGATGGGGTCCTGCTCGTAGTCGGTAAACTTATGGGTGGTCACACCGTCGAAGGTGACACCGAGTTTGTCGGTGACCAGTCCGCTGAAGTTGGGAATCAGTCCGAAGATGCCGATACTACCGGTGATGGTGGTCGGCTCAGCGAAGATGTAGTTGGCGGGAGAACTGATCCAGTAGCCGCCAGAGGCTGCCATACCGCCCATCGAGACGACGAGGGGTTTCTTGGCCTTCAGCAGTTTGAGGGCGTGGCGGATCTGCTCAGAGGCAACGGCACTGCCACCGCCCGAGTTCACGCGGAACACCACGGCCTTCACGTCGTCATCGTCAGCCAGTTTGCGCAGGTCCTCTGCCGTGCTCTTGCCCACGATGCAATGGCCGCCGCCCTGCAGCATGTTCATCGTCTCGCTATCGACGATGCTGCCGTATGCATAGTAGATGGCTATTTTATCGCCTTCCTTCTCCTTCTTCGACTTCACGTTGAGCATGTCGGAGAGGGTCAGTTGTGGGATTTCGTCGTCCTTGTCGAGTTTCAGGCGGTTCTTGATCTCGGCCTTGATCTCCTCGGGGAACAGGATCTTGTCGATGAGTTTGGCGGTGACATAGTCCTTCGTGTTGGCGAAGGCCATGATGCTGTCGTTGGCCAGTTGGTTCAGGTCTTCGACCTTTGCCTTACGGCCCTCGGCGATCTCCTTCACCCAGTAGTTCCAGATGCCGTTCAGATAAGCCTCACGCTGCTCACGGTCATAGTTACTCATGCCTGTCAGCGTGTTGCTCTCCACATAACTCTTATATTTGCCCACCTTGGCCACCTGGTACTTGATGCCGAGTTTGTCGTACAATCCCTTCATATACTCGCCCTTGCCGCCGAGACCCTTGAAGTCGATGGCACCATGGTCGTTCAGATAGATGTTATCGGCCACCGAGGCCACATAGTAGGTGGCCTGATAATACTGATCGGCATAGGCTACGATCCATTTGCCACTCTGCTTGAAGTCCTTCAAGGCGTCGCGCAACTGCTGGGCTGTGGCGGGTGCGTCGAAGGAGAGTGCTCCACCCTCCAGGTAGATACCCTTGATGTCATCGTTGTCCTTAGCCTTGCGGATGCTGGCGATCAGGTCGTCGAGTCCCATGGCACTCATGTCGCCCATGCCCATGAGGGCATTCAACGGAGAGTCATCCTCAGCGCGCTCGCTGATGGTGCCATTGAGTTTGATGACAAATACAGAGTTTTCCTTTACTTTGGTTGATGCAGAGTCACTGGCAAGCATACCTGCCAAGGAGATAACCAGGAAGAAACCGGTTATCAGCAAAAAGATGGCAATACCACAGACCGTGGCAAGTGTCATTTTAAAGAATTGTTTCATGCTAAGTTGGTTTATTGTTACGTAACTGCGGCAAAGGTACAAATTATTTTTGAAGTATGACATAAGTTGGGCAAAAAATTTTTCTTTACGCTGACAAGTTGTCATACCTCGCGTAGTTGGCATGGTTTTGGCAGAATGATTGGCGGAGCAGTCGGAAGACAGTTTCCTTTTTATAATAATGGTGTAACAAGATACATTAAAGATTAAACATTAAATATTTAAAACATTATGAACATCAAACCATTAGCAGACCGCGTGCTGGTATTGCCCGCACCGGCAGAAGAGAAGATCGGTGGTATTATTATTCCTGACACCGCCAAGGAAAAGCCTTTACACGGTAAGATTGTTGCCACAGGTAAAGGAACAAAAGACGAGGAGATGATTCTGAAAGCCGGTGACGAAGTGCTCTACGGCAAGTATTCTGGTACCGAACTCGAGTTCGAGGGCGAGAAATATCTCATGATGCGCCAGAGCGACGTACTCGCAGTGATCGAGAAGTAATGTTAATATGAAACATTAAACATTAAAGATTAAACATTAATCATTATGGCAAAGGATATTAAATTCAATATTGAGGCTCGCGACCTGCTGAAGCAGGGCGTTGACCAGTTGGCTAATGCCGTCAAGGTTACTCTTGGTCCTAAGGGACGTAATGTTGTTATTGAGAAGAAGTTTGGTGCTCCCCAGATCACTAAGGATGGTGTGACCGTCGCTAAAGAGATCGAGTTGGAGGACAAGTTTGAGAATACAGGTGCACAACTCGTGAAGAGTGTGGCCTCTAAGACTGGTGACGATGCCGGTGACGGTACGACCACCGCTACCATCCTCGCCCAGGCTATCGTGGCCGAGGGTCTGAAGAACGTCACTGCCGGTGCCAACCCCATGGATCTGAAGCGTGGTATCGACAAGGCCGTGAAGGCTGTGACTGAGCACATCGCCAAGAGTGCTGAGCAGGTAGGCGACAACTACGACAAGATCGAGCAGGTGGCAACTGTTTCTGCCAACAACGATAAGGAGATTGGTGAACTGCTGGCTGAGGCAATGCGTAAGGTAAGCAAGGACGGTGTGATCACCATCGAGGAGTCGAAGAGCCGCGACACCCATATCGGTGTGGTTGAGGGTATGCAGTTCGACCGTGGTTATCTCTCTGCATACTTCATCACCGACAGTGAGAAGATGGAGTGCGTCATGGAGAATCCCTACATCCTGATCTACGACAAGAAGATCTCTAACATCAAGGACTTCCTGCCTATCCTGCAGCCCGAAGCAGAGAGTGGCCGTCCGCTGCTCGTCATCGCTGAGGATGTCGATTCTGAGGCGTTGACCACACTGGTGGTGAACCGTCTGCGTGGTGGTCTGAAGATCTGTGCTGTGAAGGCTCCTGGCTTCGGCGACCGTCGTAAGGCTATGCTTGAGGATATCGCTACCCTGACAGGTGGTGTTGTCATCAGCGAGGAGAAGGGTCTGAAACTGGAGCAGGCTACGCTCGAGATGTTGGGTACTTGTGACAAGGTGACCGTTTCTAAGGATAACACTACCATCGTGAACGGTGCCGGTGAGAAGCAGGCCATCCAGGATCGTATCGCCCAGATCAAGAAGGAGATTGAGGTGACCACCTCTTCTTATGATAAAGAGAAACTGCAGGAGCGTCTGGCAAAGTTGGCTGGTGGTGTAGCAGTACTCTACGTCGGTGCTAACTCCGAGGTGGAGATGAAGGAGAAGAAGGATCGTGTGGATGATGCTCTCTGCGCTACCCGTGCTGCCATCGAGGAAGGTGTCGTAGCCGGTGGTGGTACCACCTATATCCGTGCTCAGGAGGCTCTGGCTGGT
>Ga0129306_1000619_pt1 | contig 53080 bp, 42 predicted proteins | sample P827metagenome_FD_94438 | JGI IMG/M metagenome (GOLD analysis project Ga0129306, IMG submission 94438) | Capybara group fecal microbial communities from Wisconsin, USA - P827 metagenome | ecosystem: Host-associated > Mammals > Digestive system > Large intestine > Fecal | place: USA: Wisconsin... | reverse complement strand
AGTCAGTCAGTCAGTCAGTCAGTCAGTCAGTCAGTCAGTCAGTCAGTCAGTCAGTCAGTCAGTCAGTCAGTCAGTCAGTCAGTCAGTCAACAGCATTATCTGACTTATTAAACCACTATCAAGCCCTTTCTCAAACCCAACGTGAAAAAGGCACGTATTTTGAAGATTTAGTTCAAGCCTATTTAAAGACCGAACCGCAATATCAATCGCTTTACACCGAAGTCTTAACCTTTGCCGATTGGGTGGAAAAATACCAGCCCGAAGGCAGTCGCAAAACCGACACGGGCATTGATTTAGTCGCCCTTGATCGTGAAGGCAATTTTACCGCCATTCAATGCAAAAACTATTCGCCTGATTACCGCATTCAAAAAGCGGATATCGACAGCTTTTTCACCGCATCGGGCAAAACCGATTTTTCGCACCGCTTGATTGTGGCAACAACCGACCACTGGACGCAAAACGCCGAAGAATCACTTTCTAACCAAAATCCACCTGTTACGCTTATCAACCGTTCTGATTTAGCCAATTCCGTGATTGATTGGTCGGCATTTATGCCGAATCAAGCGGCGGAAAACATTGCGATTAAGCCGAAAAAAATCTTGCGTGAACACCAAAACGGTGCATTGAGTTCGGTGAAAAAAGGTTTGGAAACCGCCGATCGTGGCAAGCTGATTATGGCGTGTGGCACAGGCAAAACCTTTACAGCGTTAAAAATTGCTGAAAACTTGGCGGGCAACGGCAAAACCGTGCTGTTTCTCGTGCCAAGTTTGGCGTTGCTTTCGCAAACTTTAACGGAATGGACGCAAGAATCCGCGCTTGCTTTACGCAGTTTCGCCGTTTGCTCCGACAGTGATGTCGGCAAAATCAAAAAGAATGAAGATTTGGTTCGCACCCAAATTCACGAATTGCAATACCCTGCCACCACCAACGCAAGCGGTTTGATTCGTGCATTCAAAGCGAATCATAATGCGAATGCAATGAATGTGATTTTCTCTACTTATCACTCCATCGACGTAATCCACCAAGCCCAAAAACTGGGGCTGCCTGAAATAGATTTGGTGATTTGCGATGAAGCGCACCGCACCACAGGGACAAGTTTTGATGTGGACGAGAGCGAATCCACCTTTGTACGCATTCACAATAACGATTATATCCAGGCGAAAAAACGGCTGTATATGACCGCCACGCCACGCATTTACACCGAAGATACCAAAGCCACCGAGGGTATCAAGATTTATTCCATGGACGATGAAGCCACTTTTGGTAAAGATTTGTACACCATTACTTTTTCAAAGGCGGTAAAACAAGATTTACTGGTGGATTATAAAGTACTGGTTTTGGCGGTAGAAGAAGCGCATATTAACCGCAGTTTAACGCATTTATTGAAAGATAACGAAATTCAAGTCGATGACGCAGCCAAAATTGTCGGCTGCTGGAAAGCCTTATCCAAATACGGTGTTGCCGATGATTTGCTAGACGACAACGAGCCGATGAAACGTGCCGTGGCATTCTGCCAAGTGATTGAAAAAGAATACAAAGGCAAGCACCATAAAGTCAGTTCCAAAGCCATTCAAGAAATGTTTGCCACCGTGGTGGAAACCTATCAGCAATATGAACTTTCAGAATGGGCAAAAGAAGGCAAAACACCGCCTGCCGATTTAATGCGTTCGTTGGAACTCAAATGCGAAGCGCAGCATGTGGACGGCTCAATGAACGCCAGCGAAAAGGCTACCCGCATTAACTGGCTCAAAGCCGAAACCGAAGAAAATCATTGCCGTATATTATCCAACGTGCGTTGTTTATCCGAAGGGGTGGACGTGCCAGCCTTGGACGCTGTGTTATTTTTAACACCACGTTCATCGCAAGTTGATGTGGTGCAATCCGTTGGGCGAGTAATGCGAAAAGCGGCAGGTAAAAAACGGGGCTATGTGATTTTGCCTGTAGTAATCCCAGCAGGCGTGAAGCCAGAAGACGCATTGGATAACAACGAAAATTACAAAGTGGTGTGGCAAGTGCTAAACGCCTTGCGTTCGCACGATGACCGCTTTGATGCAATGATTAACAAAATGGAATTTGACGGGGCAAATAACGACAAAATCCAAATTGAAGTGATTTCAAAAGTCGGTCAAATCTTTAAAAAACAGAACAAAGCCGCCCAGAAGAAAAAGAAACAATACGACAGGTCAGGGCGTGGCTCAAACACTATCGGATCACCTGATAATTTGCAAGGCGTGGGCGAGCAATACGATTTAGAATTTGAAATCGGCGAAATTGAGCGTGCTTTAACCGCCAAAATCGTCAAAAAAGTCGGCAAACGTACCCATTGGGAAGATTGGGCAAACGATGTCGCCAAAATCGCCAATACACATATCGACCGCATTAAAGCCGTGTTAGAAAACCCTGCCAATGTGAAAGAAATCAATGCCTTCAACGCCTTTGCCAACGAATTGCGAGACGATTTAAACAACGCCATTCGTGATGAAGAAGTGATCGAAATGTTGGCTCAACACTTGATTACCAAACCTGTTTTTGACGCACTTTTTGTCAACAACAACTTCACGCAACACAACCCAATGAGCCAAACCTTACAGCGCACGGTCTCCATTTTAGATGGCGAAAGTATTTCGGTAGCTGAAGCCAAACGCTTACAAGATTTTTACGAAAGCGTGCAAGAGCGTGTGAGCGGCATTCAATCGCCTGAGGGCAAACAAAAAATCATCAAAGAATTGTATGATAATTTCTTTAACAAAGCCTTCCCGAAAATGGCAGAACGGCTCGGCATTGTTTATACGCCTGTGGAAGTGGTAGATTTCATTATTCACAGTGTGGAAGCAGTGTTAAATCAACAATTTAATGCCAGTCTTGCCGATAAAGGTGTACAAATTCTTGATCCGTTTACGGGAACAGGCACATTCATCACTCGCTTATTGCAAAGTGGCATTATTCCGACCGATAAGCTACCCGAAAAATATAACGAAATTCACGCCAATGAATTGGTGCTTTTGGCGTATTACATCGCGGCGATTAATATCGAATCGGTTTACCACGCGTTACTATCAGAAAATGGCGAAGAAACAAACGTTTATCAACCTTTTGAAGGCATATGTCTAACCGATACTTTCCAAATGAACGAAAAAGACGATTTGGTGGACGAAATTTTAGAAGAAAACAGCAAGCGCCGTAAAAAGCAAAAACAGTTAGATATTCAAGTAATTATCGGTAATCCACCGTATTCCGTGGGGCAAACATTAGCCAATGATAATAATAAAAATGTAAATTATCCTAAATTAGAACAAAGAATTGAGGAAACTTACGTTAAAAATTCTACATCTAGTAATAATAAAAGTATTTATGATATCTATATAAAATCCATTAGATGGGCCAGTGATAGAATAGGTAATAGTGGAGTAATTGGATTTATAACCAATTCTGGATTTATTGAAAACAATTCAGCAGATGGTTTGAGAAAATCTTTATATATAGAGTTCGACTCTTTATATATTTTTCACTTGCGTGGAGGTATTCGAGGAAAAGTTGGTGAGAATGCCAGAAAGGAAGGCGGAAATATATTTAATATTATGGCTGGCGTTGCAATCTCTATTCTTGTTAAAAATAACAATAAGAAAGATGGCTTTATTCATTTCTATGATATTGGAGATCATCTCAAAAAAAATGAAAAATTAAACATAATAAATAAATTAAAATCTATTAAAAATATTTCTCTAAAAAATAAGTGGAACAATATTATCCCTGATGAATTTAATGATTGGATAAGAAAAAGAAATTCTGAATTTAATCAATATATATCCATTGGAGGAAAAGAATCATTACGTATATTTAATAGTTATACAATTGGATTACAAACAAATAGAGATGCCTGGGTTTACAATTATTCATCAAAAAAGATGGAAAAAAATATAAAAAATATGCTTGAAACTTATAATAAAGAACGCATAAAAATTATAAATATTCAAGACGACATAGATAATATCATTACACTTTCCTGTAGTAAAATATCTTGGTCTCGAGGATTAAAAAATTCATTAAAAAGAGGTAAGGAAATTATATTTAACAAGAAGAATATATTTTATTCATTACATAAACCATATAACAAACAAAATGTATATTTTTCTAAAGATATAAATGAATATGTTTATCAATTACCCAAAGTATTTCCTTTTAATGGCGCCAAGAATAAAGTAATTTATATTACAGGTATAGGTAATTTAGGTAAACAATTTTCTATCATAATGACAGATTTTATTCCACATTTAAAACTACAAGAAAATGGTCAAGGCTTTCCACTTTATCTCTACGAAAAAGTAGAACAAACAAGCAGTGAGGTACTTGTAAAACATCATAATATTGTTGGCGATTATCAACGTTGCGATGCTATTACTAATGAGGCATTAGCCTATTTTCAAGAAAAATATTGCGACGAGAATATCAGCAAAGAAGATATTTTCTACTATATTTACGGCTTGTTGCATTCGGAAGATTACCGTGAAAAATATGCCGATAATCTCTCAAAACAACTGCCACGCATTCCGTGCGTCAAAACTTTTGCGGATTTCACCGCCTTTGTTCAGGCAGGCAGAAAATTAGCCCAGCTGCATTTAAATTATGAACGTGTGCCGATGTATCAAGGCGTTTTATTTAAAGGCGGCATTCGCATTGAAAACGATCAAATTATGGGCGGCGATAATGGCGATTTTTATGTAGAAAAAATGAAATTCGCAGGCAAAATTGTGAATGAGGAAACAGGAAAAAAAGAAGACGACAAATCCAAAGTCGCCTACAACAAAAAATTCACAATCGAAAACATACCGCTTGAAGCTTATGAATATATCGTAAATGGCAAACCCGCCCTTGAATGGGTAATGGAACGCCAAAGCGTCAAAACCGACAAAGCAAGTGGAATCGTAAACGATGCCAATGATTGGGCGGTGGAAACAATGCAAAACCCACGCTACCCAATGGAACTGTTCTTACGAGTAGTTACCGTGAGTTTAGAAACGATGAAAATTGTGAAAAATCTGCCATCTATGGAAATTTAATTATAAAAACTGAAAATAAAGTCCTGATATATTCATCAGGACTTTACCAAAACTGACCGCACTTTCCCCATGCAGCTCAAACGTTAAAATTCATCGAAATACTGCTGAATTACTGTCGGGTCTTTAGTTTTCGTAAGCGCCAGTTGCAGTAATACGCGCGCTTTTTGCGGGTTGAGCGTGCCGGAGGCGCTGAAGCCGTAGCGGCTGTCGTCCACTTCCGCATCACGGGTGGTGTAGCCTGTCGGTACGCGGGAAGAACGCACGACGGCAACGCCGTCTTTAGCCGCCTGCGCCAGCAACTCCAGATTCGCCGCATTGACATTGCCATTACCCACACCGGCGGCGACAATGCCTTGATAACCGGCCTGCAGTAAGGATTGCAACGGTTCTGTCGGCATATTGGAATAAGCGTAAATAATGCCGACTTTCGGTAACGCGTCGAGATTGTCCACATTAAACGGAGTATTGACGGTATGTTTGCTTTCCGGCGAACGTTCGTAATCCACTTTGCTGTTATGGATATAACCTAGCGCACCGAAATTCGGTGAGGAAAAGGTCTGTACCGCCGTGGTGCTGGTTTTGGTGACATCCCTTGCGCCCAGTACCGCGCCGTTCATCGCTACCAGCACGCCGCGGCCGGCCGATTTTTTATCTCCCGCCACCACAACGGCATTATATAAATTCAACGGCCCGTCGGCGCTTTTTTCCGTGGCCGGGCGCATTGCCCCCACCAACACCACCGGTTTTTCGCATTTAACCGTCATATCCAGAAAATACGCGGTTTCTTCCATGGTATCGGTGCCGTGCGTGATCACAAAACCGTCGGTGTCTTTACATTGCCGATTAATGGTTTTCACCAGTTTCAGCCACACCGCATCGCTCATATCCTGAGAGCCGATTTTCACTACCTGCTCCCCTTTGATCTCTGCAATATCTTTAATTTCCGGCACCGCTTCGATTAAGGTATCGACGGTCAACTGTCCGGCCTGATATTCGGAACCGACCGCACTTTTGCCGCTACCGGCAATGGTACCGCCGGTGGCCAGAATGGTAATATTCGGCAAAGATGCCGCATAAGCACTTGACATCCCCAGTCCGCACAGCGCTAACAACGCTAATTTTTTCAGTTTCATATAAGACTCCTACTGTCGTTTTATTAATATTGTTGTTATCAAACCTGCGTATTATCCCCTCAAGCCGAGCCGAAACAAAAATAAGAAATGTCATTTTTGTGATCCCTTTCATAGAAATTCAAACCGAAAGCGGATAATTAATCCAAATAAACTCATCGCCCGACGCAAAGGGCGGGCGCAACCGTTTGCTTAAATCCCGCTTTATGCTATGCTAGCGCGGTTTTTTAGTGACAGGGAAAATCTATGACAACACCACAAATTGCCATTGTAATGGGTTCAAAAAGCGATTGGGCCACTATGCAGGAAGCGGCCGCGATACTGGATAAATTAACGCTGCCTTATCATGTCGAAATCGTCTCGGCGCATCGCACACCGGATAAGTTATTTCAGTTTGCCGAAACGGCGGCGCAAAACGGCTATAAAGTGATTATCGCCGGCGCGGGCGGGGCGGCGCATTTGCCCGGCATGATTGCGGCGAAAACCATTGTGCCGGTGCTGGGCGTGCCGGTGAAAAGTGCTATGTTAAGCGGTGTGGACAGCTTATATTCTATCGTGCAGATGCCGAAAGGCATTCCGGTCGGCACCTTGGCCATCGGCCCGGCAGGCGCAGCCAATGCCGGTTTACTGGCCGCGCAGATACTTGCCGCATTTGATCACGATATTGCACGGCGGCTTAACACATTCCGCGCCGAGCAAACCGCGGCGGTATTGGACAATCCTGATCCGAGAGCCTGATGTTAGCTTAACGATCACCGATAGCCGCACCCATAACCGCACCGAAGTCGGAAAAGTGCGGTTAAAATTCATCCTGTTTTTCTCTTTAATCTGGTCTGAAAAGGAGCGTTTATGGAATTCGAAACCCGTTGTTTACATGCCGGTTACACGCCGAAAAACGGCGAACCCCGTGTGACGCCGATTGTGCAAAGCACCACTTATACTTACGACAGCGCGCAAGATATCGGCGAGTTATTCGATTTGAAAAAAGCGGGCTATTTTTATACCCGCCTTGCCAACCCCACTACCAATGCGGCGGAAGAAAAACTGGCCGCATTGGAAGGTGGTGTCGGGGCGCTGTGTACGGCATCGGGACAGGCGGCAAGTTGCTATGCGCTGCTGAACGTGCTGGAAGCCGGCGATCATTTTATTTCCGCTTCCTCAATTTACGGCGGCACTTATAATCTGTTCGCTCACAGTTTGAAGAAAATGGGCATTGCCGTCACCTTTGTCGATCAAAATCTGCCGCTGGAAGAGCTGGAAAAAGCGATTCGACCGAATACCAAAGCGGTGTTCGGCGAAACGATCGCCAATCCCGAACTGCGGGTGCTGGATATTGAAAAATTCGCCCGGCTGGCGCACAAAGCGCAATCACCGTTAATTATTGATAACACCTTTGCCACGCCATATTTCTGCCGCCCTTTTGAATTCGGCGCCAATATTGTGGTTCACAGCACCACAAAATATCTGGACGGTCATGCCGTTGCGCTCGGCGGTGTGGTGATCGACGGCGGTAATTTTGACTGGCATAACGGCCGCTATCCGCAATTCACTCAGCCGGATGAAACCTATCACGGCCTGATCTATACCGAAACGTTCGGTGCCGCCGCCTATATTGTGAAAGCGCGGGTGCAGCTTATGCGGGATTTGGGCGCTGCACCGGCACCGCAAAACAGTTTTCTGCTGAATCTCGGTCTGGAGACATTACCGCTACGCATGCAGGCGCATTACCACAACGCACTGGCCGTTGCCGGCTATCTGGAACCTCACCCGCTGGTTCAGGCGGTGAATTATCCCGCCCTGAAAAGTTCGCCCGATTACGCCCTGCAACAGAAATATGTACCGAACGGCTTGTGCGGGGTCATTTCGTTTGAGATCAAAGGCGGGAAACAAGCGGCGACCCGCTGGCTGGATGCGCTGAAGATGATTTCGCGCGAAGTGCATGTGGCGGATATCCGCACCTGCGCTCTGCACCCGGCGAGTTCGACCCATCGCCAGCTCAGTGATGAGGCTCTTGCGGCGGCGCATATTTCACCGGGATTAATTCGCCTGTCCTGCGGGATCGAAAATAAAAAAGATATTCTGGCGGATTTACAGCAGGCATTCGAGCAGATCGCCGAATAACCCCCAAAAACAAACCGGCGCAGACAATACGCCGGTTTTTTCCTGAAACGATGAGTAAAATGCGCCTAAAAGTGCGGTCAGTTTTGCTGCCATTTTTTTAATGCGTCATTATCGCTTTTCCGCTGTTCAATCCAGCGTTCGCCTTTATCCGTGCGTTCTTTTTTCCAGAACGGCGCGTTGCTTTTCAAATAATCCATAATAAATTCATTGGCGTGATACGCGTCACCGCGATGTGCGGCGCTAACCCCGACCAGAACGATTTCATCCCCGGTGTGCAACAAGCCTACGCGGTGAATTACCGAGACGCGTTGAATCGTCCAGCGCCGCTTTGCCTGGGCGACAATATCCTTCAGCGCCTTTTCCGTCATTGCCGGATAATGTTCGAGGTATAAGGTTGATACCGGATCGCCTAAATTCAGATCACGCACTTTGCCCACAAACACCACCGCCGCACCGACCGAATCCGGTGCCGCAAGCCATTGATAGACGGCATTCTGATCAAACGGCTGTGGCTGCACGGCAATTTGAACATCGTGCATATTAACCTCCGGTAACCGGCGGGAAAAAAGCGATTTCATCGCCGGATTTCACCGCACTTTCCAGCGGCGACAGGGTTTGATTAATCGCCACCAATAATTTGTCTTTCCGTAACGCCAGCGCCCAGCGCTCGCCCCGTGCCGCCAGCGCGCAACGCAATGCCTCTGCGCTGGCAAATTCCGCATCGAGCGTCAATTCGTCTACGCCGACAAGCTCTCTGGTCTGGGCAAAAAATAATACTTTTAACATTTGTGTTTCCGTTTTTTACTTTGCAATAAAATGTCCCGATTTGCCACCGCACTTTTCCAACAGGCGGATATGCTCGATCACCATATCTTTCTGTACGGCCTTGCACATATCGTAAATAGTCAGCGCCGCGACGGAGGCGGCGGTCAGCGCCTCCATTTCCACACCGGTTTTTCCGCTTAACTTGCAGACACTTTCAATCCGAACCTGATTGCTGTCCGGTAGTGCGCAGAGTGTCACTTCCACTTTGGACAGCAACAACGGATGGCACAGCGGTATAAGCTCCCAAGTGCGTTTTGCCGCCTGAATCCCGGCGATACGCGCCGTGGCGAACACATCACCTTTGTGATGCTGCCCGGCCAGAATCATTTGCAGCGTTTCCCGTGACATTGTCACCAACGCTTCTGCGCGCGCCTCCCGCACCGTGTCCTGTTTGCCCGATACGTCCACCATATTGGCTTCGCCGTTGCGATTAATATGTGTCAATTGCGTCATTGTGTTTCCTTTTGTCAGCCGCCGATACTGGCCAGATGATTTCTCACCCCGCTGTCGCCCTGATGTAAAAAATGATGCTCGCGTTTTCCCTGTAAAGCGGCAAAAACTCTTGCCTGTAATAAGGTCTGTTGTTCATCCGCTTGCAGTAAATCGCGCAAATCAATGCCTTCCTCGCCGAACAGGCATAAATGCAGCTTGCCTTTGGCGGAAATGCGCAACCGGTTGCAGCTGGCGCAGAAATTTTTTTCATAAGGCATAATCAGACCGATTTCGCCCTTATAGTCAGGATGACGAAACACCTTGGCGGGGCCGTCCAACAGGGATTTCTGCTGCAATTGCCAGCCGTCGCGGCGTAATTGTTCGGCCAACACCTGCCCGGAGAGGTGATGCTGATGAAAGAAATTATCCATATCGCCGGTCTGCATTAATTCGATAAAACGCATTTGGATCGGCTTATCTTTAATCCAGGCCAGAAACGCGTTGAATTCCGGCGCGTTCATGCCTTTCATCAACACGGAATTGACCTTGATTTTCTGATAGCCCGCCTCAAACGCCCGTTCAATACCGCGCATCACCGCTGCGAATTTATTGACGCCGGTAATGGCATGAAACATTTTCGGGTCAAGACTGTCCACGCTGACGTTGATGGAGGTAATCCCCGCCGCTTTCCAGTACGCGACGTCTTTTGCCATACGGTAGCCGTTGGTCGTCAGCGCGATATGCTGAATCGCCGGATGTTGCCGAATCGCCTCGACAATTGCCGGAAAATCTTTGCGCAACGTCGGCTCACCGCCGGTAATGCGCACTTTGCGCATGCCTAATTCGCCGAATGCGCGGACGATACGCCGGATTTCCGGCACACTGAGGAAACGGGGTTTAGTCGGTTCGGGCTGATAGCCGTCGGGCAGGCAATAATTGCAACGAAAATTACAGACATCCGTAACGGATAGCCGCAAATAATAATATTCACGTCGGAACGGATCGACCAAACGACCGCCACCGACCTGCTTAATCGGAATGGTTTGTTGCATTGGACACCTTTCTAAAATACGAGAGGACAAGCCGTTTCCAGCATTATCCCTGAGCAACCTGCCGGCTGCTGGCATTGCCGCCTTATTTCCAGCTACTGAAAACTTAGGCTGACAAGCTCGGAGTTATGCGATAAATTTGTTTCAAATTGTAAACTGTCCGGCTATTCTAATACAGAGTGAACGCCTGATCCAGTCGGCAAAATAAAAATCCGTTAAAAATCAATTATATATTTTATTATATAACGAATATTTTTCACAAATCCGCACCGTTCGCCGCGCTCGGCTTTACTTATTCTGCGATGTTTGGAATACTAGCCGCCGAAAACCGACATAATTTAACGAAAACCTGCGCATAAACGGCATGACCCCGCAAGCCATGCCGTTAAAGGAAAAAGCATGACTGACTTAATACGCCACAGCCGCCATGAAAATTTAGATGAGATCAAACATATTGCCGCGATCGGCGGCGGACACGGCCTTGGTCGCGTCATGTCGGCACTGAGTTTTATGCAGGAACGGCTGACAGGCATTGTCACCACCACCGACAACGGCGGCTCCACCGGACGCATCCGCACCGAACAGGGCGGTATTGCCTGGGGCGATTTGCGTAACTGCCTGAACCAGATCATTACCGAACCCAGCACCGCCTCTTCGTTGTTTGAATACCGTTTTTCCGGCAGCGGCGCACTTGCCGGGCATAATCTGGGCAATCTGATGCTGAAAGCGCTGGAAAATATGCATATCCGGCCGACGGAAGGGGTGAATCTGATTCGTGATTTGCTGCGGGTGAAATCCTTTATCGTGCCGATGTCGGAAAGCCCGGTGCATTTGGCGGCAACGCTGCATTCCGGTTCAAGCATCGTCGGCGAAGTCGGTATCGATCAGCTGACCGAACTGCCGAAAGCCGTTTTTCTGGTGCCGTTGGTTCAGGCGACACCGGAAGCGGTGCATGCACTCAATCAGGCAGAAGTGATTTTATTCGGCCCGGGCAGTTTTTTAACCAGCATCGTTCCGCCGCTGTTACTGAGCGAAATCGCCGACGCGTTAAAACACAGTACGGCGAAAAAAATCTTTATTGATAATCTGGGTGTCGAGCGCAGCCCTGCCGCCGGATTATCCCTGCAGGATCGGATAAACTGGATCAATCACACCGTGGGCAAAGACATTATTGACGGCGCGGTGGTGCAGTTTGATCCGAACCGCCGTGACGAGCCGGCGTCGATCAAAATCATGGCGCGGCGGCTAAGAGCGGACGATGTCAGCTACCGGCACGATCGCACGCTGTTATGCCAGGCGATTGACGAGCTGCTGGGCGAACTGAATTATCGCTGATTAACCGGAATATGGCCGAAACTGCGCTGAAAATCAGCGCACTTTAGCGCTATTGAGCGGTAAGTTGCAGCCGGGCTTTTAATTATCTGCGCTTAAACGTGCGATTTCATCGCTTAACGCACGCGGCATATGGCGCGGCCCGCGCACCGCGGAGATGCCGAATTCGCGCAGTTTTTCCCGCCCGAATAAGTGCGGCGCATATTTTTGCAGGCATTTAATCCGCATCACCCGTTTGATACGCAGATCGCCCTTTTCATACTTACGCGGAATATTGACTTCCAGCACCTGACATTTATAACGCAGCGCGGCGGTCGGCGCGGTGACATAAATATAAACCGTATCGTCCACCGCGATATTGTTGCTCTGTTTCCAGAAAATCACATCATTTTCATGCAATTGGCTTTCAATATCGTAATATTTCGGATTCGCCGGCACCAGCCATTCCGTATAGCGGGCAATGCCGAACCGCTTATGGGTTTGGCGGCTGGCGGTCAGATCAAAGCTGGAATTGAGCAGAAAAATAATCGTGTCTTTATCCACCGAACCGTCCAGCAGCACGCTCAGCCAATGCCCGTGGTGCATGTGATAGCCCGGCAGGAAACCTTTCTGGGTGATAAAAGTAGCGTGAATGACAGGGTCACATTTTACATTCATAATCTGCGTGTTGCCGCCCGTGCCGAGGCCGAGTTTTTCCCGCTCCACCGTCATAAACACCGCATACCATTTGCGGTTATCACTATGACGCAAAATGGCCGAATCCGGTGAAGTGCGCCATAAATATTCCGCTTCGCTGCCGTATTGTTGCCGCGCAAAGGTCAGAATATCCTCACGCAGGGCCGATTTTTTCGGTTGATTTTTCACCGCACTTTCCTCCGCCTGATTCCACTAGTCGATAAAAGGTTACGCTTTTCGATTGAACACTTTGACATTGTCAAAGCCGTTTTCTTTCAGATACAACGCCTGCAATTTGCTCATTACACCGCGCTCGCAATACAGCGCATAATGTTTCGTTTGATCCAAACTCCCGAACTGGGCGGATAATTTATAAAACGGCATCACAATAATCTGCCGTCCCGCCGCTTGCAGCGGATTTTCATCGCGTTCTTCCGGGCTGCGGATATCCACAATTACATCGTCGTCCGCCAACACAGAAACCGTGTCCACTTCCACCACGTCTTTTTCCGTTTGGGCGGCAATCTGGCGAATATCCAAATATTGCGCATTTTGCACCGCACTTTCCAGCACTTCAAAGTTAAAATGCGCTTCTTCCGCTTCGATTTTCGCCTTCACCGCTTTTACCGTCGGATTTTTTGAAATCACCCCGCAAAATTCCGGCATGGATTTGGCAATATCGTCGGTACCGATATGCTTTGCCATCGCGATAATCTGTTCTTTATCATGGCTGATCAGCGGGCGCAGCACCAGTGTCGGCGCCGCTTCGTCAATTAAACGTAAATTGGTCAGCGTTTGGCTGGAAACCTGCCCGAGCGCCTCGCCGGTGACAATCGCCTGAATGCCGAAACGTTCCGCCACACGGCCGGCCGCGCGTACCATCATGCGTTTCAGCACTACGCCCATTTGCCCGCTGTCCACCTTTTCCAGAATTTCCGCCACCACCGGCTCAAAATTAATCGCCACAAAACGCACTTTATGGGAACTGCCGAAGCGCTGCCAGAGATGATACGCCATCTGTTTTACCCCGATTTCATGCGCCGCGCCGCCCAGATTAAAAAAGCAATAATGCACCCGCGAACCGCGCCGGATCAGCATATAACTGGAGACGCCGGAATCAAAACCGCCGGAAATCAGCGACAGCACATCTTCCTGCGTGCCGATAGGATAACCGCCGATGCCGGCATGGCGCGCGTTAATCAGCATCATGCGATCATCTTCAATATCAATGCGCACCGTCACATCGGGTTTGCTTAATTTCACTTTCGCACTGGCGATGTGCTGATTCAGCCCGCCGCCCACATAGCGTTCCGCTTCCAGCGAGCTGAAAGTATGTTTGCCCTTGCGTTTCACCCGCACGCAAAACGTTTTGTTTTCCAGCTGCGACGCTACCTGCTGCAAGGTGTGCTGAAAAATATCGTGCAAATCGGTAAACGGTTTTTCCTCGACTTCGAGAAAATGATGAATGCCGGGAATGCGCTGTAATAATTCGATTAAGTGCGGTCGGTTTTCGGCATTTTTCGACCGCACTTCAATATAATCCCAATGGCGCACCACCGCGATAGTTTCGTCATATTTATGTAAAATATTGCGGATATTGCCGGTCAGAATCTTCACGAAGCGCTTACGCACGCTCTCGCTTTTAATCATAATTTCGGGAAAAAGTTTAATAATAAATTTCATCGTTGAATGGCTTATTTCTGTTTTGTAAAAAATCGGCGTTATTGTACAACATCTTGGCTTAATCCCCAATTTCCTTTTCGTCCGTCTTCTCTTTCGCGCTACGTTAGCCTGCGCAATGCAAAGTGCGGTGCGTTTCAGCCGTTTTTCCTCGCCCCGCCTGAACACGGAGGAAGACATCTCGAAATCTGTCAGATCTATCACAAAAACCGCAGTATTTTTTAACAACGCGCCAAAAATACAGTACAATAATCCACTTTAAATCAGTTTGAACTCAAGGATTGCACATGGCTCGTAAACCCGTGGAAAAACCGGCGGCGGATTTTGAAACGACGCTCAACCAGCTGGAAGCGGTCGTTTCCCGTCTGGAAAGCGGCGATTTATCGCTGGAAGAGGCGTTAAAAGATTTTGAAACCGGCATTACGCTCGCCCGGCAAGGACAGGAACGTTTGCAGCAGGCCGAGCAACGCATTCAGATTTTACTGCAAAAAAACGACAGTGCGGAATTAAGTGATTATCAACCGAACGACGAATAATAAGCGAATCGTATGTATCAATTTACCCGGGATTTACAACAGCTCCAGCAACGTATCAATCAATTCTTAACCGACCGTTTCGCCCGCATCGACAGCCGCCCGTCGCCGCTTGCCGAGGCGATGAAATACGGCCTGCTGCTCGGCGGCAAACGGGTCAGACCCTTTCTGACTTACGCCACCGGACGCATGCTGGGCGCACAAATGGCGCAGCTGGATTACGCTGCCGCCGGCATTGAAGCCATTCATGCCTATTCACTAATTCACGACGATCTGCCGGCAATGGATAACGATCATTTGCGCCGAGGTCAACCGACCTGCCATATCGCCTTTGACGAAGCGACGGCAATTCTGGCCGGCGATGCGCTGCAAACCTTTGCCTTTGAAATCCTCACCCAGACCCCGGATTTGGCCGCGCAACAAAAACTGGCGCTGGTGACGAATCTGGCGCAGGCCTCCGGCGTTAACGGCATGTGTTTAGGGCAAAGTCTGGATTTAATCGCCGAACACCGGCAGGTAAACCTTGCGGAACTGGAAAAAATCCACCGCAATAAAACCGGTGCGCTGCTGTGCGCCGCGCTGAAGGCAGGCTTTCTCTGTTCGCCGCATTTCGCCGATTCGCAGCTTGAACAACCATTGATGCGCTATGCCACGGCCATCGGGCTGGCTTTTCAGGTGCAGGACGATATTCTGGATATTGAAGGCGAAAGCCGCCTCACCGGCAAAACCGTCGGTGCCGATTTAGCCGCCGACAAAAGCACCTATCCGAAATTGCTCGGGCTGGACGGCGCGAAACAAAAAGCGCAGGAACTTTACCGACAGGCGCTGCAGGCGCTGGATGATGTGCCGTTCGACACCAGCGCCTTGCGCGCGCTGGCGGCATTCGTCGTGAACCGGCAAAGCTGACGTTACACGGCGCAATGAAACATAACAAACGGAACGCCCGATCATTTAAAGTGCGGTTCGAATTTAGACTATTTTGGGATTGATGAACAATGCAAAATTATCCTCTTTTATCATTAATTAATTCGCCTGATGATTTGCGTCTTTTAAGCAAAGAACAGCTGCCGCAACTGTGCAGCGAACTGCGCGATTATTTGTTGGAAAGTGTCAGTCAAAGCAGCGGTCATCTGGCTTCCGGACTGGGGACGGTGGAGCTGACGGTGGCGTTGCATTATGTGTTTAAAACGCCCTTTGACCAGCTGATCTGGGATGTGGGTCATCAGGCCTATCCGCACAAAATTCTTACCGGACGGCGCGATCGCATGTCCACTATCCGGCAAAAAGACGGGCTGCATCCGTTTCCGTGGCGGGAAGAAAGCGAGTTTGACGTACTCAGCGTCGGCCACTCCTCAACCTCTATCGGCGCCGGTTTGGGGATTGCCATTGCCGCCCAAAAAGAAAACGCCGGACGCAAAACCGTTTGTGTAATCGGCGACGGCGCCATTACCGCCGGCATGGCGTTCGAAGCGCTGAATCATGCCGGTTCGCTGCATACCGATATGCTGGTGATTTTAAACGATAACGAAATGTCGATTTCAGAAAATGTCGGCGCCCTGAACAATCACCTCGCCCGCCTGTTTTCCGGCGCCTTCTATTCGACCATTCGCGAAAGCGGCAAGAAAATCCTGTCCGGCCTGCCGCCGATCAAAGAATTCGTGAAAAAAACCGAAGAACATATGAAAGGTTTCGTATCGCCGGTGGGAACGCTGTTCGAAACCCTCGGTTTCAATTATATCGGCCCGATCGACGGTCACAATATTGATGAGTTAATCAGCACGCTGAAAAATATGAGCTCGCTCAGCGGCCCGCAGTTTTTACATGTAAAAACCAAAAAAGGCAAAGGCTATGCGCCGGCGGAAAACGATCCTATCGGGTTTCACGGTGTGCCTAAATTCGATCGCCTCAGCGGCGAATTGCCGAAATCCTCCGCCACGCCGACCTATTCGCAGATTTTCGGTAACTGGCTGTGCGAAATGGCGCAGCAGGATCCGAAATTAATCGGCATTACCCCTGCCATGCGCGAAGGTTCCGGCATGGTGGAGTTTTCCAATCGTTTTCCGCAGCAATATTTTGATGTGGCGATTGCCGAACAGCATGCCGTCACCTTTGCGGCGGGATTGGCCATCGGCGGCTATAAACCGGTGGTGGCGATTTATTCTACGTTTCTGCAGCGCGCTTATGATCAGCTGATTCACGATGTGGCGATCCAAAATCTGCCGGTGTTATTTGCCATTGATCGCGCCGGCGTGGTGGGAGCGGACGGTCAAACCCATCAGGGCGCCTTCGATATCAGCTTTATGCGTTGTATTCCGAATCTGGTGATTATGACGCCAAGCGATGAAAATGAATGCCGTCAAATGCTTTATACCGGCTATCATTGCGGCAAACCGGCTGCGGTGCGCTATCCGCGCGGCAACGCCGGCGGCGTAAAACTGGAACCGTTGCAGGCACTGCCGCTCGGTCAATCCAAATTGGTACGCCAAGGGGAAAACATCGCCATTTTAAATTTCGGTACCTTATTGCCGCACGCGTTGCGCGCCGCCGACGAACTGAACGCCACCGTAGTCGATATGCGTTTTGTCAAGCCGATCGACGCACAGCGCATTCACCAAACCGCCGACGATTATGATCTTATCGTCACGCTGGAAGAAAATGCCGTGCAGGGCGGCGCCGGCAGTGCGGTGGCGGAAGTGCTGAACACCGGCCGCCATCATTGCCGTTTGCTACAATTAGGCTTGCCGGACTTTTTTATCCCGCAGGGCACGCAACAGGAAATACTGGCGGAACTGAAACTGGATGCGGCGGGCATCACTGCGCAAATCAAGGAATTTCTCGCATAAAACGAATATTTTTAAAAATTTTGTGAACTCTTTCTCACTTTGCCAGTCTTAGTTAATGCTAGTGCACTGCAAATGCAGTTGTCTTTTTAGAAATCTTTCTTATATTAAGACCTCCCCGCTACTCAATCTTTGGGTAGCGGTTTTTTATTTCCCAAATAGCTGCCGCCGAACAACTATCTCCGGCGCTTTTTTCGTCAGGCACAAAAAAAGGACGCCCTAAAGCGTCCTGATTTTCTGTACTTTATAAAATTAAAGCGCAGATTTTGCTTTTTCAACTAACGCAGCAAAAGCCACTTTGTCGAATACCGCAATGTCGGCCAGAATCTTACGGTCGATTTCAACAGAGGCTTTTTTCAGGCCATTGATGAATTTGCTGTAAGATAAACCGTTCTGACGTGCTGCTGCATTAATACGCGCGATCCATAACTGACGGAACTGACGTTTACGTTGACGACGGTCACGATAAGCATACTGACCGGCTTTAATCACCGCCTGGAACGCAACGCGATAAACGCGAGAACGCGCACCATAATAACCTTTAGCCGCCTTAAGAACTTTCTTATGACGCGCTCTTGCAATAACACCACGTTTTACACGAGCCATTATTTAATCTCCTATGTCTATTAATGAACTAAAATTTAACTGAACGTACGCCCGTGCTTATGCGTATGGCAGGCACGCTACGACTAAAACCTGATCCGCTTGCGCAACCATGGATTTATGGCGTAAATGACGTTTACGTTTAGTGGTTTTCTTAGTCAGAATATGACGTAAGTGAGACTGTTTACGTTTGAAACCGCCGGAAGCCGTCTTTTTGAAACGCTTGGCAGCACCACGTACTGTTTTAATTTTAGGCATTGTTTTATAAACTCCGCATTGTTTAAGTTTAACATCAGATAGTCAGGCGAATAAAAGTGCGGTCAAAAAACAGCATGAAATTCGACCGCACTTTTGTTACTTGTAATGCGCTGACTATTTCTTTTTCGGGGCAAGTACCATAATGGCCTGACGACCTTCGAGCTTACCCGGGGCGGATTCCACCACGGCAATCTCGGCCAAATCGTTTTTAACACGTTCCAGCACGTCTAAACCGATATCTTGATGCGCCATTTCACGTCCGCGGAAACGAACGGTAATTTTCGCTTTATCCCCGTCTTCCAGAAAGCGAATCAGGCTGCGTAGTTTTACCTGATAGTCGCCTTCGTCTGTGCCGGGACGGAATTTAATCTCCTTCACCTGCACGACTTTCTGCTTTTTCTTCTGCTCTTTTGCAGCTTTGCCTTTCTCGTAAAGGAATTTACCGTAATTCATAATACGGCACACCGGCGGTTCCGCGTTAGGACTGATTTCCACAAGATCCAGCTCTAATGCTTCGGCTTTTTCCAAAGCCTCCTGAATACTGACGATTCCCGCCTGCTCGCCGTCTTGATCAATTAAACGGACTTCTTTCACACGAATTTCATCATTAATACGATTCGGACGATTGACTACGGGTGCTTTTTTTACGGTTTTAATAGTATTATTCCTCTATTAATTAAGTCACAAAACTGCTGTTTTATCTATTAAGAACAGAAGTTAAATTCATTTCAGCGCGCTGATAATGCGCAAAAAACGAGGTGCATTTTACAGAATTTTATCGTGTTAAGCAATAGCCGAACACGGCATAACAAGGCTTTTAAGCGCTTTTATTATAAGAACATAGTCAAACCGGAAACGCTGAAGCGGATTTTTGTATCGTATAAAATCCAACCTGTTTTGATAAACGGCCTTTCTTCGCGGTTATGCGCAATCGGTGCCACGAATTTGTCGGCGCATTCGTTGCATCTCGGCGGCGGTCTGCTGGAAAAAATAGCGGTATGAGGCGCACAAATAATTGTGTTTAGCGCTCTCGTTCGGCACGGCAACGAAGCGATGTTTCGGGCAACCGCCCTGGCATAAACGGCGCACCTCGCATTGTTGACAAATACTGGTCAGCCGCGTGAGTTTTTCCCTACCGAATTGTTGCTGCCGGGCCGATAATACCAAGTGCTCAAGGGATTGCTCATTTAAATTGCCGATTTTATATTCCGGATACACATAATGATCGCAAGAATAAACATCGCCATTGGCTTCCACCACCAGCGATTTACCGCAGGTGGGCTGATGAACGCAACTGCCGGACGGATAGCCCAGCCATTGCCCCAATAAATTGTCAAACTCCAATACAAAAATGCGCCCCACATCGTCTTTTTTCCAGATGTTAAACACATCCAGCAAAAAACGCCCGAAGCCCTCCGGCGGCACGGAAAAATCCGTAGTTTCGGCGGATTGCCGCGCTTTGCGTTCCACGACGGGGATAAATTGCATAAAAGTGGCGCCCAGCGCTTTAAGGGCTAAATAAGTGTCTTTTCCCTTGTGCCAATTTTGATCGTTTACCACGGTCAGGGTATTAAAATCCACCTGATAGGCTTTCAGCAATTCCAGCGCGCTGACCACTTTCTCAAAGGTCGGGTTGCCGTTGCTTGAAATACGATAACGATTATGCACCGCGCTCAGTCCGTCAATGGATAATCCGATGAGAAATTGATGTTGTTTAAAAAATTCCGCCCATTGCCGATTGAGCGCCAAGCCGTTGGTTTGAAAAGCGTTGGTAACGGTTTTACCATTGGCAAATTCACGCTGAAAATCGACCGCACTTTTGAAGAAATCCAGCCCGAGTAATGTCGGCTCCCCTCCCTGCCAGGCAAATTCCACCCGATTGCCGGCATGGGATTCAATGTAATTTTTCACATAATTGCGCAAGGTATCCAGTGACATAAAGGGCGCTTGCGCCCCGAAGTCTTTTTCCTTTGACAAATAAAAGCAATATTCGCATTGAATATTACAATGAAAACTGCTCGGTTTTGCCATTAAATGAAAATGGGCTTGTGGTGCGAAAAATGCCATTACGCGTTATTTTCCTTTATGAGCAGACAATAAATCGGTCAACAACCCTTTTTGCTTTAACGCTTTTGCAATGCGAATGGCGGTTTCCGTTTCACAACCGGCATATTCGGCGATTTCGCGATATGTCCAGTTGTAATAAGGAAAATTGGTGTTCAAAAAATACAGGCTGTCAATCACGCGATCAAGGGTGTGCAAATAGGCGCTTTTGGCTAAACGCTGCTCCGCATCGCCTAATTCATTGGCAATGGTTTGCAATAAGATTTTACTCATTTGCAGATTATCGGTGAAAAAACGATCGATATTTTCCGGCTTGATTCGGATAATTTCCGCCTCAATCAACACTTTGGCATTGCAGTGATAGCGGCTGTCGCCCAAACCGAATAACGTGCGAAAGCCAAAATAATCCCCTTGTTTATACAAGCGCGCCAGACTTTCCTTGCCGTTATCCAGCATATGATACAGCCCGATCAGGCCTTGTTGCACATAATAAAATTCTTGCGCTTTTTCCCCTTGATTGTAAACGGTCATGCCTTTGGCAAGCTGATGTAAATAGGTTAATTGGCAGTCTTTTAAATCCGTAGGTAAAATAAGTCGGTGTTCCGTCATGTTCATTTTTTCCTTAAAAGTGCGGTGCGTTTTTCAGGTATTTTTATTGTCACCGGCGATAAGAGAAGAAAGCGAGCCAGGTCGCTTTCTTAATAAAATTGATCGCTAAATTTCATCAATAATGCGATAAACCCAGTTTTCCAGCGGATCGCCGAGCCGTTGCATTTCCGCCCGCATTTCTTCCAGCATTGTTTTTTTAATCGCCCGATACTCCGGATCATAGAACAAATTGTGCATCTCTCCCGGGTCTTTACGCACATCATACAGCTCGCATAAATCGGAGGCATTAAACACCAATTTATAGTCTTTGCGGCGCCACATGCGCTGTTCGAAATACACGAAATGACCGGCAAGCTGCGCCAACACGCCCTGACGTCCGTTATCTTTATTTTCCCGCACGATCGGTAAAATGGTTTCGCCTTCAAATTCCTGCGGAATCGGTTGATTGGCCAAATCATATACCGTCGAGGTTAAATCATGCAGATAAACCAGATTGTCATCTTGCTGATTTGCCCGGTCGGAACGCGGGTCTTTGACGATCAGCGGAATATTGTAGGTGGTATCAAACATGAACTCGCCTTTTTCAATCATGCGGTGGGCGCCCATGGCATCACCGTGATCGGCCGTCACGACCATAAAAGTGCGGTCATAAATTTGCTGCTTTTCTAAAAAGGCTAGCAGATCGCCGATAGCATCGTCAATTAAGGTGATATAGCCCCAAAATTTGGTAATCACTTCTTTCCAGTGATCTTCGCTGGCTTCCCACATGCCCCACATTTTGGAAATGGTGCGATAATGCCCCGGTTTGCCTTCCAGCGGTTTGAAGAAACTTTCATCCAGCACCACATCTTCTTTGCGATACATAGAATAATAAGGTTCCGGCACAATGCAAGGCGTGTGCGGGCCCCAGAAATTAATCCAGGCGAAAAACGGCTTACCCTCGTCGAGGGATTGCCGAATATATTTTTTCGCCTCGTCAATGATGAAATACGGAATGGTTTGCGCCTTGCTACCGGAAAGCAAACCGCACAACTCCTGCACGCGCAAATGCGGATTATCGCCGAAATAGGCGTTGCTCACCTCGGGAATTGCATAACCTTTTTCTTCCAGCCATGCTTTGTAGCGATTGGAATGAGTCGGCGGTTGGTTAAACACCAGATTTTTATACACCCCGCTGCCCGGATAGCCGTAACCGTCGAAGTTATGTCCCTGAATGCCGTAATCTTCCGGTACGGATTTGGTGCCGACGTGCCATTTACCCAGCAGATAAGTATTATACGCGTCAAGTTTCCCGATATGCGGTGTATCCCGGCTCACTTCACCGCTGCCGCCTTTTTCGCCGTTACGAATAATGCCATGGGAAGACGGCATTAAACCAGTGAATAAGGAGGTACGCGCCGGGCCGCACACCGACGCCGGGGTGAACGCGTTGTTAAAACGAATGCCTTCCTTGGCCAAACGATCCAAATTCGGTGTTTTTACGATCTGATGCCCGTAGGCGCCGATCATATCCTTGCGAACCTGATCCAGTAAAATATAGATAATATTCATTGTTTTGCCTCTTTATTGCGCACCACCAGCAACACGATAAGCTGCAATACCGCCCATACGCCTAACACCATTAACGGCGCGCCGTTTTCGGAAGCCATCCCAATCGGGGAAAGGAAAGCATACAGTGCGAACAAGCCTAAAATTAATGATACGCTGGTGACTTTTAAATATTTCCAGTCGGTTAAATCCACATTGCCTAAGTTTTCTTTATTTTCGATATAAGGCTCACGTCTTAAGAATTGACCTAAGAGGAGCATTAACGCCACATCGAACACGAATAACCCGCCCATGACATACACGAAATTAATTTTCACGTCAAACACCCAAACGATGCAGAAATACAGAATGACATGGGAGAGCAATGCAATGCGCGCCGCTTTGCCGGAGACGGTTTTATTAAACATCCCGACCGCGAATAATGCCACAATCGGAATATTCACGAAACCGGCAAATCGTTTGGTGATCAGGAAAATCCCGTCCGTACCGAACATCAATAACGGCGCGAAGATCATGGTGACGATCGCCATAATGGTGGACACTTTTTTAGCATACACGATTAACTCTTGTTCCGACCGCACTTTTTTGCTGATGAAAGGCAATAAATCTTTACAATAAATGGTGGCGGCGGAGTTTAAAAACGAGTTGAAGGTGCTCAAAATCGCCCCGAACAATGCCGCAATAAAGAAGCCTTGCAACCACGTCGGCAACACTTTATTCACTAACAGCGGGTAAGAGGCGTCAATCGGATTTACACCGTCGCCCAGAATGTGAAAACTCAATAACCCCGGCACATTTAAAATAATGGGCAGCGTTAATAAAAATAACGCGGAAATCAGAATGCCTTTTTGACCGGATTTTAAATCTTTCGCGCCCAGACAACGTTGTACGATAGCCTGATTAGTCGTCCAGTAGAAGAAATGCACCACCATAATCCCGGTGAAAATAGTCGGCCATGGTGTGGCATCGTCCGGCCCGCCCACTGCGTTCCACTTTTCAATGTGGGTGGTTGTAATGGTATGCAAGCCGGCGGAAACGCTGCCGTCACCCAAATACATCAAGGCAAAAAACGGCACAAGCAATGCACCGATAACAAGAATTATCGCGTTGATGGTATCAGAAACCGCCACCGCTTTTAAGCCGCCGAAGATGGCGTAAATCGCGCCCACCACGCCGATGGCAATCACCGTATAAGTAATCGCCGCGCCGTAGCTCAAACCAAATGCCGTTTCCAAATTGAAAATTTTATTGAACGCGATGGCACCGGTGTAAAGTGCGGTCGGAATAACGATTAAAAGATAAAACGCTAAGAACAGCGCAGACATAATTAAACGGGTTTGACGGTCAAAACGGCTTTCAAAGAATTCCGGCACGGTGGTGTAACCGTTACGCAAATACTTCGGCAACATATAAATGGCCAGAAAACAAAGTGGAATCACTGTCGGCACCGTCCAGGCAATAATGGAAAAGTTGCCTTGATAAGACACCGCGTTGACGCCGATTAATTGCTCCGTAGAAAGTGACGTCAACACCATAGAACAACCGATAACCAAACCACTCAAACCGCGTCCGGCCAAAAAATAACCGTTGGACGTGCTGAGATCATCATTCTTGGTTTTCAACCAGGAAATATACGCCACAAGACCTGTGACAAGTAAGAAAGATATGATCGTAACTAACATATTATTATCCCCTTTATACTTAGATACGTCGTTAGGGTAATACACGCAAAATTAAAAAACTATGATAGTTGTCATAGGGATAGTGTGAAGCGGATCACAGTTCGGCAAAGAAATTTCAACATTATGAGCATGATCATAATCCGACGACATGATGTCGCACCATAATACGCAAAAAATTAAGAGGGCTGTTATTATGGCTTTACAACTTATTGTTATTTTAGTCTGTTGCGGCATGTTGACGAATTTAATGTCGGCAATTTTTGGTATCGGCGGCGGCGTCTTGATGGTTCCCATGCTGTACACGCTTTTTCCGGAGTTCCCGTTTCAGATGGTGGCGGCAACCTCGCTCACCATTGTGATAGGTTCATCGCTCATCAATCTTTTTTATTTCTATAAACAAAATATTCGGATTAATTACAAAGCAATGCTGTTATGGTCTTTGGGGATGATCGCGGGCGTGCAACTCGGTTTTGAAGCCAGTTTTTATGTCCATGAGACCATTATCATCAGCGTTTTTATTATGACCTTGACGACACTGGCCCTCAGAACGCTTTTCTGTAAACCGGTCGCCTCACATGACACGGCCGCGCCAAGCGAAAATCTCAAAGGCATCGCCTTGTGTTTTTTCGGTGGCAGCATTGCCGGTATGACGGGCATCGGCGGCGGTTCCATTATGGCACCGCTTATCGGGCAATTACGCAGTATTTCGGCCTATCAAATCGCCCCTTACACCAATTATATGATGGTCATCGGCGGACTGGGCAGCCTGTACGGTTATTTATCCAAAACCGCCCCGTTTCACATTCAATACGGCTGGCAAATCGGTTATGTCAATTTTTCCATCGCAATCATCGTTGTGCTCAGCTCCTTTGCCACCAGTTTTTTGTCCATGAAAATCCGCGGCATTTTATCCCCCGCGATTGCCCGAAAATTACTCGGACTCATTTTATTAGGCATTGCGGCATATATGCTCATCGCCTATGGGATAAAGTAAGCGATTTAATCCCGTCAGATAGAACAATCCGCAGGTAAAACGTGCGGATTGTGCTTTGCATAGGCGTCTTAAAAGGCAAAATAACGGCATATTGCCTGCAAGTGCTAAAGCGAATGAATAAAAATCACCAGAATAATAACCGGAATCACATAACGGACATAATTGAACCAAAGTGCGGTCAGTTTTTTACCTGCGCCCAGCTCCCGTTTCGCCTCGTCTTTTAATACATAACCGACAAACATTGCGCTGCCCAATGCCGTAAGGATAAATAGAATATTGCCGCTGGCATAATCAAACGCATCAAAAATACTCAGCCCCATAATATGCACATGGCGCCAGAGGTTATCGCCCAGCACGGACGGCACATTACCGCAAACAAAAACACCGAACAGAATCACACTGATGGATTGTCCGCGGGTCAAGGCCGTTTTCTCCTGCAGGGCGGTCACCAGCACCTCATAAATCGTAATGGAGGTGGTTAACGCCGCGGTAATCAATAAAGCAAAAAAGATCACGGCAAACAGCGTGCCCGCCCACATATGCGAAAACACAATCGGCAGGCTTTGAAAGACCAGAGTCGGCCCCGAGTTCGGTGCAACGTTAAAGGTAAATAAGGAAGGGAAAATCATAAATCCCGCCGCCAGCGCAATTAATGTGTTGATGACGCCCGTTACCATGGCGGTTTTAACCAGATTTTCCTGTTTGGAAAGGTAGCTGGATAAGGTAATCAACACGCCGAATCCCAAACTTAAGGCAAAGAACACCTGTCCTAACACAAATACAAAGAGCGTGTTGCTGATTTTGGAAAAATCCGGTACCAGATAAAATTTAATCCCTTCCATCGCGCCCGGTAACGTGATATTGCGGACAATCATGATCATGAGAAAAATAAACAATAACGGCATTAACATCTTCACCGAGCGCTCAATGCCCTCTTTAATGCCTTTGATCAGAATAACGTAATTGATCGCCACAAAAAGTGCGGTATAAATTAACACTGTTTTCGGGGCATCGCGAATATGATCATTAAAAAATGCCGATGTGGTTTCAATGGTTACATGCCGCGACAGATCCAAATCACCGGAAATCAGGCTTCCGATATAGGTCAAGACCCAGCCGCCCAGCACCATATAATAGGCCAGAATACCGAATGCCCCCAGCAAGCCCATATAACCCAGTATTTTCCAGCCGGGATGAATTTTTTTCCCGTTGGCCTGACCGCCAAACGCATCAATAGCATTGACCTGCATGCGACGCCCGATAACATTTTCCACCAGAATCATCGGAATACCGATGATGATCATGGCGATACAGAATAATAATACATAGGCGCCGCCCCCGTTTTCACCGACTAAATAAGGAAAACGCCAGGTTGCGCCGAAGCCTACGGTGGCACCCGCCACGGTTAATATATAGGTTAATTGACTGGACCAGGCGTGACGCGCATGTTTTGTTGTGTTCCGATGCATGATTTCACCTCTTTCAGGGATCAAAAATATCCCCTCGTGATAAAAACCAGAGGATATTTTGCAAACAATGTTGAACGGATAGTAAGACGTTTTATGCGCTTAACGCGGCTTTCGGCTCGGTATAGACAAGCCCGAAGGCTTCCGTGACGCCTTTAAAGGTGCATTTGCCATTGTAGGTATTCAGCCCCTGCAATAGCGCGGGATCAGACAAACAGGCCTCTTTCACGCCCAACGCCGCGATTTTCAAGCCGTATTCCAGAGTGGAATCGGTCAATCCCAATGTGGAGGTTTGCGCGACACAGCCCGGCATGTTAGCGACACAATAGTGGATCACACCGTCAATCTCATAAATCGGATCATTATGGGTGGTCGGTTTCGAGGTTTCGAAACATCCGCCCTGATCAATGGCCACATCCACCAATACCGCACCTTTTTTCATTAATTTGAGATCCTCACGACGCAACAAGTGCGGTGTTTTTGCGCCCGGAATCAACACCGCACCGATGACCACATCCGCTTCCGGCAATAACGCCAGAACATTGCCGCGCGAGCTGATTAAGGTTTTAATCCGCATGGCAAAAATTTGATCAATATAGCTGAGACGGGCGGCATTAATGTCCAGAATCGTCACATCCGCACCGATGCCCATGGCAATCTGCGCCGCATTCAGCCCGACGACACCGGCGCCTAAAATCACCACTTTCGCCTTCGGCGTGCCTGCCGTTCCGCTTAATAATATGCCCGCACCGCCAAAGGTTTTCTGGCTGTATTTCGCCGCTTCCAAGGCTGCCAGCCGCCCGGCGATGGCACTCATCGGCGCCAGACAAGGCAAACCGGCGGGGGTTTTAATGGTTTCATAAGCGATGGATTGAATCTTGCGCGCCAGTAACATGTCGGTGAGCGGTTTGTCTGCGGCTAAATGAAGATAGGTGTAAAGGATCTGGTTTTCACGGAAAAAATGATATTCGCTTTCGATGGGTTCTTTGACTTTGATAATCATCTCACTTTCGGCAAACAGGGTGGTTTTATCGGTGAGTATCGCGCCGGCGGCCTGATAAGCCTCATCGGAAAACCCGATTTCCGCACCGGCGTTATACTCCACATACACCTTATGCCCCGCTTCCGTATAAGATTGCACATTTGCCGGGGTTAAGCCCACCCGATATTCTTGTACTTTGACTTCTTTTGGACAACCGATAATCATGATTTCCTCCTTTGGAAATTATTATTTTGACGTATAAATCCTTTATCGAAAAATGAAACGACCGGTTTATGAGTAAATTTACCTCCTGATTCAGCAACATTTGCATTACATTATAACAACTTAGCCAATACACATCTGTGACATTGTTCACAATCTCGGACAAAAAACCGGCGTCAAAAATCAGCCGGAAACCAAAAAGTGCGGTCAAAAATACTTAAATTTTCGACCGCACTTTCATTTAATGCTATTAGCCAACTACATGTCAGCAGAAACTACTCTTCGCCCAACAATTTCAACTCGCGATTTCTCACTTGTTTTTTCAGCATGTCTAAGAATGCTTCTACAGTGAAAGTGCCTAAATCCTGACCTTTACGGGTGCGTACGGCGACTTTGCCGGCTTCGATTTCTTTATCGCCGCAGACCAGCATATAAGGCACGCGACGCAAGGTGTGTTCGCGGATTTTGAAACCGATTTTTTCGTTGCGTAAATCGGATTTCACGCGCAAACCGGCGTCGGACAGGGTTTTAACCACCTGTTGCACATAATCCGCCTGACTGTCGGTGATGTTCATCACCACAGCCTGAACCGGCGCCAGCCACGGCGGGAAGAAACCGGCGTATTCTTCGGTGATGATGCCGATGAAACGTTCGATAGATCCCAAAATGGCGCGGTGAATCATCACCGGCGTTCTGCGCTCGTTGTCTTCCGCTACATAAGAGGCGTTCAAACGACCCGGTAAGGCGAAATCCAGCTGAATGGTGCCGCACTGCCATTGACGGTCTAAGCAGTCACGCAGCGCAAATTCGATTTTCGGCCCATAAAATGCCCCTTCGCCGGCCTGAATTTCATACTCCAGCCCGTTATGCCGCAAGGCGTTGGCAAGGCCGGCTTCGGCGCGATCCCACATGTCGTCGGCGCCAATGCGTTTTTCCGGCCGGGTGGATAATTTCACTTCGATGGCGGTAAACCCGAAGGTACTGTAAATGTCGTACACCATACGGATACAGCTGGTTACTTCGCTTTCGATTTGCGCTTCGGTACAGAAAATATGCGCATCATCCTGAGTAAACCCGCGCACCCGCATTAAACCGTGCAATGAACCGGACGGCTCGTTACGATGGCAGGAACCGAATTCCGCCATGCGGATCGGCAGATCACGATAAGATTTTAATCCCTGATTAAAAATCTGTACATGGCCCGGGCAATTCATCGGTTTAATGGCGTATTCACGGTTTTCCGACTGTGTGGTAAACATCAGATCACCGTAATTCTGCCAGTGACCGGTTTTTTCCCACAACACGCGATCCATCATAAACGGCCCTTTCACTTCCTGATAATCGTACTCTTTCAGTTTGGTGCGCACGAAGGTTTCCAGCTCGCGGAAAATCGTCCAGCCGTCATTATGCCAGAACACCATGCCCGGCGCTTCTTCCTGCATATGATAGAGGTCGAGCGCTTTGCCGATTTTACGGTGATCACGTTTCGCCGCTTCTTCCAGACGATGCAAATACTCGGCCAGTTGTTTTTTATCCGCCCAAGCGGTGCCGTAGATACGCTGTAACATTTTATTTTTGCTGTCGCCGCGCCAGTATGCGCCCGCCACTTTTTGTAATTTGAAATGGTGGCAGAAGCGCATATTCGGCACATGCGGGCCGCGGCACATATCGATATATTCCTGATGATGGTATAACGCCGGATGATCGGTTTTCGCAATATTTTCGTCAAGAATCGCCATTTTATACGGCTCGTTGCGCGCTTTAAAAGTGTCATAGGCTTCCTGCCAGCTGACGCGTTTTTTGATCACATCATAATTGGTTTTCGCCAGCTCCAGCATGCGTTTTTCCAGTGCCGCCAAATCCTCTTGGGTCAAGGCGCGGTCTAAATCCACATCATAATAAAAGCCGTTGTCAATCGTCGGGCCGATAGCCATTTTGACATCCGGGAAAAGCTGTTTAATCGCATGACCGAGCAAGTGCGCGCAGGAGTGACGGATAATTTCCAGACCGTCTTCATCTTTTGCGGTAATGATTTCAAGGGTGGCGTCTTGCTCAATGAGATCGCAGGCATCGCGCCGTTCGCCGTTCACTCGCCCTGCAATGGTGGCTTTGGCAAGTCCTGCGCCGATATTCTGCGCGACGTCATACACGGAAACGGGGTGATCAAACTGACGTTGGGAACCGTCAGGTAAAGTAATAATAGGCATATTAAATCCTTATACAGTGGTAACCCATACCAAAGGTTACATGTGCAGTAGTTAAAAATAAAATAAGGGATAATAATCCCTCGGGTTAATCGTGCTGTTTTTGCACCGCACTTTTATACATACCTACAATGTACAATAAAAGTGCGGTGCATTTTAGCACAGTTTCGCGCAACGAAAAAGGCGCTGATTTACACCGCATTATCGGTGTAAAGCGCCACATGACTCAACGCCGACATGCGCTCAATATAAGCGCGCACGCGCTCCGGAAACACCAGCCCTTTCACGCAGGTAAGATTGCGCAGCATCGGAAACAGCAGAATATCTTCCAGCGATAATTCGCCATTGACCGCGTTTTCATTCACAATCAAAGGGGCGAGCTCCGCCAAATCGGCGTTTAAGCGAGCAATATATTGCGGCGTATTGGCCAGATTTTCGGCAAAATCGCCGATACTTTCGGTCTTCTTGGCAATAAAATAACGCCGTGCGCTTTCCGTGGCATATTCCGCCAGCCCGAGCTGCACAAAACGCGGCAGCAATAACCGGTTATAATACGCACCGACCGTTTTCATCCAGTTATCCAGTGCCGGACGAACCTGATCCGACAGCAGTTTGGCGCCGTAGTTATCATCAATATAACGCACAATATCCAGACTTTCCGGCATCGCGCCGCCGTCATCTTTCACCAGAATCGGCACCACTTTTTTGCCGACCAGCCCGGTGGGCGTGGCTTCATCGTCATTTAGCAGCACCACCGTTTCCACCGGTATATTTTTCAAACCGAAAATCATGCGTGCGCGTACGCAAAACGGGCAATGATCATAAATGTACAGTTGCATCTTTTCCTCCGCTTAGTCCAACTCGGTGCTTACTGTAGCGCAATCGCCGGCGATGTGGCAAGGAATGGGCGGAATATTTATCAAAACTTGACTTCAATCACAGAATATTCACACAATTCCCTTTATTATCAACACGAACCAATGTGATGAGCAAAGGAGGAAACGATGTGGAAATCCGTATCTCAGGTGTTGGCCGATCAATTCGGCGCATACTATTCCATCAAAGAAAAGGTGAAAGTGCACAGCGGCGAAATGCACGAAGCCTGGGTGATTGATGACGGTATCCAACCGGTTTTTGTTAAAGTCAATGCCAAATCATACCGTTCCATGTTCCGCGCAGAAGCCGATCAGCTGACCTTGTTGGCCAAAACCAATACTGTCCGCGTTCCGCAGGTTTACGGTATGGGATGTTCTCAGGGACACAGTTTCCTGCTGCTGGAGGCGCTGCGCCTCACGCCGCCAACGGCTCAGACAATGGCGGAATTCGGCAGTCAGCTGGCGCAGCTTCATCTTGCCGGCAATGCCGAGCATTACGGGCTGGATTTCGATAGCTGGCTGGGGCCGGTTTATCAGCCGAACGAATGGAAAGATAATTGGGCGAAATTTTTCAGCGAACAGCGTATCGGCTGGCAGTTGCAAATCTGTAAAGAAAAAGCGCTGGATTTCGGCGATATCGCGCTTATCGTCCGCACCGTCGCCGCCCGGCTGGCTAAACACAATCCCAAACCGTCGCTGTTACACGGTAACCTATGGATTGAAAACTGCGCCGTGGCAAATGAACATATGGTGGTGTATGATCCCGCCTGTTACTGGGGCGATCGGGAATGCGACATCGCGTTCAGCGAACTGTTCCAGCCCTTTGGTGCGGAATTCTATCAAAATTATGACCGCACTTATCCGCTGCAAGCGGCTTATCAGGAACGTAAGGCATTGTATCAGCTGTATTATTTACTTAATTTCAGCCACCGTTTTCACGGCAATTACATTGAACTGACGCGTAAATTTATTCATCGACTGTTAGGAGAATAGATGACTGTTAAAGCAATTATTTTTGATATGGACGGAGTGCTGATCGACTCCGAACCCTTATGGAAACAAGCCGGCGTTGAGATTTTCAACGCCTTTGATCTTCCCGTGACTTGGGCGGACATGGTCGCCCTGACCGGTTTGCCCTCGCGGGCTATCGTGGAAAAAATCTACCAAAAATATCACAACGCGCCGGTGCCGGCCGACGAAATGGCGAGCCGTTTAAATACGCACGCCATCGACATGATTTTAAAGCAAAAACCTCTGATGCCCGGGGTGACGGAAACGCTGGAAAAACTGACCGCACTGGGTTATCGGCTGGCGGTCGCCTCCGCCTCGCCGCGCAAATTGCTGGAGGAAATCACCCGTCGCTGCGACATCGCCCAGTATTTTGCCTATTTATCCTCCGCCACCGAACTGGATTACAACAAACCGCATCCGCAGGTTTATCTGCACGCGGCGGAACAATTACAGGCCGCACCCGGTGACTGCCTCGGTATTGAAGATTCGGTGATCGGCATGACCGCGGTGAAAGCCGCCTCCATGAAATGTGTCGTCATTCCGGATAATGCCACAAAAACCGATCCCCGCTGGTCGCTGGCGGATGCCAAATTAACCTCCCTGCGCGACATCAATCAGGCGTTACTCGAAAAGCTGGCCGCCCATTGACGGATATGCCGGCCGGCATTAGCGCCGCGATTTATCCGTATTCGCTCGCCGGCTTAGACTGTTTTTATCCCAGCTGCCGGCGTAAGGCTTTAACCGCAGCCGGCACATCCTGCGCACGCGTAATGGCCGAAATCACCGCAATACCGTCCGCCCCGAACGCGGCCAGCTGTGCGGCGCTTTCTTGGGTGATACCGCCGATAGCCACTAACGGTTTAGTTATGCCCTGCTCTCTTAAACGTGCGATAAATTCGCTTCCCACCGCCGGTTTTTGATCCGCTTTCGATTGGGTCGGAAAAATCGGGCCGACGCCCAAATAGTCAACATCCGCCGACGCCGCACCGCGCCGTGCCTGCTCCAGCGTATTGACCGACAACCCGACAATCAAAGTGCGGTCGGTTTGGGCGCGGATTTGTGCCGCCTGCATATCCGACTGCCCCACATGAATGCCGTCCGCCGCAACCGCCAGCGCCAGTTCGACATCATCATTAACAATAAACGGCACCCGATAGCGACGACATAAATCCCGGCATTGCAGCGCCAATTGTTTTTGCGCCGCGCGATCCCGTTCCAGTGAACCGTCCCCTTTGTCCCGGAACTGAAAACAGGTAATGCCGCTTTCCAGCGCCTGCTGCAAAATACGCAGCAAATGTTGCGCGCGATCACCTGCCAAATGCAGGCAATCCTGACTGCCGGCAACAAAATATAACGTCAGCATTGTTTTTATATCAAACATCATCACTCCTGATCATAAATCGGCGTCAATTTTTCAATTTAAACAGCATTCGGATTTTTGCTGTCATCGCGTAAATAAAGGAAAAAGATGAATAAGGGAACATAGCGAACGGAACGGATAAGTGAGAAAAGTATTTTGCATAATGAGTTTCCTACGTCAGTATTAACTGGATCAGGTTCACGGGTATTATCTCAGCCTCCGCACGGAAGCACCCCGACTAACGGTGTTGAGTGTATAGGAAGTGAATCTAAAAGGCAAAAAGTTTATGGCGGCCACAAAAAAGCCATTCGGGATATCGAATGGCTGTAAGCGAAAAGCGTGAGGTGAAATTATTTTTTCTCACCGTATTTTTCGGCAAGCTGCGACTGCAATTGCTGTAATTCGTTAGTCGCTTGCACCGCATGCTGGGTTTTATCCTGTAACGCTTTCACGCCCTCGTCGGTCGGATTTTTCATCAGCGCAAGGCTGTCTTTCATTAAATCACTGGATAATGCCAGGGTGGATTTCATTTTTTCTTTCAACGGTTTGATTTCAGGGCTTTGAATATCAAGCGCATTGAGGCTTTTTTCAATTTCGCTGATTTTGGTATTTAACTCATTAACCGCCTGTTCGATTTGCTGCGGATCCTGTGTGGCGACTTTTTTCTGAAATTCCACCTGGAACGCCGCCTGCGCCTGTTGATTCGCCGCACCCCAATCGGTCAGCTTTTTAAAATCCGCCGCCGGATCCGCTTTGTTACACGCCGCTACGAACAGAGCGAACACGATTGCCGCTCCGATTTTCAATACTTTATTCATTGTACTGTCCTTAATATGTTAGTGAAAATCTCACATAAATGATATATGAGCGCTTAATTTTACTCTGTGGCAGGCAAAGTTGCCAATCGATAAATTAAAAGTTTTGTAAAGATGCCAGCAACGGCAAGCCGAACTCCCGCCGCCAGCCGCACAATAACTCGGGCGGTTGAGCCTCATCCCGCTCGGCCTGCCAGCACCAGCGCATCAGTTCTTCCAGCGCTTTTTTGCCGGCAATCACTTCCGCAGGCAGATCCGGCGGGGTCAGGGCTTTTAATTCGCGCTGTAACATTTTCAACGCGCTGCGGTAACGCGGATCATCGGCAAGGCGCTCAATCAGCGGCGGAAACGCCTGTTCATCGATCCGTTTGACCTGATCAATAAGTTGCAGGATTTTTTTACCGTGAATACGGACTTCGGAAGATGAAAATCCCATTTCCAGCAAGGTGGAAGTATGCTTGGGATGATGTTTGGCCGCCAGCCATAAATGCTCGCTTTTGACCACAAAATTTAACGCCAGATCCCGTTTCATCGCTTCCTGATAACGCCACTTTGCCAACAGTTTCAGCCGCATCAGCTCAAGCCGATCCAAACGCCAGGCGTTGGCAATAGCCAAATACGCCTTGTCGCTGTCTTTGCTTCTTTCCCGTTTATGCAGCAGCGATTCGCAGTCATTTTGCACCGCACTTTGCCAGCGGGTCTGCGCTAAAGCCGTCTGCATCCGTCGATACAACGGCAGCAAATACCACACATCCGCCGCCGCATAGCGCAACTGATTTTCCGATAACGGACGCGCCAGCCAGTCGGTACGCGATGCGCCTTTATCAAGCTCCAGCTGAAAATAATGTTTAATCAGCGCGGCGAAACCAAGGGAATGACCGAGATTCAGAAAACTCGCCATCACCTGCGTATCCATCATCGGGCGCGGCAGCTGCTGAAAATAATGCTGGAAAACCTCCAGATCCTCGCTGCTGGCGTGCAACACTTTGCACAGCGACGGATCCGCCAGTAATGCCACGAAAGGCGAAAAATCGTCAATCTGATTAGGATCGATTAAACTGACCTGTTCACCGTCATACAGCTGAATCAGGCCTAAGCGCGGATAAAAGGTGCGGGTTCGCACAAATTCGGTATCTAACGCCACCGCACGTTGTTGCCGTGCCTGCCGGCAAACCTCGTCCAGCGCCTGATTGGTCGTTATCAGCCTAAAGTGCGGTGCATTTTCGATTTCTTTTATTGATATGGACATAATGTAAACCCAAAGCCGCCCGTTAATCTTTTAATTTTACGGGCAAAAATGATGGGCGGTTAAGCCCATCTTATACTGAATTACTGTGCCGCGCGTTTGGCGATTTCTTCTTCTCGCAGCACTCGGCGTAAAATTTTCCCCACGTTGGTTTTCGGCAACTCGTCGCGGAACTCGATCTCTTTCGGCACTTTATAGCGCGTTAAATGACGGCGGCAATGCTGGCGCAATTCATCGCGCGTCAGGCTGTCGTCTTTTTTCACCACGAAGATCTTGATGGTTTCGCCGGACACTTCGTGCGGCACACCGATTGCCACCACTTCGGCGACTTTATAATTCAGCATCACCACATCTTCAATTTCGTTCGGATAAACATTAAAGCCGGAAACGATGATCATATCTTTTTTGCGATCAACAATACGCAGACTATAGCTTTCATCCATAATCACAATATCGCCGGTGGCCATCCAACCGTCTTTCAGCACCTCCGCGGTGGCTTCCGGACGCTGCCAGTATCCCTGCATCACCTGCTCGCCTTTCACCCAAAGCTCGCCCGGCTCGCCCAAGGCGGCTGGTGAACCGTCTTCTTTGATAATTCTGATATCCGTATTCGGCACCGGCACGCCGATGGTGCCGTTATGTTTCACCACATTGATCGGACAGGCCGCAATTAACGGCGAGCATTCCGTCATGCCGTAGCCTTCAATAATGCTGCAACCGGTGGTCTCATGCCAGCGGGTCGCCACCGATTGCTGAATCGCCATGCCGCCGCCGACGGACAGTTTCAACGCGGAAAAATCCACTTCTTTGAAATTTTCGTTATTCAGCAAGGCATTAAATAAGGTATTCACGCCGGTAATGGCGGCGAAACGGTGTTTTCTCAGCTCTTTGACAAAACCGTCGATATCGCGCGGATTGGTGATTAACAGAGCGGTCACGCCCAGTTCGATAAACAACAGGCAATTCACCGTTAAGGCGAACACATGATACAGCGGCAGCGCCAGCACCGCTTTACGTTCGCGGCTGCGATCCCCGACAAAGGGGTAAGCTATCCATTTGGCCTGAAAAACATTGGTGATAATATTGCCGTGCGACAGCATCGCGCCTTTCGCCACGCCGGTGGTGCCGCCGGTATATTGCAAAAACGCCAGCGTATCGCGTTCCAGATGCGGGCGCACATACTGACGGTGTTTACCGATGGCCAAGACTTCACGAAAAGTCACCGCATGCGGCAGTTTATATTTCGGCACTAATTTTTTGACATATTTCACCACAAAATTGACCAGCGTGCGTTTGCCGAAAGACAGCTGATCGCCCATGCGGGTTAAAATCACATGTTTGACATTGGTGTTAAATACCACTTCTTCCAGTGTGGAAGCGAAATTAGACACCACCACAATCGCTTTGGCGCCGCTGTCTTGCAGCTGATGTTCCAGTTCGCGCGGGGTATAAAGCGGATTGACGTTCACCACCACCAGCCCGGCGCGCAAAATACCGAATAACGCGATAGGATATTGCAGCAGGTTCGGCATCATTAAGGCGACCCGTTCGCCGCCTTTCAGTTTTAATTCGTTTTGCAGATAGGCGGCAAACGCCCGACTGCGTTCTTCCAGTTTACGGAAAGTTAAAACCTGTCCCATATTGATATACGCCGCGCGATCAGGATGGGCTCTTATCGCCCGGTCAAACATATCCAAGATATTTTCATATTCGGACGTATTCAACTCAAATTCGGAACCCGCCGGATAATTTTTAAACCAAGGTTTTTCCATTTGTTATCCTTATTATTGTCATCGGAAAAGTGCGGTCGGATTTTAGCACGTTAGGCGGGCTTAGTACAAACCGTAACGAAATCTCGGTTCCGGCCGCCAAAACGCGCCGCCCAGCCCCCAGCGCGAACGGGAAAAGCCCCAGAATCCGCCCCAGTAATCATCATCGGGATCATAATAATATTCGCGCATCAGCGTCCAGCGCTTATAGTTTTCCACCGCGACCACCGGATAATGATACGGCGCTTCGTCAATTTTGCCCTGTTCCTGCGTCGTCAGCCGGCCTGCGACGGTCACATATTGATCCTTCAGACTTTCCGGATCGACAAAGCCCTGAATATAAGCGATAAACCGCCCGTTCGTTGCGCCGTCCAGCAGCGGCTTGGCCGAATATTCGGCGATCGGCAGGCTGAGAATTTCTAATCTGGTCTGCTGTTTTAACGCCGTTACCGCCAGCACTTTACCACCCAGACGAACCGGTTTACAGCGACAGGCATAATCTTCCGTCTGGATCTGTGACAGACTGCGGATAGCGTACCGGTTACGCTCCAAGCCCTTCGGCGCGGAAACGCAAGCGCTCAGCGTAAAGATAAACAAAGGAAACAAGAGTAATTTTTTCATGTTGTTCTCCTTAATCAGGATGTATTGTCAATAAAATCCTTATTCCCGTCCGGGTAATTTTTTCCAGGTGACCGTGTTGCGCAAATAAACCGGCTCAATATCCACCGCACTTATCCATTGCCGGCGCTGATATAACGGCAATGCCAGCGACAGCATATAACGCGCCGACGGTAATTCCACCGTCGAATGGCTTGCCAGTCCGGCGGCGGCAAACTGTGCATAGGCGTTCCAGCCGGTGCCGACCGTCATCCATTGTCCGTTTAAATCCGATAATTGTGCGATCGCCTGTTCCGGGCGGCACACCTGCTCATCGATAACCGGCCGCCATTGGATAAACTCGCCGAAATCCGACCGCACTTTTTCACCTGCCAGCCGGCTGAAATACACCTCGTTCATTCTGGCGTCAATGGCGCATAACACCTGCGTCGCGCCATATTGTTCATAGGCCTGCTGCGCCATCGCCGTCAGATTGGACACCGGAATTACCGGTAAATCCGCGCCCAGCGCCAGCCCTTGCGCAATGCCGGCGCCGACCCGCACGCCGGTAAAACTGCCCGGCCCGCGGCCGAACGCTAATGCGTCCACTTGGTTTAATCTAATGCCCGCCTGCGCCAGAATATCGTCCACCATCGGTAAAATCCGTTTGGTATGCGCGCGCTGCGCCAATTCGTCCGCGGCAATGGTTTCTCCCCGATAAAATAACGCCACCGAACAGGCTTCCGTGGAGGTGTCTAAAGCTAATAATGTTGTCATTGTTATGATTCCTGTTGAATCGTTGCCAGAAATTGTACCACGTTGTTTAAATCCCGGGTACGTCTTGCGTCGGGCAAACTTTTTAAAAAGGTTTCACCGTAAGGCCGCATCACCAAACGGCTGTCGCAGATAATCACCGCACCGCGATCCGTCACATCGCGAATTAATCGTCCTACCCCTTGTTTCAGCGCGATCACCGCTTCCGGAATCTGAATATCCCGGAACGGTTCGCCGCCCTGCAAACGGCAATCTTCAATGCGCGCTTTGAGCAACGGTTCATCCGGTGCGGTAAACGGCAGTTTATCGATAATGACCAGCGAAAGCGCATCGCCGCGCACATCCACCCCTTCCCAGAAGCTTGAGGTGGCGACCAATACTGTTTGCGGCTGCTGAACGAACTGCTCCAGTAATTTGGCTTTCGGCATGTCACCCTGTAACAATACCGCAAGCTCACTGTTGGCGCGGAAATACTCCGCCAGCTCACGCATCACGGCATAGGAAGTGCACAGCACGAAACAGCGTCCGTGATTGTGTTCGATCACCGGCAGCAGCATCTCGCCCAGTTTCGCGGCGGTGCGGGTTTGGTTGCTTGCCGGCAAATAGCGCGGCACGCAGAAAAGCGCCTGTTCGGGATAATTAAACGGGCTGGGCAGAATTTTTTGTGCGCCGCCGTCAATGCCCAATCGTCCGCAAAAGTGCGTAAAGCTGCCGCCCACTTCCAGCGTGGCGGAAGTAAAAATCCATGCGGCCTGTTTGGCTTTCATCTGTTCGCCGAATTTATCCGCCACGGTCAGCGGGGTAATATGCAGGCCGAATTGCCGCCCCATTGTTTCATACCAGTAGCAATAGCCGACAATGGAGGTGTCCTGTAGGCGTGCCAGCATATTTTTCAGCGTGGCAAGACGTTCGAAAATACTGTCCAGCGTTTGCGATCGCCCCAATCCCCGCTTCACCACTTGCGAGGTAAACTCCAGTTTTTCCTGCAATAAAACAAAGCCTTTTTTGACCGCACTTTGATTCAGCAGCTCGCGCCAGTTACCGCGCCGGCTGCCCTCGCCCAGCAATAAGCGGAAATCCTGCGCCACTTTGAGCAGATTATCCGACGCCACTCCCAGCTGCGCCATATCTTTCACTTCGGTGCGATACACTATATGCAGATCTTTGCACAAATCAAACAGCTGGCGCCCGGTCACCGACTGGCCAAAATACTGACTGGCGATGTCCACCAGCTGATGCGCCTCATCGAAAATAATCACTTCCGCCTGCGGGATCAACTCGCCGAAACCGCTTTCTTTCACCGCCATGTCGGCAAAAAATAGATGATGATTAACTACCACCAAATCCGCATTCAAGGCTTTTTTGCGCGCCGCCGCCACATAACAATCCGCATAATTGGGGCAATCGCTGCCCAGACAGCTTTCCGCGGTGCTGGTCAGTTGCGGCACAATCGGGCTGTCTTCCGCCAGCGTCATACATTCGGTCAGATCGCCGGTTTTGGTGGCGTTATGCCATGCTCTGACCTTGGCAAGATCCGCCAGCACGCTGCGATCGCCCAATACGCCCTGCGCAATCACCTGCTCTAAACGTTCCAGACAAAGGTAATTCGCACGCCCTTTTAACAACGCGATTTTACCGCTGTAGTTGAGCGCCCGTTTGATTGCCGGCAAATCGCGGTTGAATAATTGATCCTGCAGATTCTTGGAGCCGGTGGAAATAATGGTTTTCTTGTTCGACAGTAACGCAGGCGCAAGATAAGCAAAGGTTTTGCCCGTTCCGGTTCCCGCCTCCACCACCAGCGTGGTGTTACGTGCGATGGCCTCTGCCACCGCCGTCGCCATCTCAAGCTGTTCCGCACGCGGGCGGAAGCCTTGAATGTTCCGGCTTAGCTCGCCGTCTGCGGAAAATATCTTGATTATTTGTTCAATCTTCGCCATTATCATTTCTATGCCGTTTTTATTGGCGCGTATTGTATCAGACTTCGGCAGCGACTGCTGCGCATTTCATCGGCAACGCCGCGGACTTTGCCGCCGAAGAAACCCGATTAAAGGAAAAGAAAAATGACCACAATTACCCTACTTAAGCAAATCACGCCGGAACTCAGCCTGCAACAATATAACGAGATTCCCGTCATCGCCCTGCAACATCGCGTCGGCAGCGCCTTAATCGCGCTTCAGGGGGCGCATTTGTTCAGCTGGAAACCGCAAGGCGCAGCGCAGGATGTTTTCTGGTTAAGCGAAGTCGAACCCTTTAGTGCCGGCAATGCCATTCGCGGCGGCGTACCGATCTGTTATCCGTGGTTCGGCTCGGTGCAATCGCCGCCTCACGGCTATGCCCGAATTTCGCTCTGGCAGCTCAGCGATTATGCGATTGCGGAAGACAAAGTGCGGTTGGAATTCAGCCTGTTTTCCGCCGAAAATCTGATCGAGGCGAAAATCAGCATGCAATTTTGCGACCACTGTGAACTGACTTTCACTCACTACGGGCAACAGCCGGCACAGGCGGCATTGCACAGTTATTTCCATATCGGCGATATTGAATCCGTATCCGTTGCCGGCTTACCGACCACCTGTTTTAATTCCTTGCAGCAACAAAACGAACCGGTTCCGTCCCCGCGCCGGATTAGCGCCAACGTCGATGGTATTTATGCCGTCGCTTCCCCACTTACAACAACCGTTCATGATCCGGTTTATCAGCGTAATATTGTGATCGAACATAATAATGCCACCGAGGTGGTACTGTGGAATCCGTGGCACAAAGCCACAAGTGGCATGAGCGAACAGGGCTATAAAACTATGGTTTGTGTCGAAAGTGCACGCATCAATCACCTCCTATCGCAAGGCGAGCAGATCCGTACGCGGATTAAATTGGCTTAATTGAATGTCCCACGCCCGCCGAAGCGGCGGGTATATTTTGATCGGCGGGGATATTTCGCGCATTAATTCAAATCCAACCAAGCTGGCTTAACAGCAACACGCCGATGGCGGAACCGAACATCGATCCGAAAGTGGTTAAGGCAATAATATTGGCAACCGTCTCCGCATTGCCGCCCATCCCGCGCACCATGGCATAGGTTGCAGCGGCCAGCGGCGTGGCGGTGATTAAAAAGACAATGCCCAGATTCATGCCGCTTAAACCGAGGGCTTTGCCCAGCAATACCATAAAAACCGGCGCCACAATCACCCGTCCGATCGTTGCCATCCAGGATATACCGGAAGTTTTGAACAGATTTCTGACCTCAATACTGGCGCCGGTGCAGATCAGCGCCAACGGTAAGGTGATATTGACCAGATAATTCCCGGCGGTCATCAAAGGCTTGGGAATCTCCAGTTTAAGCACGCTTGCCAATAAACCCAGCGCAATGCCGATAATCAACGGATTTTTCAGCACGTTCCACAGCATCTTGCGCGGACTGACCTTGCCGTCAGACAGGGAGCGGCTAATCGTGATCACCGCCAGAATATTATATAAAAACACCGAAACCGCGGTATAAATGGAGGCCGATGCCAAAGCGGCGTTGCCGTACGCATTGATACAAAAAGCCAGCCCCAGAATGCCGGCATTGCAGCGGTAAACGCCCTGCACAAAGGTGCCGCGCTCGCGTTTTTCGGCGATAAATTTCGCCGCGAACAGTTCGGCCAGAATAAACAAAGACAGCGTGCCGACGATACACACCGTCAGAATCCGGAGTTGTTGTTCGAGATGCTCAATCGGGTTGTTATAGAGATTAAAAAACAGCAGCACCGGCAGCGTAAGATTAAAAATCATTTTACTCGCCTGTTCACAGAAGCGGTCGTCGATCACGCGGCGCTTACGCAGCAACATACCGAGAATCAGCATAAACAGAATCGGACAGGTCACACTTGCCGAAAATATCAGCGAAGAAAGGAAATCATTGTTTTGCATAGATTATTATCTCGGTGAACACGAAAAGTGCGGTGAAAATTTGCTGTTTTTTACCGCACTTTCGTCAGCTAAACTCTTAGGGCCAAATAGCGCTCCACGGTGTCCACAATCGCTTGTGTCTGCGGGTCGATTTCGATATTCACCGCCTCCCCCACGGCGCGCTGTGCGATTAACGTGCGCTGAATGGTTTCCGGAATCAAATTCACGCAGAATTGCTGCCCGTTGACTTCGCTGATGGTCAGACTGATGCCGTCAATGGCGATAAATCCTTTGGTCAGAATATATTTCATCAGTTCCGGCTGCGGCAATTCAAACCAAATTTGCAGATTATTGGGCGACGGAATACGCTGCGCCACTTTCGCGGTGCAATAGACATGACCGGACAACACATGCCCGCCGATTTCATCGCCCATACGCATGGCGCGCTCGACATTCACCCAATCGCCGACCTGTAATCCGCCCAGATTGGTAATGCGCAGCGTTTCCATCATTAAATCGAAACTGACCAAATCTCCGTTGATGCCCGTCACCGTCAGGCAAACGCCGTTATTCGCCACCGAGGCGCCGACCGCCAGCCCCGGCAGTAATTCCGGTGGCATTTTTAACGTCTGTGTTCTAAAATTAGCTTTTTCGTCAATCGCATGAATTTGTGCCGTTGCTTGTACGATTCCTGTAAACATGATGTTCTCTCTGTGTTGAAAATAGTGTCGCTATTATATAACAAAACCCGGATTTTTATGAAATTTAGCCATCTTAAAGAATACCATTTTGAAGCCCGCAAACTTATCGCTATCGCCGTCCCGATTTTATTTGCCCAAATCGCGCAAAATTCCATGGGCTTGGTCGATACCATTATGGCGGGGCGCGTCAGTGCCGCCGATATGGCCGCCATTTCCGTCGGCGCCTCTATCTGGCTGCCGCTGGTGTTGTTCGGGCACGGGTTACTGCTGGCGCTGCCGCCGACGATCGCCTATCTGAACGGCTCGGGACAACGTCACAGAATTGCCCATCAGGTGCGTCAGGGATTATGGATTCTGCTGGCAAGCGCGATTCCGTTATGTTTTTTAATCTATAAAAGTGACATTGTCATTCAATATATGCAAATGGAAGAAAAACTGGCGAACATCACGATGGGCTATCTGCATGCGATGTTATGGGGCTTGCCGGGCTATCTGTTGATGATCAATTTCCGCTGTTTAAGCGACGGGCTGGCTAAAACCAAGCCGGCGATGGTGATCACGTTTTTGGGCTTAATGCTGAATATTCCGTTAAATTATATTTTTATTTACGGCAAACTGGGGCTACCGGCATTCGGCGCGGTAGGCTGCGGGATTGCAACCGCAATCGTCAACTGGGCAATGTGCATGATGATGATCGCCTACAGCCGTCGGGCCGCCAATCAGCGTGATCTTCAGATATTTTCACCGCCGATTGAAAAACCGGATCTAAAAACTCTCGCCAAGCTGCTACGTCTGGGTTTTCCCATCGCCGTGGCCTTATGCTGCGAAGTGGCGCTATTCGCCTTAGCGTCGTTATTACTTTCTCCGCTCGGTACCAATGTGGTGGCAAGCCATCAGATCGCCTTAAACACCAGCTCCTTTGTGTTTATGTTGCCGATGTCTTTGGGGATGGCGACCACCATTCTGGTGGGACAACGTTTAGGCGAAGGCTCGGCCAAAAATGCCAAACAGGTCTCTTATGCCGCACTCGGCGTAGGATTATCCATCGCGCTGATCACGGCGCTGATTACGGTATGTTTCCGCACCGACATCGCGTCGATTTTCGTTAATGATCAAACGGTGATTTCTATGGCCGGCAGCCTGTTGCTGCTTGCCGCATTATATCAGTTCTCCGATACGATACAAGTGGTGTCCGGCGGCGCACTGCGCGGTTATAAAGATACGCAGGCGATTTTATATATTACGCTGTTCTGTTACTGGGTTCTCGGCATGCCGCTCGGCTATACGCTGGCGCGCACCGATCTGATTGTCCCCGGCCTCGGGGCGGCAGGATTTTGGATCGGCTTTGTCGTCAGCTTAACCGTTGCCGCAATACTGCTTATGCGGCGTATGCGCAAAATTCAGGCGCTGCCGGATCGGGTATTACTGGCTAAACTGGAAAAACTCAAGTAAACCTTTTTCTTGTTAAACCGAACGTTAGTTTAAAATGAGAACAATTCCTATTGTTAAAAGAAAGTCTTTTCGCTATAATCGCGCGGATTTTCAATACGTTTTTAGCATAATGGGATTTTTATGAAGTTTAAATTAAGCGTAATTTACACCGCACTTTTTGCCGGTGTTTCTTTCGGCGCGCTGGCTGAAACAAATCAGCAGCCTAATAATGGAAGTTTAGAACAAATTACTATTGTCACCGAGGTGGAAAAAGCCAAGGCGGCCGGCAGTAAACAAAAAGAAGTGGCTAATCTCGGCCTGCTCGGTAACCAGCTTGCCTTTACCTCGCCGATCAGCGTGGTAAATTATGATGAAAAAGCCTTTGAAGATCAGCAACCGCGCAATGTGGTGGACGCGATTGCCAAAACTGACGCATCCGTAATGAATTTCGGCGGCGAAACTAATACCCTGCAAGGCGTTTATGTACGCGGTTTACAATTAGACGCACGCCAAATCAGCCTAAACGGCTTAGCCGGTTTATACTCCACCTATAACTCTCCGACTGCCGGTGTCAGCGCTGCGCAATTAATTAAGGGCGCTTCCACGGTGACAAGCGGCATGGATCCGGAAGGTTCGGCCGGCGCCGCAATGAATATCGAAACCAAACGAGCCACCGACGAAGAAATTAACAAAATCGGTTTCGGTTGGTTCAGTAATAACCGTTTGCAGGAAAGTTTTGACTTCGGACGTCGCTTCGGCTCTCATCAAGAATGGGGCGTGCGTATTAACGGAAAATACCGTGACGGCGATACCGCCCGCGTCGGTTACAGCGAGCGTGATAAAGAATTGGCTATCGGTGCTGATTATCGGGGTGAAAAATTACGCGTCGGCGTAGATTATATGTACAGTAAGCGTAAAACCGACGGCGGACGCGCCCGCGTACAGGATATTCAGATGCTGGATTTCGCTTTACCGTCCGCACCGAACGGTAAAACCAATTTAATTCCGAGCTGGTCCGGACAAACGACAGAAGATCAAACCGTTATGACCACCTTTGAATATGATCTGCCATACAACATGATGTTATCCGGCGGTGTCGGTCATCTTGAATCCAAATATGACGGTTCCTTCGGTCAGGTACGAATGGTTGATTCTGCCGGCAATTACAGTATTCGTTCCATGCGCGGTATGGATTACCGCACCCGCACCACCAGTGGCAACCTGAAATTACAGGGGGAATTTGAAATTGCCTCCGTACTAAACAACTGGAGCATGGCCTTTGACAGCGTAACACGTTATCGCGATTTCGATCAGACGCCGGTTGTAAATTACGGCACCTTAAAAAAAGCCTATGCCGGATTAAATATTTATCATCCGCAGTTCCCGGCTTCTCCGACATACTCGGATCTGGTACAAAGTACCGATGAAAAAGTACAGGCACACAGCTTAGCATTTGCCGATACGCTGGGCTTTTCCGACAACCGAATTCGTCTAACTTTAGGCGGCCGTTATCAATGGATCAAACAGCATGACTATAGTGCGGGGATCAAAGCCCATGAAAATCGTTTCAGCCCGATGGCGACTCTCGCTTATGTGCCTAATTCGAATTTAGTGTTCTACGGAAACTATCTGGAAGATTTAGAACCGGGTGCCATTGACGAAAATACCGGCGTAATGGCTAAGCCAATCGTCAGTCGCCAGATTGAAATCGGTGTGCGCAAAAACTGGAGTGAACAATTCACTACGACATTAAGTTTATACCAAATCCGCCGGCCGGGTATTAACGTGTTAACCGGTGAAGAACAAGGCAAAGAACGAAATCGCGGTATCGAATTTAACGCTTATGCCAGACTGTTAAACGGCACATTGCGCCCAAGCTTCGGTATTACCTATAACAAAGGTGAGTTGATTGATTACACCACTTTCGGCACCGCTTATGCGGATAAGGGAACGATTGTTAGCGGCGTGCAGGTTGCCAGCCCGCGCATTATTTATAAAGGTGCAATCGAATGGGATACGCCATTTATTAAAGATTTAACCTTAAATGCGGCCATTCAATATTATGGTTCCTCTTATCAGGATTATGGCAAAAAATATAAATTCTCACCTTATACTACAGTAGATGTCGGTGCTAAATATGTGATTCATCTTAGCCAGAAACAAACGCTCACATTACGCGGCGCAATCGAAAATCTATTTAATGAGAATTACTGGCAAGTACAGCGTGGTCGCTATGATCGCAGTTTCGCTGTGGTCGGACTGCCGCGTACATACTGGTTAAATGCTGAATATTCATTCTAACCCCAATCCTCCCCAAGGGCAGTGTGACTGCCCTTTTGTCGTTTTTTACGGAATCAATCATGAACTGGCAAACGGAACTGAATAATAGTTTTTACTGGCTTGTCAGCGCACTGTTTTGGGTGGCGCTGTGTTTTTCGCTGACGGCGGTGATGTTGCGGCAAACGGATTTCGGCCGGAAATTCTGGTTAATCACGAAGCCTTGTTTAACCAAAAGCAATAGGCTGAAAACCTGCGGGCTAATTCTGATTTTATTTACCTTAATTTTGCTCGAAGTGCGTATCAGCGTGCTGAATACGTTTTTCTACAACGGGTTGTATAGTTCGCTGCAAAATAAACAGGCCGAGGCGTTTTGGTTTTTCGCCACCGTCAACGTTATGCTGGTGTTGGTTAAAATTATTCACTCCATCGTAAATTATCTGATGCTACAGGTATTTGAAATTCGTTGGCTGGAAAAACTTAACGCGGACATGCTAGCGCGCTGGCTGGCCAATAAAAATTATTATCGCCTGAAATATGTGAAGGAAATTCCCGATAATATTGATCAGCGTATTGAACAGGATGCGCGAGAATTTATTTCAAGTACCACCGAACTGGTGCGCGGGGCGATCAATTCTGTGGTCTCTACCATCGAATTTACCATTATTCTGTGGGGATTATCCGGTTTGCTGGTATTATTCGGGCTGGCGATTCCCAAAGGCGTGGTCTTTTTTATCTATGGTTTTATTCTTGCCGCGACCGCCCTGTCAGTCTGGATCGGCTACCCGTTGGTCAGACTGAATTTTAATAAAGAACATTTTAGCGGTAACTATCGTTATTCTCTGATTCGGGTACGCGATAATGCGGAAAGTATCGCATTTTACGAAGGCGAGCAAAAAGAGCGGTCGAATTTAAGCGAGAAATTTAATACCGTTATTCAAAACCGCTGGGCAATTGTGCGTAAAATGCTGGGGTTGGACGGATTTAATACCGGCGTTACGCAGATTGCCATGATCCTGCCGTTAATGTTGCAGGCGCCGCGTTTTTTCGCCGGGCAGGTCACACTGGGCGATATGCACCAGACCGTGCAGTCATTCAATCGCCTGATGCGCGCGTTGTCCTTTTTTCGCCTGTTTTATGAAGAATTTACCCTGTATCAGGCGCGCTTAAACCGTCTTGCCGGTTTTATGCAAAAACTGGATGAGTTGGATAATACCCAAGTTCATCAGCCGATAGAATGCACAAACCGCGTTTCTCTGCGCCATTTCGGCATTCGCGATCAGGAAAATAACATTATTCTGGATAACATCAATATTGAGTTAAGCAACGGCGATGCGCTGCTGATTCAAGGCCCGTCCGGTGCCGGCAAAACCACCTTGCTAAAAGCCATTGCCGGCATTTATCCTTTCGCCACCGAGGGACATGCCGAACGCCCCTGCGGCGCGGAAGCCTTATTTCTGCCACAACGGCCTTATATGCCGCAAGGCACGCTGCGCGAAGCGATTTGTTATCCGACAATTGACATTCACCATGCCGAATTGGAACAAGTGATGCGGGAATGCCGGTTAGAAAAATATCTCGGCGCATTGGATATTGAAAATGACTGGCAGGTTATTTTGTCTCCGGGAGAACTGCAACGGGTGGCATTTATCCGGATTTTATTAAGCAAACCGGATGTGGTGTTTTTAGACGAAACCACCTCGGCACTGGATGAGCCGACGGAAGAATTACTCTACGGCATGATCAGACACCGATTGCCTCAGATGATTATACTGAGTATCGGACATCGCTGTACCTTGCGGCAATTCCATAATAAACGGCTTTATTTATCATAAAACCGTCTATGTAAAAACAAAAAACGGTGAGAAATTTCTCACCGTTTTTAGTTGAGAGCAAAAAGCTTATTCGACCACTAATGTACGGCAGGTATTGGTGCTGCCGCTCGCCAGCTCATCACCTTGCGTCAACAGAACCAGATCGCCGGTCACTAAGAATCCTTTGTTTTTTAACAACTGAATCGCTGCTTTCGCCCCTTCAACGGTACGGCTGACTTCTTCACTGAAAATCGGCGTGACTCCGCGATAAAGCGCACATAAATTTAATGTCGCTTCATTACGAGATAACGCGAAGATCGGTAAACCGGAGCTGATACGCGACATTAATAGCGGTGTACGGCCGCTACTTGTCATGGTAATAATTGCCGCCACCCCTTTCATATGGTTTGCCGCAAACATCGCCGACATGGCAACGGACTCTTCAATGGTATCAAATTGTGCATCCATACGATGACGGGAAACATTGATACTCGGCATTTTTTCTGCCCCTAAACACACTTTCGCCATGGCGGCGACCGTTTCCGACGGATATTGGCCCGCCGCAGTTTCAGCAGAAAGCATAACGGCATCGGTTCCGTCCAGCACCGCATTCGCAACGTCCATCACTTCCGCACGGGTCGGCATCGGATTGCTGATCATGGATTCCATCATTTGTGTCGCCGTAATCACCACACGGTTTAATTGACGTGAGCGACGGATTAATTTTTTCTGCACGCCGACTAATTCCGGATCACCGATTTCCACTCCTAAATCCCCGCGGGCAACCATAATTACATCGGAAGCCAGAATAATATCATCCATTGCTTCACTGGTCGCCACCGCTTCGGCGCGTTCAACTTTCGCGACAATTTTCGCGTTAAGTCCGGCTTCTTTGGCCAATTGACGGGCGTAATTCAAATCGGCGCTGGAGCGCGGGAACGACACCGCTAAATAGTCCACGCCGATACGCGCGGCGGTAATAATATCCGCTTTATCTTTTTCGGTTAAGGCATCTGCCGATAAACCGCCGCCTAGCTTGTTGATCCCTTTATTATTGGATAAAGGACCGCCGACAGTCACTTCGGTAAAGACTTTCGCGCCCTCGGTGGACAAGACTTTCAACTGCACGCGACCGTCATCCAATAACAGAATATCACCCGGAACAACATCCTGAGGTAGTGTTTTATAATCCAGACCGACCGCCTCTTGCGAACCTTCACCTTTCGGCAATTCGGCATCTAAAATAAATTTATCACCAATATTTAAGAAAATTTTACCATCTTTAAAAGTCGAAACACGGATTTTAGGCCCTTGCAAGTCGCCCAGAATAGCCACCGTTTTGCCTAATTTTTTTGCAATTTCACGCACACGCTGCGCACGACCGATGTGATCATCCGGCGTACCGTGTGAGAAATTCATACGAACAACGTTTGCACCGGCCGCAATAATTTTTTCCAGATTATTGCCACGGTCTGTTGAAGGCCCCATAGTACATACGATTTTCGTTCTTCTCAGTCTTCTAGACATTATTTACTCCGTCAATTATTACAATTAATTTAAAACATTCTTTTACCGACCGCACAATACCCGCGACGGCGAAAAACTGCGGGTATTATACGCTGAAAACAAAATCAGATCGAGATCACAAATTATAAAAAAATCGTAAAGAAATTGAACAATTGGTTAATTTTATGACAAACAAATTCTAAATCGGAAAAACGCCTTGTCTTAATGAAAAAAAGACTATATTATTACCGCACTTTCGTAAGGCGACTATAGCTCAGTTGGTTAGAGCACCACCTTGACATGGTGGGGGTCACTGGTTCGAGTCCAGCTAGTCGCACCATATTCAATCCCAAGTCAGTTGACTTGGGATTTTTCTTTTTATTGTCAGAAATAAGCACAAAACTGATCTGCTTTCAAAAAGCGGATGATATTCCGCGCAGAAAGAAAACAGATCAAAATAACACCGCACTTTTTTATTAATAAACCGCGCGCATAATTTATTTCCCGCTGTCACCGTAATTGCCCAATACTCTTGCGCTCGGGTCATTAACATTACAGCCGTCCCAGTCTTTATTCGGCATCCAGAAGTCTTTAATCCAACGCGCTTGTCCCGGATAAAACCGTTCAAAAATATCGCGGTACAGCAATGATTCTTTGGTAAACGGCGTGGCATACGGGTATTTTTCTTTCGCCTGCATTAATTCATCATCGCTGTATTTATTTTCGGCAAAGGCTTTAAGATGATCGACCATAGAATGTCCCACGGCATCACTGAACGCGGCTTTTTCCCGATATAAAATGCTGTCCGGCAAATAGCCTAAGCCTGCAAACGCTTTGCGCAAGAGATATTTTCCCTTGTGATAGACATTCATCTTACGTTGCGGATTAATGCTCATTGCATAATTGACAAAATCGATATCACTGAACGGCACGCGGGCTTCCAGAGAATGCGCCGCCAAGCAGCGATCCGCACGCAATACGTCATACATATAAAGTTCGCGGATACGTTTCTGCGCTTCCTGCTGAAAAGCGGCCGCACTCGGCGCAAAATCGGTATATTTATAACCGAAAATCTCGTCGCTGACTTCACCGGTCAGCAACACTTTTAAATCGGTGTTTTCTCGAATATATTGGCATACCAAATACATGCCGATACTGGCGCGAATCGTCGTAATATCCCAGGTTTCCAGATGCCAGATAACCTTTTCCAGACAGGTGATCACCTCATCTTTTGTCATGATGACTTCCGTATGCTCGGTGCCTAAAAAATCCGCCACTTCTTTAGCATACTTCAGATCGATAGGATCGGTATCCATACCGACGGCAAATGTTTTAATCGGCGTATCCGAATGTTTTTGCGCAATGGCACAAACCAACGATGAATCCAACCCGCCGCTGAGTAAAAACCCGAGCGGTGCGTCGGCACTCAGGCGCTTAATCACCGCAGCTTCCAGTTTCTCACGCAAATTCTGCGCGATGCTATCGACATCCTGCTCAACAATCGTTTTCGGATCGGCAATATCGTTGTAACAAACAAATTGACTGCCGTCATAATAATGACCGGGCGGGAAAGGCGCGATATCGCGACAAAACGGCAGCAAAGCTTTCGCTTCAGAAGAAAACGCAATGCCGCCAGTCTGTTGATCATAGCCGTAAAACATTGGGCGAATGCCGATAGGATCACGTCCGGCGTAAATCTTCCCGCGCTGCGTATCGACTAAAACCAGTGCGAATTCCGCATCCAGCATTTTCATCATCACGTCAATTCCAACCTGCTGATAAAGCGGAATCAATACTTCACAATCGCTGCCGGAACGGAAATCATAGTCGTTTTCCAACAGTTGTTTCAGCTGCGGATAATTATAAATTTCGCCATTACAAATCAGCTCAATACCATCATGTTTGAAAGGTTGATTGCCATTATCCGTCAAATCCATAATAGATAAACGATGAAATCCCCAGACGCCGTTACTTTCAGACGCTAAATATTGATTATCCGGCCCGCGATGAAACAGCGTATCAAACCCGCGTTTAACATCTTCAGAATACGGCGCCGACGAAAAAACAAATCCACACATATTAAAAATCCTATCACTAAAACGATGCAGCTAATTTTAATCTAAATTCAAACCAAGTCAATATTAATAAAATTTAATTTAAACAAAAGTCAATTTAAAAAGACAAAACACAAAAATAAGATAATTATTTTGAATTTAATTTATAAAAACAAGATTTGAAATACTAGGTTTACTTGCATCACAGGATTAAAAACTCATCAAAAACCTACCGCACTTTATCCTCTTTGTCTCCGGTTAATCTAAAAGTGCGGTGATTTTTTTGTCTGTTTTTTGTGGTTTGGTTGTGTTGAGTTTGGTTTATATTTTGATTTGTTTAGAAAAAAAAATTCTCTCAACACCCACCGCACTTTACCCCCGTTATCTTTGATTAACCTAAAAGTGCGGTGACTTTTTTACCTGTTTTTTTATTGTTGTCTGGTAGTTGTGTTGAGTTGGATTGGGTTGAGTTTATGTTTTGACTTTTTTACTTGATTCACCGCCGGCCGAAACAGCAAAAGTGCGGTGATTTTTTGCCGGTTTTCCCCAAAAACAAAAAAACCACCTGCCCTCGGCAAGTGGTCTCTTCTCTGATTAAAACCCGGCGGTGTCCTACTCTCACATGGGGAAACCCCACACTACCATCGGCGTTACAGCGT